>Ga0181520_10001214_pt1 | contig 53376 bp, 44 predicted proteins | sample PEATcosm2014_Bin_29_FD_132451 | JGI IMG/M metagenome (GOLD analysis project Ga0181520, IMG submission 132451) | Peatland microbial communities from MTU Mesocosm Facility, Houghton, MI, USA - PEATcosm2014_Bin02_30_metaG | ecosystem: Environmental > Terrestrial > Soil > Wetlands > Peat | place... | reverse complement strand
GTTCTCATACGGCATTCCATTGCCTAGCCTCGCCATTTTCCAAAAACCACCCCCCATCAACCAAAACCAAGATCCTATTTCTACGAAATCGCGTGCCAAACGCAAAGTGCGGAATGCACCCATCTGAGCGAGCGGCCGCTTCGGCCCTTGCCTTGCCGGGGTGAAGATGCTACGATGATTGGTGTCCTCTACCATGTTCGTGTTGCCGATGCGATATTTTTGGTGAGCCGATAAGATGCCCGTTGGGCGCCTGAACCAAAGACTCTGGCCGCGTGTATAGCCGCTCGACCGCCTCGTGCGACGAACGGATCACACAACCCGGAGTCCAGGTCGCCCCCCTAGCAATGACGGGCTCTCAAAAGAGCATCGCCACGGCATTACGGTGGAGGACTTTTTTTGTCCCCTGCCGGATCGCTGCCGGAGCCGTCCCATGCCCGACCTGCCTGCCGAACTTGCCATCAAACGCGACCAACTGCTCACGCTGCTCCGCAGTTACGGCAGTTGTGCCGTGGCTTTCTCGGGCGGATTGGACAGCACGCTGCTGGCGAAGGCGGCCCAACTGGCCCTCGGCGAGCGGGCCGTGGCCGTCACCGGTCAGAGCGCCAGCCTGGCGGTGGGCGAGCTCGACGAGGCCCGCGAGCTGGCCCGGCAGATTGGCATCCGTCACGAAGTGATCCAGACTGACGAGTTGGCCATTCCGGCCTATCAGGCGAACCTGCCCGATCGCTGCTACCATTGCAAGACCGAGCTGTTCACGCAAGTGGAGCAGCTCTCCCAGCGGCTCGGCGTGGCGGTCGTCGCCGACGGCAGCAATCGCGACGATCACAGCGAGTATCGCCCCGGCCTGCAAGCCGCCCGGGAACAACAGGTCCACAGCCCCTTGGCCGAGTGCGGACTCAGCAAGCCGGAGATCCGCCGGCTGGCCGAGTTCTGGGGCCTGCCCACCTGGGACAAGCCCGCGGCCCCCTGCCTGAGCAGCCGTATCGCGTATGGCGAGCAAGTCACCGCGGAACGGCTGGCGATGATCGAGCAGGCCGAAGGCTTTTTGCGGGAGCGGGGCTTGCGGCCGCTCAGGGTGCGCTATCACAAGGGCGACATGGCACGCATCGAGGTGCCGGTCGAGCAGTTGCCGAAGCTCGCCGAGCCGGCGTTGCGCGAGGAAGTGGTGAAGTATTTGAAGTCGCTGGGCTTCAAATACGTGTCGCTCGATCTGGAAGGCTTTCGCAGCGGCAGCATGAATGCCGTGCTCACGCCGTTGGGGCCGTCTTCGTGATCAGCGGACGAGCAGCCAGAGGGACAAAAGCAGTACGGCCACAACGCCGCTGGCGGCGCCCAGTAATAGCCACTGCTGGACCGGCTCCAGGCCGTGGAAATAGGCCAGGAAATCAACTCGCTTGGCCCCATTTTGCCGGCTCGCCAGGAATATGGGCGGCAGATCGTCCTCGGCGATCAGCAGCGGCGTCGGGGCCGGCGGCATTTCCAGCGGCCGAGCCGTGGGCAGAGCCCGCTTCGCCGAAGGGCGAGGGCCGGCCGGCCCGCTTCTGGTCCGCGGAACAGCAGCCGGTATTTCCACCGTCTGGCGATTGAGATTCGAGGCCGTGTCGCTTGCCGACGGCGGCCGGCTGGGCAGCGGGGGCATGCCGGCCGGACGCGTGCCCCGGCCGGAACTGGGCGGCGGCGCCGAGCGGACCCTTGCCGGCCGATGCACCGGCGGGGCGGCATTCGCCTGGGCCGCCCGTTGATTGGCCATCGCCGCGACCAGTCGCGCTGACGAGCCGCTGCCCGACTCGACCGTTTGGCCCTGCGCCACCAGCCATTGCGTCAGAGCCTGGACTACTTCCTCGGCCGACTGATAGCGCTGGTCGGGCTTCTTGGCCATCATTTTCGCACAGATGTCGACCAACTCCTGCGGCGCATTGGGGCGATCGAGGAAAATGCTCGGCGGCGTCTGCCGCTGGTGCATCACCAGCCGCTGCGGCAGCGTGCCATCCGGGAAAGGCGGATGACCGGTCAACAGATAGTAGAACGAGCAGCCCAGCCCGTAGATGTCGGCCCGGGCGTCCGCCCCGTGACTGTCCAGGGCCTGCTCGGGGGCCAGGTAGTCGGCGGTGCCCAGCACGTTTTCGTCGAACTTTACGGTGAGCGAAGTCTTGCCGTCGTCGGTGAACCGCGCCAGACCGAGATCGAGCACCTTGACCACGTTCTTGCGGTCCACCAGCAGGTTGGCCGGTTTCACGTCGCGATGGATCAGGCCCGCCTGATGCGCGTGGGCGAGCCCTTCGGCCGCCTGGCGGACGTACTCGGCTGCCGCGGCACACTCCAGCGGCCCGTCTTCCTTGACCATGTAGTGCAGATTCCGCCCCTCGATGTACTCCATCACCAGGTAATGGGTATTGCCCTCGTTGTCCACGTCGTAGGCCCGCACGATATTGCGGTGGTCGAGCGCGGCGGCCGCCTGGGCCTCGCGGTGAAAGCGGGCGAGATACGAAGAGTCTGCCACGCGATCCTTCGGCAGCACCTTGATCGCCACGCGACGCTGCATGAGCACGTGCTCGGCCAGGAACACGCTGCTCATGCCGCCGGTGCCCAGATGATCGAGCAACTTGTACTTGCCGAGGAAGAACCCCTTGTGGCGGCCTTCCAGCAGCCGATCGGCCTGCCAGCGGGTGATGAGGCCTAACCGGACGAGCGAGTCGGCGACGGTATCCGTGTCGGTGGGGAACGGGCCGCCCGCCTCGTCGGCGAGTTTCAGTAGGGCAGCGTCGATCTGGCCCTTTTCGACCAGCCCGCTTCGCCGCACGAGATCGAGAAATACGTCTACTGTCGGCGTACTCATGCCCGGCCCTGTCCCGAAAAGCCATGATCCATCACAGGAACATTTATCTTACCATCGCCCGGCAAAAAAGGCTAATCGCCGCCACGGACCGCGCTAAATGGGGGATTCAGACAACTCTCGACGGCCAAAAGACGTAGGGTGCATAAAAAGCACCGCCCGTTGCGTTACGCCCGGTACGTCCGGACTTCGTCCATCAGCCGGTTGGCGGCAGCGACCGTGGGCACGTTCTGAACTTGGTACAACACGCCCCCCACCAGGGTATGACGGTGCAACCGGTCGGCGAACGCCTCGTACGGTGCTCGGAGAATCAGGGGCACTTCTCCCGCCCGGGCTTTCAGTTGGTCCACGATGTCAAAAGCCGTCGGAAAGCCGCGATCGTCCATCATCCGCAAGGCCACCAGTCCGCGGAGCGTCGCCGCAGCTTCGAGCAGATGGCGACCGTTGGCGTGAAGATGGGTAACCCCGCCGTCGAAATGGTTCATGATCCGCTCGGCCGGCTCGCGTCCCCATCGCTCAAAGTAGGCCGCACTCGTCATGTGGAAGGCATCGACGCTTTCCGTGACGATCCGCCCCGGCAGCCATTGGGCGAAGTGGCTCAGCGTGCCGCCTTCCAGCGCCGGCACGGTGGCGAAGAACTGCTCTTGAATGCGGACGTTCAAATCCAAGGCAAAATCGATCGCCCTCTGCACCATTTCCGGACATTCATCGAGGCTGAGATAGGTCTGCGTGGCCCCGATCAGCTCGAAGACGAAGTGCAGGCCGTCGATGAGGATGAAATGGCCAATCCCCCACCGGCCGTCGCCGGCGGCGGCAAAAACCTCCAATTGTCGCACGTAACGCCGCCACCAAGGATGCTCGGGATCGAAGTGGAGCCGATCGAACTCGGACCAGCCCTTCAACAGCGGCGGCACCATCGAAGAAATCCAGCCGGTCGCCGGGTCCACGGTGAACTGCACGTCGGCCCCGAGCAGCCCCCCACAAAGCCCTTGGTCCATCTCGCTCAGGTAGGCCACGGGCATGGAATCGTCTTCGACCGCGGCCCGCTGCGAAAGAAACTCGTCCCAGAAGCGGGTGCGTTCGGCCAGGTCCGGATAGTCCCAGCGGGCGGCCGCATGGCGCTCGGCAAAGCGGGCCAAGGCCGGGTTGGGAACCTCCATCGTGGCGAACAGACGATCGCCGGCCGTGCGGCCGTAGAGCGCTTGCAACCGCGGCAGCACGTCTTTACAGTTCGGCTTGTAAGCAAGCGTCGTTATCGCAGACATATTGTTCTTCTTACACACCGATCCCCTCGATGACGACCACCGCATAGACCTTCCACGCGGGAATCACAAACGAGCAACCTTCGGGCGTGACTTCAAAGCGGAGCGCCTGCGAAATGGCCGGATCGGGCGACAGAAGCCGCACCGACTTCACGCTTCCCGTCTTCACGCGGAGTCCGATCACCGTGTTCTTGAAGGTTTGCCGGGCGTTATAGTTGACCAGATGGACGAGCACCCGCCGCGGCGCGTCTTGCTGCCGCAGCTCCAGGGCCACCGATCGCGGCGCGTCGGCCACGACCCGCAGACTGTCGCGCACCGTTTCCGGAAACGCATTGGGCTGCTGGATGTCGCTCGACGAGACGACCCGCCCTTGCATTTTGAAGCGGGCGATCTTCTTCCGCTCGGCGGAGGTGAGCCACTCAGCGTCGGGCACGACCAACACGCGATAACCGGCCAGATGATCCAACTGCTCGTCGAAAATAATCCGCCACGCCACGTGACCTTGGATCAAACCCTGCTCGACCGGGTAGTATTTCCGCGGGCCGAAATTCGCCTCGGCGAAGGTTCGCAGCACGGCCACGTCGGCCACGCTGGGCCAGTGCCGGTAGAGGTCCTGGTGCTCGAGAAAGAAGCGGATGTACGGTTTCAGTTCCTTGGACATCGGCTTGCCGGTCAGGTGGGCCGTTTCCATCTTGCCCCATTCGAACCAGCTTATCGAGCCCAGACAGTTCACGTTGAACGCCATGCTTTCGGCCAGATCCAACGGGCTTTCGCAATAAAGGAACGTGGAATTGTTGAACAGTTCGCCGACTTTGAGCGATCGGATGCGAGTTCGGGCCGTGACCGTCTTCGCCGACCAATCGGCCCCGTAGCTCTCGTCCCAGAAGGCGTTGCCCAGCGGCAGGAGCCGCGCATGATCGATGCCGACCGCCGCCACGCCGTGGCTGGACACTCCGCCGGGATTGCCGTCCACCCCGCACTGCGGATTCAGTCCGCGAATGTAGCGCGACATGGCGGCGTAGTGATCGGCCAGGGCCTCGCACTTATACTCCTTCCAATCGCGGACCAACGGGTCGCTCAGCGGTGCGTCGGCGAGCGGCGGATCGCGAGGCGGCTGGCCGCGAGAGCGGAGGAACTCGCGAAACTTCTGCTTCGAGAACGGATCATACGTGGACCCGCCCGTGCCGAAGTTGTCGAAATGCACGAGATCGGCGTGCATCTCCTCGACGGCGACGCGGACCGGCTTCTTCAGGTATTCGATGAAACCCGGATGGTTGCGAACCACGGCGTAACGGAAATGCTGCGAGCCGGTATAGTACAACGGTTCGCCGCGCGGGCCGAAGGCTTGCCACTGCGGGGCCTGCGGCTCTTCCTGGAACAGCCGCTCGTAGAGCATCGTGCCGCCAATGTACGCTCCCACGCGCAACCCGGCCTGATGGGCGAGCCGAGTGAACCGCTTGGCATCGTCCATGCCCTCCTGCTCGGTTTTGAAACCGGCCCCTTTGTAGCAGTGGATCATCAGAAAATTGACGCCCCAGTCCTTCAGTTGGGCGATCATTTCCGGGGTGTGCTCGCGGGCGTATTGGGCTTGCAGGTCGGCCGGCAGCGTGTAGTCGGTGCGGCCCATCCGCCGGGCGCGGAATGAAGGCTCCTCCCAACTGCCGGCCATCACGATGCCCGGCCGGTCCATCCACTCGGGCCGATCGACCGCCGGCGCGGGAATTGGCATCGCGGCCCACACCGCCGCGCAGAGCAAACTCATTCGAACCATGTGCATCGCAAGTTCTCCTGGCTTACAGTTGGGTGCGTGAAACGCGCCGGGTGGGAATGGCAGGGAAAAGTCGGGCCGTGGAATGCCAGCACAATCGCCATCCAAGATAAGGCACGCCGGCGCCTGCGTAAAGTCTCCGGCTGCCGAAACAGCGTCCCGGGTTAGCCTCCGGCTATTTTCTTGCTGCAAACCGCCTGTCTTCTCAGGCAGGCCGCTTTGTGGGACACTAGAAAAGGGTTTAGGGTTCAGGGGTCAGGGTTTAGGCCTTCGCAAACGAGATGCCCCGCGTTCTGAACCCTAAACCCCGCCCCCTGGTTCGTGGCCCAGCGTGGGAAAACGTCGATGCCTTATCTTCGCAACCCGTGCCTGAACGCGCCGATGCTTCCCGTCGACGTCGTGTTGCACCCCTCGTGGTGGCATCGCCATGCGGGCATCACGTTCGACGAGGATTTCTTCTTTCATCCCGCCCGCCGCGTCGAGGCCGAGCGGCAGATGGAAGGCGTGCTTTACGAGCGTTGGGGACGCTACGGCCTGGGGGCCGATCGTGGCCGCGACTTGCCCCAACTCGGCGCCGGGCACCTGGCCGCCGGCTATCTCATTTCGGCCATGCTCGGCTGCGGCTTGAAGTTTTTCGACGATGCCTCGCCGCAAGTCGTGCCGGCCGATCTGGATCGGCTGGACATCTCGGCCGAGGCCGCGTTCGCCAGCCCGGCTTTTCGCAAGTACGAGGCGCTGCTTGCCGCGCTGCGGGGCCGCTTCGGCTATGTCACCGGCGACGTCGGTTGGGGCGGCGTGCTCAATACGGCCCTGGACCTCCGCGGGCAGCAGTTTCTGATGGACATGATCGACGTGCCCGACGAAGCGTCGCGATTTGTCGCCGACGTGGCGGCCGTGATCCGGCGTTTCGTCGAGCAGATGGCCGAGGCCACCGGCAGTAGTTCGATCAGCGTCAATCGCAACGTGCGGAACATTCCCCAGCCCGTCTATCTGCACAGCGAGTGCTCGAATGTGATGATCTCGACAGCGCTGTACGAGCGGTTCTTTCTGCCGGTCGACGCGGAGTGGAGCCGGCGGCTGCGGCCTTTCGGCATCCACCACTGCGGGGCCGATCCGCACCGCTTCGCCCCCTCCTATGCCAAGCTGCCGCACCTGGATTTTTTGGACGTCGGTTGGGGCGGCGACGTGGCCCTTTTGCGGCGGCACCTGCCGCGGACGTTCTTGAATCTCCGCCTCAGCCCCGTCGACATCGCCCGGCAAACGCCGGAACAAATTCGCCAAACTGTCCGCCGGCTGGTCGGCCAGTCGGGGAATCCCTGGCTGACGGGCGTCTGCTGCATCAATATGGACGAACAGGTTAGCGACGAGCAGGTGGCGGCCATCTTCGACGAGGTACAATGTCTACGGACGGAGTACAGCGCGGCCGAACAGAAAGGGAGGATTTAGGGATTGGGGATTATCTCGTTGGGATGGCAGTTGTACTGCCATCCCACAGTTTTCCGACGGGGCGGCAGTACAACTGCCGCCGCAACCAACGGATCTCCGTTCCCCCTTTCGCCTTCCCCCTTTAATCACCATGTCCTTATTACCGAAATATTCACTCGGCGTCGGCGATCGTTTTGGCCATCAGGGGCCGGCGCAACTGGATGCGCTGATTCTGGCCAGCCGCCAGGGGATCGAGATCGCGCCCGTCTGGAACAAGTCGCACCGCGAGCATACGATCACCGGCAGTCGCCCGGCCGACGTGGAGGCCGAGGCCCGCGCCGCCGTACAAGCCCGCCGCTGGACCGCGCCGTATTTCGTCGACGCCGACCACATCAGCCTGAAAACGGTCGATGCCTTCTTGGCGTCGAGCAATTTCTTCACGCTCGACGTGGCCGATTGGATCGGCGTCGATGCGGGCAGCGACTGCGTGGATCGCTTCATCGCCCGCGAGGAGCGGCTGGTCGGCCGGCACGCGTTGCCTGGCCTCGACCGGCCGTTGGAAGTCTCGCGGCCCGCGCTGGCCGCCGCGGCGCGCAAGTTTCTGGCGGCCATCCGCGAGGCCGGCCGCATCTACGACCGTATTTGTCAGGCCAAGCCGGGCGCCGCCCCGGTGATCGAGGTATCGATGGACGAGACCGATCGGCCGCAGACGCTGGTCGAGCTGCTCTGCATCCTGGCCGCGGTGGCCGACGAGGGCATTCCCGTGCAGACGATCGCCCCGCGGTTCGTCGGCCGCTCCAATAAGGGCGTGGACTACGTCGGCGACCCGGCCGAGTTCCGCCAGCAGTTCGAGGACCACTTGGCGCTCATTGCGTTTGCCATTCGGAAGTTCCAGTTGCCGGGGACCTTGAAGCTGAGCGTGCATTCGGGGAGCGACAAGTTCGCCCTCTACCGACCCATGCACGAAGCCTTGAAGAAATTCGACGCCGGCGTGCACCTGAAGACGGCCGGCACGACCTGGCTGGAGGAACTCGTCGGCCTGGCCGCGGCCGGCGGCGACGGCCTGGAAATCGCCAAGGAGGTGTACGAGGCTTCCTGGCAGCGGTTCGACGAGTTTTGCGCTCCCTATGCCTCGGTGGTCGACATCGATCGCCCTTCGCTCCCCTCGCCGGAAGTCGTCGCCCGCTGGGACGGCGAAACCTTTGCCGCCGCGCTCCGTCACGATGCCGCCTGTCCGGCCTACAGCCCGGACGTCCGCCAACTCTTGCACGTGGGCTATCGGGTGGCGGCCGAGATGGGCGCCCGCTACACGGCCGCGTTGGAGAAATACGCCGCCCCGATTGCCGCCTACGTCACCCGCAATTTGTACGAGCGGCACATCCGGCCGCTGTTTCTCGGGCAAGAGGCAAGAGAGTAAATGGAGGAGCGTTTGACCGGGCGAGTGAGGTGGTGATGTTCAGAACAAAGGTAGCTCGGCACCGGGACACGTCAACTGCCCGCGTCCCCTCTCAGCCACCAAGCCAGTATATCGCCGCTGCCGGGACCACGTTTGGGTCAAGCGTGATTTTGGGGCGATGGGTCTAAATGCGCTACGCCGTTCGTTTCTGTCGTCGGCAAGCGTAGGCAAGCAGGCCGAGAGCACCTATGCCCATCAGGACGAACATGGAGGGTTCGGGGACAGCTTGCGTTACGAGGGTCAGCCCGCCACCGGTGAACTCTTCGCTGAATTGGTAGCCAGACGCTCCCAAGACTTGAATTGAGGCGAAATCGCCTGTTAGCGAGGTGAAGTCCATGATGTGGAACGTATCACCGACTGCGGGGTTAAAGCCGTTCAGAAACGCAATCTCAAGGGTGCCACCTAGCGAAGCAGTGCCGTTGACATCGAGATAGTCGAATTGGCCATTGCCAAGCCCGCCTAGCTCGACCAAGAGTGCGCCGGCCGGGCCTTCGGTATAGTTGCCATTGATGATAATCGAGCCGGCGGAGTGGCCGGGGCTTAGCAGTCCGCCGGTGTTTACGATGGAGCCGCTGATCGTGCCGGAGCCAAGAAGCTGTCCGCCTAAAATCTGTGCCGGACTCGAAAATGTCAGATTCCCGCGGTTGAGATTAGTTAAGCCTGCGGTCTGCGTGAAGTTAGACAACGCTAACGTCCCGCTGTCCACCTCGACGGTCCCTGTGTTGTTGAAAGCCGTGTTCGCGTAAATGCTTGCCGTGCCCGTCCCCGACTTGACGAACAGCCCTGCGTTATTGATTGTGCCCGGGCCGCCAGAACCCTCGTCAATCTGACCGCTGCCTTGAATGGTGTAGACCGCGCCGGCCAGATTGTTCAACACGGCGGCACCGCCGCCGATCCCCAACACCCCATTCGTCGTTTGGGTGATCGTCCCACTGTTGGTTAGCGTCCCGAAGAGACTCGTCGCGCTGGTTGGATTGATCGTGAGGCTGCCCTGGTTCGTGAGGCCGCCGGAGCCAATGATGCTACCGCCACTCCACTCCAAGCTCCCGAGATTTGTCAGCGATGCCCCGCTTTGAACTGTCACGTTGGCCCCCGTGATTGTTCCGGCGTTCTGCGAATTGCCCGACCGAAGAACGAGGGACGTTCCTGGTTGACAGTTCAACTGGCCACCAGCCGCAACGGATAGTGAGTTAAGGGTCGCATTTTGGTCAAGCGTAATACTGTTCGAGATTGTGACGTTGTATTGGAGCGTCGTGCCGACGTTGACATTGACGACGGGCGAGTAATCCAAGAGTGGTATCGGAAAAGTGACAGATTGCTCCGTCGGGCCAAGTCCGCCGGTAAGGCCCTGCCAAGCGAACGATGCGCTGCCCTGGCTTGCGTCTACCCAGTCTTGGCCTGTAAGAATGTCATTCATCGTCTTAGCCCGGTCGTAAAGCACGACGACGTTAGACAATGACCACGTTGTTGGATCGCTCCAGTTCCCCGAACGAACGTCATTTACAGGGACAGCGAACGAGCCCGCATACATTGTCACGCCGATACCGCCCACGGGACCCCACCCGACATCAAGGCTTGTCAGTTGCCACGTGTCGCTGATCTGCCCAATGGTGACCATGGTTGAAAGAAAACTTCAGCGTGTGATCAGGACCCGCCGATTGACGCCGGAAGAGGTGGCCAAAGACGACGCGATCCAGCGCCAAGTGGAAGCGGAGTTTCCGCCAGCCGGGGCGTCGCAACCTGCCGGCCCCGGCTCCCTGAGCGAAGCCTTGCGGGCGGCGATTCGCGGCAGCGGCAAGTCGGTCTACCAGATCGCTAAAGCGGCTAACGTATCGCAGATCGTCGTTTCGCGCTTCCTCTCGGGCGAGCGGGATATTCGGATGCAGACGGCAGACCGACTTGCCGAGTCGCTGCATCTGAAACTCGGAACGGGCTGACTTGCCCCTTTTTGCATGGACTGCCGGTTGCCCGACGCGCTCGATGCAAATATAATCGGGACAAGCCGCAGTGCCATTCGCGGCGGTCACCGTTTCTTTCTTCGGCCAAGGAGAATTGCTGTGCGCGTATTGATAGGGAGTACTGCGGCTCTGGTTTTCGTACTGTTCGCGTTGGGCAGTCGGACAATAGCGGCTGATGCGGGGCCTGGGGCGGCAGCCGACGCGATTGGTGTCTTTGACGCCGGGGCCCTTCGCGTCGGTTTTGGGCGGACGGGCCAGATCCAGAGTCTCTACGACTTGGCGCGGAAGAAGGAATACCTCGCGGCCGGGCAACCGGCTCCGCTTTTGAGTCTGGTGTTGGACGGGAAGACCGCTAGCCCGACGTCGGCGACTTACGACGAGGCTGCGAAGCTCTTGAAACTGGCTTATGGCGCCGGTATGACGGCCACGGTCGCGGTTGTCGCGAAGCCAACTCACCTCCGCTTCGAGTTGACTTCCGTTGACGGCGCTAGCCCGACGCAAATCCACTGGGGTCCGCTGCCGACGGCAATTGGCCAATCGGTCGGCGAAGTGGTCGGCGTGGTTCGGGGCGACCAATTTGCCATCGGAATCCAGTCGCTCGGCATCGAGACCTTTGGCGGTGCCACGCCCACCGGCCCAAAAAGCAGCCGACTATTTGCCTCGGCCATTGAACAACACGGCGGAATCCGAGGTTCCAAGATCGCCCTGTTCGGCTGCCCGGCAGCGAAGTCGCTGGAGACGATCGGGAAGATCGAGGTGACCGAGGGCCTGTCGCATCCGATGCTCGACGGCGTTTGGAGCAAGGTGTCGCCGACCGCCCGATTGTCCTTCCTGGTGGTTTCCTTCGGAGAAAACACCATCGAAGAAGCCTGCGACTTCGCCGACAAGTGCGGGGTGAAATATGTTTACCATCCGGGGCCGTTCGAGTGCCATGGCCACTTCAAGCTCAATCGGGCCGAATTTCCTGACGGTGATCTGAGCATGCAACGTTGCGTGCAGAAGGCGGCCGCGCGGGGGATTCGACTGGGTGCGCATACGCTGAGCGCCTTTATCTCCCCGCACGACTCCTATGTGACCCCCGTACCGGACCCGCGACTGGCCCGCGTGGGTTCCAGCACGCTGGCTGCGGCGGTTGACGCGTCGGCAACCGAGATTCGCGTGTTGGATCCAAAACCATTCCTGTGGCAATTTGACAAGACGCTCGGCGACGCCTTCGGCGACCACTTGAACACGGCAATGCTCGGCCAAGAGTTGATTCGCTACAAAGCCGTGTCCGGCAAGGCACCGTGGGCGCTGCTGGGCTGCCAGCGCGGCGCGTGGGGTACGAAGGCTTCGCCACACGCGGCCGGCGCTGACATCGGCAGGCTGAACGACAATTACGAACACTTCTTCCCGACCGTTGAGCACGGCATGATGGACGAGATGACCACACGGATGGCCGAGCTGTTCCTGAAGACGGGCCTCCGGCAGACATCTTTCGACGGTCTGTCCGTGCCCTCGGGCTATGGCGACGACAGCGAGTACGCGCGGGCTCGATTCATGAAGCAATGCTACGATCGTTGGGACGCGCGGGGATTGGAGGTTATCAGCGATTGCGGCAGCTTGTGGCACTACATCTGGCACATGCAAAATCGCGAAAACTGGGGCGAGCCCTGGGGAAAACCCATGCGTGAGGGGACGCGCGACTTCGGAAACCAAGCGTTTTTCGAGCGTAACTTGCTGCCGCACATGATCGGCTGGTTCGAGTTGCGCACGGCGGTCGCCACGCCGCCATCGCTACTGGGACCGGCCGCAACGGCCGCCGCCGGCGTCGAGTTGGAGGCGAGCACTCTGGACGATTTCGAGTGGATGCTGGCAAAAGCCGCCGGCTATGATGCCGGCTTTGCCCTGGTGGGGCAGTTGGGTAACCTCCATGGCAACGGGCAAACCTCTGCGATTCTGACGGCTGTGAAGCAGTGGGAAGCCCTTCGACTCGACCACAGGTTCTCCGATCTCCAGCGACAGAAGCTGCGGAGTGCCGACGAGTTCCATCTGGAGTCGATCCAAGGCGAGCGGTGGCAACTCCGGCCCGTGGATTTCTCACCGCGCCACCGGCTTGCCTTGACCGGCGGTCAGGCCGTGGAAGAGAAATGGGAAATCGTCAACCGTTTCACCCGGCAACCGTTGCGGTTTGTTTTGCGCGTCGCGGCGGGCGCCGGGGGCTCTGTCAAGACTCGGGCAGTCAACCCTTCGTTTCAGACAGGGGGCCGCAGTTTTACGTTTCCTATAGAACTCAGCCCGCAGCAGTACCTGGTGTGCCGCGGGCAACGCACGGCAACGGTGTACGACGTCAACTGGAACCCGCTGGGGAAAGTACGAGCAAATGTCGACCCTCCTCAGTTGGCTACCGGAAAATCCACGGTTACGTTCTCCTGCAAGTCACTCGGCCAGGAGCCTTTACGTCTGGAGGTGAAATTTGAGACGCGCGGACAGCCAGAGCCTGTCCAATGATGAGCGGCAAACCGGATTGACACGAGAGTGAAGGACCTTTGTCCCCCAGACACTGGCACTATTTGAACTGAAAAGAGTATAAATCAGCATCCTTGAGCATGATGCGTAGCCGCACGGGCCGACCGGCCAGGCTGCTCAGATCGTTTCGAGTCTTCCAGAAAACGGTGCGTTCCAGCGAGTCGCCAAAAACCTCGGGGCAGTCTTCCAGACGGAAACCGTCCAGCGGTTTGCCGTCTGCATCTTGAATTTCCACGCGAATACTGCCCGCCGCCGAGGTCGCGTAGTTGATCACCAGCTTACTGCCCGAAAACCGGAGCGGTTTCGTCGTGCACTCGCCGCCCGACAGGGGCGCCTGGAGCGACACGAATCCGTCAATGCGGATCGTGTAACGGCGCATGCGGTTGGCGGTTCCCCGCCAGCAGCCTTCAACCGCGTACAGCGAAAGTTCGTTGGGCGCTCCGGGGAGATCGGACTTCGTTTCCACGAGGCCCCAGTTCTGGTAGTGCCCCCCATAGAGCCACTCGCCCAGTTCCTGGGGACCGGGCCGGAGGAACGCCTCGCCCCATCGTTTGAAGGTCACCCCATCGCGGCTGCTCATCAGTAGCCCGTCGGTGATGGCCGAACCGTAACGCGGCGACATCTTGGCACGCTGCCGGCGGTGCTCCAACTCGGGCAGCGCGTCGAGCGACGGCGTCCAGCCGCGATCCACGTAACGTGTGGGAAAGCCCAGAAAGATCTGCGGCGCCCGGTAATACGGGGCGATCTGGTTCGTGTAAAGCTCCTGCAACGGCGAGCCGGGATATTCCAGGAATACCGGCTCGGTCCAGTTGACAAAGTCCCGGGACGTCGCGGTGAGGATGTCCCGCCGGCCATTGCGGTAGCCGCGGAAGTAGGCACGGTATTCGCCGCGGAGTGTGTCCCAAAAGGCCAGGTTCTGCGAGTCAAACTCGCCCTTGGTAATGACCGCTTTGTGAGATAGCCGAGACCAATGAATTCCATCCGCAGATTTCAATGCCCAGAGTTCGAGAACGTCGGCGACGCGAACCAGGCTCTTATAACGCTCATCCGGCTTGCAGTTCGGATTGGCGTCCTTGAAGGGCACCAAGAAGGCCTCGGTCCTCTTATCGTAACCGTCCCACATGATGATGTTGTTCTTCTTTGAGCCGGCAAACTCGAATTGCCCCAATTCCGGCTTCACCCAGTGGATGCCGTCCTTGCTCTCGGCATAGGCGGCCATTGTCATCTGATGGTTCGCGGGCTCCTTACGGCGCTCGTTCGCACCGCAGTCGAGATGTGCAATCATGTAGTACATCCGGTAAACATCACCATCGCGGAACACCGTATGGTAGCCGCAGTTGTTCCCTTCCCAAGGGGCGTCGTGTTCAATGGCTACCTCGCGCTTCACCGGCTGATGCAGCACCAGGCTCGCGCCGGCCATCTTGTCGATGAGATAATTGTCGACCATCAGTTGCCATTGCGGTCCGATCGCAGTAGGTTCAGCCGCAAGAGCGCCGGCGGAAGCAACCGTTCCTGCGATCATAAGCATCACCAACAAGGACGGTCGTGGAAAGCTCGCGCGCATGAAGGTGTGAATAATGTGCATAGCTGTGGAGCTAACAGATCCCGGAGGGAAACAGCGAATCCGCGCACATTCCGGGGGCGGTTAGCTCCCGGCTATGGCAACGCTACTTGTCTGCGATTCACGCGATTCTCACCGCGTCTTGGCCGCGCCGCGGACGGCTTTATGAGGCCCCTGCCCGGACGTTGGATGGCGGGCCGGCAGCCGCTCGGCATCGGGCGCCTCCGCGCCGGGGACCGGCTCCGAGGCCTTGTGGGAAAACGCAATGCCTTCGATCTCGACCAGCAGTTCGGGGCGGCAAACGTCGGCCATGGCGTAGATGGTGGGCATCTCGCCCAGCCGCTTCTCGCACACCGCCCGGACCTTGGCGTAGTCCTCCTGCCGCTTGATGTAGACGCGGACCAGGCCCAGGCTGTCCAGCGCGGTGCCGAGGCCGGGGAGTCCGTGCCGGGCCAAGTTTTCCTCGCCGATCAAGGCGGCGATGTTGTCCAGAGTTTCCCCGGTCTGCAGGGCCGCGTCGCCGATGTGGCGGGTTTCCGAGGCCGTGATGCTGGCCGTCCCCGAAATAAAGATCGTCGCGTACGTCCCGCAGGAAAGCGCCATGGCGCGGGAGAACTTGGGACTTTTCGGACTGTAGTGGTCGGGATATTCGTGGGCGCTGATTTGCCGCGGATTCTCCAGCGGCACGGCCAAGATGTCGGCCCGGTCGGTGGCCAGCGCAATCGCGCTCATCATGATCCCCCGCCCCTCGGTGCCGATGCCCGTGCTGCCTGGATAGATCGAGCCGTGGAAACCGTCGGGCGGGCGGCCAACGCGAAAGTGGAGATCACGGAAGAAATCGGTCCGCGCCCGGTTGAGCTCCTTGTAGCGCTGGGTGGGGCCTTCGTCGGCCACGATCCCGCCCAGATAAAGCCAGGTGCGGATCACCTGTTCGAACCCCACGCCCACGCTGGCGAACAACGATCGCATCTGCTCGAACGCGCTCAGGCCGCCGTCATAAACGCCCCCGGCCTCGGTCCGGGGCACCGACTGGGCACAGTGGACCCAGGCGATACCGTTGTGCCGGGCGATGACCAATTGCTCGCCGCGGCGCTCGATTTCCACTTTGCCGTGCTCGCCACCCACGCCCAAGGCTTCGATCGCCAACAGCTTCCCCTCGCAGGGCGGCTGGGGGATGTAGCTCGTGGCGGGCATCTTGCCGCCGTAGAATTTCCGGATCATGTCCCGGCATTCGTCCACCTGGTTGACGTCGGCCAAAAAGACGGCCTGCTGGACGATCGAATCGGCCGTCCCTTCCTGCTCGATCACGGCCTCGATGGTGCGGAGGGCATCGCTGGCCTGCTGGCCCAGGGTGGTGCCGCGGCGGGGAACCGCGGTCGCAAAGACGTGACGCACGTCGTTCAGGTCGACGGCCGAGAAGCCAACGCCCTTATCGACTACCTTGCGGATCACATGCGTGGCCATACGAAGTTCCTTTCTCGTGGGTGCCCAACAGCTCTACGTCAGACGCTCCGATCTACGGCGGCCGGTCCGGTTCCCATGGCTCGACCGTCTGGTGCGATACTCCGATTCGTTGCCTCGCGCGACAGGCGCGCCATCGAGACACGCCGACTCCGCACAACACGGCCACTATCTATTCAACACCGGTTTTCGAAATACGATTCGCGCAATCCGCGATGCATTCTCTTCCGGGGGGAGTGCAGCAAACTAAAGGTAGGTAAGAAAGGGGTGTGTGTTTCAGTTTACGATAACGCGCCGCTCCGCGATTGTCAACAGCCTGATTTGCCGAACGCGACCGCCGTGCCCATCCATGGGAAAGCGGCACAAATCGGCTCCGAAAAGATGCCGTTTGGGCAAACCAGGCAAGCCGCGCCTCGGTCATGTCGCGTTCTAGGTTCCTCCGCTGGGCGGCGGGGCGACAATGACCGCTTCCATCCTCAGAACGTCGGCCAGGTGCCCGCCGGCCTTGCCACCCTGCGGAAATCCGCGGATACTGAGGGCATGTCAACCGATGCCGCGCACCTGATTGAGCTGCTCCAGGAGAATATCTCGCGCGTGGTGCTGGGCAAAGCCGACGCGGTGCGGTTGGTGGTGGTAGCGCTGCTGGCCGGCGAACACGTGCTCCTGGAGGATATTCCCGGCGTGGGGAAGACCTTGATGGGCAAGGCCATCGCCCGCAGCCTGGCCGCCCAGTTTCACCGCATCCAGTTTACGCCCGATCTGTTGCCGGCCGACATCACCGGCAGCAGCCTCTATAACGGCGAAACGCGGGAGTTCGTCTTCAGCGCCGGCCCCATCTTCGCCAACGTCGTGCTGGCCGACGAGATCAATCGGGCCACGCCGCGCACGCAAAGCGCCCTGCTGGAGTCGATGAGCGAGGGGCAGGTCTCGTCCGACGGCCAGACCCATCCGCTACCGCGGCCGTTCATGGTCATCGCCACGCAAAACCCCATCGAGTTCGAAGGCACCTATCCGCTGCCCGAAAGCCAACTCGATCGCTTTCTGCTCCGCATTCCCCTGGGCTATCCACAGCGAGACGTGGAGCTGCAGGTCCTGTCGACGCACCGCGAAGGCGAGCCGGTCGAGCGGCTGGCGGCGGTGTGCGACTGCGAGCAGGTGACGGCGTTGCAGGCGGCCGTGCGGCAGGTACAGGTGGAAGACTCGATCAACGAATATCTGCTCGACATCGTGCAGGCCACGCGGCGCTCGGCCGAGCTGCACGTGGGCGTCAGCACGCGCGGCGCCCTGGCCTTCTATCGGGCGGCGCAGGCCTCGGCCCTGATCGCCGGTCGATCGTACGTGGTGCCCGACGACGTGAAGCGGCTGGCGGTGCCCGTGCTGGCCCATCGGGTGATCCCCAAGGGCTATCTGCACGGCGGTCAGCGCGAGGCGATCGAAGCGCTCATCGAGCGGCTGGTCGAGGAAGTGCCCGTGCCGGGGTAGTGATCATGCTCCGCCGTCCCACGACCATTCACCGCGAGGGTTGGTACTACCTGCTGATCACGGCCATTGTTTTCGGCGGGGCCCTCTTCAAGGAGGTCAACCTGTTGTTGATCCTGGCCGGCATGCTGCTCGGCCCGGTGCTGCTCAACTGGCAGGCGGTAGGAATCAACCTGCGCGGATTGAGCATCGATCGCAAATTGCCGCGCGGGCTCTCCGCCGGCGATTGGTTGTCGGTCGGTCTGCACCTCAGCAACGCCCGGCGACGGCTCGGTACTTGGGCCGTGGTGGTCCAGGAGCAGATCGAACGGGTGACGGCGGCGGCGGGGAACCATCACGGCGATCCACCGGCGTGCCCCGAGGTGTTTTTTCCGTACGTGCCCGCCGGGCAATCGCGCAAGGGAGGATATCGGGGCCGGCTGCTCGAGCGCGGCCGCTATCGGTTCGGCCCCTTGCAGCTTTCCACGCGGTTTCCCTTTGGGCTGTTTTCGCGGACGATCACCGTGGGCCAGTGCGAGACGCTCATCGTCTTGCCCCGCCTGGGACGCTTGACCGAAGGCTGGGCGGGGCGGCGGCTGGAGGCCTTCGCCGGCGTGGATCGCCGCAGCCTGCGGCCGGGCATGGAAGGCGACTTTTACGGCGTGCGCGAGTGGCGTAGCGGCGATAGCCGCCGGCTCATCCATTGGCGGCGGTCCGCCCGGCTCGGCAAGCTGGTGGTGCGGCAATTCGCCCAGCCGCGCAGCCGCGACGTGGCCGTTGTGCTGGACGTCTGGCAGCCGGAGCGGCCCACCGCCGAGCAGTTGGACAACGTGGAACTGGCCGTGAGTTTCGCCGCCACGGTGCTGGCCGACGTCTGCCGCAAAGGGGGGGGCAGCGCCTCGTTGGCCATCAGCAATCCCGATCCGGAATATCTTGAGGCCCCGGCCTCGGCCGCGCTGTTGCAGGGTCTGATGGAGCAACTGGCCACCATCGAGGCGGCGTCCGGCGACGGTCTGCCGGCGCTGCTGGCCAGCACCCTGCCACGGATTGCCGCGGGCACCGAGATCGTGCTGATTAGCACGCGGCCGACCAACCTGGCCGACACCGGCCGGTTTGCCGCGATCTGGTCCAGCCCGGTGCTTCGCGAGCGTGCGCAGCGCATTCGCTGCGTCGATACTTCCAGCGAGAAATTGGCGGAGTTGTTTCAAGCCGAGGCCTGAGCGGCCCGCAATAGACGAACCGATAAGCGAGGTGGGATGCGAAACCGCAAGCGGCTGGCTCCCTGAACCCTGAACCCCGAACCCTGACGCCTCTTTCCCGTCCCATGCTCATCGAACGGCTACTGCAGATCAACATGGCCACGCTGGCGGCGTTGGGGGCACTGTTGCTGGGCATGGGGCAACGGAGCGAGGTCCCGCCGCTATTGGTCGCCCTGGCCGCGGCGGCCTCCGTCTGGCTCACGGATCGCCGGGGCTGGTTGCGCTTGGGGCGGGGACCGGCCAACGTGCTCATGCTGCTGGCGGCGGCCGTCTCCATCGGCCAGGTTTTTCCCCTCCGCAGCGAACTGCAAGCCTTCGATTTCGCCTGGTTCGTGATCTATCTGCAAATCATCCTCCTCTTCCAGCAGAAGGACGAGCGCGTGTACTGGCTGCTGATCGTGCTCAGCCTGTTGGAAGTCATCGTGGCCACGCTCTTCAGCCAAGGCGCGGGGTTCGGGGTCTTGCTGGCGCTGTATCTGTTGCTGGGTTTTTCGGCCATGACGCTGCTGCTGTTGTATCGGCAGTGGGAGCGCTATCGGCCGAAGGCCGCGGAGGCGCCCGCGCCGCAACCGGCGTTTGCCGAGCGGGGGAGCATGCCGCGCTGGCCCTTGGCGGGGCGGCAGTTCGATTTTACGGTGACGCCGGGCGGCCATGGCCAGGCGGCCCTCTGCCGCAGCCTGTTCGCCCGCTTGGGGCGTATGGGCCTGCACAGTTTGGCGCTGGCGCTGGTGTTGTTCTTCACCGTCCCGCGGTTTGGGCACGTGGCCTGGCGCGGTCCGATGGCCAAGCCGCGTGCCTTGGTGGGTTTTTCCGAGAAAGTCCAGCTCGGCTCGCTGGGCCAGATCATCGAGAGCCGCGATGAAGTGATGCGTGTGGGGTTTACTCGATACCCGACCAACACCCCGCACCTCGTCCACGGCGAAATCTATCTGCACGGCGCGTTCTTGATGAACTACCAGCACGGCCAGTGGGAGGCGGGGCAAGTGGCCGCAGGGCTGGGCAGTTCGTTGTTGCACCCCGACGGCCGGCGGTTGCCGCCCGGCGTCGTGCGGCAGAAGATCACCATTGAGGCGCTCGATCATGCCGAACTGTTTTACGTGGCCCCTTACATCCCCCTGGAAGCGAACCCGTACGTCAGCATCGACCACGCCCAGCAGCGGTTGTTCCGCGACGATTACTTGTGCACCCGGGTGTTTGACTACGCGCTGGGCACCACCGCCATCGTCAACGGGGTGCAATCTTCGCTGCTGCCGGTGGGCCGAAACGATCTGATTCGCGGCGCGCTGGGCATGCCGCGGGGCAAGGGCTCCGAGAACCTCCCCAATCTCGTGGCCCTGGCCCGCCGCTGGGTGGCCGAATCCGGTCTGCCCCCGCGGGATCGGGTCGGCCGCGCCCGCTACTTGGAGCAGAAGTTGACGTCGGGACGATACCAGTACAGCCTGGTCCGCCAGGAGTGCGACCCCCTGTTGGACCCGATCGAGGACTTCCTCACCAAACATCCGCAAGGGCATTGCGAGTACTTCGCCACGGCCTTGACGCTCATGCTGCGCAGCCAAGGCATTCCCGCCCGCCTGGTCGTGGGCTATAAGTGCGACGAGTGGAACCGGGTGGGCAACTATTTCCAAGTCCGCCAGTTGCACGCCCACACCTGGGTCGAGGCCTATTTGCGCCCCGAACAAATCCCCGCCGAGTGGAAGCACGGCGGCGATTATTGGTCCTGGTCGAACGGCGGATGGCTGCGACTCGATCCCACCCCCGCGGCAGCCCAGGACATTACGGCCCACTGGTTCAAACCCCTGCGGCAAGGGCTGGATTGGCTGGATTTCGCCTGGTCGAACTACGTCATGGAGTTGGACTATACGCGGCAGCGGGACGCCATCTATCAGCCGATCCACCGCCTCCTGCAGATGGTGTGGCAGGCAGCCACCGACCCGCAGCGTTGGCGCGCCAGGCTCCATGCCTTGGCCGCCCTGCTCCCCGTGGAACGGCTCCGCGGCATCTGGGGCTGGTTGGTGGCCACGATAGCAATGCTGTCGGCGGCAGCCCTGCTGGCGGGCACGGCGTGGCTGCTGCGGCGCCTATTCCTTCGGCTGTGGATGGGTGGCAGCGGGGGCCGCGCCAACCGCTCCCGCCGCCGCTGCCAAATCGCCTTCTATCACCGTTTTGAGACGCTGCTCGGCCGGCAGGGCATGGTTCGCGCTGCCGGCCAAACCCAGCAGGAGTTTGCCGTGGCGGCCGGCCGGCGGCTGGCCCGCGAGAGCGGCGAGCCGCGGTGGACGGCCCTCTCCGAAGTGGTTGCCCGGGCCTTTTACCGCGTCCGTTTCGGCCGCCAACCCCTAGACAACACCGAGACCGAGGCGGTAGAACATGCGCTGGCCGAATTGGCCGTTTGCAGCCGGAGGCGGGCGGCCGGCGGACGAACAAGGAACACGCCGTGAAGATCGGATTGGTCGGTTATCAGGGGGCGGGCAAGAGCACGCTGTTTCATTGGCTGACGGGCGTGGCGCCCGACCCGGCCCTGGCGCACACCGGCCAGAGCGCCATGGCCCCCATTCCCGATCCCCGCATCGAGCAGCTCTGCCAGATTTATCATCCCAAGAAGGTCACGGTGGCGGCTCTGGAGTTGGTGGATACCCCGGGCTTGAGCCGCGCGCACGAGGGCAACGCCGCCCGGCTGGCGATGCTTCGCGAGGCGGACTGCCTGGTGTTCGTCGTGGCGGCCTTCGACGGCGCCGACGCTCCGGCCCAGATGCGGTCCTTCGACGAAGACCTCGTGCTGGCCGACATGGAAATCGTCGCCAACCGCATCCACCGCGTGCAGGAGTCGCTGAAGAAGCCCATACCCCGGCTGGAACATCAGCAGTTGGAACAGGAGCTGGTCACCTTGAAACTGGTGATGGCGGCGATGGAAGCCGGCCGGCCGCTCCGCGAATCCCGCATGACCGACGAGCAACAGAAGGTCACCCGCTCGTTCCGACTGTTGAGCGAAAAGCCGCGGTTGGTGATCGTCAACACGGCCGACGATGAAGCGAAGCCGGAACGTTTCACCGCACTATCGACGGCGGAAGTGCCCGTGATGGCCGTGCCCGCCGGCCTGGAACTCGAACTGGCGAAGATGACGCCGCAAGACCGCCTGGAATTCGAGCAGGAGATGGGCCTGACGGCTACCGACCGCGACCATCTGCTACGCACGCTGTTGGCGATTTCGGGGCAGATGGTTTTCTTCACCGCCGGCGAGAAGGAAGTGCGGACCTGGCTATTGCGCAAGGGGGGCACCGCCGTGGAAGCCGCCGACGGCATCCACAGCGATCTGGCCCGCGGCTTTATCCGCGCCGAAGTGATGACCGTCCGCGACCTGGTGCGGCTGGGCAGCGAGCGCGACCTGAAAGCCCAGCATCTGGTGCGGCAGGAGCCCAAGGATTACGTCGTCCAGGACGACGACATTCTGTTTATCCGCTTTAGCGTGTAGCCAATGCGGCAGCGGTAGATGGTTCTGTAGGGAACGCCCTCTGTGGCGTTCCAGGCCCGGGAATAAGGCGTCCGCGACGCTTGACGGAACGGGACCGGAGCCCGTTCCCTAAAGAGCCAGACACGGGTGGACAAGCCACCCGTGGCACTCACCGAACGTCACCCCGGCTCGTGCGGCAGCTCGCGGGGATAGGGCAAGGGCAAGCGCGGCGGCAACGGCTGATTGTACGTTTCCGCCCAGTCGTCGCGTTCCTCTTCCGTGGCGTAATAGCGCAGCCAAACCTCGGGGTCGCAGTTCGCCCCCGTGCAGTCCCAGTGCAGGTAATTGTTCGGCCAATCGACCTTCTTCTCGCGTGCCGGCAAAATGTCGCGGAAGACGAGGCAGTACAGCTCGCGGTCGTTTAAGTGGCCGGTGAAGTCCAGCACGATCCGTTTTCGGTACAGCTTGCGGATCACGTCCCACAGGATCCGATGCAGGTTCTCATCCTTCAACGACTCGGGCCGCGGCGGCCGCAACTCCGGCTCGAACCAGCGATAAATCGGCAGCACGGGGGCCTGTTCCCAGGCCAGCATGGCGGCCAGAAACTCGTTCTCGGCTGCCAGCGAAAAGTGCTGCACGTTCACGCGGCTGATGGATTCGTCAAAATAGCGTTCCAGCTCGTCGCGCAGCTCGGCGTTGCGCAAGAGTTGGTCCACTTCGTCGGGTTGCGGATGATGCGGATTCGGCATGGGATTCCCGATTGCTTCACTCAGTCGCCGTGTTGCTTGCCGCCACTAGAATCGAGTTTACTCAGGGTCGCTCGGATTTCCAAGGGTCGGCCACGGCGGGCAAGCGATTTCTTGAGTCTTTTTCCCGGCCCGAGTCGTTATCCGTGACACTTTCGCGCCAACCCGCCCGCACAAGCGGCAAAGGAAGCAAGGGCGGACGCAGGGGCTTGGGGACTCAGGCGAGAAATGACGAATGACGAAAGTCAAATGACGAAAAAAGGTCTCGGTTGGGGCGGCAGTTGTACTGCCGACCCCGGGGTGGCAGTGCAACTGCCACCCGAACATGGGCGAGCAATGACGAATGATGAAAGTCAAATGACGAAAAAAGGTCGAAGCACGAATGACCAAGGGCATGCCGCAGTTGACTATCCGCTCCCCGTCTTCGTCATTTGACTTTCGTCATTGTTTTCGTCATTTGACTTTCGTCCTTCGTCATTCCCCCCCGTCCCCTCTAGTTCGCCGGTTTGGCGTGCTGTTCGGCCTCGACCTCCCGCTCGATTTGCGTAATCTTGTCCACGCGGCGAGCGTGGCGGCCCCCCTCGAAGGGCGTTGTGAGCCAGATTTCGATCATCCGGTCGATCAATCGTTCGCCCAGCAGGTCGCCGGAAAGGCAAAGCACGTTGGCGTCGTTGTGGCGGCGGCTCATTTCGGCCGTAATGTCGTCGTGGCAGGGCGCGGCCCGTACGCCGGGCACTTTGTTGGCCGCGATACACATGCCCAGGCCCGTACCGCAGACCAGGATCCCCCGATCGACTTCGCCGCGGCTGACCCGGTGCGCCACGTCGGCGGCCACGTCAGGATAGTCGACCGCGTCGGGCGAAAACGCGCCCACGTCGACCACCTCGTGGCCCAGTTGCTTGACCAGCTCGATTACTTTCGAGCGAATGGGAAATCCCCGATGATCGGTTCCGACGGCAATGCGCATGATAAGGAGAAAGGGTCAGGGTTTTGTCGCAGGTTGGAGTGGCAGTTGCACGGCCACCCCCTGTTTTTGCCGCAATTCCCGGGGGCGGCAGTGCAACTGCCACCCCAACAAACGCCCAACGAGCCTCACAACGGTAATTCCTCGACGCGGCTGCGGAGCGCCGCTTGGATTTGCGCCGCGCAGCGACGATAGTATTCGGGCGGTGCCCCGATCGGATCGCAGATGTCCGATTCGTCTTCCGCCAGGATGTAGGTGCGCTCGGCAGCCGCCGGCCACTGGGCCACGATGGCCTCACGGTGGGAGCGGGTCATAGTATAGATCACGTCGGCGTGCCGCACCAGCGCCTCGGTGAGCGGCTGGGTCTCATGGCCGCTCAGGTCCAGGCCCACCTCGGCCAACAGTTGCACGGCCTCGTGGCTCGCCCGGCCACCAAACATGGCGACGATCCCGGCCGACATCACCAGCACGCCGTGATCCTCCAACTCCTCCAGTTTGCACCCAAGCCGCTTGGCGAACAGGTCGCGGCATAACATTTCGGCCATCGGGCTGCGGCAGGTGTTTCCCGTGCAAACCAGGAGCACCATCAGGCTGGAGAGCCGCCGCAGGGTCCGCTCGGGCACCACGCCCGCGCGGAGCACTTCGTACTTCCCCCCCCTGACGCGGACCACCGACGACGGCTGGCCGAAGCGGCACGGCCCGTCGTCGAGCACCAGGCTCAACGCGTTGCCAAAGGCATCGCTGACGGCCTTGGCGTTGGCGGCCTCGGGCATTCCCGACCGGTTGGCGCTGGTGAGCGTGAGCGGCCCCGCCAACATCCGCAAAACATCGAGAATCACCTGATGGCCCGGAACCCGCAGGCCGATCGCCTGCTGGGGAGAAACTGCCCGCTGAACCTTGGGCGGCAATTGCCGGACTAGGCTGTCGGGATGCGAATCGTCGACCACCAACGTGACCGGCCCCGGCCAGCAGCGGCGGGCCAGCCGCCAACCCAAGGGGCACAAGTCGGGGGCATAGTCGCGGGCTTCGTCCGCGCCTTTGATGGCCAGCGTGAGCGGCTTGGCCGCCGTACGGCCCTTGGCCGCCAGCAGCCGGGCCACGGCATCCTCTTCCAGGGCACTGGCCGCTACCCCGTAAACCGTTTCGGTGGGAAAGGCGACCAACCCGCCTTCCGCCAAGGCTTGCACCGCACGATGCACCACATCGCGCCTGTCCTCTGCGCTGTGTAAATCGATCACCACCGGCGGCATGGTCTAGCCCAACAATCTTCCTGAATCGTCGTAATACTAGATTCTACCAGCCGTTACGTTCCGCCGTCAACCCGGAGAGAAGGGGGACGAAGATCGGGGGGCCACGTTTATCGATGCCCAAAAAGTTGGCAGCGATGATTTTCTCCGCGTGTCACTTCGCCGCTTCGTTGTGGAACACTTCGCGGAGCACTTCGATATTGCGGGCATCGCTCACGTCCCGCGCGCTGCCGCTTTTTCCATGGAACGGGAGCGTGGTGGCCGGATTCGCCGCCGCAAATCCATAGAAGCCCACGTCGTCATATTTCGGGTTGCCCACCACCCGGCGCGGATCGTGTTTCTCACCCCAGCCACACAGGCATTGCATGATCTTGGTGTGCGGGCCGGCCTCCTTGCGGGTTGCCGCCAAGGAAGTCGGATCGGGATTCTCGTTCATCAGCCAATCCACCTCCTGAAACATTTTTGATCCAACCACCTGCGGCTGCCGCAGGTCGTAACAGCTCAGCCAGATGATGCACTTCGGGTTGACCGACTTGGCGGCCCGGCGAATCCGCTGCCAGCAACGATCCAAGGCCCGGCGTTGGAAATCCAACTCCTCCTTGGCGGTCATCTGGTCTTTGCCCGGGAACGGCCGCCCGTACAACTCGGCATACATCTGCTGCTCGCAGGCGAGCCATCGCAGGCGGGTCTCTTTTCCCAACAGCGGCGGGCTGAAGACCCAATCGATCATAAAGCCGTCGATGCCCGTCTTTCGCAGCACGTCTTCGATCGAGGCCGAGAGATAATCGAGGTATTCATTGCAAAAGGGGATGTGGATATTGCTGTCGGCGCCGTAGCTCAACTCGGGATGTTGTTGGGCCCAGTAGGTGTTGGCGCCGACGCAGAAATAGCCCATCACCCGCATGCCGTCGGCATGTCCCAGGGCGGTGATTTCCTTAAGGAAGTCGTGCTTGAGCCCCGGCTCGACCGGCGCCGGGCGGCTGCCGCGATACCACGCGTAGCCGTCGCAACTGACGCAAAAAGTCTGAATCGTGTTGACGCCCAGGTCCTTGTACCACTGGAAATGGGCTTTGGGATCGGCTTGGGCGAAGGTGCCGGGTCGAGCGAACCCGTTCGGGCCGCCGGAGGCCCAATTGAAGTCGATGCAAAAACCCGTGATGCGGGGGCCCGGTTCCGCGCCCCGGGCGGCCAGCGGCCCGACGGCCAGCAGAATCGCCAAAGTGAGCAGCCAGAGGATTAGCTTCCGATCGCGGCTGAGATTGGTTCGCATGAGAGGATGCTCCTGGTTTTGTCCTAAGGGGCTCTAACAAAACGTACTCCTCACGCTCCGCGTGAGGCCAACTCGAGCACAGCGTCCTCTCGCGGAGCGAGAGGAGTACATTAAGTTCCTCGTTGTGTTAGAGGTCTTAAATCTTGAACTCCGTGATCCCCGGCATGGGCACGGGATAGTTCCCCTGCGCGTCCGGCTTGACCGGCGCTTCCATGTCCAGCCGCACGTCTTCGGGATGGGGGAGATAACCGAACTGCGACTTCGCCACCTGCTCCCAGGTCAGCTCGCGACCACTGTAACAGGCCAGTTGGCCCAAAATGGTCACCAAGGTGCCGGGGACCATGTACTCGCCCGCGTTGACAGGCTTGCCCGAGCGGATCGCCCCGAACAGGGCCGCGTGCTCGAGGTCGTAAGGGCTGGCGTCGCCATGGCCCTGATAGTGCCACGGATTCTCGCCGGTGATCTGGCCGCGGGTGAGATCGCACCGTCCCTTGGTGCCCAGGTAAACGCTGGAGTTGTCCTCGTAGCAACCGTTTTGCGTCCGGCACAAGGCGTACAGCTTCACACCGTTGGCATACTCGTAAACCACCGAATGATGATCGAAGACGTTGCCGTAAACTTCGCCGAACGAGGCCGAGCGTCCGCCCATCCCTTGGGCTCGGACGGGCGTCTTGCCCTTCATCGCCCACAGGGACCGGTCCAGGTTATGCGTCAGCGTTTGCGGCACGTCGTCGCCGGAAAGCCAGGAGAAGTGGTACTGGTTGCTGAACTGGAACTCGACTTCAGTCAGTTTCGGGTTGCGCTTGTTCAGCCCGTAGGGGCCGCGGAGCCACGTTTCCTGCATGGACACGATGTCGCCGATTGCTCCGTCGTGGATTCGCTTGATGGTCTCGCGATAGCTGGGCTGGTAGCGGCTTTGCAGTCCGGACATGACGCTGAGATTCTTCTGCTTGGCCAGCGCGCACGCGGCGGCGATCTGGCGCACCCCCACCGGATCGATGGCGTGGGGCTTCTCCACGAACACGTGCTTGCCGGCCTTGACGGCGGCATGGAGATAATAGCAGTGATACTTCGCCGCGCAGGCGATGAGCACTACCTCGGCACTTTCAATGACGTGCCGGTAGCCGTCCAAGCCGGAAAAACAGTGGGCGTCGTCCACCTGCACCTGGTCCGGCTTCTGCTGCTTGAGCATCGCCCGCCGGCTCTTGACCTTGTCGGCAAAAATGTCGGTCATGGCCACCAGCCGCAGGCCGCGGTCGACGTTCATGGCGTTCAGGGCCGCCCCGGGACCGCGTCCGCCGCAGCCGATCAGGCCGATGCGGATCACGTCGCTGCCGGCCGCATGGGCGCCGCGGGCCAGCGACAATCCGCCGAGGGCCGCCGCCCCGACCGCGCCCAGCATCGAGGTCTTCATGAAATCGCGACGATTCGAACGTGGAGCAGAAGAATTATTCATGGGCTGAGTCATGGAGGCGATCCTTTAGGCGGGTAGAGAGGATGGCGGACGCGCGGGATGTTCGGGCGAACACCCCCACCGGGCGCCATACTACCAAGTATTGGCCCGTTGTCAACCAGCGAACCACGGGCGGCCACGTTTAGCCGCCGCGTCCACGCGGCGCGGCCCGCCGCCCTGCCGGCAGCGGCTAAACACGGCGCTCCTTGCCTCGGTCTGGTTAAATCTTGAACTCCGTGATCCCCGGCATCGGCGCGGGATAGATGCCCTGGGCGTCCGGCTTGATGGCAATGTCCATGTCCAAACTCACCTGCTCGACCGTAGGCGTGAAGGCGAAGTTCGACTTGGAGACCTGGTCCCACGTCAACTCGCGGCCGCAATAGCAGGTCAACTGGCCCATGACGGCCACCAGCGTGCTGCGGGCCATGTAGTCGCCGCAGTTCACCGGATTGCCCGAGCGAATGGCCGCAAACAGGGCTTCGTGTTCCAATTCGTGGGGGTCTCGCTTCGACGACATCTTCCAGGGATTCTCGCCCGTGATCCAGTAGCGCGAGACGGGAAAGGAATAGAAGCGGCCCTTGGTGCCGAAAATCGCGCTGCTGTACTCGTTGTAACAACCGTTCTGCGTCCGGGTGAGGGCGTACATCCGCACGCCGTTGGCATACTCGTAGACCACCGAGTGATGATCGAAGATATTGCCGTAGACCTCGCCGAACGAGGAGGACCGCCCGCCCAGCCCGTGGGCCTTCACCGGCGTCTGTTCGTGCATGGCCCAGGTGGCGCGGTCCAGGTTGTGGACTAGCGATTGGACCACGTCGTCGCCCGAAAGCCAGGCGAAGTGGTACTGGTTGCCAAACTGATAGACGACTTCCTTCTGATTCGGCTGGCGATTGTAGAGCCCGAACGGGCCGCGGAGAAAGTTCTCCTCGATCGAGACGATCTCGCCGATGGCCCCGTCGTGGATGCGCTTCATGGCCTCGATATAGCCGGGCTCGTAGCGGCTGTGCAGGCCGGACATGACGCTCAGCTTCTTTTGCTTGGCCAACTGGCAGGCGACCGTCACTTCGCGCACGCCCACCGGATCGACGGCGTGGGGCTTCTCGACGAAGACGTGCTTGCCCGCCTCGATCGCCGCGCGAAGATAATAGGGATGATACTTCGCCGCGCAGGCAATGAGCACCACGTCGGAGCTTTCGATGACGTGCCGGTAGCCGTCCAGGCCGGAAAAACAATGGGCATCGTCCACCTGCACCTGGTCCGGCTTCTGCTTCTTGAGCATGTCGCGCCGGCTCTGCACCTTGTCGGCAAAAATGTCGGCCATGGCCACCAGCCGCACGCCGCGGTCGGCGGTCATGGCATCGTTGGCCGCCCCGGGACCGCGGCCGCCGCAGCCGACCAGTCCCACGCGGATCACGTCGCTGCCGGCGGCATGCGCGCCGCGGGCCAGCGACAAGCCGCCGATGGTTGCCGCACCCGCCGCGGCCATCGACGTTTTCAGAAACTCACGGCGATTGGAATGCGCATGGGCGGGACGTTTTTCTTGTTCGGCCATGGAAAAGGTCCTTTTGAATGGTAGGAAGCGGGGATGTTACTCGGATGGCAATGCAGCGGTCATTCTGAGCGCAGCGAAGAATCTCCTCTCTTGATGCGCGGCGGGATCCTTCGCTGCGATTAGGATGACTTTGGTCACACGTCGCAGATTTTCACCGCCTGGCGGAGCGACTCGATCGGGTTACGGGTAGGAAGGAACTCTTGTCCCACGTAGCCCGCATAGCCCGTGGCGACAATCGCGCGCATGATCGGGGGATAATTGATCTCCTGGTTCTCGTCGATTTCGTTGCGGCCCGGCACGCCGGCCACGTGGTAGTGGCCGATGTAAGGGTGGTACTGCCGGATGCGCGTGATGATGTCGCCTTGCATGATTTGCACGTGGTAGACGTCGAACAGGATCTTCATCCGCTCGGAAGCCATCCGCCGGCAGACCTCGGCGGCAAATTCGATCCGATCGCACATGTAGTCGGGATGGCCCTTCATCTCGACGTCGACCCGCGTGTTGAGCATCTCCAGGCAGAGGTTGACGCGCTTCCGCTCGGCAAGGCCGATCACCTGTCTCAGTCCCAGCACCGTGTTTTCCAGGCCCACGTCGTCGGGCATGCCGCGGCGCATGCCGGTGAAGGTGATGACGTTGGGAAAGCCCGCCGCGCCGTTGGCCTCGATGGCGGCCGTAAGCTTCTCGACGCACAGCGGATGGTTTTCCTTGTGGCAGAGCCCGTCGACGAAGCCGTGCGCCTCGGTCATGGCGCAGACCAGGCCGTGCCGCTTCAAGATGGGCCAGTCTTTCGGCGCCACGTTCTCGATGCCGCTCAGGCCCATCGCGGCGGCGTGCCGGGCCAACGTTTCGATCGGCATCGGCGCGAAGCACCAGGAGAGCACCGACTGCTTGATGCGCCCGTTCGTGACGACTCGGCTCGCTCCCTCGCCCATGGCGACAGCCTCCTCGCGTAGTGGGTCAGCCTGTTACATTCCGGGGCGAAACTTCACTCCACCGGAATATTCAATGCGGCCAGCGTCTCGCGCATCCATTTCAGCGAGCGTTCGATCATCGGCCCGCCTTGGCCCTCGCACTCCATGCTCAACACGCCGTCGTAGCCGTGGTCGTGGAGCAAGGTGAAGCATTTCTTGATGTTCTCGGCGTTCACCCCGTCGCCCAGGGCGCAATGGCTGATGGCAATGCCGGCCTGCTTGCCGCGGCTGGCGGCCGCCAGCGACGATGACACGTCCTTCACGTGGACGTGATTCAGCCGATCGATGAACTGGCCGAGAAACGCCGCCGGGTTCTGCCCGGCGATGAACGTGTTGCCCGTGTCCAGATTGAGCCGCAAGTAGGGCGTGTCGCCGCAGAACTTCAGCATCCGGCCGATGAACTCGGGCTTGGTGGTGAAGTAGCCGTGCGGCTCGATGTTCACCACGATCTTGTGCGCCTCGGCCACCTCGATGATCTGCTCGTAGTTCCGCTTCATCAGCGACATGGCCTCTTCGTCGCTCAGGCCCGAAGGGGCGTGCAGACCGTCGGTCGTGTCGACGCGGGGACTGCCGGCCAGCGAGGCCCAGGCGATCGATTTCAGCACGTAGGGCACGCCGTACAGCGGGGCATCCTTGCCGGACATCGGAAAGGCGGCGTCGATCTGCGAGAACTGCACCCCGTGCTTCTCCATCTTCCGCCGCAAGATGACGGGGTCCTGGTACAGCGCCAGGTGCGGCCAGTAGCCCAAGCCGTGCGCCCAACTCACGCCGTCCATCACCCCGCACTCGATATAGTGCACGTTGTGCTCCTGCGCCCACTCGACACACTTTTCGAAGTTGAAAAAGGCCGAGTTGAACGCATCTGTATGGAAGCCAATCTTCATGCTCGCTTTCCTTTCGCTGGGCGGCGCCGCGCCGGCGGCCGCGTTCTGCGGATCTGCCATCGCCACACGGGCTCCGTAGACGGCCGCCGCGGCGGCCGTGCCCTGGGCCAGAAACGTGCGACGCGTAAGCGGTTCACTTGCCATCGTCGACCCCCTATTCTGCGATTCAGGCCTGCGTTTGCCCCCCCAAACCGGGAGCGTTGCGTGGTTGCGGTTCCAATCTACCAAGTATGGTTCCGCTGTCAATGCTTTTGCAGGCGGCCCTGCACAACCGCGAATTTTGGCAAACCAGAAATTGTTCAGCCGCCGCGTCCACGCGGCGCAGGGCAGCGCACCGGGCCCTTTGGCCGGCGTACCGCCGGTGCTCACGCCCCTGCTTCGCCGGGAAAGAAGATGGCGATTTCGCGCCGGGCCGACTCCGGGCCGTCCGAGGCATGCACCAGGTTCATCTGCTGGCTGGTGCTGAAATCGCCGCGAATGGTGCCGGGATTGGCCTTCAAGCCATTGGTCGCGCCCACCATGTCGCGGACCACGCGGATGGTTTCCGGCCCCTCGACGATCATCGCCACCAGCGGCCCACTGGTGATGAACGTTTCCAGCTCGGGATACCAGGCCTTTTGGACATGCTCGGCATAGTGCCGTTTCGCCACCTCCGGCGTAAGCCACATCAGTTTCATGGCGACGATGCCGAGTCCCTTATCCTCGAAGCGGGCGATCAGTCGGCCCATCAGCCGCCGCGCCACGCAGTCCGGTTTCAACAACACGAGCGTGCGTTCCATGAGCGATCCTTCTCCATCGGTGACCAACACAGAGCGATTGTAGAGAATCCGGCCTGGTTGCTCAAGGGCCGATACCGGCCCCGCGCTGTGGGGCCTGCTGGTCGGCCGCCGCCCGAGCCGCTACAATGGCCCGCGCGATCGTGGACGCCGCTGTCGCCGGGAATCTCGTGTACCAACCCAAGGAGCCGATCATGCACACGCTCACCAAATTACCGTATGCCTATGACGCGCTGGAGCCGCACATCGACGCCCGGACCATGGAGATTCACCACACGAAACACCATCAAACGTACGTCGACAAGCTGAACGGGGCCCTGGAGAAGCACCCCGAATTGTTCGAGCTTTCGGTGGTCGAGCTGATCGCCGACCTCGGCCGCGTTCCGGAAGACATCCGCACCGTGGTGCGAAACAACGGCGGTGGACACGCCAACCACGAGATGTTCTTTACGATGCTGGGGCCGCAGCGCGGGGGCCGGCCGGTGGGCCGCCTGGCAACGGCCATCGACGCCACGTTCGGCGACTTTCCGCAGTTTCAACAGAAGTTCGCGGCCGCGGCGGTCGCCCACTTCGCCAGCGGCTGGGTCTGGCTGAGCGTCGACGGCGACGGAAAACTGCTGCTCGAAACCACGCCCGGCCACGACAGCCCCGTCATGGCCGGTCGCCGGCCCATCCTGGTGCTCGACCTGTGGGAACACGCCTACTACCTGAAGCACCAAAACCGTCGCGCCGATTCCGTGGCCGCTTGGTGGAACGTTTTGGATTGGCAGCAGGCCGAGCGGAACTTTGCCGGCTAGGCAGTGCGCCCTGGCGGCCGTTTCGCATGCGGCTTGGGCGGGGCCTGCAAGTTGGCGTTGGCCGGTTGACGCCCCGCCATGAGTTTGCCATACTTAGTTCAGGCGATTTTTCGCCTTCCGCCGTAGTTTGGGAAGGCATGCAACCGCTTGCTAGCTAAGCGTTTGGGCGATTAGCTCAGTTGGTTAGAGCACTACCTCGACAAGGTAGGGGTCACAGGTTCGAGTCCCGTATCGCCCACATCACAAAGCCTTTCGCAGCAATGAGTTGCGAGAGGCTTTTTTTCGTAGAAATCCTGATGCTTTTCAAAATGAAGTCGGGTCCTGATACCTTTCGGTTGTTACTGATCGAGGTATCGGACGAGCCTGCCCCTCCGATCGCCGCGAATCTCTGAGAATGGCAAACCGCTCGGCGGGAGTGACGCATGGGATCTGACAAGTGGTAGCGGACAGCCACCTCCCGCTCGTCTCCCCATTACACCGGGAACCGCGGGCCGTTGCCGCCCTGCCATTGTTCGTCGTTCAGCGAGACGTGAGTTGAGGCGTCATGAGCGATAGCGGCAAAACAACGCCCTACGCTGCCCGGCGCGCTCGTGTTTCGTACACCGCGCCTGTGCGCCGACGTCGATCAGCGTCGGTAATCTTCAAGATCAGTGGAGGTTCTTTGAGAGCACGGCGATCGCGCACGAAGACCACGGCCGTCACCACCAGGGCGATAGGCCCCAGAAGAACACCCGCAGTCATCGCATCGGCAGCCTGACCACGAAAATACCCGATCGCGGTCACGAGCATGGCGCTTGCCAACCAAAGGAAGACAACGCCGTAGAAGCCATCCATGATGACACCCGACCAAAGAGCGTTAAAGATAGAGAACTCCCCCCTGGACGATGATAAACCAGCGCTGCAAAGTTTACCATGACCCATAAGGGGTATTTTGCCACCCCTCCAGTTTATGCGGTAATTGGCGGCGTCCCGTCTTGTTCAGCGGACCAGGATTCGGCCCGCTGGTTCAGCAGCTTGGCCAACGATGCCCATTGCTCGGCGGGCGTCTTGCCCCGAATCTTGTCGGCATAGGCAGAGGCCAACGCCCGAGCGATCCTCCGTAATGTCTCCCGCCGTAACGTCTGGTCCCCCGATTGGCGAATCTGTTCCCAGACAGTCAATGCCAGATCGGTGAAGTTCGCATCGGTCCGCTGCAAGCCCATCTCGGTAAGCCAGTAGAGATCTCTCGGTCGTCCCCGACCATGAGGGGTCGCCTCACGCCGGAGGGCCTTCTGGCTCAAGAGCCGTGCCAAACGTTCTCTTACGGCAGTCGCCGTAACCTCCATTGCGTGCGCCAATTCCGCTGCACTCAGTGGCCCCGCAATCCGCAGCAGGTCCAACAACTCGGCATCCGATGTTGGGACTTGTACACTCATATCATCTGTTCCTCGTGGCGGTGAACGTCCGGATATCCATTATAGATCCGGTAGAACCTTGGTGGGATAGACCCTCTCTTCGAGCCAAACCGGAAGTCTCCAGTTTGCATGAACGTACCATTCCGATATTTGGCGGCGAAGCGGCGTCTCGCGGGATTTCGGCCGTGCGACCTACCTGCGAAGGCTTTTGAGGGCTTTCCAAGGTGTCCAGTAACCCGCCCACCTTCCCAGATCAGCAAATGTGGGCATTTGCCTGTGGTTCGGCCGTATTTGGGGCGGTTTTCGGCGGCCCGTGGTTGCCTTTGGTGGTATGATTTGAGCGTTGACAGCAACTCGCTTTGACATCCGACAGGAGTGCAGATCATGCAAGATCCACCGGCGGGGTTGCGGTGAGGAGCAGGCAGCGTGCTCCTCATGAGTCGTCGTCTTCTGCCAATGACCATCAATCCTTCAGGAAGAACCCCGCTCTGCTATAGCGGGGTTCTTCGTTTCGCGGGGGCAGAAGCTCGTCCCCCCGATCTCCTCTCAAGCGATTTGCTGCCGCGGATGCCACTGTTTTTCCTTCCTGTCAGCGAAGAGCACATCGCCCTATCGGTCACGCTTCGTCCACGGACCTTTGCAAGAAAACAAGATGGGCTTGCATTGGCTGGCGATATCCGGTGCCCGCTCTCGGCGCGCGGTCTGAACTCTGAGCCCGTACACTTGAAGGTGCAACGGGTTGTCGTCCGAACGGGCAGCAGCTCGTGAGCCAAGCCATAGAGCACGCTCCCCACCAACTCGCCAGCGCGGTTCTCTGTTTGTGCCGGACTGCCGCGGCTGCTAAGATGGATGGGCTCCCGAGGCCGTCTCACCGTGGTTTTGCCTTCTGCAGTGTGTCGTTGAACAGGGGGAACTGCCGTGTCCACACCCAATCATGATCCTGTTGCGAAGACGTCTCGCCGGCGTTTCTTGAAGGCTTCCGCGATGCTGGGAGCCGCCGGTTTGGCCGGCGGTCTGGGTCTCAGCCGCGCGGTGCACGCGGGGGGAAGCGACGCGCTGCGGATCGGTCTGGTTGGCTGCGGCGGCCGCGGCAACGGCGCGGCGGTCAATGCGCTCCATGCCGACCATGGCGCGAAGCTGGTGGCCCTGGCCGATGCCTTTCCAGATCGCTTGGAGAACAGCCTGAATCAGTTGAAGAAGGCCAAAGCCAAACAGGTAGACGTCGCGCCGGACCACTGTTTCAGCGGATTTGACGCCTACCAGAAACTGATCCGGAGCGGTGTCGACGTGGTGTTGTTGGCCACGCCGCCCCATTTCCGACCGATCCACCTGGCGGCCTGTGTTGCCGCTGGAAAGCACGTGTTCTGCGAAAAACCCATGGCGGTCGACGCGCCGGGCGTCCGCACCGTGCTGGCCGCTTGCGAAGAGGCCAGGAAGAAAGGCATCGGCGTCGTGGCCGGTCTCTGCTGCCGGCACGATTTGGCCACCCGAGAGACGATGAAGCGCGTGGGCGACGGCGCCATCGGCGAGATTGTGTCCATCCAGGAAACCTACAACGACAGTCCGCCCTGGTTCCGCAACCAGGCCCGCCGGCCGCAGTGGACCGAGATGGAATACCAAGTGCGGAACTGGTACCCCTTTACCTGGCTTTCCGGCGACCACAATGTCGAGCAGCACGTGCACAGCCTGGACAAGGCTTGCTGGGCCCTGGGCGACCGGCCGCCGCTGAAGGCATGGGGGATGGGCGGGCGACAGGTTCGCAACGAAATCACCATCGGCCAAATCTTCGACCACCATGCCGTGTGCTACGAATACGCCGGCGGCGTGCGCGTCTATTCCTTTTGCCGCCGCCAGGCCGGTTGCTTCGACGAGATCTCCGATCTCATTCTGGGAAGCAAGGGCCGGGCGCACCTGCCGCAGCGATGTCGCATCGAAGGCCAGAACGCCTGGCGCTATCGCGGCCCCAAGGGCAATATGTATGACGCCGAGCACGTGGAGCTGTTCCAGTCGATCCGCAAGGGAACGCCTCGCAACGACGGCGCCTACATGGCGCTGAGCACGATGCTGGCCATCCTCGGCCGCATGGTCACCTATACCGGCCAAGAGATCACCTGGGAGCAGGCCATCAACTCCCAAGAGAAGCTGGCCCCCGTGCAATATTCGTGGGATGCCGCGCCGCCCTGCCTGCCCAACAAGAACGGCCAGTACCCCATGGCCGTACCCGGTGTGACAAGGTTTATATAGAGTGTGGAACACGCCAAGCCATAGCTCGATGACGCCGGCCCGGCTCAAGCTCGCCGTTGTCCAGCACGACGCCTTCCGCCGTTCATCGACTTCTCGGACGATGCTGCGCATCCCACCAAGGTGTCGCCCATGGGGCCGCCGACTCCAGCAGCTTTCGATACTGCGGGTCCGCTGTTTTCAGACAGGCAAGGATCGCGGACCGTCGCACTTCGGGCGCTCGGTGGGCCAGCAGCCGCGCGCAAATTGCCACGCCGTCGCGCCCGCGAAAGCTCATTAATGCCTCGGCAGCTTCCCCGCGCAGATAGGTCTGCATCTCTCTCCCGTCTTTCTCTGCTGCGCCGATGATGGCATCGACGGCTGCCAAGGCCTCCTGGCTGCCGATCTCGGCCAACGCGGACAAGATGGAGGACCACATGCGGAAGTCCGACACGATCGACGCCCGGGTCCGCAAGTCCAACGACTTGAAGGGATTAGCCGCCGTTTCGGCGGTTTTGGGCCGCCGGACGAACGCGGCTAACGCGGGGGTCTCATGGACCAAGACGTTCCGCAAGGCACCAGTCGCCGCGGCAACGTGCAACTTGCCGAGCGCCGCGACCGCCATGGCCCCGTCGCAGCCGGCGAGCATCATGTCCGAGTGCGCCGCCCGATGCTTCACCGCGTCCACGAGCACCTGGACCACCGCGGGGCTTTTCACGCCCAGCAGTCCCAGCGCGAACGCATAGTGGGCACGGGCTTCCATGATCGTCCGCCTTTCCGACAGACGCTTCTTGTCTTCCGTCCATTGCTCGTAGTCGGCAGGCCGGTCGCTGAGCAGCTTGACGAGGACCGGCGCCGCGGCTTGAATCCTCGCTCGGCCGCAAGCGACGCCCGCTTCCGCCCGGACACCCGCATCTGGATCGTCGAGAAGTTGCCGCAGTGCCGTTCGAACCGGGTCAGACACCAACTCCGGGCGGTGTTTGGCGATCATTCCCAGGTTCCAAGCCGTGGCGCGGCGCAGCTCGGCGTTGGCATGTCGGCATAGCTCGCCTGCCAGCTCGGTAAAACGCCGGGGCGCGTAAATCGCCAGACGGACCGCGGCCAGTCGCGCGGGCATCTGCTTCGACGTGCCCCGCAGCACCGCTTCCAGCGTGGCCGGCGCAGGAGGCGATGCTTCGGCCAGCGGGGCCCACGGCCGAGGCGAAATCCGGACGGGCGGCTTGCCCATGGCCGTCAACGTAGCCCGCGGATCGTCCATCATCAGCCCGCTTCCGGGCTGTTTCAGCACGGCGCCGGCTTCCCGCGGGTCGGTATCGTGGCCCATCAGCGAGCCTTTCCACGACAACCCGGCGATGTTTGCCTTTTTGATTGTCTCCGAGTTATAGTCGCTGTAGCCGGCTACCTGGTCGAGCATGTCCGCTTTGCGGAGTTCTTCCAATATTTCACCGTCCATGCCGGGGATTTTGAGATCGAGGTACACCAACAATGCGTGGCGGCGGAGCGTTTGGAGCAGATCGCGCAGCGTGGGCACGCGCTCGGTTTCGGCCGCCGGGGCCGGCAACGCGTTGAAACTATACAGCAGCAGTTCTTCGTAATAATACTCGTCAACGCGGCCCATGCCGTCGAGCAGCCGTTCCAGCCGGTCGTCGTGAAAGAGCACGATGACGCCGTCCAGGGTGCGATGGAAATCGAGTTCCACTCCGCTGGCCCCAAGCTCCGCGGCGGCGCGGATGCCGGAGAGCGTGTTCTCCGGTGCATACTGCCAGGCGGCACGGTGCAAGATGACGGCCGTGGCGGCGCGAGCCTTGGCCACGCCGGCGTGTCGGGCCTGGCGCTCCGCTCCTGTTTCCGGCTTCAAGGCGGCCTGCGGATCGGGAACCGTCACCAGCGGCGTTTCGGGATTGGTGGCCACCAGCCAGAGACCCATGGTCAATGCGGCAGAAACGAACATAGTGTCCTCTCCTTGATCGTGATGTTATACGCGGACTCTTCCGATTGCGGTCAGGGTTTCTCCCTGATGGGTTTTGACAGACAAGACCGGTAATCGTTTCTGTAGGGAACGCTCTCCGTGGCGTTCCGGGCGACGGAACGGCACGAAGGCCGTTCCCTACAGCGCCGCTGCAGTACTACCGATCTTGCCCGTCAAAACCCATTAGAGAATCACCGCTGCATCGGGTTTGTTCTTCCGGATGATGGGAAGCCCTTGCTCGCTCGGATAATGTCCGAGCGACAACTTGCCACCATGGTAGCCGAGCGCTGCGCGGCATTCCAGTCAGCCCGCTGATTGTGCGCGGCGAGCTTTTCGGACAGATGGACCACGTCCGTTTACGGGGTTTCCGGCGCAGCCGGTGTTAGGCCCGGCGTTTACGCCTTGTCTTTACCCACAATTTGCAGCGAACTGCGGGGCTATTGTCACTTGTCCGTCCCGGACGGAGAATTGCATGCAACGAAGTGCTGGGCTATTGTGAAAGGCCCATCGGGACGGACAATCGCACAAAACTCGGGCGTAACAACGATGGTGCCTCGATGATGATTCGACACGCGATACCCACTTTGCTCATCCTTGCGAATTCCGCCCTCGCCGTTCAGGCCTCGCCTGCCGAGTTGGTGCTGGCCGAGAACGGCCGCTCGGCTTACCAGATTGTGCTGCCGCAAAACGCCTCGCCCGCGGTCAAACACGGGGCCGAGGAATTGCAGATGTTCCTCCAGCAGATGAGCGGCGCAAAGCTGCCGATCGTCGATGACCGAGAGCCCTTGGGACCGAAGGAAATCGTCCTGGGTCGGAACGCCCATCTCGAAAAGCTGGGCGTGACGATCGATTTCGCCTCGCTCGGCAAAGAGGGCTACGTGATTCGCACCGTCGGCGAGCACCTGGTGATTGCCGGCGGGCCGGTGCGGGGGGCGATGTACGGCATCTACGGTCTTTTGGAAGATCATCTGGGCTGCCGCTGGTTTGCGACCGACGTAAGCCGCATTCCCAAGTCGGCCCGCCTGGCGATCGGTCCCCTCGACGAGCGGCAGGTTCCGGTGCTCGAATATCGCGAGCCCTATGTGTTTGACTGCCGGGACGGCGATTGGTGCGCGCGAAACCGCATGAATTCGACCGCCGGCCGGCTGGAAGAGAAGCACGGCGGCAAAATCCTGTTTGGCGACGGCTTCTTCTGCCACACGTTCAACCGGCTCGTGCCGCCGGAGAAGTATTTCGCGGCTCATCCCGAATATTTTTCGCTCATTAAGGGCACGCGGCAGAAAACCGACTGCCAGCTTTGCTGCACCAATCCGGCCGTGATCCGCCTGTGCGTCGAGGGCGTCCGCGAGGCCATGCGGCAGCAGCCCGCCGCCACGGTGTTCTCGGTGTCACAGAACGACGGCGCTCCGCCCTGCGAGTGTGCGAACTGCCAGGCGCTGGCCCGCCGGGAAGGCTCGCAAATCGCGCCGGTGCTCGCGCTGGTCAACGCCGTGGCCGAGGGCGTGGAGAAGGAGTTCCCCGACAAGATCGTGGAGACGCTCGCCTACTCCTGGGGCCAGCATCCGCCCCGGCATCTGCGGCCGCGGCCGAACGTGGTGGTTCGCCTGTGTTCGGGCAACTGCTGCTTCACACATCCGCTGGCCACCTGCGACCACCCGGAATCGCGGGCCTTCCGCGCCGACATCGAGGGCTGGGCCAAGGTGGCCACGCGGCTCTGGGTCTGGGACTACACGACCGTGTTTCCCCATTATTTGCTCCCCTTTCCCAATCAGCGGATACTGGGGGCGAATATTCGCTACTTTGTTGCTCATAATGTCAGAGGGATCTTCGAGGAGGACACCGTCGACACGGCCGACAGCGAGCTGGCCGCCCTGGGCGGCTACGTGATGGCCAAGTGCCTCTGGAACCCGGCGTGCAACGCCGACCGTGCCATCGACGAGTTTCTGGCCGCATATTATGGCCAGGCGGCCGCCCCGATCGGCGCCTACCTGGACCTGCTCCACGGCTATGCGAAGCGCACCCATACGCACGCCACCTGCGGATCGGGCCTCGACAGCCCTCATCTAAACGACGATTTGCTGACCCAAGCCAGCGCCTTGTGGCAAGAGGCCGAAAAACGGGTGGCCGGCCAGCCGGACGTCCTGCACCGCGTGAAGGTCTCGCGGATGAGCGTCGATTATGCGATACTGGAGAGGGCCCGGCTGGAAACGCAGAAGGCGCTGCCGGTGCACCCGGCGTTCCTGTCCCTGGCCGCCGCACGCTTCCAACCCTTCGTGGAGACCTTTCGGAGCAGCAACCTGACGCGTCTGGCGGAAGGAACGCCGTTGGACAAAGGAGCCTATCTTCGCGGGCTGGCCAAGGACCTGCGGCTCCCTATTGCTCCCTGATCCATCGCATGCACCAATACTTTCACCATGACGCCGAAGGCGGCACAACCTGACCTGGAGGAATATCGACCATGAGTGAGACGACGAAAAGCGTAACGCCCCGGCGCGAGTTCTTGAAGACGACCGCCCGGCTGGCCGCGGTTTCGGCCCTGGCGGGCGTGGCCATCCCCCGCGTCCACGCCGGCGAGGACAATACCATCCGCCTGGCCCTGATCGGCTGCGGCGGCCGGGGAAGCGGCGCCGTGGCCAACGCCCTGTCGGCCGGCGGGCTGGTCATGGACGATCGTTTTCGCGCCAAGGACGAGAGCAACGCGGCCTCCTGCGGACCAGTCAAGTTGACGGCCATGGCCGACCTCTTCGCCGATCGGCTGGGGCCGGCGCACAACGCCTTGACCAAAGCCTTCGGCGACAAGATCGACGTGCCGAAAGAGCGGCAGTTCCTGGGCTTCGACGCCTACCGCAAGGCGATCGATTGCCTGCGGCCCGGCGACGTGGCCATCTTGACCACGCATGCGGGCTTCCGTCCCACGCACCTGGAATACGCCGTGGAGAAGGGCGTCAACGTGTTCATGGAGAAGTGCTTCGCCCCCGATCCGGGCGGCACCCAGCAGGTGCTCCGCGCCGGCGAGGCGGCGGAGAAGAAGAACCTGAAGATTGGCGCCGGGCTGATGTGCCGCCATTCGTCGGCCCGCCAGGCCTTGATCCAGAAAATGCGCGACGGCGCCCTGGGCCAGGTGCAACTCATTCGCGCCTACCGCATGGACCCCGGCTGGCACATGGGACCCTTCAAGGGCGGGCAAAACGAGCTCCACTTCCAGATCCGCAACGCCTGCCTGTTCTTATGGACCAGCCCGGGCCTGTTCATCGAGCTGATGATCCACCAGATCGACGAGTGCTGCTGGATCAAGGACGCCTGGCCGGTGGCCGCCCACGGCGTCGGCGGGCGGGTCGCCCATAGCGACGATTGCAGCCAGAACCTCGACTCCTACTCGATCGAGTACACCTTCGCCGACGGCACGAAAGCCCTGGTGAACGGACGTTACATTCCCAACTGCTTCAACGATTTTATTACCTACGTGCACGGCACGAAGTGCGCCGCGCAGTTCTCCGGCAACATTCACGCGCCGTCTTCGCAGATCTATAAGGATCAGCGCGTCGGCGACAACAACGTGGCCTGGAAACCGAAACGCGAAAAGGTCAATCCCTGGCAGGCCGAATGGAACGTGCTCCTGGACGCCATCCGCAACAACAAGCCGCACAACGAGGCCCGCCGGGCGGCCTATTCCAACCTGGCGGCCATCATGGGGCGGGCGGCTGTCCATACGGGCAAGATCATCACCTGGGACGAGATGATGGCCTCGAAGTACAAGGCCTGCGCGGATGCGTCCGCTCTGACCGACAGCAGCCCGGCGCCGATTCGGGCCGACGCCGAGGGCCGCTATCCGGCGCCCATTCCCGGGGCCTGCACGGAAATTTAGAGGGCTTTGTGGCACAGCCGCCCTCGGCTGTGCCACGTGAGAGATCGGTTGTTGGGGCGGCAGTTGTACTGCCGCCCCAACAACTGCCGTAAAAAAGCAGGGGGTGGCAGTGCAACTGCCACCCCAGCATGTGCCGTCAGCACAGTTCGATCACGGCCAGGCGCTGGCCGACGGAAAGCGGATCGCCTTCTTCAACGAGGTGCTCCGCCAGCACGCCGTCGGCCGGCGCCGGCAGATCGACCGTCGTCTCCCCGCCCATCACCTCCGCGATCGGCTCTCCCTCGACCACGCGTCCACCCTGTTTCACGAGCCACAGGCTCAGGGCGATCGGCTCGTCGAGGCCCAGGTCGGGGAGCACGAGGTCTTCGCCCTTCATCGTTCACCGTTCGTTGTGTCGCGGCGTGCGTCAGGCGGCGCCGCACGCCACCAACTCCTCGCACCGTTCTTCGTTGACGGGGCCGAAATCGGCCAGAAACAGAAAGGTCGTCAGACCCACGGCCAACTCGTCCCCGTGACGCAGGATCGCTTCGGCCACGCGTACGCCGTTGACGAACGTGCCGTGGACCGTTCCCAAGTCGCTGACGATCACTTCATCGTCGACCAACTCGATCCGGCAATGATAATCGGCGACGGAGTAATCGTCCAGACGAACGTCCGCATTCTTGGCCTGGCCAATCACGACCGGAAGCGCGTCCAAGCTGGTGTCGCCTCGCGGTACAAGATAATCGAGACTGATCAATCGGGCTCTCATCCTGGCTCTCCTTCAGTTGGTTCGCACTCGCGACGTCCGGTGATGAAATGGTGGCACGGCCCCCACAAGGCCCGCCGACGGCGGACAAACGGGTCAAAATGTCCGCCGACGAGCGTTCCCTAACTATGTCGCATCGCAGGGCTTCGGGAAAGCGGGAAATACCTTGATTCGCCATCAGAAATTCCCTGAGCAAAAATTGAGGCTGGCGTTGTGCGTTTGCACAAAACGAGACCTCCGTCGTCGGCGCCGGCAGCCGCTACGGCGCCCATTTATGGTTTTACCCATTGACAACTATGGCACAAACCATAGAATGAAAGCCAACGCGGCAAAACGCCCGCGGCCACGCCGGAGAACCAACCCGTGCCACGACCCAAATCGGAGCATCCCACCCGCGGCGAATTGGAAGTCCTCAAGCTGCTCTGGCAGCGCGGACCGTGCAGCGTGCGGCAGGTCTGGGAAGTGCTCAACCGGCAGCGCCGCCGGCATTATACCTCGACGGCCAGTCTGCTGGCTGCCATGGCCGAGAAGGGGCTCTTGGCCAGCGACGTTCGCGGCCGCACCTTGATCTATCGGGCCCTGGCGGCCCAGGAAAAGACGCTCGGCCGCATGGTCGAGGACCTTCTGCAGCGGGCGTTTTCCGGCTCGGCCAGCGCCCTGGTGTTGCGCGTCCTGGACCAGTGCCATCCTTCGCCGGAAGAAATGGGCGAGATCGCCAAAATCCTGCGTAAGCACCGCAAGGAACAAGGAGAAAAATGATGTGGCCGGTACACCTTCTCGATGGTCCGGCGTGGGAGCGGCTCAGTTGGACGCTCCTCAGCTTTCTCTGGCAAGGGATCGTCATCGCGGCCGGCGCGGAACTGGCCGTGGCCCTCTTGCCGCTGCGGCGGGCGGCCGCTCGCTATGCGCTGTTCGTGCTGGCCTTCGTGCTGATGGCCCTCTGTCCGCTGGTCACTTTCCTGGTGCTGGACGTTTCCGGCACGAACCGGATGCGTCCCGCCGTGACGCGGCCCGACGTTGCGTCATGGCCTTCCGCCCGGCGGCTCCCGGCTTCCCTGCCTCCCGGCCAGCCGATGGTCGTACCACAGACGTCGCCCGCGGCCGAGGAAAGTGATTCCTCGTGGACGACGCTGCCTTATGCGGCCATGTTGTCGCCCTATTGCCTGCTCGGCTGGCTGGCGGGCGTCGCGGTGATGAGCGGGCGGCTCGCGCTCGGCTTTTTCGGAGTTCGCGCACTGCTCCGCTCGCGCCGGCCGGCCGACGGCGATCTGCTGGCCTGCGCCGACCGGCTTGCCAAACGGCTGGGCATGGCGTCTTTGCCCATGGTGTCGCTGTCCGAGCGGATTGGCGAGGCCGTCGTCGTGGGCCTCTGGCGACCGGTGATCCTGCTGCCGCTGGCCTGGGCGATGGAAATGCCGCCCGACGTCCTGGCGGCCGTGCTTGCTCACGAGCTGGCTCATGTCCGCCGCTGGGACCTGTGGGTGAGTCTGGCGCAGCGCGTGCTGGAGACGTTGCTCTTCTATCATCCGGCCATGTGGTGGCTCTCGCACCGCCTGAGCCTGGAGCGGGAATTGTGTACCGACGAGCTGGCCATCGCCGCCACCGGCCAACGCGTCGCTTATGCGGAGACTTTGCAATGGCTCGGTCGCCGGCGGCTGCGGGATCCGGCCTTTCAATTCGCCGTAACCATGGGAGACGGAAAAATGGCCTTACTTCATCGCGTCCGGAACGTGTTGGGCGTTGCCCCGTCGCATCGGCGGCCTTGCTGGTGGCCGGCGGGCCTGTTGGCCCTTATGGTGCCCGCGGCCATCTGGCTCACGTCGCTCGGCCCGTCGCGGCCGGATGCCGCGGAAGCGCAAACGCCGGAAAAGACCGAGGCCAAGCCGGCGGCCGCCGCCGAGAGTCGCATCCAGCCGCTCGATTTGCTCATGATTCGCGTGCTGGGCACCATGCTCGATCAGCCGATCGACGGACTCTTCCTGGTCGATCCCGACGGCCAAGTCACGCTTGGGCCGGCCTACGGCCGCGTCAATCTGAAGGGCTTGACCGTCGAAGAGGCGGAACCCGTCGTCACGAGGAAGCTACAAGAGGTTCTGAACAAGCCCGACGTTCAGGTCACGATGGCCGGGCGGGTCTCGAAATGGCAACAGGGCAAGCCGCCTCAAGCACCCTATCACATCAGTCCCGGCGACCCGCTCATGATTCGTGTCTTGGGCACCATGATCGATCAGCCGGTCAACGGGGAGTTCGTCGTCGAGCCGCAAGGCACCGTCGCGCTTGGGCCGGGCTATGGCAGGGCCCAAGTCGCCGGTTTGACGCTGGAACAGGCCGAGGCCGCGATCCAGAAGAAGCTGCGAGAAGTCTTGAACAAGCCCGACGTGTCGGTAAGCCTCGGCGGCTGGCGCAGCGACACCCAGCTTCGTGCGGAACTGGAGACGGAATTAAGAAAGGCGAAGACCGAGTTGGAGAGCATCCAACAAATCCGCCGGGACGTCACGAACATGCGTTTCGAGTTGAGCCAGAAGCTGCGCCAGGCGTCTCCGGCGCCGAAGGCTGCAGCGCCATCGGGCGCGGAGAAGAAGAAGCGCGCGCCAAGGGCGTCCGGAACGTCCCCCGCCGCTCCATCGGCCGCGGAGAAGAACCAGCCCTGATGAATCTCGCCTTTCCCGCTTGCAGTAGAGCGGTGGGGGGGTGCCGAAAAGATCGTTGTCCTTGCCATGACGAAATGGCTAACAGCGGGGCCGCTTGCCGTCCGTGCTTGCGGTCTAAGGGCCCGTCAAAGAATAACCTGTGCAATTGTCATTCTGAGCGCAGCGAAGAATCTCCGCTGGTCCTCGGGCGAGATCCTTCGCTGCGCTCAGGATGACGTGGTGAAGTTCATCAACTTATTTCTTAACGGTCCCTAAGGACTGCATGGGCCGCAAGCGGCCGCGCTACACGACGCACACAACTTTAAACATGGCCCTGGGCTAGCGGCTTGCTGCTCGGGCGGACGAGCCGCTGGCCGCTGTGGACGGAGACGTGTTCTCCAGCAGTTGCGTGATCCGCTCCGCCAATCGCCGTCCCGCAATCACGATGCGCACTTCGGCGGTCGCGCGTGCCCGGGCAGCGTATGCGGCGCCTGCTTCCGGAGCATCGTCGGAGATCGGCTCTCCGAACTTCTTGACCTCGACGTGGTCCAGGATGCCGCCTCCGTCGGCCTTTTGATAGGCGACCGTTTTCGCCATTTCAAAACCTTCGCGCGACCAACTCTCGAACGTCCGATCGGCGGCAAGCCTTTTCTCATCCGCAGCCGTCGGTTTCAGTTCCTGCAAGTGATCGGCCAGTTTCATGGCCGCGCGGAAAATCTCTTGTTGATGCTGCGCGGAATCATCGGCGTAGTCGCCGTCTTCGCCCAACACGTCGTCCCAATAGGCGTGCAGCTTCCACTTGCGCCCGTTTACCTTGACGCCGAACTTGTTTCCGCCCTGGTCGCCTTGACGGAAGCCCTCTTCGCTGGAGAAATAGGCGGCGTTGTGCAGCGGTTGATGGATATCGCCCACCAAGTGGAAGATCCAGCAAATCGCGATCGCTTTCTCTTCGGAGGCCGCGGTGCTGGTGCGCAAGTCGTTGCATCTTTCTCTTAGCGCGCAGACGATGTCCGTCTTGTCGGGAGGGATGAGCGTCTTGCCGGCAAAGGCCGCGGCGTCTTTCGGATCGACGACCGGCACATTGATGTAGTGTTCTTCACCCCGATGATACCTCGTAACGGCAGGGCCGCGCGGGTCGTTGTGCCGCGGCCGTACCCAGTCCGGCCAGACCGAAGCGCGGAGAATCACCCATTCCGTCTCGCCGACCGCGGGCGGACGGCCGAAGGCGAGATACTGGTGGAAATGAGGATGTCTCTGCAGCAGGGCAAAGAGCGTGGCTCTCTGGGCGTCCCCCAGCCGGTCGTAGGCCAGTTTGGCCGACGCCAAATGACCAATGCTGTTCCAGGCCCAGGCCCGGCTCGACGACATTACTGCGACCGGGAAAAGCAAGCACCAGACGACGCAACGAAGCGGTCTCATCAGATCGTGCTCCCAACAAGTGCAGCCGCTCACGCAGTCGCGGCAACCGGCGTGGATTAGAGCACAGGATGATTCTTGTTTTGTGAGCTAACGGCGAGTTTTCCGCGAACTCTCCGTGAGCGTGCCGCCGGGTTGCAGGACGGTTCTTTCCGGTCCCGACAGCGCTAATGGAAAACCCACACGACTTTATTGGTAGTCTCATCATCCATGAATCGTGGGGCGGTATCGTGGCTGACAGTTTGCTGGCGCGCTTCTGGATGGTGGTGTCGCCCGCGGCCGAGCGCGAAGGGTTTAGCGGCACGGGTGAAGAGGCGTGTTTCGAAAAGCGGTCCTTTCATATTGCAGGTAGCGTCCGGGTATCGTCGGTAGGGATGAAGCCCGCAGGACGTTGCGCTCTCTAGCCGGACGAAGTCGGACCGCTCGCGGTCGACGCGTGGGTCGTTGACGGCCCGCATTGTCGCTCCCATTCTCGCGGTCCCCCACGTGTGGTTGTGTGTTAGTATCGCGCCTGGCGGCACGTGAGCATATCCGAGTGTCGGATTGCGCGCCGCGGCAGTGTGTTGAACTCAGCATCTTTTTTCAGGAGACGCAGAAATGTGTGTTCGAGCAAGAAAATTGGCAGCGGCGTTGGTTGTTTTTAGTGTTTGTGCCATTGCCGGCACTGCGATGGCCAGCACGGTCGCGCAAATCGAAGCGCAATCGGGCGGTAGCAATTTCTCGCTTGATAATGCGAGCGGCCAGTACCCCGTTGTCACCGGCATCTTGTGCCAGCCGGGAACGTACAACGGCAGAAGCTACTCGTACTCGTCGTACTTGGTCAGCGACGGTACCGGTTCGGCCGTCGTTTATGGCAGCCCGACCGGCAGCGAGCCGGTGCCGTCGGCTACTAATAACATTGTGGGCGACGCGGTGAGCATTACGGGCACGTATAGCCCCTATAACGCAATCCCCGAACTGACGGCTCCCGTGGTCACTAACCAGGGTCACCCCGACCATACACCCGGTCCCAAGCAAACCACGGTTTCAGCCATCAACACGGTGAACCCGGGCTTCGGCCTGCTTGGGTACATGCTCGATCTCGACAATGTAACGATCGGTGGCAGCGGGATGGTCGGAAAGACTTTCGACGGCACCAACCTGACGGGCACGGTCAGCGACGGCACCGGCAGCATGACGCTCTACTACTGGCCGACCTCGTATTCGGTTGCGAACGTCAATTTCACCGGTAAGGCGGTCCCGACTGGCCCGGTGGATATCACCGGCTTCGTGGACGTCTTCAGTGGCACGACTGCCGAGTTCGTGCCGTTGAACATGACCAGCGTGCAGACTCCTGAGTCAGGCACCTTGGTCCTGCTGGCCTCCGGCTTTGCCGCCGCGGCCATGATGTTCCTTCGCCGCCGGAAGGCGGGAGTGTGAGGTGGTTCCATGCGGAAACTACCTCGCCGATTGAAGCAGAGATCGGCATGCGGACGGACGCGGTCTGGGGATGCCGCGTCCGTCCGTTCGTTGTTCGTCCGAATCTTGTCGGCGAGCACGATACCGACGATCGGACAGTTGACGCGGCGCGTGAAGAGCGCCGCAATGCGTATGACAAAGTGCATTTCACGCGCCCTGCTGCTCTCCGACGATGACATCGATGGTGATGGCAACGGCCAGTCCGTTTCGGCAGATGGGGAATGGTACAAACTAAACATTTCGAAAGAGGAGACTTCATGCGACAACAATTCATTTTATGGCTCGCGGTGAGCGTCTGCACATTGGCAGCGGTCTCGGTTGCCTCGGCGGAGACGCTTCGCATTGTGACCTACAATGTCGATGCCGACACCGGCTCTCCCGATTCAGGGCCGGGGCTCACCGCGGTGCTGCAGGCCATCGGCAGCGATCACCTTCAGGGCAACGCGCAGCCCATCGACGTGCTCGCGCTCCAGGAGTTGACGGCGACGACGACTCCGAGTTACATCGTGGGGCAACTGAACGCAATCTATGGGGCGGGCACCTACGCCTACGATGCAACGTCCGATCCCACCACCGGCGGCGGGCCCAGCGGACTCATCTACAACACGCACACGGTCAAAGACGTGGGCGCCGTTGGGATCGGGCCGGTAAGCGACAGTGGAGCGGCGCGGGCGCCCATACGCTATACCCTGCAACCGATGAACGCCGGTGCGTCGGCACAGTTTTATCTGTACGTCAGTCATATGAAGTCGGGAAGCGCCGGCAATGGGCAAGCGGGATCCAACGGCTACCGCCGAAACGTCGAAGCCAACGAAATTCGCAGCGATGCGGCCACGCTGGGAGCCAACGCCCACATTATTTATTCGGGCGACTTCAACGTGGACAGCAGCAGCGAACCAGCCTATCAGACCATGGTTTCCTCGACACTCGACTCGGGCGTGGGCCACGCCATTGACCCGCAGAACGGAGCCTGGGGCCTGGCGAACCTGACCGAAACGGACACGCACCTGCAATACCGCGACGATTTTCAGTTCGTCACCAATCCCATGCTCAATGGCAGCGGCTTGGACCTGGTCGCCGGCAGCTACACCGTCTTCGGCAATAACGGGAGTGTCTCTGGCAGCGTCTATCAGAGTGGCAACACCGCGTTGAACGATCTGTCCAACCCGATGACGGTGCTCTATGACCTCACGACGGCAACGGATCATTTGCCGGTGGTGGCCGACTATACGGTCGCTCCCACTCCTGTGCCGTCCACGCTCATCTTGTTGGCGGCCGGCGGGGCCTGCGCCCTCGCGTCCGTCGCCGCGGTCAAGTCAGGTCGACGTGAGTGTCGTCTTTCCTCCCCGGAACGAACCTGGCGCGCGCCTTGGTGCAGCAACTCGCGTAAGACACCTCGGCGCGCGACGGGTTCGGCCGAATTCCCTGCCGCAACCATCGTCTTCGCTCCAACACCCCCGGGCGGTTGTGCCAAGGACCCCGTGATGCTCATGCGAATATTGTGAACATGATCGCTGCCGGCCGGTACCGATCCCGCCGCGCACCGCGTTGTGTGACGAAGGACTCTGACGGAAAATCCATGGAACTTTATCGAAAGCCTCATCAAATCTTGACCGTCAAGTGGTATGGTGATCGGCGGTGCTGCGGGAATGCATTGATAAACTGCCTTGCGGATTCCCCGGCCGGAGGAACCAGTATGAAAGATGGCTCTGCGTTTGTCTCATCGGTCGTCTTTCCTGTGGGACGGGAGGCGCTTTCGATACAGAGCCCCATCTTGCTCCGCCCGAGCGCGAAACGCGCCTCCCGTCCTTTCTTTGCGAGGTGGCGGAAACATTGACGATCTCCAACGGACACTACAAGAGGAGGCACTGTCGTGAACACATTCGATAATGGCACGATGTGGCGAAGACTTTCGCAGGAGGCGGCAACTCTCCCGGCCGGCCGGCGGCCGCTGCATCGCTTGCGAGTCGTCCGCCGCCGGCAAGGGCTTTCCCGCCGAAGGCTGGCCGAGCTGTTGAATATCACGATCGAGCAGGTGCGGCAGCAGGAATCCGAGACCGCCGATCTGCCGCTCAGCGTGTTGTACGCCTGGCAAAAGGCGCTGGACGTTCCGCTCGCCGAATTGCTGGAAGAGCCCGCCGATGCGCTGGTATCTCCGATCCTGGAGCGGTCGCAACTGTTAAGGCTGACGAAGACCGTGTTGGTGGTGCTCGAGCGGGCGCGGCAGGACTCCATCCGGCGGATGGCGCAGAGCATGCATGAGCAACTAGTGGAAATGATGCCTGAGCTGGCCGAGGTCGTTCCCTGGCGTGCCGACGGCAAGCGCCGCAGACGCAGCGAGGCGGCGATAGCTGCCCAGCGGCGCGCCGCCGCATAGGACCACCCATGATGCGAGTCTACTTGGCCGGCCCGTTGTTCTCGTTGGCGGAGCGCAGCTTCAACGAGGCGCTGGCGTTGAAGTTGGAGCAGGCATTTCCCTCGTTGGAAGTGATCTTGCCGCAGCGCCACGCGGCCGAGATCGGCCAGCAGCCGAATTTCTGCCAGCACATGTTTGCCTTTTCCCTGGATGCCATCGACGCGGCCGATGCCGTGGTCGCCCTGCTGGACGGAGCCGATGCGGATTCCGGTACGTGCGTCGAAATCGGGTATGCCAGGGGAAAGGGCAATCGCGTGATCGGCGTGAGGACCGATTTTCGCGCCTCGGAAGATCGCGGCCTGAATCTGATGGCGGCCAACGTCTGTTCTCTTCTGCTCATCGAATCGAGCGAGACGGCGACGATCGATGGGCTCGCGCGCCAGATCGTGGCGGCGCTGGCCGCGGGCACTTCTTGTCGTTGAGCGGCGGTTCGCCGTCGAATGCGCCTTCTTCGCGATCAGTTCGTCGTCAGATCGAAATTGAGCACATTGTCGCCCGCGGCCACGTCCGCCTGCAGCGTGCTCTTGACATTGTAGCGCGGGGGAACCGTCTCGGTCGTGCCCGCGCGGTCATGCACGGTGCTGACGCTGACCGTGTGGGCGCCGACCTTAGCGCCCTTGACGTCGCGGATGTATTTCAGCTCGTAGTCTCCTGCGTCATCGGTGAGCCCGGTGGACTCGTGGCCACCGCCCTTGGGCGTGAAGCCGACGCTGGCGCGCGGCAGCGGTTTTCCATCGAGGGTGATTTTGCCGTGCACGGTGCCCAGCGGCGGTCGATCGCCGCCACCGCAGCCGCAAACCCCGGCGATAGCCAGGGAGACTACGATCGCGCAGGCGTACCTCAGTGTCCTCGCCTTGCGGCTAAGCTGTCTGTCTCGCACTGCTCGAACCCTTTCTGACAAAGTCCCCGCGGGGACAGAACGACGATAGTGACGAGCGCCTGTCGAGGCACCAGGTCACGAGCATTCGGCGACTACGGCAGTGCTGCGGGCTTGCCGTCGTTGATGCTGCCCAGATAGGCGTAGACTTGCGTGTCGATATTCTCGCTGATGAACTGTATCGAGCCGTCGGCGATGCCGAAGTTGGCCCCGCCCGGGTGTTCGCTTCCGGCCGCTTCGAAGAACTGGGTGTTGAACCCCCCAAGTTGTCCCAAGTCGCCGCCTTCGTGGTAGCCCGCCGTGTCGAATAGTGTCGAACAGCCCCCCACCGCCCAGCCGTCGTTGCTGGTGCGGCTGGGTCCGTAGTATTACGCGTTTTGGCCGACTGGACACGTTCCGGGGGGCAGCAGTCGCTGCATTTCGCCGATCATGATCGTGTTTGACAGGCCGTCACGAATCTCGGCAAGTGTGGTGCCGAAGTTTGGAACGAAAACGCCCCTTTTTGACGGACTCGTGTCGCCATTGTCCGGGTCGGCGTAGAAAATGTATTTTCCCGCACAAAGCAAGTGGCTTACCGTGCTGGCACCGCCGCTGCTACCGCGAAACTGGTTGTCGAAGGCGTCCTGGCGGCCCAAGCAACCGCCGTAGTCGGTGCCGCCGCTGGTCCAGCCGCCGACACTGCTGCCGTTGTTGCCCGTAAGGGTAGCGGGAAACATGATCGCTATCTGATCGGGGCTAACCCCGGAACGCCGCGAGGGGCAATAGAACCCGGGGATGTCTTGCGAAGCGATCGCCGGGTTCGGGTTGTTTGCCTTGTTGTTGATGTTCTGCGTGAAATCCCAGCGGTCGTACAGGTTGTTTTGTTCCATGTAAGGCAGGATGGCGAGCATCCAACTCGTCCCTTGGAACCCGGGGGTCTTGTTGGACGCCTCAGCCCAGGGATCATAATTTGAGGGGTAGTCGGGGTATGGGTATCTAGAGATTAGTCCGGCCGGCAACTGCTGCTTGGCGACTTCGTAGTTATGCAGGGCCAAGGCGATTTGCTTGAGGTTGTTCGAGCATTGCATCCGCCGCGCCGCTTCTCGAGCCGCCTGCACGGCCGGCAACAACAGCGCGATCAAGATGCCGATGATCGTGATAACGACCAGTAGCTCCACCAATGTAAAACCACGCGGGCCCCACCTATGACTCCCCCCTTGCCGAGCATTCATTACCAGACTCCTTAAGGATCGACCGACAAATAACTTCCGGTTTTCAGTACGAGGTTGGGCGGACGACGTAGTTCCACTCGGGTAGGAAATCATCGAAGTGGATAGGGAATGCCTC
>Ga0181520_10001212_pt1 | contig 53405 bp, 39 predicted proteins | sample PEATcosm2014_Bin_29_FD_132451 | JGI IMG/M metagenome (GOLD analysis project Ga0181520, IMG submission 132451) | Peatland microbial communities from MTU Mesocosm Facility, Houghton, MI, USA - PEATcosm2014_Bin02_30_metaG | ecosystem: Environmental > Terrestrial > Soil > Wetlands > Peat | place... | reverse complement strand
CGCGCTGAGCTTGTCGCCGCAGACGATGACCTCGCGGAACTTGCCGGGGATGAAATAATCGTTTTCCACCGTGGCCCACGTCTTGCCGTGCGGGGTGTCATATTCGAGCGAGAGGAACGAGACGTCGTCCATGCCCCGGCCCATGAAATCATGGTGGATCGCCGTGACGCTCTGCGGCAGGCCGCCAAGGAGGAAATTGAAGAGATCCACGAAATGGATGCCGTCGGCGAACATCACGCCGCTGTCGTTGCGCGGGCGTTTGAAGCCACCGAAGTGGCCGCGGAGCATGTTCACCTTCCCGAATTCGCCCTTTTGAATGGCGTCCCGCAGCCAGAGCGTGGCGGGATCGAACCGGAGAATGTGGCCGACCTGCAGGATGCGCTTGTGTTTGGCCGCCAGTTCGACGAGCTGCTTCGATTCCTCGTTGGTCAGCGTCAGCGGTTTTTCAACAAACACGTCCTTGCCGGCCTCGATAAATTCCTTGCAGAGGGGAAAATGGGTTTGCGCGGGGGTGACGATCACCACGCCGTCAACCTGGTGGAGGAACTTCCGGTAATCGGTGGTGAGCCGTTCGGCGGGCAGGCCGAGTTTGCGCGCGGGTTCGAGCTGCTTTTCGCCGACTTCGGCGACGTACAATTCGATGGGCAGGTTATTGAGATTGCGCAAGTGGTTCGCACCCCAGCGGCCGAGACCCAGCAAAAGAATTTTAGTCATCAAGTAACAGAATCAAACGCGCACCTTCGCGCATTGGAGACCGAAGGGTTAATTATACAATTTGGTGAAGAAAACCAAGCCGAAAATAAGCGGGAGCCTCAATTTGTTGTCCCGCCGCCGGTTGGCGTCCCGCCGGCCCGTTCCCGGCGCGCTGTCAAATCGGCACGCCCCGGCCGGGACGGTGAAGTCCCCGCCGCGAGGGGCGCCTTGAGTTCAAACACGTACACGACTTCCGGGGGAACGCGGCCAAAACCAAAGGGCAGCGGGCCCACCACGGAAGAATAAAATCCCGCGCCGGAATCGGCCGTCCAAGTGGCGAGCCACGAGGGGTTGGGCAGGCTCAAGACTTCGCGGTGCCCCACGACTTCCCGGGCCGGGGCGAAAACATCGGTGTTATGTTGTGGAATCACCAGCATGTCGCCGGGCGCCTGCCGGGCATGCTTCAAATCCACCGGCTGCGCGCCCGACTGTTCCATGTAGTATTGGAAGCCCCAATGACCTTCAAACCACACGGTGCCCCGGCTTTGGCGGCAACTGGCCACCGCCGCCTGGGCGCTCTGGCGCGCCGTCACCGCGAGCTGGAAATCGGCCTGGGCCACCAGCAGCGCCAGCAGGGCGGAGGCCGCCAGCCCGAGGGCCACCACTGTCGGATATTTTCCTCCGCAAGCGGCGTGACGGCGGGCCAGCAGAATGCCCACGGCGGGCAACAGGGGCAGCAGCGAGCGGCCATTGACCGTCCAGTTGAGAAACGCGGCGAAGCCAAACGTGCCCGCCACCCACAGCGCCAGCAGCCAGGACTGGGCATCGCGCGGGTTGCGCCAAAGGTCCGCCGCCACGAGCGCCAGCACCAGCACGCCGCCCACCGCCCAGAAAAGCATCTGTTGGCCCACCGCCGCGCGCGCGGCCGTGGTGGCGAGCGCCGGAAACTGCTGCCAGAACGGCCCGCAGGCCACCAGCAACCCGCCCAGCACCACCGTTCCGCCCGCGATGCCGGCCAGGGTCCGCGGGCGCCACAGCGTGGGCGCCAAAAAGAAGGCGCTGGCCGCGCCGCCCCCGGTAAATGCCAGCGCAATCAGGCCGGCGGACAGCTTGGAGAATCCCAGTTCGCCCTGCACGGTGGCGGCATAACCCGCCGCCGCCGAAAACAGCGCGTGATGGTACAACGCCAGCGTGGCCCACTGGTAGGCGCCGAGCGCTGCGAGCGGCGGCAGCAGGCCGGCGGCCCAGGTTCCCAGCCGGCGTTTCTGGATGAGGCCATGCACCGCCAGCAGCGGCACCAGCGCCACGCCGAAATATTTCGTCAGCAATGCCAGCGCCATGAGCCCGCCCGCAAAGAGGAGCTTGGCAAAACGGTCCTCTTCCATCCCTTCCAGCCAGAACACCATCGCCCAAACCCAAAAGGCCAGCATCAGCACGTCGCACATGAGCGTGGTCGCGGACACAAGGAAGATGGGCGTGAACAGCACCACGCACGTCGCCAGCAAGGGCCGCGGGCACAACCGCCCGGCGAGCCGATGGATTCCCAGCACGGCCGCGACCGCCGCCAGCAAGCCCCCGAGGTGCAGGCCCACTTCGTTCCAGCCAAAGACGCTCCCGGCCAGCGCATAAAAATATCCCGCCGCCGGCGGATTCTCCGTGACCGTCCACATGGGCCACGACTGGCCGTACCAGTTGACGAAAAATCCGAACGGATCGGCGGGATGCGCCTGCACCTGCCGGGCGAGCCAGAAGAACAGCGGATCGTCAATGTGGAAGGGCTTGGCCAGAAACGGGCCGAGCAGGACGAGGGTTAGCAACGTGAGCGTCCAGCGCGGGTGCGCCTGAAACCACCGGCGGAGGGCGTTGAACATGCGACCAGTTAATGAACGAAGTCCGGCCAAAACAAAAGACATTTTCGCGCGCGGCCGGAGACGGCGGAGTCATCTCGCCGCACTCTTCATGACACTCCGCACAATTCCGCCGCGCCTGACAATCCCTTTCGCGTCATGGACTGCGCCGGCAAAGCGCCAGCGACGACGGCGCTTTCGCTCGCGCGCGCGAGCCGCGAGCTTTTGCGGACTGTCGCCCGGTCGAAAGCGGCGTGGCGCCCCGCGCAATTCCGACGCACCGACGGAGGTCTTTCCGGTAGCGCGGCCGTCCCCGGCTGCGAGTGCTGGCACCGTCCCGGTGCCAGGAAACTTCCCGTCCAAGGAACCGGCGGCGAGACGCCGCCAAAACTCGCAGGCGAGGACGCCTGCGCTACAGGATCTTGCCACACCATCAATCTCGCCCGCCCGCGCGAGCCGCGAGCTTTTGCGGACCGTCGCCCGCACGAAGGCGGCGTGGCGCAACCCCAACGCGCCGCTGCCGTTCCTTCTCCCCGGAGTGGAAGGCCGGCCCGAGAATTCCCCAAAACCGTTAGCGACTTGAACCCCTGAACCACCCCACGTTTGGCCTCGTCGAGACGCTGGGAGCGTTTCTCCCTCTCCGCGTCGGCGGAGTCTGCGAAGCCGATGGGGAGAGGGCCGGGGTGAGGTGCTCGTCCATCCATCTTCGGGTTCAGGGGGAGGGCGAGCTTCCCCCACACTGACCTTGCCTTCTTCGCCCAAGGCGGGCGGGAATTTTGCCACTTCCGGCGACGAGCCGTCACCGCGCCGGGGCGGTTTCCGCACTCGACTTTGGGCCGGCAGACTCCCAAGTTTTCGGCGATATCATTGCCCTATAAAATCACCACGGCAAGTTGGGAATAACAACAAACGCTCAACTCGCAATGAATTCCACTGCGGAAGTGGTCAAAAGCCCCAAAACAATTCGCTTCATTGCTTGCGAATTCCTGCGGTTGGCGAAAGAAATGGGTCAATCTGAATCGTTATGCCATTTCAAATAACGCTTGTACGGTATTTGGGTCGGATGTCATCTCTGAAAGCCGCTGCCGAATCTGCTTCTCATATTCTCTGCTCACGAGATTCAGCTTCAGCATCCCAACTTCCTGAAGCAAATTTCGAATAGCGTACCAATCTCCATCTTCAAAAATATCGCCTTTCGGGCAACCCGCTCTCGACCACCCATCGTCGTCGCCGCCAAACTTACGATACACGGCCAATTTTTCGGGAGTAATCATGTGCTCATGGTCTGTTGAGACTAACGCCCATCCAAAATGCGAGTCAATCGCCAATCACCATTTTTCAAGCCATCTGGGTGTCTGAATCGGCAGAAACTTTTTCGTGCCGAGGGCGTGGCATAGGCGTTCAACGCGGACGTTTCATTTGCCGCAACCCCGTTGGGGTTGATGAGATTGACGCATCCTACCCAGGGTAGGCTCACAAGCTCGCCAACCCCGGGCTTTGAGCCGGAATCCCGTTGGGATTCGGGAGGGGTTGAATTCGTGAAAATTCGTGTCGAGTCTTTTGCCTTTTGATCTGGCTTCAGGCCGGGAAAATGGTTTTAACGCGTGGCCACGATGAAATTACGTTTCCATTCGGTACCGCCGGGAGGCTGTGTTAAGTTCTGGCCATGAACATCCGGTTGTTCGTCAAACCCTATTGTCCCTGGTGCGACCAGGCCCAGGCGTGGCTCGACCAGCGCCACCTCCCGTACCAGATCGTGGACGTCATCGCGGACCGCGCGGCGATGGCCGAAATGGTCAAGCTCTCCGGCCAGACCTACGCGCCGGTGATTGACGTGGACGGGAAGATTCTTGCCGACTTCGGACCGGAGGAGCTGGCGGAATTCTGGGAAAAACTGGAGCCGTAAAGCCGGAGCTGCTAGAATAGTTCCATGGTGACTTTGCCGCCAGCTTCCGAGACGCCCGCGCGAACCGATGCAACCGTCGGACGCGGCAATACTCCCCGCCCCCGTTTGCCGGACTGGCTGCGGGGCAAGCTGCCCACGACCGACACCTTCGCGCACACGCGGTCGCTGCTGGACGAGCTGAAGCTCCACAGCGTTTGCGAAAGCGCGAAATGCCCGAACCACTGGGAATGCTGGGACAAGGGCACGGCCACCTTCATGATTGCCGGCGACCGCTGCACGCGCGCCTGCGGCTTTTGCGCCGTCAGCACGGCCAAGCCGCTCCCGCTGGAAGCGGACGAACCGGAGCGCGTGGCCGAGGCCACCCGCCGCATGCAGCTCAAACACGTCGTCATCACCGCCGTGGCCCGCGATGACATCCCCGACGGCGGCGCGGACCATTTTTGCCGCACGATCCTGGCGGTCCGCCGGCTGAATCCCCAGACGGTCATTGAAGTGCTCGTGCCGGATTTTCAGGACAGCGACGCCGCCATCGAGAAGGTGCTTTCGGCCGAGCCGCAGATTTTCAACCACAACCTGGAAACCGTGCGCCGGCTCACGCCCCAGGTGCGGCATCGCGCCACCTACGACCGCTCCCTGAGCGTGCTCAAAAAGGTCAAGGCCCGGCGCGGCCAAGCCATCCACACCAAATCCGGCCTCATGCTGGGCCTGGGGGAAACCGTCAATGAAATCGTCGTGGCCATGGAGGATTTGCGCGCCGCCAAGTGCGACATCCTGACGCTCGGGCAGTATCTCCAGCCCACGCTGAAGCATCTGGCCGTGGTGGAATACATCACGCCGGAGCAGTTCGACGCGCTGGGCCGGGTGGCCCGCTCGATGGGATTCATACATGTGGCCAGCGGACCGCGGGTGCGCAGCTCGTATCACGCGGATGAATTCAACGCCCCGGCGGCGGGCGGGATCACCCCGTCCGGGCGGAGCTAATGCCGGCCCGCGCGGTGCATGAGGAGAACGACCGCCGCGGCGACGCAGAGGAAGAAAAAGGCAAAGCCGGCGAGGGTGATGATCAGCCGGAGCGTGCGCGCCTGGGCGACGAGCCGGGCGGTCTCCCGTTTTTCGGCATCCATGAAACCGGCGAACTGGCTTTCCAGCGCCTTGGTGATGGCTTCCTCGTTTTTCAATTCGAGCGTGAGCCAGCGGCCCTCGAGGTCTTTCCATTCCGCCGGCAGGCGGGCGAGCGCCTCCGCATTGGCGGGCTGAAAACCCCAATGCGTCCAGAACGGGGAAGTTTCCTGCGTCCACAACCGGAACACCCCCAGGTTGGCGGCCAGCTTTTGGATCCGCTCCCAGAACAGCGCCCGCGCCGCGTCCGCCACGGCAAAATCCGAGTAGTCCTCCGAATGGAGGCGGCCGTGCTGCCGGAGGATCTGCACGCCCAGCGCCCCGGCCACCCGGCCGCCGGATTCCACCACATGGAATTCCGTGAGCCGGTTTTCCAATTCCGCCGCCGGAAACTGCGCGGCCGCCCACAGCGCCTTGAGGGCGGGCAGGTCATCCACCGTGGCGCGCCGGACCTGTAATGCGGAGGCAGTCATGCCTGATTTATAACCAAGGCCGGGCCCTTCTGGCAATGGCCGGCGGCCAGAAACTTTTTGGCCGGCGCCGGGTGTGGGACAAAATTCCGCTGGACTCTCCAAGGCATGATTTGGCGCAAAATTGCAAAGTGGCTCCAATCGGGTGGAGCGCGGCTGGGTCGGAGACCAGCCGCAGCAAGGTTGCCAGCCAGCAGACCTGCCGAGCGGCTTGGGCCCGTTGAATTGAGATCATTGCTGCGGCTGGCTTTCAGCACAGCCGCGCTCCGGCTCAACTAACCGTCCCACTCCGAGCCATTTGCATTTTTGCCGGAGTCTGCCATTCTCAAGGGCAAATGGATGCCGATACAACGAGCCGATTGACCCACGAACTCCTGGCCGCGCTGGAATGGCGCTACGCCACCAAGGTGTTCGACGCCGCCAAAAAAATTCCCGCCGATGTCTGGGCCGCCCTCGAGCAAACGCTCGTCCTCACGCCCTCCAGCTACGGTTTGCAGCCGTACCAATTCCTGGTGGTGCAGGACCCCGCGAAGCGCGCCGCGCTGCTGCCGCATTCCTGGGGACAGAAGCAGGTGGTGGACTGTTCGCACTACGTGGTGTTCACCGCGCGCACGGAGGTCCAGGCGGCGGATGTCGCCAAGCTGATTGCGCGGATCAGTTCCGTGCGCGGCGTGGCCGCCGAATCGCTGGATTTTTATCGCAACATGATGCTGGGCGACATCGTGCATGGCGCGCGCGGCAAAGTCGCCCACGAATGGGCCGCGCGGCAAAGCTACATCGCGCTGGGCAACCTGATGACCGCCGCCGCCCTGCTGGGGGTGGATGCCTGCCCGATGGAAGGGTTCGTGCCCGCCGAATACGACCGGATCTTGAACCTGCCCGGCAGCGGCTACGCCGCGGTCGTGGCCTGCGCGCTGGGCTATCGCGCCGCCGGCGACAAATACGCCAGCCACGCGAAGGTGCGTTACCCGATCGAGGATTTGGTCCGCGTGGTGTAAGGAGCGGGCAAAGACGCGAACGGAATTGTCGGGCGCGTCGGGATGGCGCGGGGCGTCATGGAGCGCGGCTGTGTCCCGCTCGGCGCCGGATCAGCCGCAGCGCGCCGGGACCACAAGCCGTGTTGAGTATTTCCGACGCGGTCATTCCCGCGAAGCTGCTGCGGTTGGTCTGCGGCACAGCGGCGGTCCGGGCGCGGGTCCAGCAACGGAGTCCGGCGCGCCGCGCCACGCCGCTTGCGGGCGGGCAACGGTCCGCAAAAGCTCGCGGCTCACGCGAGCGGCCGGAAGCGCCGTCGCCGCCGGCACAGGTTGCGGGAGGCTAGCGGGTTGGTAGAAGTTTTTCTTTTACATTGAACAACCGCGCCTTGTTTGCTAATCTACCGGCATGTTCAACAAGCTATTCATTCCCTCAGAAGACTCGGAACTCACCCATGTGGCGCTGCTGGTGGCCCGGCTGTGGTTTGGCCTCACCATGCTGCTGAATCATGGCTTGGACAAGCTGACGCATTTCAGCGAGTTGGTTGGCACCTTTCCCGATCCGCTGGGCGTGGGACAGCAGGCTAGCTTGATCATGGTGGTGATCGCCGAGGTGGTCGCCGCCCTGTTTCTCACCGTGGGGTTCTTGACGCGGGTGGCCGCCGCGGTGCTGGTGATTGACATGTTCGTGGCTTTCCTGATGGTGCACAAAACCGTCCTGACCGGGCAGGGCAGCGGCGAACTGGCGTTTCTCTATTTGGCGGGCTATGTCGTGCTGGTGATAGCCGGCGCCGGCCTGTTCTCCGTGGACACGCTGGCCTTCAGCAAATCCGCGCGCAGCCGCATCCAAAAGAACGCTTGAGGCGCCGCCGCGATTCTTTCGCAACCCCGCGCTTGAGTCGCCCCCCGGGGCGACTTAAAGTCTCGGCACATGAACGAGACATTGAAAGCGCAGGTCGCGGAGACGGCGGCTTGGATTCATAAACTGCGGGAGGAGATCGCCCAAGTCATCGTTGGCCAGGAAGCGCTGGTGGATCGCCTGCTCGTGGGCTTGCTCGCCAACGGCCACGTCCTCCTGGAAGGCGTTCCGGGCCTGGCCAAGACGCTGTCCGTGCGCACCCTCGCCACCGCCGTCCAGGCCAAGTTCAATCGCATCCAATTCACGCCGGACCTGCTCCCCGCCGACATTGTCGGCACGCTGATTTACAACCCCCAGGACGGCAAGTATCACGCGACGCGCGGGCCGATTTTCGCCAACTTCGTGCTGGCGGACGAAATCAACCGCGCCCCGGCCAAGGTGCAGAGCGCCCTGCTGGAGGCCATGCAGGAACGGCAGGTCACCCTGGGCGGCGACACCATGAAGCTGCCGGCGCCCTTCCTGGTGCTGGCCACGGAAAACCCCATTGACCAGGAGGGCACCTACCCGCTGCCGGAGGCGCAGGTGGATCGCTTCATGTTCAAGGTGATGCTCGATTATCCCAGCGAAGCCGAAGAGCGAAAAATCCTCGACCGCATGGCCTTCACCAGCCCCGAAACGCCGGTCAAACCCGTCGTCTCGCTGGAGGAGATTCTGGCCACGCGCAAGCTGGTGGACCAGATTCACGTGGACGATAAAATCCGCGATTACATCGTGAAGATCGTCCTGGCCACGCGCCGGCCGCAGGACTTCAAGCTGGACCTGAAACATTTCATCCAGTTCGGCGCCTCGCCGCGCGCCACGATCTTCCTGACGCTGGCCGCCAAGGCGTGGGCTCTCCTGCAAGGGCGCGATTACGTGATTCCCGAAGACGTGAAAAACATCGGCCCCGACGTGCTGCGTCACCGCATCATTCTGACCTACGAAGCCGAGGCGCAGGCCGTGACCACGGATGCGATCATCAAGAAGGTTTTCAATGCCGTGCCGGTGCCGTGAAGCGTCTCCCATGACCCTCGCCGAACTCTTTGAATCCGTCCGCCGCGTGGAGGTGCGCACGAACCGGCTGGTGAACGACACGATGGTGGGGGCTTACCTGAGCCGCTTCAAGGGCCGCGGGATGGATTTCGAGGAATTGCGCGAGTACATGCCCGGCGACGACGTGCGCGATATTGACTGGAACGTGACGCACCGGCTGGGGCGGGTGTTTGTGAAACGTTTCCGCGAGGAGCGCGAGCTCACGGCCGTGCTGGCGGTGGATGTTTCGGGGTCGTCCACCTTCGGCTCGGCCAACCGCAGCAAGCGCGAGTTTGCCACGGAAATCGCGGCCACGCTGGCGATGTCCGCCGCCCGGAGCGGCGACAAGGTGGCGCTGCTGCTGTTCACCGAGGAAGTGGAGCTGTTCGTGCCGCCGCGGAAGGGCCGGCGCCAGATCCTGCGCATCGTCCATGAATTGTTGCAGTTCAATCCCCGCCGGCGGGGCACGGACATTTCCAGCGCGCTGACGTTCTTGAACCACGTGCTGCACCGGCGCGCGATCGTGTTTTTGCTGACGGATTTTCTGCATGGCAACGGCGCGCGGGCGGGGGCGACCCCGTCGCCGGCCGGCGGGCCGGCGAGTCCCGGCGGCGATTTCATTGCCGGGCTGGGACTCACCAACACGCGGCACGACGTGGTGTGCCTGCACCTGCACGATCCGCGGGAAAGCGAGCTGCCGGACGCCGGGTTGGTGACGTTCGAGGACGCGGAGACGGGCGAATTGGTGGAGGTGGATTCGGGCCGGGCGGCGGTGCGCGGGCGTTTCGCCGACTTCAATGCGCAACGGCTGGAGGAACTCAGCCAGGCGCTCAACCGCACGGGCGTGGACACGTTGCGGCTCAAGACCACGGAACCGTTTGCGCCGGTGCTGCAACGGTTCTTTGAAATCCGCCGCGGCCGGAGGCGTGGCTAATGAAGACCGGACACCCATGCCGATTGAGGCTCGCACAATACGGTGGCGGACGGCGGGCTTCAGCCCGGATTTCTCAAAGCTGCTGTGACGGGCGCGGGCACAGCCTTCGTAGCGCAGGTTTCCAAACCTGCCGTATCGCCGATTTCCAAATCGGCAGGGCGTCAAATCTGCGGGAGGTCTGCGGGTTTGGAAACCCGCGATACAGCAGACTTGGAAGTCTGCGCCACATTGTGCGGTCCTCAATGCTCCCGCCCGGCGCCGCCTCGTTTCGCACCGCAGCGGCGCTCCTATTCGTCCTCGCCGCCAACTCCCTTTGTGCCCAACCCAATCCGAACGCATTGCCGCCGCTGGCGCCCGCCTATGGCGTGATGCCGCCGACGTTTTGGGAACAGTACGGAATGGCGACGCTGGCGGCGGGTTTGGCGTTGCTCGCGGTGGCCGGAGCGGTCGGTTGGTTCCTGCTCCGTCCCAAACCGCCGCTCGTGGTGCCGCCGGCGCAGGCCGCCCGCCTGGCGTTGGCGCAATGGCAGCGCCGGCCCGAAGACGGCCGGGCCCTCAGCGAAATCTCCCAAATCCTGCGCCGCTACTTGGTGGCGGCGGGCGGGCTGCCGCCCGGCGAACAGACCACCACCGATTTTGCCGCCGCCATCGCGGCTAGTACCGCCATCGGCGCCGAGCGGGCCCAGGCCATAGTTGCTTTCCTGCGCGAGTGCGACCGGCGGAAGTTTTCCCCCCAGCCGCCGGGCCAGCCCCTCGACGCCGCCGGCCGCGCCCTGGAAATAGTCGGGCAAATGGAAGCGCAGCGGGCCAAGGCCGCGGTCCCTTCTTGAACCATGAACGGCGAATTTGAATTTCAATTCCCGTGGATGCTGGCGTTGCTCGGCCTGCTGCCGGTCTATGCGCTGCTCCGCGGCAAGGTCGGCCGGCTCTCGGCCTTGATTTTCTCGAGCGCCGATGTCGCCCGGGCGGCCGGGGCCCAGGCCCGGGCCGCCGCCGGCCGCTTCCTGGTGTTTCTCCGCCTGGCCGCCGTGGCGCTGACCATCGTCGCCCTGGCCGGCCCGCGCATGGCCAATTATCACGTGGAGACCGAGACGCCGGGCATTGACATCATGCTGGTGCTGGATTTGTCCTGGTCCATGATGGCGATTGACATGGGCAAGCCGTCGGAAAAGCTGTCGCGCTTCGCCATCGCCTCCGGCGTGCTGAAGGATTTCATCGCCAAGCGCCCGAACGACCGCATCGGGCTGATCGCCTTTTCCGGCGTGCCTTATCTGACGAGCCCGCTGACGCTGAACCACGCCTGGCTGAATGAAAACCTGGCGCGCCTGCACATCGGCATCATCTCGGACCTGGGCACGGCGATCGGCGATGCCGTGGCGGTGGCGGCCCAGCGGCTGAAGGCGGTGCCCAACAGCAAGAGCCGCATCATGATTTTGCTGACGGACGGCGACAACAACCTGGGCAAGATAGATCCGCTGCCGGCGGCGCAACTGGCGGCCGCCCTGGGGATAAGAATCTATGCCATCGGCATCGGCATCGAGCAGCCGTGCAACCTGCCCAAATTCGATCCGGCCACCGGGCAGTACGTGCTGGACGCCAATGGCAACATCGTGCCCACGCTCCTGCTGCAGCCGGCCAATTACGCGGTGCTGGGCAAAATGGCGGCGCTGTCCGGCGGGCATTTTTACCGCGCCACCAGCCGGAGCGAGCTCCGGACCATCTACAACCAGATTGACCAGCTTGAAAAATCCGACGTCAAACTGCGGAGTTTCACCTCCTACCAACCGCTGTTTCAATGGCCGCTGCTGGCCGCCTTGGCGCTGTTGGGGATCGAGGTTATTTTGAACAACACCCGCTTCCGGCGCGTGCCCTGAATGAACCGCATTATTGAACACTTGAAATGAACCTGGCCTTCCAGTTTGCCGACCCGCGCTGGCTGTGGCTGGCGGTCGCCGCCCCGGTGCTGCTTTCGTGGCTGCACCTGCGGGCGGGGCGCCAGCGCGCGCGGCAACTGGCGCAACTGGCCTCGCCCGCCTTTGTTTCCCGGCTCACGGCTTCGCACAGCCCGGCCCGCCGGCGGCTGAAGGAGGGCTTGATCCTGCTGGCGTTCGGGTTTGCCGCCCTGGCGCTGGCGCGGCCGCAGTGGGGCAGCACGGAAACCGGCAACACCCGGCTCGGCGAGGACATGGTGTTCGTGCTGGATTGTTCGCTGAGCATGGCCACGACCGATGTCACCCCCAACCGCCTGGAGCGCGCCAAATTTGCCGTCCTGGATTTCGTGCGCCGCCAGAGCCATGGCCGCGTGGGCCTGGTGGCCTTTGCTGGCACGGCGTACACCCAGTGCCCGCTGACCTTCGACACCGATGCCTTTGCCGAAACGCTCCTGTCCCTGGACGAACGGACCATGCCGATCGCCGGTACCGACATCGGCCGGGCGTTGAACGAGGCGTATCGGGCACTGGACAAGACCGGCCGCCACAAGATGATCGTGCTGGTGACCGATGGCGAGGACCTGGAGAAAGGCGGCGTCGCGGCGGCCAAAAGCCTGGCGACCAACGGCGTGGTGGTGTTCACCATCGGGGTGGGCACGCCGGCGGGCAAGGAGATCCAGACGGTCAATGCCGCCGGGCAGCCCGCGCTGCTGCGGGATGCCAAGGGTGAAATCGTTCACAGCCGGCTGGATGAGGCAACGCTCCGCGAAATCGCCCGGGCCACCGGCGGGAGTTATTATCCGCTCGGCCCGGCGGGAGACGGCTGGTTGAAGATGCATTCGGCCATGCACACGCTGGAGGCGGCGAACGAGCTGCGGCGGTCGGTGCGCAGCGGCGTGGACCAATTTTACTGGCCGCTGGCCCTGGCGCTGGCGGTCATGGTGGCCGAACCGCTCATCACCACCCGGCGCAAACATTTGCCGGGCCGCCCATGAACCCCGCCGCCGCCATCCGCAATTTTGCGTCCGCCCTGGTCCTGGCCCTGTGGCTGCCGGCCGCGGCGCAAAACACCAATGCCCCGGCCCCGGCCACGGCCCGCGATTTTTACAACGCCGGCACACGGCTGCTTGCGGCGAAAAAATTCCCCGAGGCCGAGCGCATGTTCCAGGCCGCGCTGGCCGCCCAGGACGACCGGGTGCAGCCGGCGGCGCTGTACAACGTGGCGCACGCGCGGTTTGACGACGGCTTCCAGCGGTTAAAAGCGGGCCCGGACGCGCAAAAGGCCGCCAGCCAGGGCAGCGGCGCCCTGGCCGCCGGCGAACAGGCCATCCGCGACTCGCAAGCCGCGCTGGCGGACAACAACCTGGAAAAGCTGGTGGCCGCCTACTACGAAGGCCGGGGAGCGCGCCACCAGTTGCGCGAGGCGGAAAAAGCGGTTACCGCGGCCATGGAGTCCTACGGCAAAACCCTGGAGCTCTGGCAGCGGGCGGCGGACGATTTCAAGGGCGCCGCCGAATTGAATCCCCGCGACACCAACGCCGTGCAAAACGCGCAAACCGTCGAGCGGGGCATCGCGCGGCTGGTGGACAGCGTGCACCAGATGCAGGAAATGCTGGGCCGGATGAGCCGGCAGCGGCAGGATCTGGGCAATTTGCTGGGCAAGATCAAGGGCCAGATCCCCGCCCCCAACGCGCCGCCCGGCATGGCCGGCGACGACGAAGAAGACGATCAAGGCGTGAAGCCGGAGTCACTGGCCGGCCAGAAGGAAAACGCCGGGCACGAGGGCCAGCAAATGCAGATTCCGCTTTCGCCCGACCAAGCCGGGCAGATCCTCAACGGCATTTCGCTCGACGGCACCCGGCGGCTGGACATGAGCGACAAGGAAGGCTCCGTGCCCAAAGACCGGACGGGACGCAACTGGTGACCATGCAAAACCGCCGCCATTTTTCCAATTTCTCCCCGCGCCTTTCCCGCGCCTGGCGGATGGCGAACTGCGGGCGCCGCTTGCTGATCTCGTGCGCCGTGCTTGCCCCTTTCGCCTTGGCGGCGCAGACGCCGCCGCACCTGCCGCCGGGCGGCCTCATCCAGCTCCAAGTGCAGCAACCGGGCGTGGACATCACCTCCCCGGTGGCCGCCACGGCCGGTTTCGACCCGCCCGTCGCGCGCGTCGGCGAAAAGGTGTTTTACCGCGTGAGTGTGGACGCCACCGAATCGTCCGTCGCCTGGCCGGATCCGCCGCCGGTGCCGGCGGGCTTGAAATTCGGCGCCAAAACCAGCGGCCAGCTCACCCAAATGCAGGGCAACCGGTTCCGCCCGTTCGCTTCCTTTGTGTACGAAGTGAAGCCGGCGGCGGCGGGACATTTTACCGTCCCCGGTTTCCCGGTCCTGGTGGCGGGCACGGCGGTGGATGTTCCGGCGGCGAGCCTGGAGGTGACCGCGAAGGACGCGGGCCTGCCGGCGCCGCGGCAGTTGCGCCTCGACCTTTCGGAAACCAACGTTTTTCTGGGCGAGCCGTTTCGGCTGCGCGTCATTTTGCCGCCCGGCCCGAACCACCAGATCGAGGCGGTCCGGGAGATTGAGCTCAACGGCGACGGCCTGATGACCGATAAAACGGCCCTCCAGCAGGCCATCGAACCGGTCAACCTCGACGGCGAACTGAGGCCGGCGTTCGTGGCGGAGATGATTGCCACGCCCATCGCCGCCGGCCGGCAGCAGGTGTGGGCGCAGGGCTTCACCGCCGGCACCGAATTCACCGCCCCGTTTGTCATTCGCGGGCCGGCCAGCCTGGCCGCCGGCCCGGCGAAATATGTGCTGCTGGTTTCCGATCCCGTCGAAATCCGGGTGCGGCCGCTGCCGGTGGCCGGCGAATTGCCGGGATTCACAGGCGCCATCGGCAAATTCTTCGCCGACCCGCCCCGGCTTAGCGCCAACCGCGTGCAGGTGGGCGAACCGGTGCGGCTCACGCTGACTTTCCACGGCGAAGGCGAGCTGACGCGCTTCGTGCCGCCGCTGGCGCCGCGGTCGCGCGACTGGCAGATTATCGCCGATCCGCCGCCCGCCACCAGCTTCACGCTGGTCCCGCTGGCCGACGACAGCCACGAAACCCCGGCGATTCCCTTCAGCTATTTCGATCCGGAGACCGGAAAATATGTGGATCTAACGATTCCCCCGCTGCCGATCACCGTGGTGGGCGAAGGCCTGCCGGCGACAGTGGCCGCGGCGGACGACGAAGGCAACGCCCAGCCGCCGCTGAAATTGAGCGTCCCGGCGCGCCGGCCCGGTGAAACCGCGGGCAGCTTGAAACCGCTGCAACTGCGGCCGTGGTTTATGGGCCTGCAACTGGCGCCGGTGATCGGCTTCATCGCGCTGGGGCTGTGGGACCGCCGGCGCCGTTACCTGGAGGCGCATCCGGAAATTGTGCGTCGCGCGCGCGCCCGCCGGGCTTTGCGCCGCGAAAGGCGGGAGTTGCAAAAGGCCGCCGACGCCGGGGACACGGCGGCGTTCGTCCGGCATGCGGCGCGGGCGATGACCATTGCCGTGGCGCCGCATTTGCCCGCCAACCCGCAGGCGCTCGTGGGGCGGGACGTCGTGGCCCAACTCGCCGGCGGCGCCGCCCCCCAACACCTCGCCACCATCCGCGCGGTATTCGCGGCGGCGGACGGCCAGTTCGCCACCCAGCCGCCGCTGGCGCCGGATTTGCCGGCGTTGCGGCCGGGCGTGGAAACCCTGTTGCAACAACTGGAGGAGAAGCTGTGAACGCGTTTTGCCTACGCATCAAAAACGGCCGCCGGCTGGCCGCCGGCCTGGTCCTGGCGCTGCTGTCCGCCGGCCTGAGTTCCGGCCGCGCGGCCGCCGGCGATGCGTTTGCGCGCGGGCTGGAGTTCAGCCAGGCCGGGGAATTTCCGGAGGCCGCCGCCGCCTTCCGGGAATCGGCCAAGGCGCAGCCGGCCGCCGGCACCTTCGTGAACCTCGGCCTGGCGGAATGGCAATGCGGCCATGCGGGCTTGGCGATCCTCGCCTGGGAACAGGCCCAATGGATTGACCCCTATGAGCCGCGCGCCGCGGCCAATTTGGAATTTGCGCGCCAGGTGGCGCAGGTGGACGCGCCGGCGCTGAAATGGTATGAGGCCGTGTCCACGTGGCTGCCGCCCAATGCCTGGGTGTGGCTGGCGGGAATCGCGCTCTGGCTGGCCGTGGGTTTGCTGGTGCTGCCGGGAATTTTCCGGCGCCGCCCGGCCGGCTGGCACCGGTTGCTCGCGGCGCTGGCCTTCGGGATTTTTCTCTTCAGTCTCACCGCCAATTCCGGCGTGGTGAGCCGGACGCAAATCGGTTTCGTGGTGAAAAAGAATGCCGCCCTGCGCCTGACCCCCACGCGCGAGGGCGAGGTCATCACCGCCGTGGCCGCCGGTGAACCGGCGCGCCGATTGCGGACCCGCGGGAATTATGTGTTTGTGCGCACCCTCGGCGGCGCCGGCTGGCTGGAGCGGGATGAGTTCGGATTGATCTGTCCGCGCTGATGCCGGGTCGGTGGACCCCCCCCCAATGCGCGCGACTAAATCGCGGTATCCACCACCGGGCCGGCGGCCTTCTCGTCGGTCGCGGCCCGGCCGCCTAAGAGGCCGAAGCCCAGGGTGAACAGGCTCGCGCCGGCCAGCAACCCCACGCAGGCGGGCCAGCCGCCTTTGAGCCAAAACCAGCCCACCGCCACCGAGGCCACGCTGCCGCCGGCATAATAAAACGTCACATACAACCCGGCGGCGGCGGAGCGGGCGCGTCCCGCCACCCGGCCGGTAAGCATGCTCGCGGACGATTGCGAAACGAAAATGCCCGCGGCAAAGACCGCCAGCCCCGCAATCACCGCCGGCAGCGCCGGGTAAAGCGTCAACACCAGCCCGCTGATGCTGAAGGCCACGGCCCACAGCGCCGTGGGCCGGAATCCGTGCCGGTCCAGAAACCGCCCGGCCAGCGGCGTGACCACGCACCCGAGCAGATACACAAAGAAGACGCCGCCCAGGGCGGCGGAACGCAGATTGAAGGGCGGCCGCGCCAGGTAAAAGCTGGCGTAGGTGAACGCCCCCACCAGCGAAAACAACACCGTGAACCCCATGCCGCAAACCGCCAGCAGCCGGGGATTTTGCAGGTGGCCCCAGGTGTCGCCGAAGGATTTGAAGACGTGTTTGGCCGGGGTGAAATTTTTGGCCAAGGGCAGCCATTGGCGCACGGCCAGCGCCCCGAACAAGTCCAGGACGCCCAGCACCACGAAGGCCACCCGCCAATTTTCGCGCGCCGCCAGCAGGCCGGTGAGAAACCGTCCCAGGAAACCGCCGAACACCGTGCCCGCCACATAGGCGGACATGACCGTCCCGGCGCGCGCCGGGAACTCCTCGTTGATGTAGGCCATGATCACCGCGATGACGCCCGGCACGAACAACCCCTGCACGAACCGCCAGAAGATGAGCGATGGCAGGCCTTGGGCGGTGGCGGTGAGGAACGTGGCCGCCGCCATGGCAAACAGCGCGGGCACGATCACTTTTTTGCGGCCGACCGATTCCGCCACCAAACCCACGAACGGCGCCGCCAGCGCCACCGACAGCGTCACCGCGCCGACCGTCAGGCTGACGGCCACTTCCGAGGCGTGGAACGTCTGCATCAGTTGCGGCAGGAGGGGCTGGGTGCAATACACGTTGAGGAACGTGCAGGCGCCCGCGATCATGGCGGCGAAAACCGCCCGACGAAACGAAGTATCCGGCCTGGCCGGCTTGGCTGTCAGTGCATCCGCATTCATACTTAAGACCCGCTATCAGACCGAAACGCGAAGCATCCGCAGGAAAATCCCGGCAAGCACGACGTATGGCCCGCGGATGAATGGTATGAAAACGCCGCCCCGGTTGAAATGCCAGAATGCGCGGCCGCGGGCGGGGCTGGCGTGGACGCGGTGTCGGTGAAAACCGCTGCGAATGGGCTTGCCACCTCAGGGAAATTTGTCAGAATACCGTTGCACCAGTTTCCCTGGTTGCCGGGTTGCATCCATAGCTCAATTGGATAGAGCGGCTGACTACGGATCAGCAGGTTTGAGGTTCAACTCCTCATGGATGCACCATATTTTACAAGGGTTTTATCACTTCCCGGATTTCTGCGGGGCCAGGAGTAGTCGCCAGGGTAGTCGCGACTTTCAGCCAATGATGGCGGATTTCAAGGGATTTCATTTTTCGTGGCGAGTTCCACTGGTGCGGAATTCGACGAAAATGCCGAGATTCAATTTGGGCTCGGAAGTCCTGAACTGGGGGCGACGCGGCCGATGTGAAGGAATCCGGGGCCACAGGCTCACTGTTTCCCGGATCATCCGAGGATTTCCGTTGAGCATGGCGAAGCAGAAGCGTTGGCGGATCGGATTTGGAAATGGCCGACGGCCCACGCCAAGGCGGGCAATCGCAACAGATTTGCATCCATTCTCAGAGGCTGCCTTGATGCCGAAAATCCTTGGGGCGATTGACGGTTAAGAATCCACATCGAAGCCGCCCTGGTTTTTGAGCGATGTTTGTTTATCGTTTAGCGCGGATTTCACTCAACCAACTGAGCCAGTTCCAAGCATCGGAGGTACCCATGTTCATGGGTATTGTTCCCCGCCAAAATTATTCTATTTTTATCTTGTTTGTCCTCGGTGACGGGTGCCAACTGATCATTGGGGCAATTCATAACTCAAACAATAGACTGGAATGACAATCACAGGATGAACGCTCGTATTCTAAGTTGTAAAGCAATTCTGGTAATCGCCCTTTGGCACATGGCTCGTTCATGACTACCGCACTTTGGTCTGGTTTCGCCCGCAAACAGGATCGTGAAAAGCCCGGCCGATTTGACAAGGCTGTCAAAGTTCCGGTCTGGGGATGGGCCGCCCTGATTTGTTTTGGCATGACCAACGGGAAGCTTTTGGCCAATGACAGTGTGGTCGTTGGGTCAGTCCGTGTGCAGGTTCTTTCCAGTTCTTTGGTGCGGCTGGAGCTGGAGGGCCCGGAGGGGTTTGAGGATCGAACCACCTTTCACGTGGCCAACCGCAACTGGCCGGGAACAGATTTCACGACAGTCACCAATTCGGGATTGGTTGAAATCCACACCGCCGATTATTCCGTCCAAGTCCCGGTAAATGCCGGTTCGCTGTCCGGCGTACAGATAGATTCTGCTGCTGGCGCGCGGCTTTACCGTTATGACGGCAAGCTGGAAAACAGCCGGTGGCTGCCCGCGCCGGGAGACAAACCGCAAGCCTGGTGGTTTGCGGACACGCCGCGCATCGTCCCGCCCCTGTGGGGAGCCACTACCCCGCCCGAACCGATGCCCGACGGCGGCTGGGATTTGAGCAACAACGCGCCGGACGTCTATGTCTTTCTCCCGCGCGGGAATTATTTTCAACTGCGCCAGGATTTTCTCAAGCTGACCGGCCCCACGGAAATGATGCCGCTGTTCGCGTTCGGCGCGTTCGACAGCCGCTGGCATGATTACAGCGAAGCCACCGCATTGAAACAGATTGATGATTACCGCGCCCGGAAAATTCCGCTCGACGTGTTGGTGCTGGACACCGGCTGGCGGGCCGGCGCTTCCACCGGCTATCAGCCGAACATCTCCCTGTTTCCCGATCTGCCGCGATTTTTTTCCGAGGCGCACGCCCGGAACGTGAAGGTTCTGTGCAACGACCACCCCGAACCGGTGGACCGGAGCGCGACGGCGTTGAACCCCAAGGAATTGAATTTCCGTTTCCACGGACTCTCCGGGGTGTTGCGGGACGGGCTCGATGTGTGGTGGTATGACCGCAACTGGTCCATCAGCCTGGTGTCGCCCGCGCCCAACCTGCGGAAGGAGGCCTGGGGCATGCGGCCATATCATGATACCACCGCCCGGGTCCGGCCCGAACAACGCCCGTTGATCATGGCCAACGTGGACGGGATTGACAACGGCCGGCGCAATCACCCGATGGACGTGTCCGCGCACCGCTATCCCCTGCAGTGGACGGGCGACATCGGACCGGGCTGGGATTTTTTGCGGCGGGCCGTGGAGAACGCGGTTTATTCCGGCGCGCAATCGCTGTTCCCGTATGAGAGCGACGATTTGGGCGGGCACACTTCCGACCCGACCCCGGAGCAATACGTCCGGTGGATTGAATATGGCGCTCTCTCGCCAGTGTATCGCCCGCATTGCACCCGCAACCTGGAACGCATGCCGTGGACGTTCGGCCCGGTGGCGGAAACGATTGCGCGCAATTACTTGAATATGCGCTATCGCCTGCTGCCGGTGTTCTACGCCGCCGCGCATGAAAACTATGAAACCGGCGAGCCGATCTTGCGCCGGCTGGATTTGGAATTTCCGCAATTCGCCGAAGCCCGCCGCGACGACGAATATCTGCTTGGCGGAAACATTCTGGTGGCGCCGGTGCTGCAAAGCTCACTGGAAACTGTTCCGCACCAGTGGTTGAAAACCGCCGAGGGCCAGCCCGGTTTGACGGGGGAATATTTTGCGAACGAGAATCTGGCCAAACAGCCGGCATTCAAGCGGACCGACGCCGGGATTGATTTCAACTGGGACACCGAAAGTCCGACGCCAAATTTTCCCCGCACCTTTTCCTCCGTGCGCTGGACTGGCACGATCGAGGTGCCGCCGGCCGTCGGGGACGTTTTCCTGGCGACCCTGGAGGACGACGGGGCGCGCGTTTGGATTGACGACCGCCAAGTGGTTGATGCCTGGGGACCGCACGATTCCGCCACCACCGAAGCCACCGCGCCGCTCACCGCCGGTGTGCGGCACCGGATCCGGGTTGAATACCAGCAACTGGATGGTAATTCGCGCATTCAATTGCTATGGGTATCCGCCACGACCAGCACGGCCGCGCGTGATTTGTGGATTCCCCCGGGCGACTGGATGGATGCGTGGAGCGGAAAAGTGGTTTCCGGTCCGGAGTTGATCACGAACGCCATGCCGCTCGACGAAATTCCGATGTATGTTCGCAGCGGCGCGATTCTGCCGCTGGCGCCGGAAATGCAATTCACCGGCGAGAAACCGTGGAACCTGGTCACGCTCGACCTGTACCCGGATGCCGGCAAAAGTCATCCGGCAACCCTGTATGAAGACGACACGCGGACCATAGCGTACCAGCGTGGGGAGTTTCGTACGACGGAGATTACGTCGGCGGCCAATGATGCGGATCAAATGGTCCATGTGAATATTGGGGCGGCCAGCGGACATTTCACCGGCGCTCTGACGGAACGGCGCTGGATATTGCGAATCCACCGGCCGGCGCACTGGGCAAAAGATTTGACGGCGGCGGATGTTCGATTGAACGGGAAAAGGATCGCCGGAGTGGTTCAAAAGCTGGAACGGCCGCCAGCGGCGATGCCGTTTGGGGATAAATCGGGAACGCCGGACGAAAACGTCTTTGAGATCAGTTTGCCCTCCGCGCCGGTTTCAGAACAGCAAACTGTGGATGTTTCCTTGGCGCCGAAATTAGCGGCACTCGATGAGCATCGCCCGGAGAAATGAGATTTCACCACTCTTTACGCGCCGCCTCGGCTTTCACCGCCGGGTTCAGGGCCGGGATGTTGGGGTGAAAGCCAAATTCACCAATCATCTTGACGGTCTTGGCTATGTCGTCATTGGAGACCTTGATGGCTTCCGTGGCCAAAGACATTTTGAGTCAATAGCAGACCAATTGCACTGGTAACTTCGATGGCCACGGCAATTTGTCAACCAACATCGCCACCACCGTCGCCAATCATCAAGAGTTCCACACACGGAAGGTAAAATAAGGCATCCCGCGGCTCCCGCTTTCACCAGGAACCTTCAAAATTGAGACAAGGCCAGTCTTCAATGCCCATATACGTGGGTATATGCGCGGGGGACAGAACTGAAACCAGATGTTGGAAATTTCCGGCAGGTCCGGATTTGCCCTGGCATTCGTCTTTGCAACCCCGTCTTGCTTGTCAAAGGTGGAAAACCCACCGTCGTTTCAAACCGATACCGATCAAGTTCTCAGCCCGGATTCCCGGATTCGCCTAAAACAATACCATCATCGCCAATCTCTAGGTTTAGCATGGTGTTGTATTTTCATCAGGTTTGCGAGATTGTAGATTATCAGTCATTTACCGGGCGGCGAAACTGAGAATGCTGTAGATATTTTGCGGCGGCTTCACCGCGCGAATGCACGTGGAGCTTGATATAGATGTGCTTTACATTCATCCGGATGGTCTCAATGCTCAATGACAACTTATCCGCAATGCCCTTATAGGCCACTCCCTTGGCCAATAATTCCAATACTTGCAATTCCCGCGAAGACAGCGCAGGCGTGTTGGGTGCGGTCGCGCCCATTTCATTGAAGTACGCCACCACTTTGCGCGCGATGCTGCTCGACATGGGCGACCCGCCGTCACGCACCTGTAGGATCGCCTCCAGTAACTCGGCCGTGCTGGTGCGTTTGAGCAGATACCCGCTAGCCCCAGCTAAAAGCGAATTGAATATTTTTTCGCTCTCCTCATAAACCGTGAGCATCAGGCATCGAAGTTTGGGCAATTGGGCGCGCAGTTGCCGGATGCATTCCACGCCATTCATACCCGGCAGATTGATGTCCATCAGCACGACGTCCGGCTGATCCGCTGGAATTCCCCGGAGCGCTTCCTCCGCGGTGCGATAGCCGTTGACACAGCGGAACCCGGAAGCGCCGTTGATCTCCCGAGCCAAATTTTCGCGCATCCAGGTGGCATCCTCAACGATCACCACTTTAACCAAAGGCGACGATGGACTGTTTTTAGGACGGGAAGGATTCATCGGACAGCCTTTTATTGGCGGGGAGCAATACTTGCAACTGCACCGCAGTTCCTTGCCCGGGGTCACTTTTAATATTTAACTCACCGCCGATGGCAAGTGTCCGCCGCCGCATGTTTTCCAATCCATCGCCCGCCTTCACGGTTTCATCCAAACGGAACCCGCGTCCATTGTCGATAATCTCCGCTTTTAAATTATACGCCTGGTAACTCAGTCCGAACTTGATTTGGCTGGCCGCGGCATGTTTTACGGCATTGTTCAAGGCCTCTTTCACCACCATAAACAGATTATGTCGCACCTCGGCGGTTACTGGAATATCGGGCAGGCTTAAGGGAACGTCCAGTTTGCAGGCGATGCCCGAGGGCCGCAGAAAATCTTCAGTAAAATAGACCAGGTAATCGGCCATTTCCTTTAATGTGTCGTTCTTGGGATTAACCGCCCAGACAATTTCATCCATTGTTTGAATAGTGTCGCGGGCCGTCTGCAAAATTATCTTGGAGTGTTGGTTTGAACCGGCCTGCCGGTCGTCGGGTTGCTCCAGCATCTCTGCAAGTTTATAAATTTTGGTCAGGCTGGCCCCCAGCTCGTCGTGAATGTCACGCGCGATGCGGGCTCGCTCCAGCGCCACGGCGCTTTCCCTTTCCAGTCGGCGGATCTGTTTTTGGGAACGCCGCCGCTCCACTAACCTGACGGTGGTTCCCACCGCCAAAAGCAATCCCCCCACCGTCAATCCAACAAAGAGCTTGCGTTGCCAGAAATGCGGTTGGACAAAGTCCTCAAACGTGGTGGCGAGGGCGAGGTCGCTGAATTTCCACCCGTCACCCGCGCCACGATGGATCAGTCGGATTTCATCAAAGGTGGCATCCGCCTCGAATTGCGTGATCAGATTGGTGGGTTGGTCATTTTCCGTCGCGCCGGGATCAAGGTTCGGAGCCAGCCAAACGGTAACATTGGCGTCATGTCCGGCATGGAATTCGATTTTGGCGACAATGGTTTTGGGAATTCCCTTGCGGACGTATTCCCATTCTTTTCCCAAATCTGGCGTGGCTGAGAAAAAGTCTTGGAGACCTTTTTTCCCCCCAGTCATGTTAATGGCGCTATATGCACAGGCCTCCCAGCCATTACCGATGCCCAGGTGTTCCTGCCCTTTTTCATAGAAAAAGAGGCCGCATGAGTAAAAGGATATGGCTTCCGTGGCCGCATCGGAGTACGGATCTATCCGCAATCTTACATAAATGATGCGGTTGGAATTCGTGCCCTGCGGGGCGACGGCTCCATGTAATATGTCGCTGCCGGGGCTGTTGTCATGAATGAGGATTGTCCCGGAATAACTCCACAAGATCGTGGCGTGTGCGGGAACCGGGGCCGTTAGCAAAATTGTTGCCAACAGGGCGTTTATTCTTACAAAGGCCGACCAAAATTTCGAATGGCTGCGAATAAAACTCATTACAAAATGCCAGGCTGGCGGTTGCAAAGCTCCCACAATAAACGACGAGAACATTTTGAATATATGCACAGATGGGGGCGCCTTGCAATGGTAATTTGTTAATTTGCCAGGCTTGCCTTCGGGTTTTGACGCTGTTTTCAGCGTGTCAAAGCGCGTTCTTGATGGGAGCAGGGGGCCCGCAACCAGACCGATGGCTGCGTTATTTTAGGGATACCCATATTTATGGGTATTGTCCGGCGCTGGGATGCGTTTATATTTATCTCAAAATTTCAACAGCAACCCTAAAATCAAAGACATGAACCATCCACACCCACACAATAAACGCGCACAGTTATTGATTCCACTGGTCGCCGCCTCCGTGCTGGCCGTTAACGTCTCCAAGGGACAAACTACCGTGTTCTCGGATACCTTCAGCCAAACTCCGGGAACCGCGCTGGCCGGGACTGCGGCAGATGTCGGAGGAGTTTGGTACGATGGAAACGGCAACGGCGGCGTTGTCAGTCCAGAGAACTCGTTTGACACCTCAGGAAACGGGCGACTGCTTTTTGACTCATTCACCGCAACTCTGGGTGCGGGAGAGGTGATCACGCTTTCCTATGACATGGTGAGCCCGACGCCGACTGATGAAGTGGGGGGGCCTTATAATGGCTGCTGGGCAGGCGTCAGCTTGTATAGTGGTTATACTGGTGGCTCTAGTGGGACTGAACAAATGTTTGAGGGACTGGTTAGCACGACTTCGTTGGGCAAGGACGGCAGTGCTCTCGGCGGCGCGCAAGGCTCCGGGGACACCGGTATGATCAATCACCTTGTACTCACCTATGCGTATGATACCGGTGCTTGGACATTCACATCGGATAGTGGATCCTTGAGCGGCACCGGAACGCCAGGCTTGGCTCTTAACGGATTGAGAATTGGGAATGGTGGCAGTGATGGCTCTGGTCACTATGGCGACATCAATTTGGATAATCTCACCGTGGAGATCAGTCCGGTTCCAGAACCGGCCTCCATGGTACTGCTCGGAATCGGGGGACTCGGTCTCGTGCTCTACCGGCGTCGTCACTCCTGATTATTGCTGATGCGTTTGATTTTTTTAAGAACAACTGAACCCGGCTTTGCTTGCGCGAATGCCGGGTTCACTTTTTGAACCACTGCGGAGGTTTAAAATTCGATTAACGTCCAGCAGATCTCCGCTCCGCATGACGACGCCGACAATAAGGATCAACCGGACCACGCGCAGCCTGTTCCGGACAGTTGCGCTGCTGTTGCCGGTCGCAATACTGCTGTTGATGGAACTGGTGCTGCGCCTATGCGGCTTTGGTGGCTATGCGCCCTTTTTCCACAAGGTCGGCCCGGTCCCGGGCGGCACGCTCTTTGTCACGGAGCAGGCTGGTGCCGACTCTTGGTTCTTCAATTCAGGCATGGCCGGCGAAACCACGCAGTATTTTTTCCTCGATCCAAAGCCTACGAATACCTTCCGGATCTTCATCGTGGGCGAGTCTGCCGCCAAGGGCTACCCCCAGCCACGCAACCTCGCTTCCTCCGCCTTTTTGCAAGCGATGCTTCAGGACGCGTGGCCAGAGCGCCGCGTCGAGGTCATCAATCTCGGCACCGTGGCCGTTGCGAGTTATCCCGTGCTCGGCATTATGACTGAGGCCCTCGATTTCAACCCGGATCTGGTCATCATTCACACGGGCCATAATGAATTTTTTGGCGCCTACGGCGTGGCTTCCAGCAGCCGCGCGGGCAGCAAACCGTGGATGCTGGCGGCAACCCGCCGGCTCCACTCGTTCGCCATTGTTCAAGGATTGGAGAATCTGTTGCGCCCGAAACCGCCCGACACGCAGCACACGCTGATGGAATCCATGATCGGCCAAAACCACATCGCGCCTGACGACTGGCGGCGCGCGGCGGCGGTTAACAATCTTTATCATAACATCGCCGCCATGATCGAACGCTGCCAGGCCCGGGCCGTTCCGGTGCTGGTTTGCACTTTGCCGTCGAGTGAGAGCAACCTCGCGCCCATCGGGCCGGATTCATCAAATTCACCGGCGAGCGAACAGGCTCGCGTTCATTTTCTGCGGGCTCAGGCGCTGGCTGCGGCAGGGAAACCCACCGAGGCGCTGACTGAGTTCGTGCGCGCGCGTGATCTCGACTCGATGCCGTGGCGGGCCACTTCCGCGGCGCAAGAGGCCATCCTGCGCGCGGCGCGCGAGCATGGCGCACCCGTGTGCGACCTGGTGACGGCGTTTCGCGCAGCCAGCCCCGGTGGTATGATTGGCTGGGACTTGATGGACGATCACGTGCATCCGACTTTGCGCGGTCAGGCGTTGATGGCCGAAACCTTCGTGAACTCGATGACCAACCTTTCGGCAGAAGCGCGCGCGCGGATTGCGCCGTGGGAAGTTTATGCGCGGAAACTGGGAGACAATCCCTATGACCGTTACGTGGTGAATCTCAACCTGCGCACGATCTTCCACGCGCCCTTTATGCGCGCGAATAATCCCGGGGCTTTTCAACGTTTTGATGACGCCGTCACGCAATTTGAAAACGCGGCGGATCCCGGAGTGGGCGCGGCCATGCACGAGTGGCTGACCTCACCCCCGAGCGCGGGCGGCCGGCGCCCGCTGACCAGCGTGGTGGCGCGGGTGCTGCTGCAGGAAGGGAAATTGGCCGAGGCGCTGGAGCTTTTTCAGAGCGCCCGGAAGTCCGTGCCCGAATACACCTCGCTGCACATGGAGTACACATGTCTCGTTATGGAATGCCAAGCCAAGCTCCAAGGCGCCCTGACGGCCGCCGATCGCAAAACGGTCGCGGACGAAATGGAACAGGGACAGGTGCTGCTCCAGCGGGGATCCTCAGAATCGGGTTTCACGGAATACTACCTCGCGCGGCTTCATCACTTGCGCGGTGAATATGCGGAGGCGGTGCCATTGCTTAACGCGAGCCGGCGGAAGCTTTCCGGCTCCGATCTCGTCGCGGCGGACCGCGCATTGATCATTTCCTACCTCAAGACCGGAGCGGCAGACCAGGCGGTTCTGCTCGCCCAAAACGGCGTGGAACTGGGGGGACAGTATGCGCCACTTTACCGTAATCTGCTGACCCAAATCGAGGCGCTGACCGCAACCAACGCGGCGGCCAAGGGCAAGTGACCTCTCCGCTCCATTGCCACCGGCTTGGCATACCCATATTCATGGGTATTGTTTCACCTTCAAATAGGTTCATATTAATCCCAATACCAATGTATTGTAGAGATTTGTCTGAGAACGCAATGGAATTGCCGGTCAAAAACTTGAAACAAACCTGAAAAACCACACACAAGACTGAAACAAACCAGGACCCATACGACACTATGAAACGACGAACTCAATTATTGATTCCACTGCTGGCGATGCCCCTGCTGGGTCTCAGCGTCGGCCAAGGCGCCACGGTCTTCTTGGAAACCTTCACTCTGCCTTCGGGGACTCCGCTGGTTGGATCGGCTGCGAATGTGGGAGGAACTTGGACCGGAAGCGGGCCGACCATCACCAAGGCTAACACATACGACACGGCTGGTGGCAGTTACCAAGCGTTTGACACGTTTACCTCGGCGCTAGGGGCGGGGAAAATATTAACGCTCAACTATGATACCTTGGTGCCCGCAGCGGGGGCTGGCACTGTTTTCAGTGGATGGGGTGGGGTTAGTTTGTTTAGTGGCGGTGTTAACGGCACTGAACAGGTCTTCACGGGTAATTCCACTTTGGGTGGGTGGGGCACTGACGGTCAGTCCTCTTTCTGGATCGATCGCTACCACGACGAAACCGACGGTGACACCCAAGTGGTCAACCACGTTGAATTCACCTACAATTATGATTCCGGCGCCATCACCTTCACCACGGATAATGGAGGATACTCCGGCGTTGAGGAGGCGGGCGTGGCTCTTAACGCTTTGCGAATTGGCAATGGTGCTGGCGACCAATTGAGCATAAGTAATCTCAGCGTGGACATCAGTACCGTCCCGGTGGTCACCTTCGGGGCGGTGTCACCGGCGAACGGCTCCTACAGTGGTTCGCGCACCAGTGTCAGTTTGCAGGCGATAGATGGCAACGCCCCCGTGAACACAAACACCATTGTGATGAAGGTGGACGGCGGCACCGTCGCTCCTGCGATTGCCAAGTCCGCCAATATCACCACGATCAATTATGTTCCTGGTTCGCCCTTGAGCGCCGGGGCGTTACACCTGGCCCAGGTGACCCTGGCGGACAGCAATGGCGTCTTATACACCAACTCCTGGAGCTTTACCACGGCTTTTCAGTCCCTGCCATCAGTCCTGCCTGGTCCGATCGTTGCCAGCAACCAAGAACTGGGAATCGTCATTTTCTCCACCAACGATGCCTGGCTGGGGGGCAATTACGGGCCGGCTTCGGGCAATACCATTTATGCCCGCTTCAGCATGGAATTCGATAATCTGAATGGTAAAACCAACACCACCAGCGGCGGTGCCTATGGCGGGTTGCAATTCCTCGATGGTGGAATAACCGGCACGCCGTACGTTATCGCCGGCGACTCTTGGTTATCGACAAACTGGAGCGAGGATCCCTATCCGCCGTTTCCGGAGACAGATTTAAACCCGGTCACTCCCATTGTGTTTGGCCAATGGCACACCATTGTTGAGCGGGTTGATCTGTCACCGGCAGGAACCGCCACCGTCACTACCTGGTTGGATCCTGACTTCACGCAGCCGGAGGCCAGCCAGCCCAATAGCCCGATTATACTCAATCCGGCCGTTATCTTTGACACCATCGCATTGCGGACCGGGAACGGCATTACCAGTGCCACGTTCAGCAACATTATCATGTCCGCGACAGGGTTTGGCGTGGGTTTTCCGCCCGGCAACGCCCCGACAATCCAAAATTTGGTTCCCGCTTCTGGCAATCTTTCCGCGGCTGTAAATTCGCCGATCGGCGGAGAGGTGGTTGATGGCTCTTATGGCGTCAGCACCCAGACCGTGGTTTTGACTTTGGATGGCAGTCCGGTCACGCCAACCTTCGTCGTTACCGCCAACACAATTACGGCCAGTTATCAGCCGCCCACGCCTTTTGTGGCGGGTTCGTCGCACAGCGTCGCCCTGAGCTGCACCGATTCCAACGGCAATGGGGCTTCAGCAAACTGGAATTTCACCGTGGATCAGTATCCCAGCCTGCCCGCGGTCTTCGCCGGCCCGGAAACCGTGGTGGGCAATAACTATGAAGTTTGGGGCCCGCAAAATGCGTGGATTGGGGCCAATTACGGCTCGGCCTCCACCAACACGCTTTATGTGAGATGGAGCATGGCCTTTCCCGGTTTCTCAAGAACCGCGGGCGCCGGCGATGGTGGTTGGGGCGGACTGGAATTCTATTTGGGTAATACAGAACAAGTCCTTGTCGGCGACGATGACGTTTCTACGAATTGGAGCGTTGCCTTACAAACAATATCCTACGAGGATATTCCGCCCGTGACGCCAATTGTCGCTGGCGAGTGGCACACGTTGGTGGTAAAGAGCGTCTATTCAAACACGAACACCGAGGCCGCGCTCGAAGTCTGGCTGGACCCTGATTTTACCAAGACCGAGGGCAACCAGCCCATTCTGCCGCTGTCCTTCACCGCCGCCAATACGTTTGACAACGTTGAACTGCGGGCGGGTGGTTCCATTGGCGAAGCTACTTACACCAACGTTGTGGCGGCGGCCACGGCCGAGGGCGTCGGTTTTGCCGCGGCGGTTCCAGCGGGCAAGTTGAGTATTAAGAATCAGGCTGGCAGCTTGAGCGCTTCTTGGACGAGCATAGGAACATTACAGGTGGCGTCCGTCCTCACTGGCCCATGGACAGATTATGGCAGTGCAACCAATCAAACCAATCCACAAGTTCTGTCGGTGACCAACACGACTCAATTCTTCCGGCTGCGCCAGTAACTACAAACAGCAACAAATAAGACGTTGTTTGGACAGGACGATATGTATGCTTAATAGAGGTGGCAGGGCAATATCCCTGCCACCTTTATAAACCGGGTAATGTTGAGGCCTGAATGGCGCAAGCGGCATCGCTCCGAAAAATAGAATGCACACTAGAAATAAAACAAGCAAGACGTTGGCGGGCAAGCTTTGGCTGGGTCCCAGGCAAGGCCCGGATGACCGCCGATCCTACAACGATGCCGGCCGTTCCTTGTCATGTGATTCAGGCTTGCACCGCGGTTTCACCTTGATTGAACTGCTGGTCGTCATCGCGATAATCGCGATCTTGGCGGCGATGTTGCTGCCGGCTTTGACTTCAGCCAAGAAACGCGCGTCGCAGGCGGCGTGTTTGAACAATCAGAAGCAACTGGCTGTGGCCTGGACAATGTACGCCGATGACCATAATGAGATGGTTATTGGCTTTAGCACTGACCCAAACGGCACGCCTCCAAACTGGCGGGTGGAGGCAGACGAGGTTTCACTGACCGGGCTGCCGGCGGGCTACGTGGGTATCCAGGCACTCACCTGGCTCTTTCAAGCGGGTTACAGAAACCAACCGCTTTATCAATATGCGCCCAACCCGGATATTATGCATTGTCCGGGCGACATTCGTGTCTTACAATCTATTGCGGGCCATTTCTGCTGGGATAGTTATTCCGGGGTAAATGGCTTTGTTGGTGGTGACACAGACTATCAGAGGACCCTTCCCGGATTTTTAAGCAAGAGCAGCCTCTTGATGCATCCCAGTGACCGCTTTCTTTGGGTGGAAGAGTGCTCTTCCCAACAGGTGACGGCTGACAGCCAGACTTGTGGCGAGAACCAGAGGACCTGGGACTTGAATTCCGGAACTCCCGCAGCCAATTTCACCGATGCGGTATGGGGAGATTCACCGGCCGCTTATCATGGCGCCAACAGCACGTTCAATTTTGGTGATGGCCATGCGGAATCTCACAAATGGCTGAGCGGCGCCGTCATTGGCTTCGCCAACAGCATGAACCCCAAAAAATACATTTACACCAATGGACGGGAAGGGCAAAACGCGCAGAATAATGGACAACAAGATCTCTATTATGTAGCCAGCCACTGCCCGACTGTGCTCAACCCGTGACCTTAACCAAGTTATCCGTGAATATTCAAGTTTGGAGTGTATTTTGTGAGCCAAATCAAAAACTTCACCAACCTTACAGACTTTATCGCCTTTTGAATGCCAAAGCAATTTTACTCGTTGCTTTGGCGGGATTAAGCGTGCTGGCCGGGTCCGCCCGCGCCCAAAGTTTATACTGGGACCACAACGGCAACTCACCCGCCAGCGGGGGAACCGGGCCGTGGGATAGCAGTTCATCCTTGTGGCGCAACGGCAGCCCAACGGGCACGCTGCAAGCGTGGGCTTCCGGCGCCAGCGCCGTCTTCGGCGGCACGGCGGGCACGGTAACGGTGACTTCGGGCGGCGTGACCGCTGATTTCATTCAGTTCACCAATTCGACCGGCTACTTGCTTCCCGGTTCTGGCGGCCCGCTCACGCTGACTGGCGCTGGAAGCATCGGCAAACCCCCAACCATCATTGTGGCCAGCGGTCTCACCGCCGAGATTGACAACCAGATCTCGGCGGCGAATCAGCAATGGCTTGGCGGCGGGGGCACGTTGATTCTGGGCAACACCGCCAACAACATCAACAGTTGGGTCGTTTACGGGGGCTCGACCTTGCAGATTTCCAACTTTAACTGCCTTGGTGAAAGCGGCAACGCCCTTTATTTCAATGGCGGTGTCAATACGCTGGTCTATACCGGCCCGAGCGTGGACTGCAGTGCCTTTGTGAGTGGGTCATATCTCTTTGGGGTCGGGAGCAATGTCTTAAACATCACCCAATCAGGAACCACCGTTACCAATGCGACAGCACTGCAGCAAAACGCCGATAGCGGACCCTTGGTCAAGGCAGGCGCCGGTACGCTCGACCTCACTGGCGCAAATAGCTATACCGCCGCCACTATTGTAAATGCTGGCACGCTGCTGGTTAATAGCCCCGGCTCGACTGCTTCCGGCAGCACGGTCACCGTTAATGCCAACGGCACACTCGGTGGTTCTGGCACGGTCGGCGGCTTGGTGACTTTCACAGCCGGGTCGGCTGCGTTGTTCACTGTTACAACAAACGGTAGTGGCGCGAACACGACTCCGATGTCGTTTGGCGGCGCGCTGGCGATTGCCACCGGCGGAACCATTCCCGTCGTCAAACTGAATCTGCCATCGGGTTTGGGTGCGGGAGTTTACACGCTGGCTTCCACCCCGTCTGGAAGTTCCGGGGTGTTCAATGGCACTCCCATTATTATTAGTGGTTCAATTATTGCTGGCGCGACCGCGACGGTGGCCACGACCGGCGGCGCTGTGACCCTTACTATTTTACCGCCAGTTTCATCGAACACGCCGCCAGTCATTATCACTGGGCCGCAGTCACAGGAGGCCGGCCTTGGCCAGACGGTGCAATTTGACGTGTTTGAGCTTGGCACCCCGCCCTTGAGCTACCAATGGGAATCAAATTCAGTTCCAATATCCGGGGCAACGAGCACCAATTTGGTGCTGGCGGACATTAAGGCCGCCGCCGCGGCCACTTATACCGTGGTGGTCAAAAATAATTATGGCACCAACGAGGCGAGTGCCACGTTGACAGTTGTGTCTAACGCGTATGTTGTGGGCAATGTCCGGGTGGAAACCCTCTCGCCGACGGTAGTGCGCCTGGAAGTGCAGGGCCCGGAAGGGTTTGAAGACCGGTTGACCTACCATGTCGTCAATCGCAACTGGCCCGGGGTCAACGCAACCATCGCCATGAACGGTGGTGTTGTCCTGATTACGACACCCGACTATGTCATATCCGTCCCGAACGTCGCCGCTCCCTTGAGCGGCATTACCATTAGTAATGCCGCTGGAAACCTGCTTTGGAGCTATGTCGGTCTGCCCAGCAACACAACAGCGTTGCCCGGTCCCACGGACAATTTGACGGCTTGGGCCATTGCCGACACTCCGCGCATGATACCCGCCTCCTGGGGCTATAATCTGGAACCGACCAACAACACAGATAATTATAACACGGACGGTTGGGATTTGAACAACGACTCGCCCGACATATATGTCTTTCTTCCGAATGGGAATTTGCGGCGGTTGCGGTCTGACTTCAATGCGCTGACCGGTCCCACGCAGTTGCTCCCCCTGCATGCGCTGGGCGTTTGGGACAGCCGCTATTACGAATACACCGCGCAAACGGCCCTGCAGCAGATTCAAAATTATTCGGCCTCTAACTTTCCGCTCGACAATCTGGTAATTGACACCCAGTGGCGCGAGGGTGGCAGCACGGGATATGTCATCAACTCCAACGATTTTCCGAATCTGCCGCAGTTTTTCTCTGAAGCGCACGGATCCAATATTTGGGTAATGTTCAACGATCATCCGCTCCCGGTGGGCTCGGCCTTGAGTCCGCGGGAAGTGGCCTATCGCGACACCGGACTCGACAGCATCCTTGAGGATGGCTTGGATGTGTGGTGGTATGACCGTAACTGGTCGGTGTCGCTCCAAAGTCCTTCATCCGGCCTCACCTACACCGAGTGGGGTACGTACGTGTATAATTGGACGATGTATGATTTTTATCCCAACCGGCGGCCGCTGATCATGGCCAACGTGGACAACGTGACCGCGGGCAGTTGGGGCGGGGCTGAGGAAATTGCCTGCCACCGCTACGACTTTCAATGGACCGGCGACATTGAACCGGGTTTTGCATCACTACGGCAAGAAATTCAGAACGCCGTCAACGAGGGCATTTACTCCGACTTTCCCTACACCAGTTGCGATCTTGGCGGCCACGTGGCTGACCCAACGGCCGAGAACTATGTTCGCTGGATTCAATACGGCGTGCTGTCACCAATTGTACGGCCGCACTGCACCGAGGGATTGCCTTTGGGAGGGCGCATGCCGTGGCTCTGGGGAGAGCCGGCCGAGTCGATCGCGCGCTATTACTACGACCTGCGCTACCGCATGTTGCCGTATCTCTACCAACTGGCGCGGCACAATTATGACACGGGCGATCCGCTGCTTAAACGCTGCGACTTCGATTATCCCACCTACAGTGAGGCCAGCACTACCACTCAGTATCTCCTGGGTGATCGCATTCTGGTAGCGCCAATCATCACTCCCGGAGGGGGCGGGGTGACGCCGGCGGCGCAAGGCTCCGTCTGGATTCCGCCCGGGAACTGGATTGATGCGTGGAGCGGGACGGTTTACACCGGCCCGGAGACCCTTTTGACGTCCGCATATTGGGGGACGATTCCGATCTACATCGAGACCGGAACGATTATTCCGCTGGCCCCGTTTATGTACAACACGCGCCAAATGCCGTGGGATCCCATGACCTTGGACACGTATCCGGACCCGAGCAACGTGGCCACCAACAGCATCTACGAGGACGACAACGTCAGTTCTGACTACCAGACCGCCGCCTACCGCACCACGGCCCTGACCGCCACGGCGAATGCTGCCAACCAAACGGTGACCGTGCAGATCATGCCGGCGCAGGGGACATTTACCGGAGCTGCTTCGACGCGCGGATGGTTTGTGCGGATTCACCAGCCGTATGGATTTACCAACCAGGTGCCCGCCACCATTACGGTGGATGGCAGCCCGGCAATCGGGTGGAGCTATGTCAGCCAAAACCCAACCCAGATTGACACTACGACCAACGTTCCCGCCACCCTGACGATGCCCTTCGAGGATGGTGATGGCGCGGCCCCCGATTCGGCCGTGATTGTGGTGCCGATTGCAGAGGCCCCGGTCGCGACCCAACATGCAATTGTGGTGAACTACAACAGTTCCTTGGGAACAGTGCCACCGCCACCGACCGGTCTGACAGTGAGCTACAGCTCAAATAAAGCGGTGTTGCAATGGAACGCCGTGACCGGCGCAACCTATTACAACGTGCTGCGCTCAACGAACAACGGCGGCAGCTTTACCACCATCGCCAGCCTGGCCACGACGAATTACACCGATACGGGACTGGCCAACGGCACGATTTATTATTATGTGGTGGATGCCGTGAACGGCAACGGCGCGAGCGCCAATTCCAGCCAGATTAGCGCCACCGGGCCGCCGCTCCCACCGACCGGCCTGAATGCCACGGCAGGTTACGCGCAGGTGGCATTGAGCTGGACTGCGGCGAGTGGCGCCAGCAGCTATGCTGTGTTGCGATCTACGAGCAGCGGGGCTGAGACAATCGTTGCTACAACAACCACGCCGAATTACACCGATACGGGACTGGCCAACGGCACGACGTATTACTACGAGGTGTCGGCGATCAATAACAGCGGACAGGGTGCCAATTCAAGTGAGGTGTCTGCCACGACGATGAGTCTCGCCTACGCCGTGTTCTTGGACACCTTCAGCCTGACTCCTGGAACCCCAATCGCCGGAACCGCGGCAAATATCGGAGGAGTCTGGGTTGATGGAAACGGCAACGGTGGCGTCATCAGTGCAGATAACTCGTTAGATACAACAGGAAACGCGCGAGAACTTTTCAATACATTCACCTCAACTCTGGGCTCGGGGCAGGTGCTGACGCTTTCCTACGATGGCCTGGTGCCAAGAGGAAATTTCCTCGCCGGCTGGGCGGGCGTCAGCCTGTACACCGGTGGGATTAGCGGGACTGAACAAATCTTCGTGGGTGATCCTTCTACGGGTAGCTGGGGTCTTGATGGTGGCGCATTCGGTGTCAACCATCAACAAGGCACCTCAGATGCCTCGTTGCCTAATAATGTTACTTTCACCTATGCGTATGATACCGGCGCTTTTACATTCGCGACTGCTAATGGAGGATTGTTATTGTCCGGCGCCGCCACGGCCGACTTGCCTCTTAATGCACTCAGGGTTGCCAATGGCAACGGCGGAGACATAGCTATATCTAATCTTAGAGTGAATATTAGTCCCCTGCTGCCGCAGATTGGCATAACTGCGCCCGCCAACAGTGCCAGGTTCACCTTTGGAACCGGCATTACAATTATGGCGACCAACAATTCTCCAATTGACGACATTACCAACGTGGCGTATTATTTAGGCCCGACGCTGATAGCCAATGTGGCCAATGCTTCCGGGACGAATTCTTACATTTGGACCAATGCCTTCGCTGGCACCTATAATCTGACCGCCGTGGCAAAGGATGACAAGGGTTTGACGGCGACTTCCAGCGTGGTCAGTGTGACGGTGATCGTGACGAATGTCGCCGGAACCATCTCGGTGACCTCAAGCGTCAGCGGGAACCCTACGACGCTGACGGCCTACGGCATACCTGGCTACCAGTATGTCACGCAACGGGCGACCAACCTGGTCTCGCCGGTGTGGGTGAACATTGCGACGAACACGGTGGGGACCAACGGATTGATCCGCGTGGCGGATAATTTCAACGATTTGGGCAACCGGCAGCCGGCCGATGCATATTATCGGTTGAGCTGGTCGCCCTCGCGCTAATCAAACCAAGAACGTATTTGAGAATTGGGAAAAGCCATCATGGGAAGAGGAATCAAGCTGGGGATGGTGATGGATTGGTGCTAACGGCGGGCAGCGGGCGGCCATCTGTGGATCCACCGCCCCATGTAAGCGCCGGCGATCTGCAGGCTGATGACACCCACATGCGCGGCCTCGTTTTTGGCATTTAGAAGCCGCAGGGCATCGGCTTTATCCGAGGTGTGCAAGCTCTCCTGCTGCCCGGTTTCGTTATCCTCGCAGTAGTAAACTTTTTCCGCCGCAATTCAACGGTTCAGTCATGGCTCCACCGTCGCCGTGACTTCCAATACGCATCGGCTCGCCGGTGATTTGGTGATGGGTGCGTTGCTCGACCACCAACCCGCACGTCACCACGGTTTCGCCAATGTGGTCGCCTAGCTGTGCGACCGGACAATACGTGTCCCACGCCACATCATCGGATAATTCCAGCGGATGGCCGCTCACGGCATAGCCGAACAGTTCAGTTTCAGCTTCGAGCCGTTCACGCCGGGTTGGCTCACGCATTGGCACGCGGGGAAAACGATCCGATGACGGCGGCGGCAATAGCCAGCTTTGGCCCTCAGTGGTTTATTATCCCAGGCTCAGCGTCTTTTGCTTTCTTGGGATTTGCGGGCATGCCATTGGGCGTGAGCATCACAACGGGTTGGCCGATCAGGAGGGGTTTGCCAAACACGGTTTCGGCGTCGCCCTGATTGGGTCCGATAGTGTAGTCGAAGGGGTAATATTGCGCGAAATGTTGTGCGCCACCTTGCCAATGGCGGCGACTTCATAGCCCAGGGCTTTCAGCACGGCCGGCAATTCCTCCAACCCGGGTTTCGGCGGTTTGTGGTTGGGCTCGGCCCCGTTGCGGGCGGGCCACAGCGCGGTGAGCATCGCGGTGCGGCTCGGCCCACAGCTCGGCGAAGCATTAAAAGCATGGGTGAACGTGGTGCCTTCCGCCGCGAGTCGCGCCAGGTTCGGCGTGTGGATATCCTGGTTGCCGTAGGGCTCCGAAAAAAGCATTCCGTGGTTGTCGGAGATATAGACGATAAAGTTCGGCAGTGCGGGCTAGTTCACGGCCTCCGCCGCCGAACCCACCAGCGGCCAGGCGGCCAGGCCCGCACCCAGGGTGCCGGACATTTTGATGAACTCGCGGCGAGGTATTTCACGCATGTCTGGCCTTTCAAAAGCAAGGTGCTTTATCACTGACTCAATCCGACTGGATTTCGGCTTTCGACAAACCGACGTCAATGAACTGGCCGCCCCGGGCCGCACGATGGCAGTGAACCGCCAGAACATTGTTGCCATTTTGAATGAGCGCCGCCTTGGCCCCGGCGTTGATGGGTTCCATGACGTAAGTTGAGGTGTTTCCGTCTGGTTTGGCGGCGAGAACACCGTTGAGGTAAATTTCGCAGCTTTGCCGGTGATAGGCATAAAAAACCAACTGATCCAACTCCTGGGGCGTTACCGCGCCAAGGTTAAATTCCCGGCGCAACCAAATGTTCTGGGTCCCCCAGGGGGTGCGGCCATTGTTGCCAAAACCGGCCGTGCCGGAATTCCACCCGGCATCGTCGAACTGGGCGGCAAACCAATCTGCGGCGGGCGCGTTGGTCGTGTATTTCCAAGGGATTCCCGTCTCGCGGGAAACGGGGATGACAGGCGTGATGGTGAGCCGCCCGGCGATGGCCTTGAGGTTGGAGGCCCGGATCAGGTTCACGTCCGCCTTCATCACGCGGTCATAAGTCAGCAGTCCGTTGCATTCGTTTTCCACATCCGAGATCTCGGTATAGACGGCGGCGCTCAAGCCCTGATTTGATTTCAACGCGAGCAGGTCGTTGATGAACCGATCGTACTTGCGCGTCAGTTCCGCCGGGTCGTTGGCCTTGGTATAGTTGCCACCGGCCTTGGTGGCATCCCACAAATGTCCGGGCACCTGGCAGCCGATGCCGCCAAATTCGCCGCAGGCGCGGACTTGCGTGGTGGTGTCGGGACAGCCGGGCGCAGGATAACTATGGACATCCAGGATGTCGCCCACGCCAAAATGACGGCCACCGCTGGCTTGGTTGACCAGCCGGGAAGGATCCTTGGCGGCGATCTCATGGACCAGGTTTTCCGTATCATGCTGCCCCTGGCTTTCATTAAAAATCACCCACATGATGATCGCGGGGCTGTTCCAGTGGGTCTCCACCAGGCGGTTTAATTCCACGCGAAACTGTGGCGCATCGATCGGTTGTGGATTGCGCGTGTAAGAATTGACGCTCGGCATGTCCTGCCACACCAAGATGCCCAGTTTATCGGCCCAATAATACCAGCGGGCACGCTCCACCTTGATGTGTTTGCGGACCAGGTTAAAACCGAGCGCTTTTTCCTGCTCGATGTCGGAGCGGAGCGCGTCATCGGTTGGCGCCGTGTAATTGCCATCCGGCCAGAAGCCCTGGTCCAGGGGACCGAGCTGGAATACAAAACGATCGTTCAAGAGCATTTTCTTCACGCCGCCGATCGTGCCCACGGAAATTTTCCGCATTCCGAAGTAACTGGTCACCGTGTCCACCGGCAGGCCGGCTTGCAGGGCGGTGATCTTCAGGTCATAGAGGAATGGATGATCCGGCGCCCACAGGCTGGGGTTCGGAATGGGAAGGTTCAATTCGGTATTCGGTCGGCCGGTGGCGGTGGCAACCGGAACCTCGTTGCTGATCACGGTTACGGAGACGGAAACGCCGGCCGCGGCGAAAGTGTTCACCGTGAGATGCAACCGGGCATGGTCCACGTCCGGCACGATCTTCAAATCGCTGATGCCGGCAGGGGCGACCGGCTCCAGCCAGACCGGTTGCCAGATGCCGCTGGACGAAGTGTACATGATGCCGTGCGGATACAGCGTCTGCTTGCCGCGGGGTTCGCCCGCGTTGTCCACGGGCGCATAGACGCGGACAATGATTTCCTGGGGGCCGTCACCTTTGATTTGCCCGGTGATGTCATAGCTGATCGGATCGTAGCCACCCTTGTGAACCCCCACACTCGCGCCATTGACGAATACTTCCGATTCCCAATCCACCGCGTCCAGGTGCAAAATGATCCGCCGGCCACTCCACGCCGGCGGCACGGTGAAGGTCCGCCGATACCACGAGTTTGGGTGATAGGCCATCACTCCGGAAAGCGGCGACTCCATCGGGTAAGGCACCAGGATTTCCCCGGACAGGGTTTTACCGGCCGGCACCGCGTCGCTGGCGTCGCCCGCCTGGAACTGCCAGAGGCCATTCAGGTTCAGCCAGTCCGTTCGCATCATTTGCGGACGGGGATATTCGGGCAGCGGCGCGTTGGCATCCACCTGCCCGGCCCAACGCGTCAGCAAGGGAGCTGGTTTCATTTGCCAGGCCTGGCCAGAGGCGGAAAAGAGAAACGCTGCGAGAACACCAAGAGAAACCGAGCTTTTTGTTTTCATTGATTTGAAATTACTACGCTGATTCGGCGCCATACCAGTCCAGGATTTCTCTGGCGCCCGCCAGTTGCCGGGGTGACTTGCGAAGTAGACGTTTTCCCGGGTCGTTTGGTTTCAGCTGCAGCCAGATTTACATGCGCGGCCTCGCCCGCAACGCTTGTTTGCTTAAAACGGCGGCAACCCGGTCCACTTCCGGCAGCGCGTGCGCGAAAAACTTCTTGAACCCGCGGCATAGATAATTCAGCCCCGGCTCGCCATCCGGGGTGCGGATGAGCCGGTTCTTGGGACATTCGCCCCAGCAGTCGGTAAGGTAGGCACATTGCCGGCAATACTGCGGCAAGGTTTCGCTCTTGGCCTGGCCAAACTTCACCTGTTCAGGGGAGAAAACCATTTCATCCAAGCTGGCGGCCTTCACGTTCCCCAGCCGGTATTCGGGATAGACATAATGGTCACAGGAATAGACGCTGCCGTCGTTTTCCAAGGCGATGCCGGTGCCGCAGTTCTCGCGGTAAACGCACATCTGCGAAGGCAGCCCGAGATGCTGGGCCACCAGCGTTTCAAAGTGGTTGACCATCACCTTGCCGATGTCCCGGCTCAACCAGCGGTCAAAGACTTTGCACAGAAAATAGCCCCAATCATCCGGGTCCACCGACCAGTCGGTGACGATGGCATTGGGGTGGCCTGGCCGCGCCTCCGGTTCACCGTCTTTGGGCAGGTCAGCGGCGTTCCATCGTTGGGGCGCGACCCGTTCGAAATTCTTGTGTTCGACGATGGGGATGAACTGAATGTAGGTCGAGTTGAGTTCCTGCCGCAGAAACCGGTAAACGTCCAGCGGTCGGCGGCCATTGAAACGATGCACGCAGGTCAGCGTGTTGAACGGCACGCCGTGGCGCTGGAGCAATTTGGCGGCGGCAAATACCAGGTCAAACGTGGGCCGTCCGCCCTTGGTCACCCGATAGTGGTCATGGATTTCCCGGGGCCCGTCAATGCTCAAGCCCACCAGGAAACGATGGGCTTTCAGAAACGCACACCATTCCTCGTCCAGCAGCGCGCCGTTGGTCTGCAAATCGTTTCCAATGCGCTGGCCCGGCTTGGCGTGCTTTTTCTGGAAGACAATCACCTTGCGGAAAAAATCCAATCCCAGCAACGTAGGCTCGCCGCCCTGCCACGAGAAAACCACCTCCCTGCCGGTCACGCCGTCAATGTATTGCTTGATAAACAACTCCAGGGTCTCGTCGGACATCCGCGCCGCCCCCGGGCCTTTGGCCAGGTTCTCCTTGCTCAGGTAATAGCAATAGGTGCAAGCGAGATTGCAGGTGGATCCAACCGGCTTGGCCATCACGTGAAACTGTTTTTGCCCGCCCGCGACCACCGGCGCGGACGCGTCGTATTGGTCAATCGGGCGGGGGATTTGTTGGGAGGCTTCCGGCATGGAGCAGAAGCTTTTTGGGGATTAATTTCGCGCTATTCGCTGGATGGACTTTTCTGGCCAGTGTCCACGTTGCAGACGCCGCCGGCCAGGATGGTCTTGTAATTGTCCAATTGCGGATCCTTGGTCGTCACCATGTAATGCATGAGAATGTCCTGAAGCCGCTTGATTTCCGAAGCATGGGCCGGGTTGGCGATCGCGTTTTCACGCTGGTCGGGATCGGCCACCAAGTCGTAAAAGGCCATCGGGTAGCCGATGGTGTACTGTTCGACCCTTTTTTTGATCCGGGGATTCGACTGCGCAGCGTCCACCATCGCTTGGTACGAGAGGCCACCCATGGAATCGATCCCGGCAAAGCGGTTTTTTCCGTTGCTCCAAGGCGTCACCACCAGGGCGCTCGTTTTCGTTTGCACCACGCGCATGGGAAATTGGTTGCCGCTGGCCACGCCATTGACGTTGTTGATGATGTAATCGCGGTTCGCCTGCTTTTCACCCTTGAACAGCGGCACCCAGGAACGGCCATCCATGTCCGGCTTCGCAATGCCAAGGAGGTCGAGCAAGGTCGGCATGATGTCGATGCTTTGCGTCATCTCCGCAAAGACCTGCGGCGACCCCATGCCGGGCCAGCGGAGGGTCACGGGGCACCACGACCCATTTCGGTAACAGGTCGCCTTGGACAAAGGGAACGGCATGCCGTGGTCGGAAACAAAGAGCACGATGGTGCGCTCCATCTCGCCCGAGGCCTGGAGGGCGGCCATCGCCTTGCCGAAGCTCAAGTCGAGCCGCTGCACGGCATTGTAATAATGGGCCAATTCCTCCCGAATCGGGGGCAAATCCTCGAGGAACGATGGCACGGTCACCTGTTTCGCCGTGATTTTGGTGGTGACATCGTCAATGGGACTTCCGTTGGTGGCCCAGCGGGGGCCCCCGCCCGCAGCCCCGCCGGCTTGGTTCAAGGCCGGCCATGGGCGATGCGGATCGCGCATGTTGCAGCTGATGAAAAATGGCTTTCCCTGTGCCTGCTGGATGGCCTTTGCCACCTCTTCCTCGATCATCGGCGGGTTCCGGCCCGAATCATTCGTGGAATAGTCCCAAGGAAAACAGGACTGCGGTTTCATGTGTTCGAGCTTGTTCAACGCCGCGATGAAATATCCGTGGTTCTTGAGTACGGTGGCCAGGGTTGGCACCCCGGCGTTGATGGGGTTGAAGCCCAAGCCGCCGCTGCGGTGCGGCCACAAGCCCGTCAGCATCGCTTCGCGCGAGGGCTGGCAGATTGGCGCCGCATCGTGATTGTCGGTGAACCGATGGGCAGTGGCGGCGAAGGCATCCATGTTGGGCGTGGGCTTGAGCGGATTGCCCATCCAGCCGGGCATGAAGCCGTTCATGTCGTCGGCAGTCATGAAAAGCACGTTAAAGGGGCGGTTGCCGGGGGAAGGTTGGGCCGCTATCTGGGCGAAGGCTTCGGGCCAGGGGGTCGCCCCGGCAAGGAGGATAAGACCGCCCGCCGTTTTGATGAAATCGCGTCGTGGAATTTTATTCATGATTTGCCTGAGCCGTCGGGCGATTGGCTGTTCAGATGCTTGGTTTTCAATGAAAAACAGTCTCGATTCAATACAACGATGATTGGCGATTCATTTAGTCGGCGATAACGCCCAATTTGCTTGAAGTGTGCGCCACGTGTCGGCAATACATTAAAATCCACAAACTACTCAGTCAATCGGTATTTGTGGACAAATTTATCGCTTGGAATAGAATGGCCCCGTTAGTGAACACGTTAACAGTTCGATGACCGGATCGCCATCATTTAGCATAATTACAAATCTATAACTGAATCTAAATCGATGCGACACCTAAGACAAAAAGGCATTCTTTTCCTGCTCTTGCTGGTCCCTTTCAGCCTGCTGCGCGCTGCCGAAAGGGTCAGGCCGAATGTCATTTTTATCCTCACCGATGACAGTGGTTGCGGCGATTGGACGACCTATGGTGGCGACCAGGGTCCCACACCCAATATTGACCGGTTGGCCAATGAGGGTATCAAGTTCACGCAGTTCTATGTCGCCTCGCCAATCTGTTCGCCATCGCGGGCAGCGTTTACCACGGGAGTTTATCCGGGGAGATTGCTCATCAACAATTATCTCCAATCACGGGCGGGAAATGCGGCGAGCGATCAAGCAAACTGGCTGGATCCGAAATGGCCAACGCTAGCCCGGACCCTAAAATCGGCCGGCTACGCCACGGCGCATTTCGGCAAATGGCACATGGGCGGAGGTCGCGATGTGCAAGATGCGCCGTTGCCCTCGGCTTACGGATTTGATGAATTTCATGTCAACTGCGAGGGGATGGGGCCACGCTTTGAAAATTTTGGCAATGCAAAGCAACCGACGTTTAATACGGCAGACGGCAAAGCATATTTCCGTTATGACTTCACCCAATACTGGGTTGATCGCAGCCTTGATTTCATCAAGCGACACCGGGCTGGTCCATTTTATCTGGAGTTGTGGCCGCAGGATGTGCATACGCCCCACACGCCCAGCGCGGAAGCACTGGCCCGCACCGCCGCTCCCGGTCTTCCGCAGGCCCAGCATAACTTCCGCGCCGTCCTGAACGAGTACGACCGCCAGATCGGAAGATTCCTGAAAGCGTTGAGCGATATGGGGCTGGAGAGCAATACCATTGTGGTGTTCTCGGCCGATAACGGACCGGAACCGTCCTTCCGGCACGCGCGTACGCTTGGCCAACGCGGCATGAAATGGAGTCTCTATGAGGGTGGCATCCATGAGCCCTTTTTTGTGCGCTGGCCGGGCAAGATTCCCGCCGGCAAAGTCAACCATACGACGGTGCTGGCTAGCGTGGATTATTTTGCCACGATCTGCTCGCTCGTCGGTTTGCGACCGCCTGCGGACGCCACGCTGGATGGCATTGACATGAGCCAGGTTTGGTTGGGTGGTGAGGAATCGCGCCAGTCGCCGTTGTTCTGGGAATACGGTCGCAACCCCACTGATTATCTTTATCCGCGGCCAGACCCGAAAGACAAATCTCCCAACGTCGCCGTGCGCGACGGCAACTGGAAACTTCTCGTTGATGCCGATGGCTCGAATATCGAACTTTACAATCTCCTGGATGATCCCACGGAAACCAGAAACCTGGCGGCAGAACACACCAATGAGACGACGCGGCTCAGCGCCATGGCTCTGAAATGGCGCCAGAGCCTGCCACATTCAACGGATTTTGACAAACCTGGGCAAATCAAAGGTCAGCCCAATGGAGAAGAATGGTGAATTCAATCGTTAATCCACATGGAAAATTCCGAAGTGTGTCCTTTTGAATTGCCAAGAGTGTCATATTTTAATGTCTGTCCAATCGCGCGAATAATGATTCCTCACGACCGTTGCAAATGATGAAAACCATTGGTTATTGCCTCACCCTGTTCGTATGCCTAGCCCTGAACGCCTCCGCCGCGACCAAGCCCAACATTATCGTCATCCTCGTGGATGACATGGGTTTCGCCGACCTCGGTTGCTACGGCAGCGAAATTCCCACGCCCAATCTCGACAAGCTCGCAGCCAACGGGTTGCGGTTCACGCATTTTCATAATGATTCGCGGTGCAGTCCCTCCCGCGCCACCATTTTGACCGGGCTTTATTCGCAGGAGGCGGGGATCGGGGTGTTGACCGGCCAGCGCAAAGGGCCGGATGGCCAGCCGTTACCGGGTTATCTGGGCCATCTGAATGATAATTGTGTGACCATTGCGGAGGTGTTGCACAGCGCCGGTTATTTTACGGCCATATCGGGGAAATGGCATGTGGGACAGGAATACGGGGTTGTCCCTTGGAACCGCGGCTTCGAGCGCAGTCTCAACTCGCCGACGGGGGGATTCTATTACCCCGTGGATAAAAACACCCATTTGTTTTTAAACGGTCATGATGTTGGCCGGGGCGGACAGGAAGGCGTGCCTGCCGACTGGTACTCCACCGACCTGTGGACGGAATACGGCCTGAAGTTCATTGACGAGGCGCACGATGCCAAGAAACCATTTTTTCTCTACCTCGCCTACAACGCGCCTCACTTTCCGCTGGAGGCGCCGGCCGAAGACATCGCCAAATTTCGCGGCAAATACCTGGCCGGCTGGGACAAGCTGCGCGATGAACGCTATGCGAGACAAATCAAGCTGGGTGTGATTGATCCGGCTTGGCCACTTTCCCCGCGACCGCCAGAGGTCAAACCGTGGGCCAGCCTGCTGCCGGAGCAAAAAGACCGGTTTGACCATATCATGGCCATTTATGCCGCATGCGTGTATCACATGGACAAGGAAGTTGGCGTGCTGGTGGCCGGTCTGACCCAGCGTGGGTTGCTGGACAACACGCTCATCCTGTTCATGAGCGACAATGGCGGCAACTATGAGAGCGGTCCCAACGGCAGGCTGGAGGGCGCTTCGCCAGGCGGCCCGGATTCCACCGTATTTTGTGGCCAGTCTTGGGCCACGCTGGAAAACACCCCCTTCCGCCGCTACAAACACTTTGAGCACGAAGGCGGCATCTCCAGCCCCTTGATCGTTCATTGGCCGGCCGGCATTCCAGGGAAAAATGAATTGCGCGACCAGCAGAGTCATATCATTGACATCATGGCCACCTGCGTGAATGTCAGCGGCGCGCAGTATCCGACCCAATTCAATGGCCATGATATTCACCCCATGGACGGCCGTAGCTTGGTGCCGGCGTTTGCCGACCAGCCCATTCAGCGCGATGCCATTTACTGGGAGCATGAGGGCAACGCCGCCGTCCTGCAGGGCGACTGGAAACTCGTGCGCTTTCGCTGGAACGGCGTCTGGGAACTTTACAATATCAAGGCCGACCGGACCGAACAGCACGACTTGTCCGCCTCGCAGCCGGACAAGGTGAAGCAATTGAGTGCCATGTGGAACGACTGGGCGAAAAAGGATAATGTGCTCCCCGAACCGCACCTCAAATTCCCCATGTTCACCCCCAATGACGGCTATGGCGGCACCCCGCCCTTGCGCGGCCCCGCTGCGGACGCTGGCGACTCGGCGACTCCGGAAGAATAATTATACGATATTGTGTCGGTTCAAATAGAATCCGATCACAACTATGAAATCAAAAATGTTTTGAAATCTGATGAAAGTGATCCAAGCCAACTACGGATCAGCAGGTTTGAGGTTCAACTCCTCATGGATGCACCACTCTTTTACAGCATACGAAAGTATGACCCACCATTAAACGAATGCACCGGTGACAGGTCAACCACGCTGTGTATAGTAGCAGCATGTCCACAAGCGTTTCAGTCGTCAGCCCTCTGCTGCCGTTCGCCAAGAAGTCCATCCTCACCCGCGCTACGCTGGATTCCCGCGGTGCGCAAAAGCAATTTCCCATCAATTCAGTTTCGAAGGGGTGCCTAATGCCACGGATACGCGCGGTGTGGCTCGTATCCGTCCTCTGCGCCTGCTGGGCTGCAAGCACGCTGCCAGCGCAAACCGTTGCGCCCTCGCCGGCCGCACCGGCAGTAAAAGGCGCGCCGCGGCTGGCGTCTGGTCACCCCTGCACCGTCTGGGACAACCAGGACGTGGCCGCCTACCGGGCTGCCTTCACGACTAACCCGGGTTTGAAGGCGGCCTTCGAGGAACTGCAGGCCTGGGGCAACCAGCGCGTCGCGGAGCCGGCCAATGTGCCCGCGCACCAGTTGGAGGCGGATGGCACCTGGACCTTTCCCGACTTCAAGCGCGGATTCCAGGACAACTCCGGCAAGTGGAGCTGGGAGTGGCGCTTCAACGGCACGCTCCAGCAGCGCGCGGAAGATGTTTCCAATCTGGGCATGCTCTACGCGCTCACCGGTGACGGGAAGTACGCGGGTTTTGCCCGGCACATTCTCTTGGCGCTGGCCGATGCCTATGGCAGTGGGAAAGGCAGCACCCTTCCCGATCCGCATGGCTACGACCATTTCGAGGCCTACGGCTTTGACGGTGGGGATAGCGGCATGTTTCTGGCCAAGGCGTGCCACGGCTACGACCTGATCTACAACTTGCCGTCACTTTCCGCCGAGGAGCGCGCCCACATCGAGCGTGATCTGTTCCGCCCGTTGGCCGAGCACCTCAAGAAGTCCACGTTCATGTACACCAGCCATGGGCGTTGGGGTATGGTCTGCCTCTATGGTCTCTTTATCACCGGGGAGACACTCAACGATCCGGCGCTGGTGGACTTGGCCCTCTATGGCCCGGGCGGGACCAAGGACAAGGTGACCGGCGGGTTCATGGATTGCTTCAACCCAGCGTGCCTGCGTGAGGGCGTGGTCTGGGGTGCAGATACGAAGCTCGAGGAGCAGATGGCTGCCGTTTGTGTGCTGACGACTGTCGCTGTGGTGATGTGGCACCACGGCGTGGATCTGTACGGTTACCAGGACGCGGCGATGAAGAAATCATACGATGCGGCCCTGGAGTCGGTTGGGAATGGCGAGGTCTCGAAGCTGCTCGCCCTCCCCGGGAGCGACTCGTACCAGTATGTTTTCCGCCGTTATCAGGAACCGCGCTATCTGCCAGTAGTCAGCAACCTCAAACCAGGATTCACGCTGGCGATTGGAGAACACCTGCCATCGCTGCCTGCGGCAGCGGCCACTGTGAAGTGAGGCTGCCGATGACCTGCCCAACCGTGCATCGTTCGCCGCGGCCTGAGTATTCCCGTTTTGGCCAAGGCAAGAAAGGTTCCATGCGACTGCTTATCAAGATGGTGCCCATTGGGATCGCCCTCCTGCTCGCCAGCACGCTGTTCGTCAGCGGTTGCTCTCGGAAGTCGGGCGAGATGGGCAATTCTCAGGCGAATGCCCAGACAAACCAGGTCGTTGAGACCGCACCTCCGGTCGGTGCCCCGGTCCCGCCAGCGCAATCGGCTCCAGAAACCACATCCATTGTCCAGGCCGACGGCCAGGCGAACATGGCGGAACTGGATCGCGTGGCGAGGACGTGGATGTTGCGCAATCACCGGCGGCCGACCAGTTGGGAGGATTTCGCCGCGAACGCCGGCGTACAGATTCCCCCGCCACCGCCGGGGAAAAAATATGTCGTGAGCAGAGACATGCGGGTCACGCTGATGGATCGCTAATGGGATGCCCGCTTTGTTCATATTATGCAACTCATCTCCAGCCAAGCTGATCGTGCAGTTCGCTGCCGATCTGGTTTCACCTTGATTGAACTGCTCGTGGTTATTGCCATAATTGCCATCCTGGCCGCGCTGTTGCTGCCGGCGCTGAATGGCGCCAAGGCGGTGGCCAAGCGGGCACAGTGCGCATCGGGATTGCACCAGCTGGGCTTTGCTTTCCCCATGTTCTGCTCCGACAATGGCGATATGTACCCGCCGGCCGGCTGGGTCGGCACGAGTGGAAACTACCAGATTAGCTGGGACTCCTGGCTCAACCCGTACATCGGTGGAAAGGCCCCCAACACCGACCTGCAGTACGGCTCGTTGCGTCCCGAAGAGACTTCCAAGATCCTCGTTTGCCCCGCCGATACGTTTCCCAAGATAGGCTACTTGGGCGGCACCGAACCGGATATCCTTGCGCTAAGGTCCTACGCGATGATTGCGTGCGGGTCAACTTGGGGTGCGACCGGTGACTTGCAGCGCGATCCCAAAAACGGCCTGGTTGACTTAAGTCAGCCGGGGAAGGAGGGCGTGGGCATCTACTGGTTGGACTCCACCAGCACCACGCCGAATTTCGCCGCCCCGGGGTACAAAACCGCGGTGGTGCTGGATCCTTCCGGGACTGTTCAGTTGTGCGAGAATACCCACGGCCAGCAGTGTGCCGGGAATCAGTGGACCTGTGCCTGCATTGCGCCCGAGCCTCCGGGAGGCGGGGGCGGCAACAATAATGACGATGTGTACCAGATGCGCCTGCCGGTGGTGCCGCAGAACCCCGACAGCTTTACCGCTTCCGAGAACCAAGGCGGCCTGGTTTATAAGGCCCACAATTCGCGCTTTAACTATCTATTTCACGACGGCCATGTCTCCGCGCTGAAAGTCGAAGATACCGTCGGTGGCGGGACCGTCACGGCGCCCCTGGGAATGTGGACCGTGACGCGAGGAGATTAGGCCTTTATTCCATGCTTAAGATACCGCGCCGGAGCGCCATCATGGCGGCTTGGGTGCGGTCGTTGGCTTTCAATTTGGCCAAAATCCGGCCAACATGAATTTTAACGGTGATTTCGGCCAAGTCCAACACGACGCCGATTTCCTTGTTGCTTTTGCCGTCGGCGACCAGTCTGAGCACCTCCAATTCACGGGCGGTGAGCTCCGCCCGGCCGGCCCGTGCGGCCAGGCGCGCGCCGATCTCCGGGGCGATGCGCTGCCGGCCGCCGTGGATGGCGCGAATGGTTTCAATCAGTTCCTCGCGCGGCGCCGACTTGAGAACGTAAGTCTTGGCGCCAGCCTGGATGGAGCGATAGATGTCCTCCTCGTTGTTATGCGTGGAAAGCATGATGATCAACGCGTCGGGGAACTCCTTGCAAATGGCGCTGGTCACTTCAATGCCGCTCAGGTCGGGCAAGCCCACGTCCATCAGAACGATGTCCGGTTTTTCGTTGCGGAAACGGCTGATGGCTTGCTGGCCGTTGGAGGCCTCGATGTCCACCGACATGTCGGCCTCGAGGCTGATCGATTCCGCTATGCCGATGCGGACGACGAAATGATCGTCAACGACCATGATGCGAATTTTTTTGTTCATAGGCCGCTGGTGGAATGATTTGGCTCCGGCATGTCGCAAGGAGTGGTTGCCATGGTGATGACCAGATTGGTGCCGCCGCCGCGCTGGCTGGTCAAGGAGAATGTGCCGCCGATTTTTTCCGCGCGCTCGCGCATGTCCAGCAATCCAAAATGCCCGCGGCGGGGTGAGTTGGCCGCGGCCACATCGAATCCCAGGCCGTCGTCGCTGATGGTCAACCGCACCAAGTTTGGCTCGTAGGCGATGCTGACGTTGATGCTTTTGGCGTGCGAATGCTTGAAGGCGTTGGCCAGACCCTCCTGCCCGATGCGGAGCAAGTTGTGCTCGGTCAACACGGGCAGTTTTCGCGGGGTTCCGGTTTGGGTGACGGAGACGGCGATGCCCATTTCGTGAAACAGGGGATCGGCGATTTCCTTTAACGCGGTCTCCAAGCTGCAATTTTCCAACAGGTGGGAGCGCAGAGCCCACACCGAACGCCTCGCTTCGGACAGGCTCCGGCGCGACATGCTGCAGGCCTGCTCCAGATGCCGCCGCTCGGTCGGCGAAGCGCCGGCGGATTGCGCCTTGATCGTGTCCAACTGCATCGTGATGGCGACCAGTTCTTGTTCCAGCGTGTCATGAAATTCGCGCGCAATGCGATCCCGTTCTTCCATCACGCTTTCGCGCCGCACCTTATCCGCGATAATCTGGGTTTGCCACCGCACGCGCCGGTCCAGGGCCACCACCCACGCCAAACCGATTAACAAAACCAGCATCATGACGCCTACCACCCACAACAGCCGCGCCAAGGTCCACCACGGCGGGTGATGCAGCACCCTAATGTCCTCCGGCGCCCGCAACAGGATCTGCACCGATTCGGGTGGAAAATAAAAAGGATTGGACCCGGGTCTTTCACGCGAAGGAATGAAACCGGGAATCCATTTCAACGGCGATTGGGCGATGAAAATTCCCGTCAGCCCAAGCTGGCTGCCGTTGCGCAGCAATTTGACGGTTTCACTGGCCTGTCCATTTGCCAGATCCGCCGTCATTACCGAATTGGACGCCTCCAAGACCAGCGTTTGCTGCGCCGGCCCGCTGATGAGATTGACCAAATTGCCCTCCACCCGGACGAGCACGTAGTCGTAGTTCTCGGGCGACCCAAGCAGCGACTTCAAATCCACCGCGATGGGAGCCGGCGACTCGCCATGGCGCAAAACCTCGACTGTGGCGTCCTCCAAAATCGGGATGTAATCGCCGATGGCGGTGTATCCGGAAACCATGACCCGGTCTCCCGGCGCGAGCGTGGCTGGCTGGGCCAGCAGCACGCAGAGGCCCCTGCCGTTGTCCTGAATGAACATCGCGCCGTCATCTTTCTGCGAGGTGACGACACCGGTCACCTTGACCCGGTGGCCGTAGTAGCCGCTGGAATTAAATCGCGCCAGATTGGCGATGGACACTATCCCAGGTGGATCAGGAGCCGGGCTTTCAATGGCAACATCGTCCAGGCTGGCCACCGCCACCCATGGCAAACAGAACTGTCCCAGCATGTTGTAACGCGAGTAACAGACACCGCGCACGCGCACCACCGTGCCGATGTATTTGCTGATAAGCTGGGTGGCGTTGGATCGGTCGAGGTTTTCGATTGATACCCGCAGTCGCTGTCCGTCCATTGCCAAGTTCAAGAATTTCCGCTCCGCCAATACCGTGGCCGAACGCACCACGCCGCTGACTTCAACCCGCTGGCTGTCCTCCTTCCCGGTAAAAAGCTCGTTCATCGTCACCTGGTGCGGAATGGGCAGGGGGGCTTGGCCGGTCGCGCGCATGGCTCCAGCCTTGACGACCGGCGCGAAATCCCCGATATCCGTGGTGCCGGCAATTTCAACCGATTGCCCGGCGGCAAATTTATCGCACGCGTTGGTGTTCAACACCACATAGATGCCGGCCGTCGCATCCTGAACAAACAAATCATTGGACCGCGGGTCGCAATAAGTGACCACGCCGCGCAGCTTTACCGGGAAGCCTTTTTGCGCCTCACCCGGCGTCAATGATCGAATCTGCAGCACGTTCGTAAGGCCGGGCAGATGGTTTTCCACCGGCGGCGCGGCGCCTCCGGCGCGGCTGGCGGTTGATGTGAGAACCAAGAGCACTGCGGCGCGGCGGATTGCGGAGCGCAGCAAACCCCCTGACTTTCGGAATGAAAGCCCGATATCGAAGCTCGTGGTCATAGGCACAACCTGAACCGGCGCTGCTGCGATTGTGGTCCTTAGTATATCAAATCAGCGGATTTTTACAGCATACTAAAGTATTACCCGGAGTTAAACGAATGCACTCGTGACGGCTCGAGTCGGTGCATGGTAGAGTCACAATATGACCACAGGCTTCTGAACCATCAACCCTCAATATTCCCACCATGAAAACCATTCAAAATGCCATCGTTGTCGCCGCCATTGTCGGAACGCTCTCCGCCGCATCTGCCCAAACGACCAACGTCATTCTGCAGACTGATTTCGACGGCGACGCGGGTCAAGGGAATTATACCGGCGGCTACGCGTATTGTGTCGCCGGCACCGACGCCGGCAACCCCCTGGCCGTAAGCGTCAACAACCTTGGAGTGACGGCGGGCGTCGGGGTGGGCGGCAGCTCCGCCTATGAAGCTTCGCCGAATTACACGGATCTCGCGACCGATCCGGGATGGCTAAACGCGGTCGAGTGGGATTATGCGGAAGTGGCGTGTGGCACCGACTTTGGCCCCCCCATGACCTCCATCACCCCGACGCCGCTGCTGAACTCGCTCATCCTGAGCGCGGATGTTCAGGTTTTGGGATTGGTGCCCGGCCAGTATGGCGCCAATGTTCTCGTTTCCAAGATGCAATTCCTGGACGCCGACGACAACGTTGTTTTTGACTTCACCGGGTACGGCGGCTGGGCCAGCGCGAGCGGCTTCAGTCACCTTTCGGTGCCCTTGTCCTCGTTATCTTACGCCAGCGATGCCAGCAATCCGGTCACGGATCTTACGAATGCCGCCGTGGTTGGCTCGATTGTTAGTTTCGCCGTCGAATTCCAGGTGGCTGAGACGGTCGGGGCTTTGGGGGGCACGGGCGCCAACCAGCTCATGCCGATATATGGTTTCACCAGCACGGGAACCATGGTGGTGGACAATGTCGAGCTGATTCAGATCGTGAACACGAACACCGAATTGAGCCAAAAGTTTTGTTACCCGGGCCGGGGGCCGGGGTGGTAGAAAATGATTCGTTGTGCCAGAAGTACGGTTACCGTGGCCGGAATGGATCAAGACATGAATCAAACGACACGGG
>Ga0181520_10001211_pt1 | contig 53417 bp, 66 predicted proteins | sample PEATcosm2014_Bin_29_FD_132451 | JGI IMG/M metagenome (GOLD analysis project Ga0181520, IMG submission 132451) | Peatland microbial communities from MTU Mesocosm Facility, Houghton, MI, USA - PEATcosm2014_Bin02_30_metaG | ecosystem: Environmental > Terrestrial > Soil > Wetlands > Peat | place... | reverse complement strand
TCCTCCTTCACGCGGCGGAGGATGTCCGCCTTTACGTCCGAGGGAATCTTATGTGTTTTCTTGCTCATGACACAAAGTATATTTTGTCTCGACCTTTGTGTCTAAAATACCGGGTCCAGGTCACCCGCAATAAAATGCGGGGACTTTTCCTCTAATAATGGAAAAAGAATGGCGTGAACAACCTTTGTTGTTCACGCCATTTTCTAATTTAGAAAAATACTGATCCCGGCATATCCGCCGGGGGTTTTTTTCTCAATCCCGCCGCTATCTCCCCAGGGGAAGATGGCTCCCCCGAAAAATAATAACGGCGGCGTGCCTGTTGCGTTAATTTCGACGCGAGGACCGTAACCGTCCTCGGGATCGCCTGTTCGGAGCCAATTTCTGTCGGCCATAAAGCCTACATTGAAGTAGGATGTGGCTTTTAGAATCAGCTCGCCGTTCCAATAGTAGCCAGTTGCTCCACCGGCTTCCCCGACGAGATCAATGTAATAGATCTCATTACTTTGGATAAACAGTTCCATACGACCCCGCGTATGGTTTCCTTCCGGCGAGAAATTAATTCCGCCGCCGATCTTTATGCCGACGTTTTGATTCGGCATGAAATCGAAGGAAAGAATGCCGACGGAGGGTTTTCCCCCTTGAGCCGTTACGTCTCTGACGTAACCCTCAAGAGAAATCTCCTGGCAATCCTTAGTGGAGAGGAGATATTTTCCGCTAAGCTCCACGGTTTGATCGTGGAGAGGTACCCAGCTTGCGTCTTTAAAGAACGCCTGCTGGTACGACCCCTCAAAGGAAACTTGCCCAACCGCCTCTTGGGGTATAAAGACGGCGATTGAGAAGATGGCAATAAAAAATAATTTTTTCATTTGCCGCCTCCTTTTCCCTGATTAAACCTATGCTTCCAACCACTCGCGGTTTTACAAGAATCGCATTGCGGTTGGTCATTTGTTTGCCGGATTACTACAGAAGCGGGATCTGGGGGAGGAGATACTTTTCCCTCTTTTTCCCGTAATTCAACATTCCCCGTCATCTCCACATTCCCCTTGACAGAGATCTCCACTTCCACCTTTTCCATCTTTTGTTGCGGGGGAGCGGGTTTAACCTTTGGCTGCTCCGCGACCGTGAGATGTCTTTTTCTCACGGTTTTTTTTATTATTTTTTTCGCCGTGGTATCGCAACCACAGATTTCTCCGCCCAGTGATTTTACTATCCAATGGCGGGATGGAGTAACCGCAATCAAGAGGAAGAGAACCAGGATCAATATTCCTCCAAGGCCTATTGCTCTATTCATTTTTGCCTCCTTTCAAGGCTTGTTATTATTTTCTTATTTTAAGTTATACCTTGACAGAATATATCAGTTAAATGAATTGTTGTCAACTTTTCTGGCGGGTTGCCGTGAGGCCGTGACAGGAGGATCGCGCCCCTATAATTTCGCGGGTATGGATGTTTTGCGCTACAATGGGGGAAACCATGCCATCTTCCACCACCGAACTCATCAAGAGCAAGCTCGATGTCGTCGCGTTCCTGCGGGGATATCTTACGCTCACGCCGGCGGGCAGAAATTTCAGAGGGCTTTGTCCGTTTCATAAAGAAAAGACGCCGTCTTTCATGGTGTCGCCCGAACGGCAATCGTGGCATTGCTTTGGCTGTGGCATCGGCGGCGACATTTTCACGTTTGTGATGAAGTATGAAAATATCGAGTTTGGTGAGGCACTTCGGATGCTCGCCGAAAAAGCTGGCGTCGAACTGAGGCATGAAAATCCGGCGGAATATCGTTACTCGGGGTTGCTCTACGACCTGAATAATGCCGCGAAAGAATTTTTTAAGCGCGCACTCGCGGCCGCGCCGGTCGCGAAAGAATATCTGGCGTCGCGTGGGCTCACGCAAGAAACGGTTGAGATGTTCGAGATCGGCTGGGCGCCGAACGAATCAGAAGTGCTTTCGATGCAGCTTCTGAATGCCGGCAGTTCACCGCAAGATATTATTCAGGCGGGACTTTCCATTAAAACCGATCGCGGACTCATGCTTGACCGATTTCGCGGGCGTATCATGTTTCCGATCCATAATCATACGGGCAAGGTAGTTGGTTTTACGGGCCGCATTTTGCCCCAACTCGATAAGGGCGATACCGGGAAATATGTGAACAGTCCCGAAACGCCGATCTTTCAAAAATCGAAATTGCTCTACGGGTTCTGGAAAAGCAAGGAAGCGATTCGCGAGGCGAAGATTGCGGTGCTCGTCGAAGGGCAGATGGATTTTCTTATGAGTTTCCAGTCGGGCGTACGGAACATCGTGGCAAGCTCCGGAACGGCTCTTACGGCCGACCACCTCGTGGTTTTGCATCGCTTGGCGGAGGAATTGATCATCAATTACGACAGCGATACTGCCGGCGCGGAAGCAGCGGTGCGTGCAATCGATCTTGCGGAGGCGAGCGATTTTTCCGTGAAGGTTGCGACCGTCGAGGGATTTAAAGATGCAGCCGATGCGGCGAAAGCGGATCCGGGAAACGTACGACGGACCATCGAAGCGGCGGTTCCCGCGCCGGAGTTCTACTTCAAAAAATACCTCCCCCACTTCGCCGAGGCTTCGCGGGGCGAGGCCATCGATCGGGCTGCGTTCGGAATGCCGGAAGGTCTGCGGAATTTGCGCACGGTGCTTCAGAAATTGCGGACCATCGCGAGCCCGGTGCAACAGGAATTTTGGTTCAAAAAGCTTGCCGACCTGACCGGCATCGCGGAAAAAACCCTAGAAGCAGAATCTAAAAAAACGGAAGGGGAAGCGGTTTTTGTTCCCATCGAAAAAACAGAAGAAGCGTCGAAGAGACAAGTCTCTCGGGCGGAATTGCTGTTTGAGGAACTCGTCTCCATCGCGCTCGCAAAAAATGATCTTTCATTGCTTGACGATTGCGCATTATTTTTGGATCCGACACAAAAAGAGATTTTGCGGATTCTTGCAAGCGGAAAACGAAAAAGCGATGATCCGGCGATCGATGCCTTAATTGACCTTATAGTACTTCGCGAAACGCCTGCTGAGCCGTGGGATGATGAAATTTTAAAGCTCAAAACCGCACTGCAAGGAGAATATCTCAAAGAACGAAGAAAGATCATTGCACAAGCAATCAAAAATGCGGAAGCCCGCCACGACGAGCGCGAACTTGCCGCCGCGCTCGAGGAAATGAAAAATTTACCAGCGGGGGAATAGCCGAGACAGGGCAGTTCGATTGTTTCCGTAAAATCTAAATCTTAATCTCAAATTTTATGATTTGACAGATAAAGAATCTATTGCTATATTGCAAGCAGAAAATTAACAACAGGAAAGGTAGTACAACATTGCTTTCCTATAATCATGAACAAATTGAAAGGAAAATCTAATGGGACAGACAACCTACACCGAAGAACTCGGAAAGAAGGATATGACCCTCAAGGAGTTTACCCTCATGTGCGCTCATTCATTCGACATGCTTATGCGTTTGCATGAAGAATCGGTCAACACAGAAATTCCGGAATTTAAACCGAGTAATCTACATCTCGATATTATCCACGAAGCTCAAAAAAAGATTCTTGAACTTCAGAGGTGGACTGCTCTGCGAGCAGAAAGAGAAGCTAAAAAATATTTTAATGATCAGGTTCGCTCAAATGAAGAACAGAGCGAAAGAAATAGAAATTTGGGAAAACGCTACCTTCATATGCTTGAAAAAGTAGCAAGTTGGGTACCGCCTACCGAGAAACATAAGGCTTTAAAAAGTTTTATGGTCGATCAGCTTGCCGTCGGGATTAAGGACTGCTTAGATTCGTCCGCAGTACCAAAATGGCTTTCTGGCCCGCAATACAGGGATTCTCTCATAAAAGAGAAGCGCCATGATATTGTCTACCACACACGGGAATATAAGAAAGAAGTAGAGAGAACTCGCGTGAGTAATGAATGGGTACATATTCTCAAGGACAGCTTGAGTCAGTAAAAATGATAGACTTCAATCATTTCCGCTTTGCCCTTAAGGCTTAGCGGTTTTTTTATGTCTTACAATTACTAAGATATGTATATTTATATGATGTCAGTTAGGACTCGAAATGGCGGTGAAAATATTCTATAATCAACCCAATGCTTTCGTTCTCGCGTGTCACGAAAATCTACGGCAAACGAAAGAAGCGGCGGCCCGCCGTAGGCGAGGCTCGCTTCGGGCGGCTTGCCGTCGATGATTTTTCGCTCGAGATCAGCGCACCTATTTTCGGTTTTCTGGGACAGAATGGCGCAGGGAAGACGACGATTATCAAAATGATCACGGGGCTTTTAGCTCCTACGTCAGGGACAATTATGATCGATGGAGTTCCGTCACGGGACGAAGCATCGAAACGGAATATAGGGTTCATGCCGGAGACACCTTATTTTTATGAGCGGATGACCGGCATCGAGTTTCTTCGTTTTTGCACGGAACTTTTTCCGGGCGCAAAACGAGATGATGAATCTCTCGGAAAAATTCTCAAAATAGCCGGCATTTTTGAAGCACGAAATTATGAGATACGCACCTATTCGAAGGGTATGCGTCAACGCCTTGGTTTTGCGCAGGCACTCGTGAATGATCCGAATTATCTTTTTCTCGACGAGCCGCTTGACGGTCTTGATCCTATCGGTCGCCACGATCTTAAAAAATCGATGCTCGCGCTAAAGGCGGAGGGTAGAAAAATATTTCTCAATACGCACATTCTCTACGACGTCGAAGAGGTTTGTGATGAGGTTGGCGTGATTCATGAAGGTAAATTGCTTTACGCGGGACCCGTGAAAGATTTCTGTGCTGGTCGGCCGCTCGAGGAACGATTTGTGGAAACCGTGAAAGAGTACGAGAAGGGGAAGCAGGATTCAAAAATCATGAACCAAGAATCATGAACCATATCATTACCATTGCAAAAAATACGCTCAAGCTTGAGGTTCGCGATAAGATATGGATTGCGCTTTTGGCGTTCGGTCTCGGTTATATCGCTATTATGCTGTTTTTATCCGATCTCGTGCTGAAGGAACTTCCTATGGTGAAGGCGTTCGCGCTCCTCGGTATCTATTTTTTCAATGCGATTATCGCGCTCTTTCTCGGAACCACGTCGTTCTATCGGGACGTGGAGCGGAAGACGGTTTATTTTATTCTCGCAAAGCCGATCTCACGAGCGCAGTTTCTTCTCGGAAAATTCTTTGGCCTGTGCGCGGTCATTTTTCTCACGAGTGTTGCGCTTGCCGTGGCGTATCTCGCCATTGTGGCGCTCGCGGGCGGAGGGTTTGATGCGATGGGGCTTCTTGCCATTCTTATGCAATTTCTCGAGATGGCGCTCTTCCTCGCGTTCGCAATTTTTGTTTCTACGTTTTCAAGTTCACTGCTCTCTATCGTTTATACCTCGGTGATATTTTTCCTCGGTCACGTCGTTTCGTCGCTCGTCGACGACGCCCGGAAGATCGGCATTTCGGGAATTCGTTATGTTTTTGTGAACATTCTCTATTATATTTTCCCGAATCTTGAGAAATTTAACATTCGCGATTTTGCGGTGCATAGTGTCTCACTGCCATGGGCGTCATTCGGGTTCGCGGTTGCCTATGCCACTGCCTATATCATCCTTCTTTTGTTTGCGGCGATTTGGATATTTGAGAAGAAAGAAATATGACATTCTCACTGTTTCGGCTGTGGCTTCGTTGCCTCTTCTTGAAATGCTCTCCGAGTATTCCTTCCTTGTCGCGCCTCGTCTTGCTCGAAACAGTGAGGATTTCGTGACAAAAAAAAGATTTTGGAACATGCTTTTAAAATTATTTTATGGATCACGTTGCTATCATGAAAAAATCATGGGGATTCATCGATAAGATCCTCGCTGGTGAAAAAACGATCGAATCGCGATGGTCTGCTTCTCGTCGGAAGCCATGGGGTGCTGTCCAACAAGGGGATATCATCTATTTCAAAAATAGTGGGGAGCCGGTGGCGGCGAAGGCGTGCGTGGAGCGGGTGATCCAGCTTTCTGCCCTTACTCCGGCAAGTGTTAAAAAAATATTAAAGAAATATGGACAAAAAGACGGCATAACATCAAGGGAGATTCCTTTATTTTTTGAAAAATTTAAGCATGCAAAATATTGTGTTTTGGTCTTTTTAAAAAATTCGGCCCGCGTAAGGCCATTCACTATCAACAAAAAAGGTTTCGGCGCGATGGCGGCATGGATCACGGTCTCCTCCATTTCCACGATCTATTCCAGAAAAAAATCAAAATGAAAAAATTTTTCATCAAAGCAACCATCTTGATTTTATTGCTCGCGGTCGTTGTTCTTTTTCAGGCTGGATATGATGCGACTCAACCGACCATCGCACCGTCCGCGTCGTCCGGCATTTCGCCTGACTTTATTCGTGCGGTCGATATGGGGTTTGATGCTGGTGTGGGATCATTCTTTTGGATCGGAACGATGCCTGAAATTATAGACGCCATTCTGGGCGGCAAGATGGAATACCTGGCGGACGAGCGGTACGTGAACGCCGTTGACCCTAAATTATCCTATCCCTATGCGTTCACGGTAATTACCCTGCCGGCCGCGTCGAGTTATGCGGGGCGGGTGACCGACGCGCTCGCGATCGGCGAGCAGGGTATTCAAAATGCCGATCCGGATTGGCGCATTCCGTATTACATGGCGGCTGATTATTTTCTGGAACTGAAAGACGATAAAAATGCGCTGTGGTACTACAATCTTGCCGCACGGATGCCGGGCATTCCCGATTATGCCCTCCGATTTTCGCTGAACTTCGGCATCAGGTCGAGCGAGCGCCAGAAAACGGAGGATCTTTGGGCGACGATCCGCGATTCGTCGAACGATCAGGATACGAAAGAACGTGCCCAGGCATACATTGATCGGTTGGAAATTTTCGATTATCTCGATACGGCATCAAAGATGTACCAGACGAAATACGGGAAGATACCTACTTCGACCGATGCTCTGGTTACGGGCGGTATCGTTCCTGCGATTCCCGAGGATCCGTTCGGGTTTACCTTTATCATTAACAGAGACGGTACTTCCGGTATCAATACGACGTCGTCATTTTCGGCCGTTGTTCCGCAATAGGGGATTCTCTGTAAAAGTAAATCAGAAATAGGTGTTCATAGAAAGATCGCCGGACGCTCGCTAGCATAAAAACTCGAGCGGAGTGTTCTTGTTTTGGATAACCTGAGCGGAACTAAAAAACCAAGCGGAGCATTTCTTTTCCGGAAAACTAGTTTTCCGGAATATGGCTTTGCCATCCTGAGGGGTTCGTCTTCGCATACCCTCAGGATGGCAAAGCCATATTCCCTTCGTCTTCCAGAAAGCGGGAAACGCGGAGCCGTTGACAAGAAAACAGTTCTTTTGCTATAATCGCCTCAAGGTTTCCTCTGGAGTTTTATGCAAATACACATCCTTCTCGGAAAACGAAACTCGTTTTTTCTGAGTGAGCTCACCTGAGCGGTGAGCGAGTGGGTTGTATTGCGCAAAATTCCGGGGATAGCCGGAAATTTTTTTATCAGGAACATGTCATTTATTATCGGCAAAAAATCGAATATGACCCAGCTTTGGAAAGACGGAAAAGTCGTCCCGGTGACGGCCGTTTCCGCAGTTCCGAATAAGGTCACATTGATTCGAAACAAGGAACGTGACGGTTATGAAGCGGTTCAGGTTGCCTTCGGCAGAACGCGGTGTGAATTTAAGCCTATGGCGGCCCATCCCGTCGAGATTTCGAAGTTTAATCTTGGCGATGAGATTACCGTCGCTACTTTTCAGGAAGGCGAAAAAGTTCGCGTGAGCGGACTCACGAAGGGTCGTGGATTTCAGGGCGTCGTAAAACGGCATGGTTTTGCGGGTGTCGGTGGGGCGACACATGGCCAGAAGAATCGTCAGCGCCATCCTGGTTCGATCGGCAGCACGGCGTTTCAGCGGGTTGTGAAGGGCCGCCGGATGGCGGGGCACATGGGCACGGAGCGCGTGACCATAAAAAATCTCGCCGTGGCAGGCATTGATGCCGAAAAAAATATCATCTATCTCCGCGGCGCGGTGCCGGGAATGAGAGGAACGATATTGGAGATACGAAAATGAGATTAATGATTTAAGATTTATGAATCAAGAAGAAGAACCTTCCTGAATCCTGAATCCTGAATCCTGAATCAACATGAAAACCGATGTTTACAATCTAAAGAATGAGAAAGTAGGAACCATCGATCTTCCTGAGAGTGTTTTTGGTGCGGCATGGAACGAGGCGCTCGTGAAACAGGTTTTGACGGCTCAGCGCGCGAATGCGCGGGATCCGTGGGCGCACGCAAAGGATCGCGGCGAAGTCGCCGGTACCGGCAAAAAGCCATGGCGCCAGAAGGGAACCGGCCGCGCCCGGCACGGCATGACCTCGTCGCCACTTTGGATCGGCGGCGGCAAGGCGCATGGTCCGCGCAATGACAAGGATTATTCGCAGAAAGTGAACAAGAAAATGAAAAGCGCTGCGCTTTTTTCGGTTCTTTCAAAAAAATGGAAGGACGGCGAGGTGAAGGTGTTCGATTCGCTGGCCGTTGCAGAGCCAAAGACGACACTTCTTGCGGGAGCATTGCGAAATATTCTGGCTATGAAGAAGGGAGCGAAACGGTATGATGCACTTCTCGTTCCGGCGGGAACGAACGCGATCGTGTTCCGTTCATCCTCGAATTTAACAAAGACCAAGGCGATCGATGCTGCGTCGCTCAATATTTACGATATTTTAAACCACGCGAACCTGCTTTTGGAAAAAGAAAGCATTGCGGTCATCGAAAAACACTATAGAAAGAAATAGCCACTAGAAACTAGCCACTAGCCACGAGCGACTAGGGAAAAAAGAAAAAAGCCCTAGTGGCCAATCCCCAGTGGCTAACACCTAAACATCATGAACTCTCTTCTCATTAAAAAACCGTGGGTGACCGAAAAGGCGACGAATCTCGGCCCGAATCGCCAGTACGTTTTTTTAGTGCAGAAATCTGCGACAAAACCGGAAATTAAAAAAGCAATCGAGGGGCTTTATAAAGTTAATGTGGTCGCCGTGAACGTGGTGAACCTGCCGGCGAAACGAAAACGGTTCCGTGGCGTGATGCGGAACGGAGGCGAAGGCAACCGGAAAGCTGTCGTCACTTTAAAGGAAGGACAAAAAATAGACCTGCAATAGAAAAAAAGAGATTAGTGACTAGAGGTTAGCGATTAGAAAAAAATTCTAACTTCTAGTAACTAATCGCCAATCGCTAAGAGCTAATCGCTAAAATCCATGAAATCCTACAAGCCAACCAGTCCATCGCGCCGAAGCATGACCACCGTAGATTATGGGAGTCTTTCGCGCGTGAAGCCGAAGAAGTCGCTCACCATGCGGCTCAAGTCGCATTCGGGCAGGAATTCGCAGGGCCGCATCACGATGCGCCATCAGGGCGGTGGCAACAAAAAATTGTACCGCATCATTGATTTTAAACAGAACCAGCTTGGCACGAAAGTTATGGTTGAAACGTTGGAATACGATCCGTATCGGACCGCGTTCATCGCGCTCGTGAAGCATGCGGACGGAAAGAAGAGCTATATTCTTGCTCCGGAAAAACTCACGGTCGGTATGGAGCTTGTCATTGCAGAATCAGCTCCGCTCACAACGGGTAACCGCCTGCAGTTGCGGAACATTCCGGTCGGTTATCAGGTTTACAATGTAGAGCTCGTTCCGGGCAAAGGTGGACAGCTTGCCCGCTCAGCCGGATCCTACGTTGAAGTTTTGGCGAACGCGGATGGCTACACCGATCTCCGGCTTTCATCCGGCGAGGTGCGCCGCGTGCCATGGGAAGGGTTCGCTTCGATTGGCCAGGTCTCGAACGCGGAATGGAATTTGATGACGATCGGCAAAGCCGGACGTTCGCGGTGGCTCGGTATTCGTCCGACGGTCCGTGGCAAGGCCATGAACCCCGTCGACCATCCGTACGGCGGCGGCGAAGGCAGCCAGCCGCGCGGTACGCGGAAGCCAAAGGACATCTGGGGCAATATTACGGGTGGGCACAAGACGCGCGACAAGAAGAAGAGGTCAACGAAACTTATTATAAAGAGAAGGAAATAATTTATTACTATGTCACGAAGCTTAAAAAAAGGACCTTACGTTGATCCAAAACTGCTTAAAAAAGTGGCGGCTTTGAAGTCGGGCGGCAATACGGTTATTAAGACGTGGTCGCGCGCTTCGGAGATTGCACCAGAAATGGTCGGCCATCTCTTTGGTATCCACAACGGTAAGATTTTCGTCGAGGTGCGCATTACCGAGGAAATGGTGGGCCACCGGCTCGGTGAGTTTTCGCTCACGAGGAAATTTGTCCGTCACGGAGGCAAGATGCAGAAAGAGCTCGAGATGAAGGCCGCTGAAACCCAAAAGGCGCAAGCAGCAGCCGCAAAGGCGCCAACGAAAAAATAGCCACTAGCCACGAGCGACTAGGGAAAAAAGAAAAAAGCCCTAGTGGCCAATCCCCAGTGGCTAACACCTAAACAACATGCAACAGCAAACCGCACAATTGAATTATCTTCGGATCGCACCGCGCAAGGTGCGGAGCGTTGCTGATCTTATTCGCGGCATGTCGGTGAACGAGGCCGAGGCCCAACTCTTGATGGTCCGCCGTCGGCCGGCAAAACCGCTCCTGAAGCTCTTGCGCTCGGCGGTCGCAAATGCTAAAAACAAACAGATCAACGCCGATCATCTTTTTATTGCGGAGATCCGCGTCGACCAGGGCCCGATGTTAAAGCGCATGTTGCCGCGCGCGCGCGGTTCTGCATCGTCCATTCAAAAGAAGATGAGCCATGTTGTCTTGACGCTCGGCGTCAATAACAAGCTTTCCTCGAAATTTACGATCGCTGCGGCAAAGAAGAAAAAGTTGCCGAAGGAACCAAAAGCAGACAAGGAGAAACCGGCCCGAAAGCGCGTCGTCGAGGGGGATCCAGCTATGGTTCAAACAGCCAAGAGAAAACACGGATTTTTCCGGCGGACGTTCGGTGGAAAATCAGGAGCGGACAAATAAAAAAAATGATTCATGAATCATAATTCATGAATCTAAACAAAATTCCATGGGACAAAAAACACATCCTCTTTCATTCCGTCTTGGCATCACCAAAAACTGGCCGGTTCGCTGGTTTATTAAGGACGGCTATGCGAAATATCTTGAAGAAGATGAGGCGATTCGCAATACGATTATGAAAAAGATCGGCTTGGCGGGCATTGCCGTGATCGAGATCGAGCGGACCCAGGGAAATCTCAGGGTGTTCATCAAGGCGGCTCGTCCAGGGTTCATCATTGGTCGTGGTGGTAAAGGGATGGAGGAGCTGAACAAGGCGATTGCCGAAGCGGTGCGAAAAGTGCGTGGCAATAAAATGCCGGTTCCTTTAAGCGTTAATGTCGAAGAATTAAAGCGCTCCGAGGTGGCAGCGACGTATGTGGCTCAGCAGGTTGCGTGGGACCTCGAGCACCGCATGCCATTCCGCCGGACGATGAAAAAATATATTGAGCAGGTGGTGCAGAATCGCGAAGTGAAGGGAGTAAAAATCTTTTTGTCGGGTCGGCTCGACGGCAACGAGATCGCACGCCGCGAACGGCTTTCGCGCGGATCATTGCCGCTCCAGACCTTGCGTGCCGACATTGATTACGGAACCGCGACGGCGAAAACGACCTACGGTACGATTGGTATCAAGGTATGGATCTATAAAGGCGAGATTTTTGAAAAGAAAGAGAAAACAGAAAATAGCTAATCGCAAAGCGTCGAGCGCTAAGCGATAAGCAAATTCAATCATGCTTATCCCGAAGAAAGTAAAACATCGTAAGTGGCACAAGGGCAGGTCGCTCAGCCGCCAAGTTGAGACGCGCGGGCTTGAGTTGCACTATGGCCAGTATGGCCTGAAGTCGCTTGAGCAGGCATGGATGACATCGCGCCAGATCGAGGCGGCCCGCAAGACGATCACGAATTCCCTGAAGCGCGCCGGCCGGATGTGGATCCGCGTGTTTCCCGATAAGCCCGTTACGATCCGGCCGCCGGAAACCACGATGGGCGGCGGCAAGGGAAGCGTTGATCATTATGTTTTTCCGGTCCGCCCGGGAAGGATCCTTTTTGAGATTGACGGCGTCCCGCCCGAGAAAGCGAAGGAGGCGCTTCGCCTCGCGTCATACAAGCTACCGGTGAAAACCAAAATAGTGATAAAGTAAATTGCACAAATGTTCAAATGTTGTAGTGTTCTCATGCCATTACAACATTCCATCATTACAACAGCTACAACATTCAACATCATGAAGAAGAAGGATATCCAAGATTTGAAAATGAAGCCGGAGGCGGAACTTTTGCGTCTTATTAAAGATGACGGCGAGAAGCTCCGAGCCTTGAGATTTGACCTCGCGGCCGGAAAAGTGAAGAATGTGAAGACGCTTCATGAAACCAAGCATGCGATTGCGCGCGCAAAGACATTCCTCCGCGAAAAGATAAAAAATTGATTCATGAATCATGATTCATGAATCATGATTCCAACTCTCAACCATGGACCAAACATCACAACAAAAGAAGATTCGCAAAATAACGGGTGTCGTCGTTTCTGATAAGATGACGAAGACGCGGGTGGTTGCGGTCTCGCGCCTCAAGAAACATCCGCGCTATTTGAAATACCAGACGCTCACAGCGCGGTTCAAGGCGCACGACGAGAAGAACGAATATCACGAGGGTGATAAGGTCGTGATTGAAGAGACGAGACCATTGTCGAAAGAGAAACGATGGAGAATTGTTGAAAAAATTTCCAATTCCTAATATCTAATTTCCCATGATCCAAGAACGTACCATATTGAAAGTTGCGGATAACAGCGGCGCGAAAGTCGTGCGATGTTTTCGCATCCTCGGCGGCACGCGCCGGCGTTATGCGGGCGTGGGAGATATTATCGTCGCATCAGTGCAGTCAGCCGAACCCCGGAAGGCCGTGAAGAAGAAAGACGTGGTGAAGGTGCTCGTGGTGCGGACCAAGAACGCCTTGCGCCGGAAGGACGGATCGTATGTTCGCTTTGATGAAAACGCCGTGGTGCTTGTCGACGCCAAGAAGGAGCCGGTCGCAACGCGCGTCTTTGGGCCATTACCGCGCGAGCTGAAGGAAAGGGGATTTGAAAAACTGATGACCATGGCGGAAGAGATCGTATGAAGAAGATTCAAGATTCAGGAAGCAGGATTCAAGAAGTATCCATTCCTGAATCATGAATCTTGAATCCTGAATCACTCAAAAACATGAAAATAATCAAAGACGATACGGTAAAAATAATTTCAGGCAAAGACCGCGGCAAAACGGGGAAAGTGCTTCACGCGCTTCCGTCAGAAGATAAAGTGATTATCGACGGTTTGAATCTCGTGAAGAAACATTCGCGGCCGAAGAAGCAAGGCGAAAAAGGACAGTTGGTTTCGGTTCCGCGCCCGCTCGGAGTATCTAAGGTGATGCTGATCTGCGCTTCCTGCAAAGAACCGACCCGCGTCGGCTATCGCAGGGATGGCGCCCGAAAGGTGCGATACTGCAAGAAATGCAAGGCGAAGATTTAAATTTATGGCCATTTCAAAGGAACAACAAGAAAATAGCAGGCGTAAAGAGATTCGCGGCTTCCTCGAGAAGATCGTGCTTGATGCCGGCGTCGGACGCATGAGCCAACTGCCGAATTTCGAAGAGAAGTCGCTCGTGCAGGTGATGCAGGATATTGCCGCCATGACAGGCCAGAAGCCGCAGATCCGCCGTGCGAAGAAATCCATAGCGGGATTCAAGATCAGGGAAAACCAGATCGTGGGTGTGCGCGTTACGCTCCGGCGCGAGAAAATGGTTGATTTTTTCGAGCGTCTGGTTACAATAGTACTGCCTCGCGTACGTGACTTCCGCGGCATCAACCGAACCGCGATCGATTCTCATGGCGTGCTTACGGTCGGCGTTCGCGATCAATTCGTTTTTCCGGAGATCGACCAAACGACGTCGCCCACTGCATTCTCGTTCGGCGCGAGCATCGTTCCCAAGAAGAAAGATGCCAAGCTTTCGTGGGACGAATTTACGAAACTCGGCGTTCCGATGAAGAAGATCGAAGAATCAGGAAAGAAGAAAGGTAAAAGCAGAAACTAGCCAATAGCCACTAGTGGCTAGTCCCCAACAACTAACACCTAAACATCATGCCCAAAGAATCTGTCATTGCGCGAAGTAAAAAACGCCCCAAGTTTTCCAGCCGAATTGTTCGTCGCTGTTTTCGGTGCGGCCGCAAGCACGGATTTATGCGCGACTTCGGGCTGTGCCGGATCTGTTTCCGGGAAATGGCGACGCGGCAGCAAATTCCCGGCATAAAAAAGGCAAGCTGGTGAAAATAGCCACTAGCCAACAGTAACTAGCCACTAGTGGCTAAACACTAACTACTATGTATTATCGACTTCTTCCTGAAATTAAAAATGCGTTGCGGGCCGGCAAAGAAAAAATGACGGTACCGTTTTCGCGCATGGACCTCGCGGTGCTTGAGGTGCTGCGGGATAACGACTATATCAAGAGTGCTGAAAAAGAAATTGTCGGCAAAAAGAGCGTTATTGCGATCCGCCTCGGCGGCAAGAACAAAGAAGACATTGATTTCAAGGTTCTCAGTAAGCCAAGCCGTCGTTTTTACAGCGATTATCGGAATTTGCATCGGGTGCGACAAGGATACGGTCTCGGTGTTCTTTCGACGCCGTCGGGCATCATGTCTGCTACGGACGCAAAAAAGAAAAAAGTCGGCGGAGAATATCTTTTTCAAATTTGGTAATTCTGAGAGTGTATTTTAGAAATTAGTAATTAGATATTAGAAATTTATTTATGTCACGTCTTATTAAGAAATCTATTCCCATGCCGGACGGCGTCACGATAGCCGAACACAATGGCTTCGTAGTAGTGAAGGGTCCGAAAGGTGAGTTAAGGATCGCGCTCACGCAGGGTATTCTTGTCACATCGAAAGATGGCGGCGTTTGGGTGGAGCAAGGAAAAGATCTCGCGAATGTCGCGATGCTCGGGACGACGTGGGCGCTCGTAAAGAATGCCATAGAAGGGGTAACCAAGGGTTTTACGAAAAAGCTCGAGATTGAAGGCGTCGGTTATCGCGCAGCACTGGAAGGCAAGGATCTCATGCTGTATCTTGGTTATGCTCAGCCGGTTCGGGTTGCGATACCGGACGACGTGACGGTTGCCGTGGAAAAAAACACCAATATTCTTTTTTCTGGCATCAGCAAGGAGAATGTCGGACAGATTGCAGCGAAGATCCGGGCGCTCAAGAAGCCGGAACCCTATAAGGGCAAGGGATTCCATTATGAAGGAGAAGTCATTCGCAGGAAGGTCGGTAAGAAAGCGGGAACGACAACAGGATAGTCGATAGAAACTGGCCACTAGCCACTAGTGGCTAAGTACTAATTACTAATTTTATGAATGCACGCAAAAAATTGAATAAAAAGAGAACCCGTCGCGCGGTACGATCGAGCGCTCGGATTTTCGGCACGACCGAACGTCCGCGGCTTGCCGTCCATCGCACGAACCGTTTTATCTACGCGGAGCTTATTGACGATACGAAGGGGCATACGCTTGCAGCTGCTTCGAATGTTGGAAAAAAAGGAGAAAAGAGGGTGAAGATTGCAAAAATCGCCGCGGCGGAAACTGTGGGTGCGGAGATCGGAAAGAAGGCAGCCGCACTCGGCATCACAAAGGCGGTTTTCGACCGACGTTCCTACCGTTTTCATGGCCGCGTAAAGAGCGTCGCCGAGGGTGCTAAAAGGGCAGGACTTCTGATATAATAACGACCATGCTACGAAGAAACGAACGCCCGGCACGAAGGCAAGATGAATTCAAAGAACGCGTACTCGATATGCGGCGTGTTACCCGTGTGGTTGCGGGCGGCAAAAGGTTCCGGTTCCGTGCGACCGTGATTGTGGGCGATGAAAAAGGCAGGATCGGCGTCGGTATTGCGAAGGGTCTCGACGTCCAACAGGCGGTAGGCAAAGCAAATCTCGACGCTAAGAAGAAGATGATTACGGTCATTTTGAAAGATGGCCGCACGATTGCGCATGACGTGGTTGCAAAATACAGCGCCGCGAAAGTTTTGGTGAAACCAGCCGCGAAGGGCCATGGTCTTCGTGCGGGAAGCGCAGTTCGCGTGGTTCTTGACTTCGCCGGCATCAAGGATGCGACCGCGAAGTGTCTCGGTCGGACTCCTAACAAACTTACGAATGCACTTGCGACCGTTGAAGCGTTGAAAAAACTAAAGGCATAAACGTGGTGATGTTCTAAGGTTATAATTTTTATTACAACACTCTATCATTACAACAATTACAACACTTATAACAATTATGAAATTACATTCTTTAACTCCCATCAGAAAACAGAATCCCCAGCGCATCGGGCGCGGCGGCAAGCGTGGCACGACCTCCGGCCGCGGTCAGAAAGGACAAAAGTCTCGTTCGGGCCATCGTATCCGTCCGGCGGAGCGCGATCTCATTTTAAAACTTCCGAAGAAGCGCGGTTTCCGCAATAAGCCCAAGAAGGATGCCGTGACGGTTTTCAATCTCGAAACTCTTTCCGGAAAGTTAAAGAAATTTGCCGGCAAAGAACCTCTCGTTATCACGACGGAACTTTTGAAAACAGCCAAGCTTCTTGGCAAGAATTTCACCGGCGAAATAAAGATACTGGGAACGGGGGAGATGGCCTTTCCGGTTTCGATAGAAGGTGGCATTACGGTTTCGAAAAGTGCGAAAGAAAAGATAAAAAAGGCCATAAAATGATTCACGAATCAGGATTCATGAATCATGATTCCAACTTAAAATCTGATGAACCGTTTTTTTCAGCTTTTCAAAGTTCCCGATCTTCGCAATAAGATACTCATTGTTGCGGGGCTTTTGGTGGCATATCGCGTGCTCGCTGCCGTGCCGATTCCGGGCGTTGATGCAGCGCGGCTCCAGAATTATTTCGGTTCAAGTCAACTTTTTGGATTCTTGAGTTTCTTTTCGGGGGGCGGGCTTTCAAATCTTTCGCTTGTGATGCTTGGCGTCGGTCCGTATATCACGGCGACGATCATCATGCAGCTTCTCACGATCGTTTTCCCGCGGCTCAAGGAGATGTATTACGAAGAAGGCGCCCGGGGCCAGGCGAAGTTCAACCAGTGGTCGCGGCTCATCACGGTGCCTCTGGCCTTGGTGCAGGCGTATGGATTTTTAACGCTCCTCATATCGCAGGGCGTGATCGATCGGCCGGATCCGTTCAGTCTTGTGCGCAATATCGTTGTGATCGCCTGCGGTTCAATGCTTGCGCTCTGGCTCGGTGAGTTGATCACTGAACAGAAAGTGGGAAATGGCATTTCGCTCATTATTCTCGCCGGTATTCTCGCGCGTCTGCCGTCATCCGCAGCAACGGCATTCGCAACATATACGTCGGGGCTTCTTGTGACCTACGTAGGGTTTGCCATCGTTGCAGTGCTTCTCATTGCTGGTATCGTGTATTTGAATGAAGGTGAACGAAAGATCCCGGTTGCCTATGCCCGCCGCGTGCGAGGCAATAAGTTATACGGCGGGTCGCAAAGCTATCTGCCACTCAAAGTGAACCAGGCCGGCATGATACCGCTCATCTTTGCCATCTCGGTATTGCTCTTTCCGCAATTCTTGGCGCAGGTCGTTACCGTTTTTTCCGTGACATGGGGATTGAAGGTGAATGCTTTCGCCACGGGATTTTTGGCGAACCAGCTTGCCTATGGCATCGTGTATTTCCTTTTGGTATTTCTTTTCACCTATTTCTATACGGCGATCACGTTCAATCCCGAAGAGGTTGCAAAAAATCTTCAGCAGAGCGGCGGATTTGTTCCGGGTATTCGTCCTGGTGAAAATACAACAAAGTTTTTTTCGAGCGTCGTGAATCGGATAACGCTCTGGGGAGCAATATTCCTCGGGCTCGTGGCCGTGCTCCCAATTGCGATTCAAACGTTGACGGGTGTCGCGACGCTCACGATTAGCGGTACCGCGATCCTCATCGTGGTTTCCGTAGCGCTCGAGACTATGCGCCAGGTTGATTCTCAACTCACGATGCGTGAGTACGAGGGCCTCGAGTAGCCTCGGGGTGAGATTTTCAGAAACCCGCCTTGGTTCGCAAAATCCAATTCGCTCATAACGAGAAAATGCCACCTACCTCGGAAACTCGGGGGTTCCCGGCGTCTTCTCTATGTTGCTCGTGGATTTTTAGCTCACCCCCGCTTAGGTTTCTGAAAATGTTACCCCTCGGCTTAGTTTAAGAATTCACTCCGCACCGACATTAGGTGTGTATTTGCGAGATAGGTATCTCGCTGCACATCCAGAGATAAAAGAATAAGGATTCTCGGTGACAGTTTTTGCAAAAATATTTCTGCAGTGTTAAGATAAAGTCCTTCATGGATTTCGACGCAATTATTTTTATCGGGCCGCAGGGTTCGGGAAAGGGAACCCAGGCAAAATTTTTTTCCGAGAAACTCGGTTTTTTTTATTTCGGCATGGGAGCGATGCTCCGCGAAATGGCGACGCATGATAATGAGCTAGGAAAAAAAATAAAGGAAATCATCGACCAGGGGAAACTGCTTGATGATGCGATGATTTTTGAGATCGTCGAGAAAAGATTCGCGGCCATCCAGCAAACCGAAGGAGTTATTTTCGATGGTCTTCCCCGTCGCGTGGCGCAGGCTGAGCATCTTATGAATTTTTTGAAATCGGGCCATCGGGATAGGGTAGCGACCGTTTACCTTTCGATTCCCCATGACGAATCGGTGAACCGCCTCGTAAAACGGGCGGAAATCGAGGGACGGAAGGACGATACGCGGGAACGCATCGAATTTCGGCTCGATCAGTATGAACATGAAACGGTTCCGGTTCTTGATTATCTGAAAAAAACGACGCAATTTTTTGAGATCGACGGTACGCCGCCGCCCGATGGCGTGACGGGCGAAATAGCGAAAGTCCTTGGCATTTCTCTTTTTTGAAAAATGAAAAAAAGAAAACCATTCAATCTCATTTTGCTTGGCGATCCGGCGGCCGGAAAGGCGACGCAGGCGGCATGGATTACGAAGAAATATCACATGTTCGACCTCGATATGGGACGCGAGTTGCGTCGTCCGGAGGTAAAAAGAAGGTTTGATTACTTGCATTCGACCGCCAAAGGTAATCTTGCGCCAACGAAGATCGTCCGGAATATTTTTCGCGATACGATAGGAAGAGTTCCAATTGCAAAAGGTATCGTTTTTGACGGAGCTCCAAAGATGGTGGGTGAAGCGCGACTGGTGGCCGCTCAGCTCAGGCAGGAGAAACGCGCACGTCCGCTCGTCATCTATCTCCATGTTCCCGTCGAGGAGGCTTTTCGGCGCATGACAAAGAGGGGCCGCAAGGATGACACGAGGGCTGCGCTCGCAAAGCGGATTGTGTATTATCGGAATGACGTTGCGAAGACCGTTTCGTTTTTTAAAACAATTTACACATTCAAGAAAGTGTCTGGTCTTGGTACGCCGGACGACGTCGCGAAAAGAATAGAAAAAGAAATAGAGAGATTCACGAATCATAATTCGTGAATCATGATTCAACAACGAAAATGATTTACCTTAAATCATCCGAAGAGATCGAGATCATGGCGGAGGGCGGTCGGCGCCTTGCCGCGGTTTTGCGCAAGCTTGAGGCGGCGGTCCACGCTGGTATGACGACCCAGGAGGTTGATCAGATGGCATATGAACTCATTACGAGTACCGGCGACCGACCGTCGTTTTTGAATTATCGTCCGGAAGGCGCAACTAAACCGTATCCCGCGACGATTTGTATTTCGTTAAACGATGTTGTAGTGCATGGAACCCCGTCGGCACGCGGCATCATTAAAGAAGGCGACCTCGTAAAACTTGATCTCGGCCTGATCCATAAGGGATTTCATGTTGATGCCGCGCGCACGGTTGCGGTGGGAAAGATACCGCCGGAGGAGAAACGGCTTATGGAGGTTACGCGCAGGGCGCTTGCTGCGGGAATCAAAGAAGCGAAGCCGGGAAATACGCTTGGCGACATAGGTTTCGCAATTCAGAATACCGTTCAAAAAGCAGGATTTTCGGTTGCCGATGGGCTTACGGGACACGGTATAGGAAAATCACTTCACGAGGAACCTGCGGTTTTCAATTTTGGGCGGCGCGGGAAAGGGGAAAACATCGAGGAAGGGATGGTGATCGCCATTGAACCCATGGTGAATATCGGCGGCGGCAGTATCAAACAGTTGAGTGACGACAGCTACGCCACGCGAGACGGTTCGCTCTCGGCGCATTTCGAGAACACGGTGGCGATCATGAAAAAAGGCCCGAGAGTATTAACGGAATAGAATCCATGATTCTCGATTTACGAATCATGAATCTCTTCGTGCTATAATCAATCCATATGTATCTTTCGATCATTATTCCCGCATATAACGAAGCAGAGCGGATACCGAAAACCCTCCTTGCTATGGATGCGTACCTCAGCAAGGTCAACTATCCCTACGAAATCATCGTGGTGAATGATGGCTCGCGGGACAATACCGCGGAGGTGGTGGCAAATACAGCGAAGATCGTCAAAAATCTGAAACTGATCGACGTTAAGAAAAATCGCGGCAAGGGCGCCGTGGTGCGTGATGGTATGCTTGCCGCGAAAGGAGACATCCGGCTCTTTATGGACGCCGACAACTCGACGTCGGTTGATCAGGTTGAACATATGTTGCCTTTCTTTAGAGAAGGATACGAAGTAGTTTTTGGTTCCCGTGCCGTAAAGGGTGCAAGGCTCGAACCCCCGGAACCGCTGTATCGTCAGCTTATCGGGAAGACGTTGAATCTTCTCGTGCAGGTGTTGTTATTGCCGGGCCTTTGGGACACGCAGTGCGGATTTAAGGCATATACCGCAGAAGCAGCCGAAAAGATATTCGGCGTTTCAAGGATCGTGACCTGGGGATTCGACGTGGAAACGCTGGCCCTTGCCAAGAAATTTGACTGCAGAATCAAGGAAATACCGGTCCGTTGGGTGAACGATGTGCGGTCCACGGTCAGGTTTTCGGGGGGCTTGCAATTTTTAAAGGATATCGCTAGAATTCGCTGGTGGCTTTGGACGGGTGCCTATACGACGCTCGTTACGGAAGTATTCCATTAATTAACCGAACAGTTTTCGTCACTCCGACATTTTGCTAAAGAACTTATGTATTCTTGATCCCCGCCAGAGGCGAGGCTCGCCAACGTACAGGCAGGGAAGATCGTAGGGGTAGGAAATATTTATATCAACATGGCAGGAAAACAATATCTTTCAAAAGAACGCTTCGACGAGCTTACGGCTGAGCTCGCGGAGTTGAAGACTGCGAAACGCATCGAGATCGCCCAGCGTTTGAAGACCGCGAAGGAATATGGCGACCTTTCCGAAAATTCGGAGTATGCCGAGGCGCGCGAAGAGCAGGCGTCGGTTGAAACACGCATTGCCGAACTCGAAGACCTTCTAAAAAATATGGAGATTGTGACGAAGACAAAGGGAAGCGACACGGTCCGAGTCGGTTCGACTATTACGGTAAAAAAAGCAGGAAAGGAAATGGCATACAGTATTGTAGGTTCATATGATGCCGATCCTCTGGCTGGCAAGGTTTCTGACGAATCGCCGCTCGGCAAGGCGTTCATAGGGAAGAAGGTTGGCGACAAGGTCAATGTTGAAGCTCCTGCGGGCAAGGTGACATACGAGATCCTCAAGATAGAATAAGATAGTATCTATCTCAAAGTAGCCATCCGGCTGTCGGCCCGTCTTTTTATCGGCTCATTCGGTAGAATGAGCCGATATGGGCACGTTGTCTTTTCGGGAGCGCCGCGTCGTGATATTATTGAGGCATGTTGGAAGACATTATCAAAGAACGGCGTAAAAAACTCGACGTGATACGGGCAGCAGGGATCAATCCGTATCCGCCACGCGTAGAGAGATCGTTTGACATCTCGCACGCATTGGAACATTTTGATGAGATCTCGGCGTCAGGAAAAAAGATATCGCTTGCCGGCCGGCTCAAAAGTTTGCGTGATCAGGGCAAGATCATTTTTGTCGATGTTGCGGATGAAACGGGGAAGGTGCAGTTAGTTTTGAAAGAAGAAAACCTGAAAAATTTCGATTTTTGGCGCGATGTTCTTGATCTGGGAGATTTTGTCTCGACGACCGGATCGCTTTTCACGACCAAGCGTGGCGAAAAGAGTTTGGAAGTCACAGAGCTTACGATGGCAGCGAAAAGCCTTTTGCCGCTTCCGGATAAATGGGCCGGACTTGAAGACGAAGATATCCGTTTACGAAAACGTTATCTGGATCTTGTGATGACCGAGGAACTTCGGGAGCTTTTTAGAAAAAAGATGATTTTTTGGGCTACGTTCCGCGATACACTAAAGAAAGAAGGGTTTCTTGAAGTTGAGCTGCCGGTTATGGAAAATGTGCCGGGCGGTGCGGAAGCGGAACCGTTCAAGACGCATCACAATGCGCTCGACACGGATTTTTATCTGCGTATTTCGCTTGAGCTGCCGCTCAAGAAATTATTGGTCGGCGGTTTCGATAAGGTATTTGAAATCGGCAGGATCTTTCGCAACGAAGGCATCGACCGAGAGCACCTCCAGGACTATACCCAGCTTGAATTCTATTGGGCGTATCATGATTATAACGACGTGATGGAACTTACCGAAAAAATATATAAAGAGGTTATTTTAAAAACATGCGGCGGCATGGCGACCATGCGTGACGGCAAAACGGTTGACTGGTCAAAGAAATGGGAGAAGATTGATTACGTTAAAGCCTTCAAGGAAGAGAATCAAGGATTGGATCCTGTATTGGCGTCGTGCGATGAGCTTTTTGTGCGCACCAAGGAATTGGAACTCAAACCGGAAAAGACCGCGGGCCGCGGCCGATTGATCGATCTCATTTTTAAGAAAACCGTGCGGGGAAAATTGATCGAGCCGTGCTTTTTGGTGGATCCGCCGGTGGCGATCGAGCCTCTCGCAAAGCGGAAACCGGAAAATCCGGAGGTTGTCGAACGGTTCCAGATCGTTGCGTGCGGCACGGAGCTTGGTAAAGGATTTTCAGAACTGAACGATCCGTTAGATCAACTCGCGCGTTTCGAAGAGCAAATGAAACTTCGCGAAGCGGGAGACGTCGAAGCACAGTACCTTGATGAGGATTTTATTGAAGCACTTGAATATGGTATGCCTCCTGCCGGTGGATTCGGCGTTTCGGAACGCCTTTTTGCCGTCCTTATGGATCGCCCCATCAGAGAGACCGTGTTTTTCCCACTGATGAGACCTAAGAAATAGGATCGGAGTTCGGCTCCGAACATTTCGATTAAAAATTCATTAAATCGGATTTGACTTCTATTTTAGGGAAGTTATCATTCTAGCGAGGCAGTGGTCTGCATGATTGCGGGCTAAAATTTGTTGCTTGTCACATAAAACGACCATCAAAGAAGTGGCCGTTTTATGTTGGCTATTTTTTAGATTTTTTTAATCATGTTTTTATTACGATGTTTTAGTGCCGTGAACATGAGCTCGTAATTTATGCAGTTAAAATATTGCCTTTGACAAGCAACAAACCGAGTGCAAGTCTCGGCGGGTCCACGGCACGCCAGAATCAATTAAAAATATTCTTTTTACCGCTTCCGATGATTCTTTTACTTTTACCATCAATCAGTATGGCTTGTTTATCGGTCAGGGCGATAACTTGATATTTTGTATCATGAGCGGCTTTTTCAATCGTGAGGCGCAGTTCTTTTTTGAAATGAGCCGTTATCAAAAAAGGAACAAAATTCAGTCCGTCCAGGTTTTTAAGCCCAACGACGTTTCTGTCGGGGTGTTTCCACGAAGCAGCCTCAATAGTGGGGCAGGCAACATAACTGCCAGCACTCAATCCGAGATATATCCCTCCTTTTTTAACGAAGCTTTTTATTATCTTATCAAGACCTGTTTTTCTGATCCTGTATAAATAATCGAAGGTGTTTCCTCCAAAGACAAAGATGACATTGATATTTTTTAGTTCGCTTCGTTTGATATTTCTGTCTAGCTGAAAGAATGTGACGTTCTGTCTTGGTATGTTGACTTTCTTGAACTGTCTGAATTGTCTCGAAATATATTTGTCTCGTTCAATGTTTTCGGTCGGAGTCGTGACTAAAAGTATTTTTATTTCGGACGGTTTTTTATGAACGAGTTTCAAAAATTCCTTTCCTATCTCGGGATTTTTCCACCAGCCGGCAGACGTAAGCAATAATTTCATATAAAAGGTATTACTCTAGCCTTTTTGCTTTTTCACAGATCATTTTCATCTCGCCGTCGCGCTCGGACATCTTGCCTTCCACGATGACTGGCGCATTCTCGGTCCAGACCGATGCGGTCTTTTCGAGAACACTATTGAAGATGACGACTTCGAGGTTTTGTTGGGCGAGGTCTTCGATGGTGGCAAAGATCATCGGCTGGCCGTTCTTCGTGATGATCTTTCGCATTTTGGTGACGATGCCGGCGGTGCGCATCATGGCAGGACTGTCCTTTTTGGCCGCCATGAGTTCCGAGATCGGTTTCGCCTTATAATAGGCAATTGACTGCGCGTGAGCCTTCAGGGGATGATCGGATAGATAGAACCCGATAAGTTCTTTTTCCCAAGTGAGTTTCTCGGTTGGTGTTGCCGGCGTTGCAGGTTTCAATTTCAGCGTCGCCGCAGGAATGGTATCGCCAAAGAGTGAGGCTGTCCGGTCATTACTGCCTTTTTTCATAGCGTTTGCGAACTTCAGAATATCGTCAATATTCGCGAGCGCTTGATTGCGTTCAATGCCCAAGGAATCAAACGCGCCGCTTTTTGTCAGACTCTCAAGAGATTTTTTATTGAGATCTTTATGCTGGATGCGCGTGAGAAATTCCTCGAAATTCTTGAATGGTCCGCCACGCGCGCGTTCCTCGATGATCGCCTTCGTGACCTCGGAACCCACATTCTTGATGGCGAGCAAACCGAACCGGATCTGAGGGCCTTCCGGTGCGAAGGTGACAAAACTTTTATTCACGTCTGGCGGGAGGATATTGATGCCGGATTGTTTCGCTTCTTGGATGAGGAACGAAATTCGTTCGATATCATTGAGTTCGGAATCGAGGAGCGCAGCCATGAATTCCTCCGGATAGTGCGCCTTGAGATATGCCGTTTGATAACCGATCAGGGCATAACACGCGGCGTGTGATTTGTTGAAACCGTACCGCGCGAATGAGGGGAACATCTCCCAGATTTGTTTTGCGACCCGTTCCGGGATGCCGTTTTTTGCCATGCCGTCCATGAGCTTGGTTTCCTGCTCGTCAAGGAGCGATTTTATTTTTTTCCCGATGGCCTTGCGCAAGGTGTCCGCCTCAGGCAACGTGTAGCCGCCAAGGTCGCGGGCAATTTGCATCATTTGCTCCTGGTAAACGCCGACGCCATAGGTGTTTTTAAGAATCGGTTCGAGTTTTGGGTGGAGGTAGGTAATGCGTTCTTTGCCGTGCTTGCGGTTGATGAAGCGCGGCACCTCGCCCGCTTCGAGCGGTCCCGGACGATAGAGCGCGACCATGGCGATAATATCCTCAAGGACGGTCGGCTTGAGATCTTTCATGTAGCGGCGCATGCCGGACGACTCGAATTGGAAGACGCCCGTGGTATCGCCGCGCTGGAGGAGTTCATATGTTTTTTTGTCGTCCAGGGGAACGGAGTCTATATTGATAGCCTCACCGTGAAGTTCGCGAATGAGGCGGATTGTTTCCTCGATGATGGTCAGATTACGGAGGCCGAGGAAGTCGATTTTGAGAAGACCGAGATCTTCCACGGCATGCATTTCGAATTGCGTGATAATGATGTTCTTATCCTGTGGTGCGAATTGCAGAGGTACCCGGTCGATGAGTTTATCTTTTGCAATCACGGTGCCGCAGGCGTGGACCGAAGCGTGCCGCGCCACACCTTCAAGATGTCGCGCGGTGTCGATCAATTTTTTCGCGTCGGCATTCGCGTCGTAAAGTGCTTTCAGCTCGGCAACGTTCTTCAAGCATTCATCGAGCCACCCTTCCTTCATGCCCTGCGTCGGATTGAAGGGGATGAGCTTCGCGATCTGGTCGCAGAAGGCGTACGAATACCCCATGGCGCGGCCGGCGTCGCGGAGCGCGGCGCGTGCAGCCATCGTTCCAAACGTAATGATTCGCGCCACGCGGTCCTCGCCGTATTTTTCCCGCGCGTAGGCAAGTACCTCGTCACGGCGCACGTCGGAAAAGTCGATGTCGATATCGGGCATTGAAATACGTTCCGGGTTGAGAAAGCGCTCAAAAAGCAAGTTATACGTCAGGGGATTGATGTTCGTAATATCGAGGACGTATGAAACCAAGCTGCCCGCCGCCGAGCCGCGGCCGGGACCGACCGCAATGCCGTGTAGCTTCGCCCAATGAATAAGATCTTGCACGATAAGGAAATAATCGGCGAAGCCGGTCTTTTCGATGACACCGAGTTCATACTCGAGCCGCTCTTTTACTTCTTGGGTTTGTGCTTCGGGAGAAAATTTTTTCGGCAGAAGTTCCATCGTCAGCTCGCGCATATAGGCATTCGCCGTTTTGCCGTCCGGCTTCGGAAATTCCGGCAGGAGATACGTGCCCTTCCCGTAGGGCGGAATGAGTTCGAGTTCGACGTTACAGCGCGCAGCGATCTCCGCGGTTCGTTCCATGGCGCCCGGAATATGCCCCAGTTTTTCCATCATCGCTTCCGGCGAAAGCACAGAGAAGTCATCCTCCTTCATGCTCATGCGGTCGTCATCCGACAGCTGGTTGCCGGTTTGTACGGCAAGCAGGACGTCGTGGTATTCGGCATCCTGAGAGTCGATATAGTGGCTATCCTGGGTTGCCACGAGCGGAATGCCAGTTTCCTCGGAAAGCCTCACGAGATCAGATTCTATTTTTTCTGAATCGGGGATATGCGGATGTTTTTGAATTTCAAGAAAATAATTTCCTTTGCCGAAGATATCTTCGTATTCCGCGGCGATCTTTTTTGCGTCATCGAAGCGCCCGGCGAGGAGTGCCTGGCCGATTTCACCGCCAAGGCACGCCGAGAGAGCGATAACGCCCTCGTGGTTCTCTCGTAAAAGATCTTTATCGACGCGCGGACGATAGTAGAACCCCTCAAGGTGTGCCTTCGTTACCAGTTTCACGATATTCTTCCAGCCGGTGTTGTTCTCGGCAAGCAGGATCAGATGGTAGTAACGTTCGTTGCCTTCTTTTGAAAATCGGTCGCGCGGTGCGACATAGGTTTCGACGCCAAGGATCGGTTTGATGCCCGCCTTTTTCGCGATTTTATAAAATTCGACCGCGCCGTAGAGTACGCCGTGGTCGGTCAGTGCGACGGAGTCCATGCCGAGCTTTTTTGTTCGGGCGACGAGTTCGGGAATCTTAGCGAGGCCGTCAAGCAGGGAGTAGTGCGAGTGGACGTGGAGATGGGTGAATTGAGGCATGTCGATTGTTACTATCATACGCTCTCCCTCGTCTTGGCGGAAGTGCGGAGATCCGATCTCAATAAATTCAAAATAGAACAAACCCCAGTGATGGTGTAGATGAATGATTTACATATCATCCAAATTTTTATAGTATTTGAGTGCGATTTATGCCTAAGCCGGGGTAGCTCAATGGCAGAGCAACGCTTTTGTAAAGCGAAGACTGGAGGTTCGAGTCCTCTCCCCGGCTCAACCAATGGGACGATGATACCATTGTCATATACTATCTTATGGTATACTGATCCTGATGAGGAAGTGCATAAATTGTAAACTGAAGCTCGTTTATCGCCATCAGATTAAATTCTGTTCGAATAAATGCCAGTTTCAATATCAACATAAAAAATGGATAGAAGCATGGAAGGACGGGAGGGTAAGTGGCGACAACGGGATAGTTACGAAAACCATCTCTCCTCATCTTAAAAAATATCTGCTGAAGAAATTTGGGAATCGATGTTCTGAGTGTGGCTGGGCTGAAAAACATCCCATAACAGGTGTTATTCCGTTGGAAGTCGATCATATAGATGGAAACGCGGAAAACAACAGAGAGTCTAATCTGCGTTTGCTTTGTCCGAATTGCCACGCGCTCACGCCATTTTATAAAAATCTCAACAAGGGGAAAGGCAGGAAATGGAGGATGAGTAAATATATTAAGAATAAGACCTAAGATTGCCGGTCCGAATTCAGCCATCGGTTCAAAGAAGGAAACGAGATTCCCCGCTCTGGCGGGTCGGGTCGTTCGCTGAACAGTGTGGTATAATCAGAAGCAATGAAAAAAGCATTTACCCTTATCGAGCTTCTTATTGCAACCGCCATTTTCACGATTGTGATAGTTTCCTTTATCGGCATCTTTGTTGAAGTTGTCGGGGTGCAGGGACGCCAAACATCGGCGGCAGCTGTAAACGAAGAGAGCCAGTTTCTCCTCCAAAAAGTCCAGTACTACGTCGAATTGTCGAGCGCCGTTTCCACGACCCAGGACGTAGCGACGCCGGTACTCACGCTTCGCATGCCGTCATCTTCGATTGATCCGACCGTGATCAGTTTGTCCGGCGGAACTGTCTATCTCCAGCAAGCTGGCGGCGCGTCCCAGCCCCTGACCTCGAACAAGGTCTCGGTTTCGAATCTTTCATTCACGCGCCGGTCGAACGCGCCGGGGCATGACTCGGTCAGCGTTTCCTTTACGGTTTCTTATAATACCTCGAATATCAAGCAGATGTTCGCGCAGGCGCTTCAGACGTCAATTGCGCGAGTATCGGCGGCCACATTCGATTCCAGCATCTATCCCTCGGGTTCCGGGAGCAACGCCCAGCTTGGCACGACCGCTAATCCCTGGACGTCGATCAACGGAGTCATCGATTTCAGTGGCAGTAATGTCGGCATTAATGCGGCGAGTCCCCAGCAGGCGCTCGAGGTAAATGGAGGCGTCCGTTTGAATACCTCAGCCACCGAACCTGCCTGTAACGCCACGTCCCGCGGTACGCTGTGGTTCTGGGAACGCGCGACATCCGCGACCGATACCCTGCAACTTTGCTACGAGAATACGACTGGCACCTATGCCTGGTATCAGATATTTTAAAATTAGGCTTTGTGGGTCGATCTTGTTATTATAATCATAAGCATGGAATTGATCGGTAAACAAAAGAAGATTCTCATTGTCGTGGCGATTGCCATCATCGCAGTGGTGGTTATCGTTTTTATTCTAGCGGAAAGGAATGGAGCAAAAAATCCGAACACAACAAACGGTGGTTCTGCGAATTCGGGCACGGCTTCTTCGGCGCCGATAACCCGTTTGCCGGTGCCGGCGGACGTTGTGGTTCCCGAAGTTGGTACGGCGACAACGAGTGATATCGCGGTGCCGCAGGTTGAAGCGGCAGCGGCTCCGGGCGTCGGCGCGAAATATCGCAGTTTTAATATCATTGTCCAGAATAACGGATTTGCGCCCTCGACCATCGCCGTCAATCTCGGCGATACGGTGAATCTGCAGGTTGGTGCAGTCGACGGTAACTACGACTTTACTCAGCCGGATTTCGGTTTTCATGTTGCCCTTCCGGAAGGACAGGATAAGCAGATCCAATTTGCCGCAACGGCAAAGGGGGAATTCGTCTTTTATTGTTCGGTGTGCGGAGGCCCCGCAAAAGGTCCGGTTGGATACTTGATTGTGAAATGAGAATAATCAGGAGTAAGCTCGGCGAGATCGGGACGGACAGGAGGTCGATCAGGAAAAAATAAAATCATTATGAAAACCGTAACAACCATTAAAATCGTTCTTTTGGGGATCATCATCATTGCGCTTGCCGTTTGGGCGGGGATTCTGATTGCCGGCACGCAATCATCAAGGTCGAATTCTGATGGTCCGTCGCCGTATTCTGCGGTCTATCTTTCGACCGGCGATATCTATTTCGGCAAGCTTTCCTGGTTTCCGGCGCCGCATATGACGGATGTCTGGTTTATTGAGCGGAGCCAGGATCAGAACGGGCAGGCACAAACCAATATCGCTTCGCTGAAATCGGTGTTCTGGGGGCCGGTAGATGAAATCAATCTGAATGCGCAGGATATCCTCTTTTCTACGCGGCTCAAGAACAGCAGCCAGATCGTGACGGTGATAGAAAATCCGGCTTCCCTTGAGCAACAGGGGGAAGTTCAGGGCGCGCCGGGCGCAATGTCGTCTTCGCCGGCGGTATCGTCAACGACGGGTACTCAATGAGGCGTCAGGTCGAAATGTTGACTTGAAAGATATATAGCAAATGTTATACTTATAAAAAATGTCCACACAGAAATCAAAACTCAATGTTGTTTTTTTTGGTATCGCCCTGTTGGCCATTGCTGCGGGCGTGGGCGCATATACCGTTTTCGCGGCGCCCTCAAGCCAGCCGGGCGTCGGTTATGGCGCGATCGGCGTTGATTCGAATTCCGATGTTGGCGTGGGAACGTCAACCCTCAACACCGGCGTCGGGCGGTTTGTCGTCATCGCGTCATCCACGAGTCCTTATTCATTCAAGATACTTTCAACATCCGGTTCGCCAATTTTTACGGTGGACAATAGCGGTAACGTTACGACGACCGGTACGCTTTCTGCAAGTTCTTTTTCTGGTTCCTTGGGTGGCACCCTCAACGCGAATAATGTTTCCGCCGGCGTCTTCAGTCTGAATACGGGCACCAGTTCGTTTGCTTTTCCCCTGAATCTTGGAGTGAACACCACCACGCAAGTCGGCTTGCCTCAACCGCTCTCCGTCTACGGCAACGGCTATTTTTCCGGCAACCTCGGCATTGGAACGAAGAGTCCCGCCCAGATGTTGAGTGTCGGTTCCGGCAATCAGTTTACCGTTACCTCCGCGGGCGTGGTGACGGACGCGGGCGAAACGGTCAATGGAACGGTTTCGGATACGGGAGAAACCGTCAATGGAACCGTTAATGTCTCGGGGGGCACGGTTACCGGTTTGAACGCACCCGTGAATGCGTCTGACTCCGCAACGAAAGCATATGTAGACGCAGCGAACAGCACGGCGGGAGCGAGTTATGTGGCATATGGTACTACCTCCTGCGTATCTGGGTATACCACGGCATACTCAGGTATCCTTGCGGCACCTTTTGATGTAATGACTACGGGTGAGCAGTTTGGGAACCCTATTTGCGTAAGTAGTGCCTCAAGCCAGGGAGTTGCCTCAAACTATTATTCGAGTTGGGGGAATGATTATGTTGGATGGACAGATCTTACTGATAATACCATCCAAGGCAGTGGTGGTGTAGGATATGCACTCACGGGAATCCCGCCAGTTTTGAGTTGCGCTATGTGTGTGAAATAGAGGAATGGTAGTGTTGAGTTAGACTTATTCGGAGTTCGACTCCGAACGGTTTTTGAGGTGTTATAATCACTTCATGTCCAGTAGAAGTTTATTTCTCGTCCTCGCAATTGTTATATTGTGTGAACTCGCCCTTATTGGTTGCTTGATCTTCAGGTCATCTTTTTCTGGTTATCTGTCTGGGCCGCCGATTACGATTGGTGATGCCGTTGGTAGTTCTATTATTTCCTCCTCGTCCTCGTCTTCTTGCGCCATTCGGACCGAAGCAAAGACCGTGGAGGGAGCTTCGATGACGCCATTCGTTCAATCAGGAGAAGCGGTTCATGTTCTTGTTGGTTACTACGCTTGTCACCCCATCGAGCGGGGCGACGTTGTGCTCTACAGCTATGCTGGCGATAAAAATCCGCTGATTAAGATAGTTCAGGCCGTGCCGGGCGACAGATGGTCGTTGGAAAACCAAGGCGATTATTTTCTGATCTTGGTAAACGGTCAGATTCTGAAAAATAGGGAGGAACATGAATACGAAATTCCCGCCACCAACAAAACGCTTCCTCTTTATGCCCAAAGCTATCCGGTGATACCGGCAGGCGCCTATCTGATCTTAGGAGACGAAACGGGCGGGACTCTGGATTCCAGCCACTTCGGCCTCGTCGGTGGGACAGACATCCTAGGAAAGGTCATTTTATGATCTTTCCCGAGATACGACCTCGATAATTTCAGGGACGGTCTCTCTCTGTTTTTCTCGGTGTGCAACCCATGCGTTTGCTGATGCTTTAATGCCGTCGCTGTCGCCTATTACCTCCGTAAGAAAATCGCGCGACGTGACAGCGGGAAAGTTTTCGATTCCGATGTAATCAAGAAAACTGCTCCACCGATACTTTTCCAGAAAATCAATAGTTTCCGAGATACGATCTCGATAATTTTTGACAAGATCGGCGGGATTGGTATGAATATAACCCAGGAGATTACACATATAATTTTCGCTATCAATATGAGTGGCTTTAAATCTGCCCTGGAACAGCGATCCGACTCGGTCGCGTTTTTTATTAAAATACATGGCATAACCCACGTCCAATTTTTGCATAAATTTTATAATGCCGTTTTCCTCGATTTGCCGCAGTGCTAAATGATAGTGGTTTGGCATAAGAACGAACGCAAGAATTTCAACGAGCGGTTCCCTGGGCGGATTTTTCTTTTCTCTGACAGGATTACGTTTAGGATGATAATACGGATGTGACACGACGTTTTTATCGTTGAAATCATAGAGATTCCGGGTCATACGGAAATAATCGGACGCATCAAGAAAAATCGTACGTTTTTCGACGCCGCGATTATAGATATGATAGATTTCGCCGGTAGAAAATATCGGTTTTTTATAGCTCATAGTCGCAGCAAAAATTATCGAGATCGTATCTCGATAATATAGGCCGTGAGTGATTAAAATTATCTAAAATTATCGAGATCGTATCTCGATAATTTATTCGCGGTGGAGAGTTTTTTCGAATGCGGTGAGACGTGTTTTGAGTGCCGGTACGCGCATGAATTGCGGATCATTGCGGAGCAAGAAGATGGCCGCTTCACGGCTGGTTTTTACGAGTTCGGGGTTGCGGAGCGCCTCAAGCGTGGCGTTTGAAAAACCGCTTTGCACTTCGCCGAAGAATTCGCCGGGGCCGCGTAGTTTGAGATCTTCTTCGGCAAGCTCAAAACCGTTTTTTGCCGTGAGCATCGCACGTAAACGGGCTTTGGCTTTTTCACCCTTCATTTCGGTCATGAGGAAGCAATAGGATTGGTGTTTGCCGCGTCCGATGCGGCCGCGGAATTGGTAGAGCTGGGCCAGGCCGAACCGGTCGGCGCCTTCAATAATCATGATCGAGGCATTCGGAACATCGACACCGACTTCGATGATGGATGTGGCGATGAGCATGTCGATCTTCTTATCCTTGAAGTCTCTCATAATGGATTCTTTTTCTTTCGGCTTCATTTTTCCGTGAAGCATGGCGAGTTTTAATTCGGGGAATACTGTTTTGCTCAGCTTTTCATATTCTTCTTCGACTGATGCCAATTCCAGAGCTGATACGGAATTCTTTTTTTTGTCATCCCGTTGTAAGACGGGATCCAGGTTATTCTTAAAACTATCCTGGATTCCGGCCTTGGTTCGATGGTCCTCACCACGGGTCGCCGGAATGGCAGAGAGATTGGGGAGAGCAGAATCCGGCGTTATGAGGGGACAGATGACAAATGCTTGTCGTCCTTTTTTTATCTCGCCCCGGATGAATTCGTAGGTGGCTTGCCGCTCGATGGGCGTTATGATCTTGGTTACGATTGGTTTTCGACCGGCAGGGAGTTCCGTAATAAGCGAAAGATCAAGGTTGCCGAAGACCGTTATCATGAGCGTCCGCGGGATCGGGGTGGCGCTCATGGAGAGGAAGTGAGGAATACCATTTGCATTGCCTGCACGGGTCTTCTTCAGAAGTGCCGCACGTTGCTTGACGCCGAAACGATGCTGTTCATCCACGATAACAAGACCGAGATTCTTGAACTCGGCTGATTTTTGAATGAGTGCGTGGGTACCGAAGAGCACCGCGATCTCGCCGTTCGCCGATTTTTTCCAGAATTCTACTTTCCTCATTTTTGCCGTGAGATCGTTTTCGTAGAGGACAACCGTGCTGCTTCCTGTGGCGAGGCCGATGACGGGTCTCTGTTCGGAGTTCGACCTCGAACATTGGTTCAGGAGTTTTTGGAATGTCTCGAAGTGCTGTCGTGCGAGGATCTCCGTCGGTGCCATGAAAACAGTCTGGAATCCGTGCTCGGCGGCCATAATGGCAGCGATGGCGGCCACGATCGTTTTTCCGGAACCGACGTCACCTTGAAGCAGGCGGTTCATCGGTTTTGGTTTTGCAAGATCCTGTACGATCTCCCAAAGCGATTGCTTTTGCGACGGGGTGAGCGAGAAGGGAAGCGCGGCAAGAATATTTTTAATGCGTTCAATATCGATCGGGATCCCGGGAGCCTGTTCTTCTCCGAGCTTCAGTTTTTGCTGAAGATTGAACAGTTGCAAGAGAAAAAGATTTTCAAATCGGAATCTTTTTTGCGCCGTCAGCGCGTCTTCAATGTTGTCCGGGAAATGAATGTTATGCACGGCGGTTTGCAAATTCGGAAAACCATAGCGCGAGAGAATGTCATTCGGGATCCATTCGATGAGCGTCGGATTCCGCTTCATAACGCCGCGGAGCGCAAACCGGATGCCGCGTGATGTGAGGCCCTTCGTTTCAGGATAGACAGGCACGAGACGGCCGGTATGGATCGCTTTCGTATCCGATCGCACGACTTCATAGGTAGGATTATTGAGGTATAGCTCGTGTTCTTCCGAAAGGGATATCTTGCCGGCGAAGTTCGCAATGCGCCCCGCATGGAGCGTTTGAGAAATATAGGATTGGTTGAACCATGTCGCGCGGATGGTGCCGGTCTCATCCGCAAGAATAGCTTCGGTGATGGTGAGGCCGCGCCGCGTGCGGCGTAGCTTGATTTCTTCGACGGTGGCCTGGATCGTCGCGAGTTCGCCGGGCGTGAGATCGTCGATATTGCTAAGTTTAGAAAAATCCTCATAGCGCGAGGGAAAGTGCCAGAGGAGATCGCGGACGGTTTTGATGCCGATTTTTTCGAATCGCTTCAAGAAGGGAGTGCGAGCACCCAAGATGTCATAGAGCGGCGTTTCGAGCGAGATGTCCCGCATATGAATGGACATAGTATAGCACGAAAAAGAGAAGCATGGTCACGTCGAGTGTTGCAAGACGCCCGGAACAGATTCCTCGTTCCTCGCGAGGCTTCGGGACAAGTTTCGTTCGGAATGATAACAGTTGAAAATTTTTAGATTAGATTTATCATAGAGAAGTTGGTTTTTGCCCCTATAGCTCAGTTGGTACCTGCCCACCAGCAGGCAGGGAGCGGCTCCCTCTGCAAAAGCGGAAAAAACCGCGTTTGGTTCGCTCGGTCGCGATAAAAATACAAAAGCCATTTTCATCGCTTCCTCGTTGCCAAATGTAAAGATTTTGCCCATTGGTTCGCTCATTGAAAACGAAAGAAGGAAAAATGCATTGCGATCAGCGTGCCCCTATAGCTCAGTTGGTAGAGCAGCTCCCTCTTAAGGAGATGGTCCCAGGTTCAAATCCTGGTGGGGGCACACCGCTCGAAATTCTTTCCTTCTTTCGTTTTCGCTTCGCTGCCAACGGGAAGGATATGGTCCCATGGGCCTATTTTTTTCTAAAAAATTGACGCAATCCCCCAAAAAAATTAAACTGGAGACAGAAATTTAAAAAGGAGTTTGTATGAAAAAGAAGAAGTTGAAAGAGAGAATCAGAGACCTTGAATCTCAGAATATGCTTTTTGGTCCCGGAAGGGATAATTACGGACAAGATGAACTTCCCTTTAATTCTACTAAAAGCAAGGGCTTTTTGAAAAAGCTCCTGCCTTTTTTCCAAAGAAAGAAATGAGATCTTTCGAAGCTCGGCAATGATTATTTGCTGAGCTTTTTATTACTTATACTGTGTGTTGTGAAACTTTCGAAAATGAATTTTTGCAATATCGTATATGGGTCCCTTGGCTAACGTTCGGGTCCTTCGACTCTTATACGCGATAAAGATTATCCAATAAAATTTATTGGTGCTCCCGGCAGGACTTGAACCTGCAACCTCTTGGTTCGAAGCCAAGCACTCTATCCAGTTGAGCTACGGGAGCACCCTTCCATGGTATACCGATTCACCTCGATATTGCAACGCAATATCAACGAGCCTTTAGTCTTTTCTCGACATTATCCATGCGCAATTGGAGATCAAGAATATCGGCCTCGTGAATGTCGAATTTTTCCAGTTTGTTACGAATATCCTTAAATTCTTGGGCAACCATATTGAATCCATATGCAACTTGTTTCTCGAGTTTATCGACTCGTTTTTCAAGTGCAAGAAGGTCTGACTGCTTCGCCGTTTCCAAGAATCCTTTTTGGACCATGATGGCCAGGGTATCGAGCGTCATTTTGCTCATGGTAGCATGATAGAGCCATGGAAAAAGAAGTCAAAAGTTTTTTAATAAATTTTTAATGCTATAATAGTTCCCATGAGTGAAACTTCTCTTGTTCTTATCGTATTCGAGATCATCGTCCTGCTCTTTTCGGCAATCTTGCATGAGATTGCGCATGGCTATGAAGCGGAGCGGTTAGGAGATGATACGGCGCGGCGCGCGGGGCGGTTGACGTTGAACCCCTTGGTGCATCTTGATTTCTTTACGTCCATCCTCATGCCGATCCTCCTTATTTGGGCAACGAATGGGGCGTTTTTTTTCGCCGCAGCGAAGCCGGTGCCCTACAATCCGAACAATCTGAAGAATCCCCGGAGCGGTTCAGCGAAGATCGCACTTGCGGGACCGTTGACTAATTTTCTTATCGCGCTTGTTTTCAGCATCGCGCTGAGGATAACTGTTCTCTTTCCGGTTTCTGATGCGTTCATCCTGTTTCTCTCAATCATCGTGTACATCAATATCATCCTCGGAATTTTTAACTTGATCCCGATCCCGCCCCTCGACGGTTCTCGTGTTCTGTTTGCGCTCTTGCCTCCAAGTCAAAGGGCGTATCAGGTTATGTATTTCCTCGAACGCTGGGGCATCATGCTGGTTTTACTGTTCGTACTTTTCGGTTTTCAACTTATCGTTCCGGCTATACAATTCATTTTCACGCTCTTTACCGGCCAACCGATGCCGTTCTGAGGGGCAGAGTAATGTTTATGGATTGAGATGACAGAAGATTGTCGTTATGCTACAGTGAACACTGTTTTGAAACCATGCGCAGACGAAAGATAAAAGATATTGCGAAATCGGTTTTGCCCGAAAAAAACGCCCCCCATATCGCCGGGGGAGTTTCGGTTTTTATCATCAACCTTCTCGCGCTCCAGCTTATCCTTTTTCTCCTGCATTTTATGATTTACGAGACCATCGCGGCTGCGTTCGGCCTCAGTGGCTTCGTGCCCGCACTGATCTTTTGCCTGTTGTCCCTCACCTTTATTTCGGCGTCGCTTTTTGCGTCGGTCATGAGCAATGCCGCCGTCATCGCATACTACCGGCTTTCGGCGACATGGTTTTCCTTCGTCGCGCCTCTCTGCGCCGCCTGCGCGGCGTTCGTGGTCGTCGAAAACATCTTTCCATCATGGGGGTGGCTGGTCGCGCCGCTTACGGCGGGGATCTTTTGTTTTGGCATTGCGATTATTCTGTCTCTGTACGGCATCTGGAACGGCCTTCACCCCCGCATAACGAATGTTGCGGTGTCATTGCCAAACATTCCCAGTGCATGGCGCGGTCGGCGGATGGTTTTTTTCTCCGATGTCCATCTCGGCGATATCCGCGCGGCAGGCTTTTCGAAAAAGATCGTGAAGAAAGTACGGGCACTCGATCCTTCGTTTGTTGCAATCGGCGGCGATTTCTTTGACGGCATGAAATGCGACGCCAAAAAATGCGTGGCGCCATTCAAGGATCTGCATCCGCCGCAGGGAATATATTTCATCAGCGGCAATCATGAGTACATTCGCGATCGGGATGTTTTTTTTGGCGCCATCCGAAGCACCGGCATTACCATCCTGCACGATGAAAAGATCAATCTCGACGGCGTCGATCTCGTGGGCGTCGATTGGAACGATACGGACAAGCGCGAGGATTTTTCCGAGGTTCTTAAAAATATAGGCATTACCAAAAATCGGCCGACCATCCTTCTGCGGCACGTTCCGGATAATCTCGACATTGCCGAACGCGCCGGCGTGTCGCTTCAGTTGTCGGGCCATACGCATCGAGGGCAATTCTGGCCGATCTCGCTCTGTACGCGTTACTTTTATAAGGGGTTCGATTACGGATTTCACTATTTCGGAAAGATGGCCGTGTACACTTCGAGTGGTATCGGGACATGGATGTCGCCATTCCGCCTGGGCACCAAAGCCGAGATCGTCGTGATCGAATTTCAAGGAAAATAATCTTTTCACAGGTGGAGAGTTTCTTTTTCGGAAGATTAGTATCCAGGCGAAAAAGGTGCCTGTTTTGCGGGACTATGAGTTCAAGCTCCACGAAACAGGCACCTTCTTCGCGTCTTCAATCTTCCCAAAAACGGGAAAATCGGAGCGGTTGACAGGAAGACAGTATTTAGATTACAATTCACCAGTAAATCTCCACCGGGCAACAGCGGGTCGATTGGTTGACGGTTGCCGCAACTCTCGCGAAGGGTTGTTTTTAAAGAGGAGGGGATGCGGATAATATAAAAATAATTTTTACATCACTATGGCAGAAAAAGAAAAATTCAACCGATCGAAGCCGCACGTGAACATCGGCACGATCGGACACGTTGATCACGGAAAAACGACCCTTACCGCCGCGATCACGCACATCTTGCATATGAAGGGCCTTGCAAAGAAAGAAGAAGGCGTCGATCAGATCGACAATGCTCCGGAAGAAAAGGCGCGCGGCATTACGATTGCCTTGCATCATTCCGAGTATGAGTCCGAAACGCGCCACTATGCGCACGTTGACGCTCCGGGACACGCCGACTACATCAAGAACATGATTACGGGCGCCGCGCAGATGGACGGCGCGATCCTCGTCGTCGCAGCGACGGACGGTCCGATGCCGCAGACGCGAGAGCACATCCTTTTGGCGCACCAGGTCGGCGTGCCGAAAATCGTGGTGTTCCTCAATAAATGCGATATGGTGGACGATCCGGAGCTCATTGATCTCGTTGAGTCCGAAGTCCGCGAGCTTTTGAAAAAGTATGAGTTCGACGGCGACAACGCCCCGGTCATCCGCGGTTCCGCACTTAAGGCGCTGAGCGCTACGTCGCTTGAGGATCCGGCCGCGAAGCCGATTATTGACCTCATCAAGGCAGTCGACGATTATATCCCGACGCCGGTTCGCGATCTCGACAAGCCGTTCCTGATGCCGATCGAAGACATCTTCTCGATTGAAGGCCGCGGTACGGTCGTCACGGGACGCATTGAACGCGGAAAAGTGAAGGTGAACGATGAAATCGAATTGGTTGGTCTCCGCCCGACGGCGAAGACGGTGGTGACTGGCATCGAAATGTTCCAGAAGACGCTCGACGAAGGCCAAGCTGGAGATAACGTCGGTATCCTGCTCCGCGGTCTTAAAAAAGAGGATGTTGAGCGCGGCCAGGTACTTGCAAAGCCGGGCAGCGTGACCCCGCATTCCGATTTCGAAGCCGAAGTCTACGTGCTGTCGAAAGAGGAAGGCGGCCGCCATTCTCCATTCTTCAAGGGTTACAAGCCGCAGTTCTACATCAGGACGACTGATGTGACGGGCGAAGTGACGCTTCCTGAAGGCATGGAAATGGTCATGCCGGGCGATACGGTCAAGCTGAACATCAAGCTTATCACGCCGGTTGCGCTCGAAGAGAAACAGCGTTTTGCCATCCGCGAAGGCGGCAAGACGGTGGGCGCCGGTGTGGTCTCGAAGATCAACAAATAGCCACTGGCCACTAGAGGCTAGCCGCTAGTGGCTAAACACTAAACATCATGGCAACAAAAAAAGAATCGGGTCTTCCCCAAAAAGTGCGGCTGCGGATCAAATCGTACGATTACAAATTGATCGATACGTCCGCGCGGCGCATCATTGAAGCGGCTGAACGGAATGACGCTCAGGTGGTCGGCCCGATTCCTTTGCCGACGGAGATCAAGCGCTATACGGTGAACCGATCGACGTTCATCGACAAAGACTCCCGCGAGCAGTTTGAATTGCGGATCCACAAGCGGCTGGTTGAGATATTGAATCCCAATCCGCGCATCGTAGAATCGCTTTCTAACTTGAATCTGCCCGCCGGCGTCGATATCGAGATCAAGATGGTGTAGCTATTCAAATAAAAATCCCTCCCGCTAGAGCGGGAGGGATTTTTATTTGGCTACCTTACGTTTGCATAATGCGGCAAGGGATAGTATATTGGGGGAAGTTCTAATAACATATGTTTCACAGGTTAAAAAGGAGATAAAAATGTCGACATCCGTTTTTGGAGGAATTGCGACTTTCGTTCGTCAAAGGATTTTCGCTTTTCTCACGGTTTTTTTCCTTATAGGGGTATTTCTGTTGCGTGTTAACCGACCATCGTTTAATGTCATCCCTATCACTGCATTTGCATTGTGGATGGGAATAGAGTTTGATCGGAGGACATCGCTTGTATCAATTCTTTTGCTCATGATAGCGAGCGATCTACTCCTCGAATACCAATCATTGGCTGTTATGGTGGGGGTGTACCTCGCGGTTCTCTCGCAGGTTTTCATTGGTCTTTTGATTGGTAAAAACTCGCTCTCTCAAGGGGAAAAGGTAGATCTTTCTTTTATGGGAAGCGTCATCGGCACCCTGATCTTTTTCGTATTGACTAACGGGGCTTGGTGGGTGGCATGGTACCCACACACACTGGCGGGTTTCATCACGTGTCTTATTGCAGGCCTTCCGTTCTTATGGAAAAACCTGTTAGAAAATCTAACAGGGATGACGATATTTTTAGGGGTTTCCGCAACTCTTGCTCATTTTTCTCGAATTTATGAAGAAAAGACAGAAATTCAAGGCATGTTTTCTTCGTAAATTTTATAAGTTCTTTCTTTCGCGCTTCCGTGTGTTATACGGAAGCGCATTTTTTTAAGAATTTTTTAATGAGCGGTTCTGCTTCTTCCAATTTCGTGATCCATCGGATGTTCTTGTCTTTTCGAAACCACGTCATCTGGCGCTTGGCGTAGTGCCACGTGTTGTGCTTTATGATATCCGCCGCTTGTTCGAGAGATATTTTTCCGTCGAGATAATCAATGATTTCGCGATAACCGATCGCGTCGAATGCGGCGCAGGTTTTTCCATATTTTTTAACGAGCGTTTCGACTTCATTCACGAGGCCGTCTTGTAGCATGAGATCAATGCGCAGATCGATCCGTTCACGCAGAACTTCCGGCAGGAGATTCATCCCTATTTTCAGGGAGTCAAAAATCGGCTCGTTCTTTATCCGTTGTGCCGTGAACGGCTCACCCGTCAGTATGGCTACCTCGAGTGCACGCACGACGCGCCGCGGATTTTGAGGATCGACGACGTTCGCCGCTTCGGGATCGCGATCAACGAGTTTTTTGAAGACTGCAGCGAGGCCGTGTTCTGCGATATCATTTTCGATCTCGGCGCGCAATTCGGGGTCCGCTTTTATTTTCGGAATATCGAGGTTGTTGAGCACGGTATCAATGTAAAGCCCGGTACCACCGACGAGGATTGGCAGTTTGCCGCGATGAAGGATGTCGTTAACGAGTGCAATCGCATCGCGTTTGTAATCAGCCGCCGTATAATCTTCATCCGGATCCTTTATGTCGATGAGATGATAGGGAGTGCCTTGAGGTATGAGGTATGAGGTGTGAGGTATGATTTTTTTCTCATAATTCCTACCTCCTAGCTCATAGCTCGATATCTTCGCCGTTCCGATGTCCATGCCGCGATAGATTTGGCGCGAATCGGCGGAAACGATCTCGCCATTATATTTTTTCGCGAGCATGATCCCGAGCGTGGTTTTCCCGCTTGCGGTAGGACCGACAATTGCAATGATTTTCGATTTTGATTGAGTATGCATAAAATTTTTCACGCCGTACTGATCGGGCTTCTTACTTGTTAATTTGTTTAAATTAGCAAATAAGAAATTCGAGGGTTATTCGACCGGCATTGTCATGAAGCGATATTCGTATTATAATGGAAATCGGCAATTCAGGCGATTACTCTTCTCGCTTTCGGGCAGGGAGAGAGGAAAGTCCGGACACTCGTCCCGCTTAGCGGGACAAAGATACAGGCTAACAGCCTGCCGTCGTAAGATGAGAGGTGCGAGCAGTGACGCCGAACATCGAAAGGTGTGAGGCGCCCTTCATAGCTTTAGCGAAGAAGGGCGAACTCTGCCATAACATTATCCCACTCCGCTCCTGATCGGAGCTTCGCGGGACACGCAAAAAAGCAGAGGTGAAACGGCAAAATCCTTATCGAGTGCAAGGCCGTGTCCTGCGTAGCTCCGCAAGGAGTGAAGCAGGAAGTGCCGCTAGAACCTGCGAGCAATCAAAGGTCCAGATAAATGACCGCCTCTGTGTTCCGCGAGAGCGAAACACAGAGACAGAATCCGGCTTATCGAATTACCAATCAAAACCCCCGCAAAAGCGGGGATTTTGATTTTCGGGTTGAGCGTTCCATATGGGAGGCTATTTTTTCTTGGTTGCGTCCGCTACCCGCCAGAGATACCACGCGGCGGCGGTGCGGTAGGGATGCCAGCGCTCGCCGTGCGCGAGGATTTCTTTCGGTGTCGGTAAGTCCGATTTTTTGTAAGCATGGCGGAATCCGTTGCGGATGCCGAAATCGTCCGCTGGCAAAACGTTCGGCCGCCCGAGTTGGAAGATCAAAAGCATCTCGACCGTCCAGCGCCCGACGCCGCGGACCTGCGTCAGCCGCTCAATGATCTCGCCATCGGATAGTTTCACGATCTGCCGCGATGTCGGAACAATGCCAGCTATAGTTTTTGCCGCAATGTCGCGGATTGCGGCAATCTTTGCATGCGAAAATCCGCAGGCGCGGATTTGTTTATCGGTCACGCGTGAAAGATCTTCCGGATGGGGGAATCGCCGGCCGGGAAACAATTTTTTGAAACGAGCGAGAATGGTATTCGCCGCCGTGCCGTTCAGTTGCTGGTGCGCCACTGCCTGCACGAGCGATTCGAAAGGCGACCGGCGCGTTTCCGGCACCAGTTCGTATGAGCCGACCTCGCGGATGATCCGCCGCATAACAGGATCGACGCTCGAAAGATGCTTACGTGCTTTTGTATTCCTCATGGTGTTTATTATAACCCAGAAAAGAGAGCCTTCTCTGCGTCCTGCGGGCTTACCAGAGAGTTCTTGTGTTGGGCGTTATAAGAACTATGATTGTGGAAAGGTCGATCGTATTTTATTAATTAATAAACTAATTACAATTTTATCTATGGATATTTCCGCCATCATTGCTCAGGTTTTGGGAATTCTCTTTGTTCTGGTCGGCCTCTCGATGATTTTCAATAGTAAAGCTGCCGCTAGCGCCATAGAAGAGTCGGTTCAGAATAAGGGTATCTTGTGGCTGTGGGGATTTCTCGCCGTATTGATCGGTGCCGTGGTGGTCGTGCTCAATAACGCGTGGACCTCCGGCCTGCCGCTCCTTATCACCATTCTCGGATGGATCGCTCTTGTGAAAGGGGTGTTCATCCTTTCATGTCCCAAGGCCGCCGTCTCACTCTATAAAAGATTCAACAAGAGCGGCACACTCATGCTTTGTGGGATAATTGCGCTTGTCTTTGGTTTAATACTGCTTTATTGGTAATCCATATTCGTCAAAAAAACGGCTTCGAGGGCGGAGCTGTTTTTTGGTACACCTCCACGCACTAAAGCGTGGGGGATTCATCGTGTCGAGGGTTCCAGTTCATTTTACGCAACACCTTTTTTTATCGTGTAGTATCGGATGTGGTATAATAAAATAAAACCATGTCCCCAAAATTAAAGATAACGCTTATCGTGATCATTGCGGTAATTATTGCGGGAGCGGGAAGCATCTTGCTCTATCGGTTTTTTTCCGCACCTTCTTCAGATGGCCAGGCGGTCCACGGGAGTGCGCCGATTTCGCCCCAGCAGGAAGTGAATGCGCTCACTATTTACGACTGGTGGACCTCTCCTTCGGAATCGACGGCCATCACCGCCCTCGTCGGAGTTTTTGAAGCGCAATATCCGAACGTTGCGGTGATCGCGGCTCCCGTGACTGGTGGGGCGGGGTTTAACATGATACCGATTGTCCAGTCGCTCGTGGCCGCAGGACAGGCACCCGATGCATTTCAGATGCATGCCGGCTATGAAGCGCGTCCCTACTTTGATGCGGGGCTTTTGAGTCAGATCGATGACATTTGGGATTCACAAGGATTGAAGCAGGTCATGCCATCTATTATTCAGCAGATGTGCCAGTTTGACGGCCATTTCTATTCTGTCCCGGTGGACGTTCACCGAAGTAATGTCATTTGGTATAACAAGGTTGTTCTCGACAAATATCATATCGATCCCGCGACTCTTACGACGTGGAACGCTCTTTTTGCCGCCGCGGCGAAACTACAGGCGAACGGCATGCCGGCACCGATTCAGATGGGCGAATCGTGGACGGCAGCTCAGGTTTTCGAAACAATCGTAGCCGGAGAAGGAAGTGACTTCTATCAGGATTGGATTAACGGAAAAGTAACGTCGCCGAGCGATCCGAAGTTAGTTGATGCTCTGCAGACATTCAAAAAATATTTATCCTATACCAATCAGGATTCTGGAACTGTAACGTGGAACACTGCGGTCGATAGGGTGGTGCAGGGGCAGGGAGCGTTTAATTTGATGGGCGACTGGGCCGATGGAGAATTCAAGCTGACAGGTATGAAATATGGCCAGGGATACGGGGATATCATTGCTCCGGGCACGCAAGGGATGTATGGCATGGTGATGGATACGTTCCAACATCCGGAAGGAACATCCCATCCGACCAATTCTGACCGTTGGTTGGAGGTCGTTGCATCGCGCGCGGGACAGGATGCATTCAATCCTCCGAAAGGGTCTATTTCTCCTCGGAGCGATTCGGATGCTACGAAATATGACGCTTATCAGCAATCGGCTATGATGGACTTTAAATCCGCTGCCCATTATTTTCCGAGCGTCGCAAACGGCAGCGGCGCACCGCAGAGTTTCGAACTGCCCTTCATTACGATCATGGGAAACTTTGTCGCCGATCGCAACATTACTGAAGCCGCAGATGCCATCACGAGCACAACGCTCAAGGTTCTGCCAGACTATAACAGAGTATGGTCGTTGTAGGAATTGACCTCTTCCTGTGAACATAAGATCATCATTGCTGGCATCGTTTTCGGTCATTATCGTCATTTTGGTTCTTGTGGGCGCGTTGCTCATGGTGCTTCAAAACAGCATCGAGCAGGAATATGAGATGATTGCGACGGATACCATGAGCGAATATCAACTTGGCGAGGGAGCGTCACAGCTCATCTCGACGTATACTTCCTTGCTACAGAATATCAACGATCCTTCGTTATCAGCCCAGTATCAAAACAACCTTGACGCGATCAATGTGGCTGCCTCAAATCTGGATGGAACGACGCTCTCAAGCGCAAGTGCCACCATTTATCAGCGCCTACGGAGCGAGATAGCCTTGCTTGAAGGATATATCGCGCATGGTGTGGCGAATGCTAAGCAGGGAGATTTTTCCCAAAGTGCGAATATTTTTGAGCAGGTAGATAACGCCAACAATAGCATTCAGCAGGACACGGCAAGCCTCATCGTTTCGGATGTGGGCGGCATGGAGGAGACCCAGGGAAGCGTCAATACGACGGAAGCCCTGGAAAGGACCATAGGAATTATGATGATCATTATCGTGATCGGGGGCATCATTTTGCTTGCATTTCTTCTTTCAAACCGCCTCAGCCGTCCCATCATACGCCTTGCCGGCATCGCAGAAACCATTTCCGAGGGAGGATCCCTTGCGGCGCGCGTGGACGAAAAGCTCATGCACATGAAAAACGAGGTGGGAAGTCTGGCGCGGTCGTTTAACCACATGGTGCTGGATGTCGAAAAACGGGTTGATGATCGTACCAGGGAACTTCAGCAGGAACGAGCCCGGCTCTTGGCATCCATCAACAGTTTGCCGCTCGGTTTTCTTTTGCTCGATACTGCCGGAGTTGTCCTGATTGCGAATTCCGTAGCCAAGGAGAATTTTACCGGGCAGGATCTTACTTTGGCGTCGATCGGAAATCTTTTTGTTCCTGCTATGGACGCCACGGCTTTCAACGATCTGATGGCAAAGAAGCAGAGCTATGAGCTTCAGGAAGCTCAACTAGGAGAAAAATCATTCCGTATCATGGCGACCCCTGTTCTTCTTTCTGGATCTGACGAAAAAGACAGCCTCATAGGATCTGTCATGCTGATGGAAGATATTACCCAAGAAAAAATGCTTGAACGGTCGAAGAACACGTTCCTCGCCATTGCTGCCCATGAAATGAGAACGCCGCTCACAGTCATCAGGGGGGAGGCTGAACTAATGTTCGATGAACCGTCGGTTGGCTTGGACACCGGGTTGAAAGCGCAGATCGGCAGCATTCTTAACAGCGCAGTCCGCCTGCTGAGTATTGTGAACGATTTTCTCGATGTTCAAAATCTTGAAGGGGGCAGGGTTTCCCTGAATATCGAACCTGTCGACGCTGCGGGATTGATGAAAGATGTAATCCGCGATCTCTCAGTTCTTGCTGAGAAAAAAGGACTGACCATTACGCTCGATACCTCGCATGATCCCGAAGGGTTCATCCTCAATGTCGACAAGGGCCGTCTCCAGCAGATATATGTCAACCTCATTAGTAATGCGATTCATTATACCGAGCATGGAGGAGTGGCCGTTTTCCTGAAAAAAGAGAGCAAGGTCATCAAGATCACCTTCGAGGATACGGGCATTGGCATCGATGCAGAAGAGCAGCAGAGGCTGTTTCGAAAGTTTGAAACCGGGCGGGCATTTATTCAAAGCAGGGAATACGGCAGCGGCTTAGGGCTCTATATTTCGCGTTTTCTCGCGCACCTTATGGGAGGTGATATTGTACTTGAAAGAAGTGAGCCGGGAAAAGGCAGTGTTTTTTGCCTGACCCTTCCGCTCACCGGCCTACCACGAGGCCTTGGTTTGAAAAAGCCATAAAGATAGAGAGTGTGATATACTATACCTATGGATATCAACCAAAAGCCCGCACTCATTCTTTTAGTCGACGACGAGGCCGATATACTTTCGATTTATAAGGCAAAATTGGATAAGGTTGGTTTTCGCGTTATAACTGCGTCGGATGGCGCGCAGGCAGTCCAGATGGCGATCGACCAGCATCCCGATCTTATCCTGATGGACATGAAGATGCCCGTGATGGATGGCATCACGGCACAATCAAAATTAGAAGAAAATCCCGTAACCAAAGACATCAAGGTGGTATTTCTTACGGCCTTCAGCGATCCGATGAATCCGGAGATTGACGAACGGTCGGCCAAGGAAAACGGCGCGTTCGATTTTATTAAGAAGGGTATCGGCCTTGATGAGCTCGTCGAGAAGGTTCGGGGATATTTGAACATGCCGAATGCGTAGATTTTTTGATATACTACCCACATGGTTAAACTTATTGGAAATTACATCTGGCGCGGAGGAGAAAAAGTCGGTTGGATCGACGGGAATCATGTGCGCGACTATGAGGGCAAGCGGCTCGGTTATTTTCAGGATAAATATGTGTACAACATGGATGGCCGCAAGATCGCGTACATAGAAGAGGATTATTTGATTTCCGAGGGATCCGGTACGGAGGCAAAAATACGTCTTGATCAGGTTGCTGAGAACGTTCAAGGCGGCGTACTTCCGGAGATTGGCAAATGTGCGGTATATGTGTTGTTGGGAGATTAATCTTGGTGTTTTATGGCATTTGGGTCGTTCCGAGCTTTGCGAGGAATCTTTTCGGCTGCTATAAAACTACAAAACCAGTTTTCAAGGGATGTCCCACAGAGCTCGACATGACCAAGCAAGGACATTAAACTTCTTCCGTGAACTCTTCCGATTACAAACGGCTTCCGGAAACGCCCGGCGTCTATTTAATGAAAGACGCCGCAGGCAAGATTCTCTATGTCGGCAAAGCGGGAAATCTGCGCCGGCGGGTTTCGAGTTACTTTGAAAGACCTCACGATGTTCGTATCCAGACGCTGGTTGCCCGGATTGCAAACATTGATCATCGTGAAACTGACACCGCGATCGAGGCGCTTATTCTGGAAGCGAAGCTGATTCGGAAACTTTCACCGCCGTTTAATATCAAAGAAAAAGACGACAAAAGCTTTCTTTCTATGGAGATTACCAACGAAAAGTTTCCGCGTGTTTTACTTGTGCGAGGGAAAGATATTACCGACGAAAAGATGGAACGATTCGGACCGTTCACGTCGGCCTCGAGCGCGCGCGAAGCGTTGAAAATTCTCCGAAGAATATTTCCATGGAGTACGCATGACCCGGACCGGATCGGAAGCTTCAAGCGGCCGTGTTTCGATTACGAGATCGGACTGTGTCCTGGAACCTGCGTCGGCAGGATCTCTCGCGCGGATTATATGAAGAACATCAATCATCTCAAGCTTTTTCTCGAGGGAAAAAAAGCGCGGGTCGTAACAACACTTGAAAAAGAAATGACGACGGCAAGTAAAAAACTGGAATTCGAGAAGGCGGGAAGGTTGCGCGGGCAGATTTTCGCGTTAAAACATATCGAGGATACAGCATTCATTTCTGACTCCGAGATGGTTATGCCGAAGGCAGGAGAGTTTTCTGTTCGACCGTTCCGCATCGAGGGTTACGACATCTCGAACATTTCCGGAACCTCGGCGGTCGGTTCCATGGTTGTTTTTGAGAATGGTAAACCAAATAAAGATGAGTATCGCAAATTCAAAATCCGCACGGTCATCGGTTCGAACGATGTTGCGATGCTTACCGAAGTCCTGGAGCGACGTTTCAAACACGTCAATTGGCCACTGCCGAATCTGATCCTGATCGACGGGGGATTACCACAAACGAATGCAGCTTATCGCGCTATGCGCGCCGCCGGTCTTAAAATCCCGCTCGTGGGGCTCGCGAAGGGTCCGGAGCGGAAACGGAATGATATCGTGGGTACCGCGCCGAAAAATGTGAGCTTGCAAACGCTGATCCAGGTCCGCGACGAAGCGCACCGTTTCGCGATCAGTTACCACAAAGCCTTGAGAAGAATAAAAACGTTTGAATAATATGAACTACGACGATTTGGTAGAAATCCTGAATTCCGGCGGAGCCGGCGTCCTTCCAACTGATACGCTTTATGGCATTGTTGGTTTCGCATTAATGCCGGAGACGGTGAGAAGAATCTATCGTTTACGGAAGAGGAATTCCAAAAAGCCGATGATCGTTCTCGTTGCGTCGGTTGATGACCTCAAAAAATTCGGCATTACTGTTGATGCGCGAACAAGAAAGATTCTCTCGGAAGTTTGGCCCGGAAAGGTGAGTATTGTTTTGCCGATCGCGTCAGGCAAGAAATCAACACTCAAAAAATTTAGGTATCTCCATCGGGGTACGGGAGCGCTCGCATTCCGTGTTCCAAAATCAGCATGGCTTCGTGACTTACTGCAGGAAACAGGGCCGCTCGTTGCGCCGAGTGCAAATTTCGAAGGCGAACCGCCGGCGTTGACTATTCCCGCCGCGAAAAAATATTTCGGAAAGAGCGTTGATTTTTATGCCGACGCCGGGAAGCTCGTTTCAAAGCCATCCACACTGATCAAAATAGAAAAGGGGAGGGTGATCGTTTTGCGTGAAGGTGCCGTAAGAATATCAAAGCATTTCATATAGGCTCATTCGGTAGGATGGGCCTATATGAGCGCGTGGAGACGCATGGGCACGGAAGCAAATCTTGTTCTATAATGGAAGATATGGATAACGAACCAGTGATCATACCTCAACCGCCGCAGCCGCCAGCGCAGGCAATTTGCCCTATGTGCCATGAGCCGATCTCGCCGGACTATTACATTTGGCAGCGAAATCACAAAGGAGAGTCAGCTTCTTTGTGGTTGAGCGAACCAAATGCAAAAAACATTGAAAATGTTTTTTATTTTTGTCCGAACTGCGGGACGAAGCTGGCCGGCGGTAAGCCGCTTTCGACATCCTTTTTGACCCAGCTTTGGATATATCTTTTCAGTATCATCCTGCCGGCAATGGCTTTTTTGGGAATTAAATATTGGCCCGGCGTGCAGTATTTGCGATCGCCAGATTGGGAAAAGAAACAGATCGGCATTGTTGCGATTATCCTGATGGCAGCGAGTACCATCGCCCTCGCATGGTGGGGTATAGTCTGGTTCGAGGGTTTTGTGTCGGCTTCAACGGGCGGACTCATGGGCGGTATGGGCAACCTCGGTGTTTGATTGACATTATCCGACCGGTCGGCTATCATGAAGCCACTTCCAAAGACCGCAGGCGTCCAAGAAATCCGTTTCGAAAATAGCCTATTCCTGAAGTAGTTTATTTTCGAAACAGATTCTAAAAAGGAGTAGGCCCTGCCGAGGAGATTCAGTCCCGCAATTGTGGGGTTAGAACGAGCTTTGGAGAAAAGGTCGTTTTTTTATTGAGATCGTATCTCGATAAATTAAAGATTAAATTACTATGAAATCAAAAGCACAGAAGCAGGAAGAACTGAACGAAGCTCGTGGGCTTTTGGAAAAAAGCCAGGCACTCGTCTTTACGGACTTCACAAAGGTTACCGCGGAAAAAGTGCGGCAGTTCCGCCGTGAACTCACGAAGGCAGATGCCGATTTTCTCGTCATCAAGAAACGGCTGCTCAGCATTCTTCTGAAAGAGAAGGGGATCGACGTTGATCTCGCGCAATTCAAAATCTCCGTCGGTACCATTTTTTCCCGCGGCGATGTTGAAAAGATTGCGGGACCCGCGTTCGCATTCTTTTCGAAGCTTGAGGTTCCGGAAGGTGGTGCGAAAGACGTATGGGTAAAACATCTTCTCGGTGGCTATGACCTCGTCAAAAAGGAACCGCTCGATGGTGCGCAGATGGTCTACATCGGCAAACTCCCGCCCCGCGATGTGGTGCTGTCCCAGCTCTTGGGTATTCTTTCGGCCCCGATTCGTTCATTTTTGTATGTGTTAGATCAAAAGTCGAAACAATCAAACTAAAACTATGGCAAATCAAGAAGATATCATCAGTCAGATTGAAAAACTTTCAGTAGTCGAACTCGCCGAGCTCGTACACAAGCTCGAAGAGAAATTCGGTATCACGGCGGCAGCTCCGGCCGCGGCGGGTGCGGCTGCGGCAGGACCGGCGGAAGAGAAAGACAGTTTTAATGTTGTCCTCAAATCAGCCGGCGAAAGCAAGCTGAACGTCATCAAGGTTGTTCGCGAAGTGACGACCTTGGGTCTCAAGGAGGCGAAAGATCTCGTCGATGGCGCTCCGAAGACCGTCAAGGAGAACGTAAAGAAAGAAGAGGCGGAAGAGATCAAGAAGAAGTTGGTCGCGGCCGGTGCAACGGTCGAGTTGCAATAATCTTTTGACCGTATAAAAATTGCCCCGCTGAAGCGGGGTAATTTTTATATTGAAGCCTGTGGGCGTTGCGGGGATCGGACCTGCGACCTCTTCGATGTGAACGAAGCGCTCTACCACTGAGCTAAACGCCCCCGCAACATCATAAAAGAAATCAGTCTGAATTTCAACGGTTTTAAGGTTATCGCGATCTCGTGAAAACGAGAAGCCGCGAAGATTGGGTAATGTGAACGAGTTGGTACAGCCTTCGCTACACCTTGCGCGGCTTTTATTTTTAGAAATATTTAATGTCAACATGATATGTTTGCGGATGATGAAAAAGGATTTTGCTGATTGGCATGATCTAAAAACAAAAATTCAGGGGGCAGAAAATTCACTATTCTTTCGAGAAAGGGAAATCTGGCTTTGCTATCTTGGTCTAAATCTTGGCCACGAGGAGGACGGAAAACAAGAGCTCTTTTTGCGCCCCGTCATCGTTTTTAGAAAATTCAGTCCAAATTTTTTCTGGGGCATACCGCTTACGAGCAAAGAAAAAGATGGATCATATTATTATCACTCGCGCTTTGCTGGAAAGGTCGGGACCGCCCTACTTTTTCAAATGAGATTAATGGATCGGAAACGATTATTCAGAAAAATAGGAACCATGCACCACCATAAATTTCTTGAAATGGCAGGAAAAGTTGGCCTTTTACTACCAAACGAAAACCCCTCGATATGAGGGGTTTTCTCGGAGGCCGAAGCCCAATGTAGCCTTTATATTACTCGCTCCATGTTACCTGTCAAATAGAATTTTAACAAAATTTAATATTTGAGATAGCCCTCATTTTCATAGTTTTATTGACGGGTTCTGGGCTGTGCATATCTTATTTGACGCCCTCGGCCGATTTGTTACACTGTCGAAAAGCCAGAGCGAAAGCCTAAAAAGGCATAAAATAAACTAAAAAAATGAGCAAAGCCAAAAAAACCGTTTGGTGGGTTGTTGGCGTGGTGGTTGTGGTCGGTCTCGTCTGGTGGGGGATTGCAAGAAATAATGCATCAGCAAATATGGTTAAAATAGGGGCTATGCTGCCCCTTACGGGTGATGCGGCTGTTTATGGAGAACCCATGGATAATGTTTTGCATCTTGCCGCAAATGAGATTAATGCCCAGGGTGGTATCAATGGCAAACCGATAGAGTTGCTTGTTGAAGATTCGAAATGCGACGGGACCGATGCGGCAAACGCGGCTCAAAAGTTGATCAATGTTGATAATGTGCAAGTAATTATCGGTGGTCTTTGTAGTGGCGAATCATTGGCTGCAGTTCCCATTGCTCAACAGGCTAAAGTATTCCTTTTTTCTGGCGGTTCATCCAGTCCGAAGCTTACCAGTTCAAGTTTATACTTTGCCCGCGATTACCCGAGCGATTCTGCACAGGGAAAGGTTCTTGCTGATGCAGCATGGAATACAAAGCACTGGAAATCCGTTGCCGTTGTACAGGAACAAACTGATTATGCGGTCGGGGTTTACGGTGCTTTCAATGATGAATTTCAAAGCTTAGGCGGTAAGATTTTCAACCAATCATTTCCCACGGGCGCAACAGACGTTCGTTCAATGTTGACGGATTTGAAATCACAAAATCCTGATGCCCTTTTTATCATCACGCAAACACCACAGGAAACAGATAGAGTCATAGAACAATTACAAGAATTAAAGTGGACTCCTCCACTTCTTGTTGATGACGTCATAGCGGGCGATCCCGCGACGCTCAAGGCGAATGCGAATATTCTCGAGGGAGCTTTGACTGCAGAATTTGGTGTTGATCCAACAAACCAGAAATTCGAGCATCTATTGTCAGCATATAAAGCTCAATACGGTAGCGATGTTCCCTATCAAAGCTATGAGCAAACAATGTACGACGCGGTTTACTTGTTGGCTGATGGTATCAGAACAGTTGG
>Ga0181520_10001210_pt1 | contig 53433 bp, 56 predicted proteins | sample PEATcosm2014_Bin_29_FD_132451 | JGI IMG/M metagenome (GOLD analysis project Ga0181520, IMG submission 132451) | Peatland microbial communities from MTU Mesocosm Facility, Houghton, MI, USA - PEATcosm2014_Bin02_30_metaG | ecosystem: Environmental > Terrestrial > Soil > Wetlands > Peat | place... | reverse complement strand
GACCGCACCCAGGTCAGCGCCGCAGCCTGGCTCGACGCCTCAGGTCACCCGGTGGTGGACGTCGTCTTCGAGTACCCCCCCGACCACGCCGCGCTGGCCGCCGCGCTACCGTCGGCGCAGTTCACCTGGACCGACAGCACCCATCTGCGTCTCGGGTGGAGCAAGCCGCCCACGGCCATCACCATCCCCGCCGGTCTGCCAGCGGCGAGGGGCTCGGCGCTCGACGGGCCCCTCGAGCTCTCCCTCACCGGGCTGGCGCCGGGCCAGCTGCGCCGAGCCACCGTCCCGGCCGCCACTCCCGCCCCGCCTGGGCTCCACCTCATGCTCTGGACCGTGGGCACCGCCGCCTCGCACGCCTCGACGCAGGCCCACGCCGCGGCGGCGACGATCCTCAGCCCCACCGGCTGGGTCGCCGAGTCCGACGGGAGCCTCTCCGGGAGTCCTGACGCCGTCACCATGGCGGCGGCCGCCGCGGCCGGCCGTCCCGACTGGCCCCTGGTCGCCAACGACTTCGACGACACCGACGGGACCACCCAGCTGCTCACCACCCCGGCGGCGGAGACGTCCCTGATCAGCACCCTGGCCGGCGATGTGGGCAGCATGCACCTGGGCGGCATCGACCTCGACTTCGAGGACATCCCGGGGAGCGACCGCTCGGCCTTCACCGCCTTCGTGCAGAGCCTGGCCTCCGCCCTTCACGCCGTGGGCGCCGGGCTCGCGGTCGACGTCATCCCCGCCGCGCCCGGCGCCGTCAACGACCTCTCCGCCGTCTACGACTACAAGGCGATCGGCGCCGCCGCCGACCTGCTGGTGGCGATGACCTACGACGAGCACACCCAGCCCGGCGACCCCGGGCCGGTGGCGGGCGTGGACTGGCAGGCCGACGAGATCGCCGGGACCATGGAGGGCGTCCCCGCCGGCAAGGTGGTGCTCGGCATCCCCTTCTACTCCCGCAGCTGGTCCGGTGACGACGTCACCGCCTCCGACTACGCGGACGCCGTGGCCCAGGCCCTCGGCGAGCCGGACGTCGCCTACGACTACGACTTCGGCGCCGCCACGCCGATCCTCGACAGCGACCCGGGCGGTGTCGCCACGCAGCTCTACTTCGACGACGCCGACAGCCTGCTGCGCAAGATCGACCTCGCCCACAGCCTCGGCCTCGAGGGCGTCGCCGCCTGGCGCAGCGGCTTCGAGGACCCGGCTTTCTGGTCGGTGGTCTGACGCTCACCTCGGGGGCCTGGCTGCCGCTTCCCGCGCCACATGTCAGACTCCGGGCCGTGATCGCACCCTGGGGGACGAATCGGACCGCCGCCTGCCTGGGGGTGTTGCTCGGGAGCACGCTGCTGGGCGCCTGCGGCTCCGCCGTCTCCACGCCGGTTTCCGGGTCCGCCACGCCACCGCCCGCCACGGCGGCCCCGTCCACTCCGGCGGCGACACAGCCGGCCACGCCGACGGCGACCCCGTCCGCCGCGCCGGCCGCCACCCCGTCCGGGACGACGCTGACCATCGGCGACTACAGCGTGGCGCTGACCCTTCCCCCCAGCGTCTCCGACGCCATCTATAGCATCGACACCAGCGGGTGGGGCCCCGGACCGACGTCTCCGGTCGATGCCAACGGGACGCCGTACACGATCCTGCCGCCGGTGAACCTCTGGACCACGAACCTCACCACCGACCCCGCCTGCAGCAACGTCGCAACGCAGGGTCTGGTGACGATCGCGGTCTTCGAGACCGATCCCACCAACCTCGCCATCGGCGACGGGCCGACCGACATCAAGCACATCGGCCAGTACTGGTTCGGCGTCTATCGACCTCAGGCCGAGCTGTGCACCGACGGCAACCCCGACGAGGCGACGTCGGTGGCGGGGCTGCTGCAGGCGTACGACACGATCCACGCCGCCTGACGCGTTCCGCCGATCCTGGCGTCACAGGCGCCTCCGGCGGCGTCCGTAACCGGTGCCGGTAGCGGCCGTTAACCGGCGTATGCCGATCATCAAACGGGCCACCATCCCGGCCGCCCTGCTTCTGGCCACGGTCTCCATGGCCGCATGCGGTGCCCTGGTCGTCTCCACGACCGTCCCCACCTCGTCGACGGCGACCCCCGCGAGCACGACGGCGACCGCGACGAGCACGACGCCGTCCCCCACGCCGTCGCTCACACCGACAGGAGTCCCCTCCGGTCCTCAGCTGGACATCTCCCAGTTCGGTGTGGAGATGACGCTGACCACCGGCCTGGGGGAGGTCGACTACGACATCCTCGGCGCCGGGGCGACGTCCCACACCGACCTGAAGGGCAACCCATACACGGAGCTGCCATCGGTGGCGCTGTGGACGGCGAGCCTCGCCGCCGACCCCGCCTGCAGCGCGATCGAGCAGGACGGCCTGGTGACGATCTGGGTGTTCAGCACCAATCCCACCACCCTGTCGCTTGCCAACGGGCCGCCGGGGTACAAGGAGGTGGGTCAGGACTGGTTCGGCATCACGCCGGAGAAGAGCCCCCAGTGCACCGACGCCAACCCCGCCGAGCAGCCCGCGGTGCAGGCCCTGGTGCAGGCGTTCGCGACCATCCAGGCCGACTGAGGGGGCGCCGCCCCTAGGACGAAGCGGGCCCCTTGCCCAGGTCGGGCAGGTTGAGCGAGTTCACCCAGTCGCGGACCTTCTCCATGCGCTCGTCGTCGACCTCGTCGGCCTCCCCGTCCTCCCGGTCCGTGTCGGTCTCGGGGAGCACCCCGGCCTTGTCCAGGACCTCGGTGGCGACGAAGATGCCGGCGCCGACCCGCACGGCCACGGCGATGGCGTCGCTGGGGCGGGAGTCGATCTCCAGGTGGCGGCTGTCCACGCGGGCCAGGATGCGGGCGTAGAAGACCTCGTTGGCGAGCGCCGTGACCACCACCCGCTCCACGCTGCAATCCATGGCGGAGAGGATGTTGGCGAGGAGGTCGTGGGTGATGGGCCGCTCCGGGGTGATGCCGGTGATCTTCAGGGCGATCGCGTTCGCCTCGTTGAGGCCGATCCAGATGGGCAGGTAGCGCTCGGCCTCCTTCTCCTTGAGGATGACCACGTGCTGCCCGGTGGGCATGTGGACCCGGATGCTGTCCACCGTCATCTCGACCAGTTCGCCCATGGTTCGATCATACCGCCGCCTCCGGGTCGCGGCCGGGCCACAATCGGGCCCCGGCCCCTCCCCGGGCGGCCCGCCCGGCCCCGCGCCCCGCGCTCCGCCGCCCTACTATCGGTGCCGTGCCCAGCACGAATCCCCCCGCGGCGCGCCCCACCCTGCTCCTCATCGACGGCCATGCCCTCGTCTACCGGGCCTTCTTCGCCATGCCGGCTCTCACCAACAGCCGTGGGGATCTGACCAACGCCGCCTTCGGCTTCACCTCGATGCTGCTCAAGGCCTTCACCGACCTGCAGCCCGCCTACGCGATCGCCGCCTTCGACCTGCCGGGGCCGACCTTCCGCCATGAGGAGATGCCCCAGTACAAGGCGCAGCGCCCGGAGATGCCCGAGCTGCTCCGGCCCCAGATCGGCTGGGCCCGGGAGATCGTCATGGCCCTGGGCATCCCGGTGGTGGAGGTCCCCGGCTTCGAGGCGGACGACGTCATCGGCTCCCTCAGCGTGCGGGCGGTGGCGGCCGGGCTGGACGTGGTCATCGTCACCGGCGACATCGACGCCCTCCAGCTGGTCAACCCCCGGGTCCGCGTCTTCATCAACCGCCGCGGCATCACCGACACGACGGTGTACGACGTCGACGCGGTGGTCGAGCGCTTCGGCTTCGATCCCCCGCTGGTCGTCGACTACAAGGCGCTGCAGGGCGATGCCAGCGACAACATCCCCGGCGTCCCCGGGGTCGGCAGCAAGACCGCCGCCTCCCTCATCCAGGAGCACGGCGCCCTTGAGGCCATCCTCGCCGCCGCTGCCGGCATGAAGCCCGGCCGGGTGCAGCGCTCCCTGCTCGACTCCGCCGATCAGGCCCGCCTCAGCAAGCGGATGGCGACCATCCACACCGACCTTCCCGTCCCCCTCGACCTGGAGCGCGCCCGCGCCGGCGGCTACGACGAGGCCGCGGTGCACGCGCTCTTCGACCGGCTGGAGTTCCGCTCCCTGCTGCCCCGCCTGACTGTGGCCTTCGGCTACGGGGCCGCCCCCCTCAGCGGCGAGCCGGGCCAGGCCGAGCTCAGCTTCGACGCAGCCCCCCAATCCGCGACCGTGGTGATCGTGGCCCGCTCCGAGGCCCAGGTCCACGGCCTGGTGGAGGCGGTCCGCGCCGCCGGTCGTTTCGCGCTGCGCACGGTCACCGCCGGCCCTCCGCTGGGCGGCCGTCTCCTGGGGGTCGCCATCGCCCCGCAGGGGGGCGCCGGGGCCTGGTGGGTGCCCCTGCCAGAGCACCGCGCCGAGATGGAATCGCTGCTCACCGACCCGGACCTCAGCGTGGACGGCTACGACCTCAAGCGCGAGAGGCTCGCCTGGGGCGACCGCCTCCGGGCGCGCCTCGGCTTCGACGTCATGCTCGGCGCCTACGTGGACAATCCCAGGGCGCGGGTGCTGTCCCTGACCGGGCTCGCCGAGGACCTCTGCGGGCGGCGCCTCGACCCCGAGGAGGCGCTGCTCGGCTCCGGCCGCCAGAAGCGGCGCCTGGAGGAGGTGGGGGAGGCGGAGCTCGCCGCCTACTACGGGAGCTGGATCGCGCTGGTCGAGCCGGTGCGCGCCGCGCTGGCCCGGCAGCTCGCCGAGTCGGGGTTGCTCCACCTCCACGACGACCTGGAGCTGCCGCTGGTGCCGATCCTCGCCGAGATGGAGCGCGTCGGGATCCTCGTGGACCGCGACATGCTCGGCGACATCTCCACCGAGATGGACCGCCGCATCGCCGACCTGGAGGCGGAGGTCCACGCCGCCGCCGGGCACGCCTTCAACCTGGGCAGCACCCAGCAGCTGGCCGCCGTCCTCTACGACGAGCTGGGCCTCGACGCCGGTCGCAAGACCAAGACCGGGCGCAGCACCGACGCCGATGCCCTGGAGGCGCTGCGCGAGGAGCACACCGTGGTGGCGGCGGTGCTGGAGTGGCGCCAGATCACCAAGCTCAAGGGGACCTACGTCGACGCCCTGCCGCTCCTCTGCGACGCGCAGGGGCGCATCCACACCAGTTTCAACCAGGCCGTCGCCGCCACCGGCCGCCTCTCGTCGGCGGACCCCAACCTGCAGAACGTGCCCATCCGGACGCAGTGGGGGCAGCGCATCCGCCGCGCCTTCGTCGCCGGTCCCGGCCGGGCGCTGGTCTCCGCCGACTACTCGCAGATCGAGCTGCGCGTGCTCGCCCACGTCACCGGCGAGCAGGCGCTCATCGACGCCTTCGCCCGCGGCGAGGACATCCACCGCCGCACCGCCGCGCAGGTCTACGGCATCGACCCCGCCATGGTGACGCCGGACATGCGGCGGGTCGCCAAGGTCGTCAACTTCGGGGTGGTGTACGGGCTGAGCGACTTCGGCCTGGCGCGGGACACGGGCATGTCGCGCGAGGAGGCGTCGGCCTTCATCACCGCCTACTTCGGCAGCTACCCGGCGGTCACCGAGTGGCTGGAGCGCACCCGCATGCACGCCCGCGAGTACGGCTGGGTGGCCACCTTCACCGGACGGCGTCGCCACCTCCCCGACGTGCGCGCCGCCAACCGCATGCTCCGCCAGGGTGCGGAGCGCATGGCCGTCAACATGCCCATCCAGGGCGGCGCCGCCGACATCATGAAGCAGGCCATGATCGACTGCGACCGCGCCCTGCGCGAGAGCGGCTCCAGTGGCCAGGTGCTGCTCCAGGTCCACGACGAGCTGGTCGTCGAGGTGCCCCGGGAGGACGTGGCGACGCTGGTGCCCCTGGTCCGCCGAGCGATGGCGGGCGCCGCCAGCCTCGTCGTGCCACTGGTGGTCGACGTCAAGGTGGGTGGCAACTGGCAGGAGATGACGCCGGTGCCCGAGGAGGCGGCGGTCACTCGGTGACCAGGCGCTGGCATGCCTGAGCTTCCCGAGGTCGAGACCATCGTCCGCGACCTCCGCGGCGAGCTCGCCGGCCGGCGATTCGTCTCCGCCTGGGTGAGGCGGCCGGGCGTCCTGCGCTTCCCCGACGACGGCGCGTTCACCCGCGCCCTCCCGGGTCGCCGCGTGGTCGCCGTCGAGCGGCGTGGCAAGTACATCCTCTGCCGGCTGGACGGCGACGACTCGCTGGTCGTGCACCTCGGCATGACCGGACACCTGCGCGTCGTGGACTCGGGCGCGGTCCTTGTGCCGCACACGCACCTGCGCGCGGCGCTGGACGACGGGCGCGAGCTGCGCTTCGACGACGCCCGCCGTTTCGGCCGCGTCCTGCTCGGCCCCTGGCCGCTGCTCCTGGACCTGCACCAGGTGCCGCGTCTCGGCCCGGAGCCGCTCTCCGACGCCTTCACCCCCGCCGAGCTCGATGCCTCGCTGCGGCGGACCACCCGGCAGCTGAAGCCGGCCCTGCTCGACCAGACGGTCATCGCCGGCCTGGGCAGCATCTACATCGACGAGGCATGCCACCTGGCGGGGGTCCGCCCCACCCGCCGCTGCCACCGCCTGACCCGGCGGGAACGCCTCGCCCTGCACGGCGCCATCCGCGCCGTGCTGCGTCGGGCGGTGGCCAACCGGGGGACGACCATCGACGACTACCGCGACCTCTGGAACGCCCGGGGCTCCAACCAGGAGGAGCTGCGCGTGTACGGCAGGGGAGGGGAGCCGTGCCTCAGCTGCGGGGCCACGCTGCGCCGCGTCGTGGTGGGCGGCCGCTCCTCCGTCTACTGTCCCGCCTGCCAGCGCTGAGCGCAGTTGCGGTCCGGCGCGGGGAGGGTCATGGTTGGAGCCGCATGTACCCGTTCGAACGCTTCAGCGAGAGCGCCAAGAGGGTCCTCACCCTGGCTCAGGAGGAGGCGGAGCGCTCGCATCATTCGTACATCGGCACCGAGCACATCCTGCTCGGCCTGCTGCGGGACGAGGACGGGACCGCCGCCAGGGTCCTGAACGGCCTCGGGGTCGAGCTCGGGGCCGTGCGCACCATCATCGACTCGGTTCTCGGCGCCAACTATCGGATCGTCATCCAGGAGATCATCCCCACCTCGCGGGTCAAGGTCGTCATCGAGCTGGCCTTCGAGGAGGCCCGCCGCCTGGGCGTCACCCACGTGGGGAGCGAGCACCTGCTGCTGGCCCTGCTCATCGAGGGGGAGGGCATCGCCGCCCACGTCCTCCAGGACCTGGGCGCCGGCCTCGACGCCGTCCGGAAGGCGCTCGGTGCGGAGGGTGCTCCGGACGAGGGGGCGGCTCGGGAGAGGGCTCCAGGTCCGTCGCGGCGCGGACCGGCAGGCGGGTCCGCTGTCTTCGGGCGCGCGGTCACCGCCCGGTTCGGCGCAAGGTCCGAGGGCGGGCCCCTCTCTCTCCCGGCGTCCTCGGGCCACCAGGACATCGACGCGGCGGCGTCGCGGCTCGCCGCGGAGCAGCACACCGCCGTCGGCATCGAGCACCTCCTCCCTGCCGCGCTCGACGCTGATCCCCTGGCTGGGCGGATTCTGGCGGCGCTGGGGGTCTCGGAGGATCAGATCGCGGAGGCACGGCGCATCGCCACACCGCCCGCCGGGCTGATCGAGCAGCGCCGCGCCTACGCGGAGAGGGCTGCGGAGGTGGCTCGCACGCACGGGTGGTCGTGGATCGCCCACCCCACGGCGCGCCCTTCCAAGGCCAGTGGCATCCCCGACGTCGACGAGGTCCTCCGGCTGCGAGACGAGCTGGAGGTGGCGGAGAAGCGCTGGCGCGCCGGCGAGGACGTCCGCCCGGAGGGCGGGGCCGGAGGGGCGTAGGCGGGACTGCAGCGGATCGGTCCTCGGCGATCGGCGCGACCTCAGGCCTGGCTCCGGCCGCGCCGTCTCAGGCCGAGGGTCCGGCCGCCTCCGACGGGCGGCGCGATCGCCTCGGCGAGTAGCGGCCGCCGGCGCTGGCGTCGAGCGCGAGGCAGACGATCAGCGCGATCAGCCAGCCGTTCCACGTCGACAGGTGCGGCAGTCCGGCGATCAGCCAGGCGATCAGCCACAGGAAGCTCATGGCTCAAGCCTACGGGGATGCCGCAGGAGGGGGCCATCCGGCCACCCCACGGGTTCTTCCGTGGGTTCGCGCTACCACGCCAACGCCGTCACGGATCAGGGCGTCTGCCAGCACCCGGACGCCTGACACCCGGGGAGCAGGGCGGCTGCGCTGTCGACTCGGTGATGTCGAGGCCGGCCCGAGCTCCGCCGCACCCTGAATCGCTTCGGCGTTCGGGCCCGGATTCCACTGGTAGAATCGCGCGAGATGCCTGGTCCGGTCGTGACATGGGCGCAGGGCACGCTCCTCGACATGCCCAACTGCGCGCAGTACCCGGCCGCCTGTCGCAACTACGAGTCGGGCCAGGGGTCGTGGGTCGTCCTGGTGGCGGTGCTCATCCTCGTGGCGGTGCTGGTCATGGCCGCCGCACTCGTCGCCGTCATCGTCAGGCGGGGTCGCCGGAGGCGCCTGCAGCCGCCGCCGCCCCCTCCTCCTCTCAGCCGATCCTGACCGGTCCAGCCGGCCCGTGTCGATGGGATCGTACCTGTGGTCGCTGGGGCTCACCCTGCTGATCGAGGTGCCCGTCTACGCGGCCGGGCTGGCCGGTCTCTGCGGTGTGCGGCTGGTCCCCGGCGCTGCCGCCGGGACCGTGGTGAACCTGATCACGCATCCGATCGGGTTCCTCGTGGTCCTTCCGGCGCTGCAACCCCACACCGGCTACTGGACCGCGCTCGCCCTCCTCGAGGTCCTGGTGTGGCCGGCCGAAGCGCTCATGCTCTTCGCCTGGCTTCGTCGCGACCTGCGGGTGTTGCTTGGCCTCAGCTTCGTGGCCAACGGCCTGTCGCTCGGCATCGGTCTGCTGCTCTTCTGAGGAGGCGTGATCGTCTCGGACAGCAGGTCGGTGCCAGCGCTCCACCGACCCTGCCGAACTCCTGACCTGTCGTGAAGCCGGTCGCTCAGTCGCCGACGTAGATGTCGAGACCGAGGGGCCCGTCGTAGCTGTTCCCCTCGGGCACGTGCAGGGTGACCACGATCTGAGTGGTGGAGCCCGCCTCCAGGGTGAACGGATCTGACGGGGCGATGTTGCTGATCTCCAGCGGTGCGCCGGTGGAGCTGGGATGGAGACGGACCGTCCCGCTGTAGCTCCCACCGCAGTACGCGCCGTCGCTGGCGATGGTGACCTGGAGCGTGACCTCGAACGTCCGATTGGGATCCGCCACGTTGGGCCCGATCATCTGGCCGGCGGGACCGAGGTCGGTGTTGGGCGGCAGGCATGTCGTGCTGACATCCGCGCTGGCGGCGTATGCGTACACGGTGATGTCCGTGATGGTCACGCAGCCGAAGCACCCCACCGGCTTGGGCGTGGCGGTTGGGGTGGCGGTGTGCGACGGGGTGGGTCGCGCCGTCGGCTTGGGTGTGGAGGACGTGTGGGAGTTGCTGGTGGGAGCGGGACTCCCACCGGAACCCTCGGTCCGAGCTGAGCGATCCATGATCCGTGCCATGGCGACGAGCGGCCCACTGTCGGTGACGGTCGCCCGATACTCGACGCCGAGGAGCAGGAAGTCGTCCCCCTCCCGCCATGCGATCGAAAGCCAGTTCCCCTCGTCAGTTCCGATGAAGCTGTAGATGGTTGCCCCGCTGCCGAGATCCGCCTCGGAGTCCATCTGCTGTGCCTGGGATTCCGCCGCGAGGGCGGCGACGCCGCTGGCCAGCGCCGCCTGAGCGGCGGCATTGGAGTGGAAGACCATGGCCACCGACTTCACCGCGTCGGTTCCGGTCTCTTCCGGAGTGCCCAGGAACGCCGACTGGTATCCGGTCCCGGCGGTGATCCCGGTGAGGGCGTGCGTGTTCGAGGGATCGACGGCGTAGCCGGTTCCCAGGTCGGCGAGAGACAGAACCAGGCTCTGGGGGCTGACCGGCTGAGCAGCGGTGGCCGCCGGCGACGAAAGAACGACGCGGACCGGCGAACAGCCGGCGAGCGACACCGCCAGCAGCGACGCCCCGAGCAGGGCACCGGCCCGGGTTGCGGTCGCCCTTCCTCGGTGAACCCCCGGGATCGGAGTGGGCAGGACCGGGCGCCCCCCCCGCCTCGAGGAAGGGAATGGACGCCTCCACATGGCGACCACGAGCGTAGCGCGGCCGCCGCAACGATGCGGTGCCGACCAGTCACAAACCCCCGCCACCGCCGGGGCCGCGCCGTCCGGGGCGCCCGGCCTAGACTCGGACGGTGCCCCAGTTCGAGCTGACGTCCGAGTTCTCCCCGGCCGGCGACCAGCCCGGCGCCATCGCCGCCCTGCTGGAGAGCCTCCGCCAGGGCAACCGCGAGCAGACCCTCATGGGGGTCACCGGCTCCGGCAAGACGTACACGGTGGCCCAGGTCATCAACCACCTGCAGCGGCCCACCCTGGTGCTCTCCCCGAACAAGACGCTGGCGGCCCAGCTCTGGGCCGAGTTCCGCGAGTTCTTCCCCTCCGCCAGCGTCGAGTACTTCGTCTCCTACTACGACTACTACCAACCGGAGGCCTACATCCCGCGCACCGACACCTACATCGAGAAGGACTCGTCGCGCAACGAGGAGATCGACCGGCTGCGCAACAGCGCCACCCGCGCCCTGCTGACGCGCCGCGACGTGATCGTCGTCGCCTCCATCTCCTGCATCTACGGCATCGGCTCGCCGGAGAACTATCTGGGCGAGTCCATCGACCTGAGCCTCGGGGCGAGCTGGCGGCGCGACATCCTGCTGCGCAAGCTCAGCGACCTCCAGTACGTCCGCAACGACGTGGACTTCGGCCGCTCGCGGTTCCGCGTCCGCGGCGACGTCCTCGACGTCCAGCCCGCCTATGAGGAGCTGGCGCTGCGCATCGAGTTCCTCGGTGACGAGATCGAATCCATCCGCGAGCTGGACCCGCTGACCGGGGAGATCGTCGCCCAGCGCGACCAGGTCACCATCTTCCCCGCCTCCCACTACGTCACCCCCGCCGAGCAGATGAAGGCGGCGGTGGAGCGGATCGAGAGCGAGCTGGAGGAGCGGGTCGCCGACCTGGAGAGCCGGGGCCGGCTCCTCGAGGCGCAGCGGCTCCGCCAGCGCACCGGCTTCGACATGGAGATGATGCGCGAGACCGGCACCTGCGCCGGGATCGAGAACTACTCGCGTCACCTCACCGGCCGTGGGGAGGGGGAGCGGCCGTTCTGCCTGCTCGACTTCCTGCCCGAGGACGCACTCATCGTCGTCGACGAGTCCCATGTCGCCGTGCCCCAGATCGACGGCATGTCGAAGGGGGACAGGGCGCGGAAGCTGCCGCTCGTCGAGTACGGCTTCCGCCTCCCCTCGGCGCTGGACAACCGCCCGCTCACCTTCGCCGAATGGGACGCCATGGTGGGACAGATCGTCTACGTCAGCGCCACGCCCGGGCCGTACGAGGAGCAGCACTCCAGGCGCATGGTGGAGCAGATCAACCGTCCCACCGGCCTGATCGACCCGACCCTGGAGATCAGGCCCAGCGAGGGTCAGATCGACGACCTGCTGGCGCAGATCCGGCGCCGGGTCGAGCGCGGGCAGCGCTCGCTGGTGACGACGCTGACCAAGAAGATGGCCGAGGACCTCACCGACTACATCCGCGAGGCGGGGGTCAAGGCACGCTACCTGCACAGCGACATCGAGACCATGGAGAGGGTGGAGATCATCCGCGACCTGCGGCTCGGCGTCTTTGACGTCCTGGTCGGCGTCAACCTCCTGCGCGAGGGGCTCGACCTGCCCGAGGTCGCCTTCATCGGCATCCTCGACGCCGACAAGGAGGGCTACCTCCGCGGCTTCCGCTCCCTCATCCAGACCATCGGCCGGGCGTCGCGCAACCTGGAGGGCCACGTCGTCATGTACGCCGACGGCACCAGCGAGGCGATGCGCCGCACCATCGACGAGACCGACCGCCGCCGCGCCATCCAGGTGGCCTTCAACCAGCGGCACGGCATCACCCCCCAGTCCATCGTCAAGGCGGTCCACCAGATGGAGACACACCGCGACGAGCTGAGCCTGCGGGCGGCGTCCTTCCAGGAGTCGGCGGGGCTGCCGCCGGACGAGCTGCTCCGCCTCGCCAAGGACGTCGAGAAGGAGATGAAGCGGGCCGCCGGCGACCTCGAGTTCGAGAGGGCGGCCGAGCTGCGCGACCGTCTCACCGAGCTCCGCCGGCGCCTCGAGGATGGGCCGGAGGGCGGTCGCCCGGTGGCGGTGGGGAGCGGCGCGGGCGGGCGGCGGCGTGCCTCCGGACGGCGGCGCAGCGGGCCCTGAAACCGTTGCGGCGGCCAGTGGATCGCGGCTAGCAACCGATTTGTGACAGGCCCGCCAGATGGAGCCCCCGCAAGACGTCACCGCAACGTCATCTCGCTACGAAACGGCTGGCTAGACTGGGCAACGTCTCGGTAACGTAACGACGACCTGAGGTGGCACTGTGAAGATCTGGCGACGCGCGATGGCACTCGAGCCGAGCGTTGTCCCGGTGCCCTCGGCGCCGATCACCAGCCTCGCCTGGGAGTTCGGAGACCAGTACTGCTCGGCGCGTGGTTGCACACAGAAGACCGGGCTTGCCTGCAGCTACATCGACCGCCGGCAGCGCCCCTGCCCGACGGCGTGGTGCCCGCAGCACCGCACCATCACCCGCGGCGCGGTCTTCTGCAAGACCCACGGCCGCTACATGGAGGGGGCCACCGACGAGTTCCGCGAGGAGGTCAGGGTCGACCTCGAGAACCTCGTGCCCGTGGTGCTCGCCTGGATCGTCCAGGAGGTGGACGACGAGATCTCCGCCGCCATGCTCGACGTCGCCCTGGAGTGGCGGCAGGCGCTGGTGCTGGACCCGGTCCACTTCGTCTTCATCGGCATCAACCGGGTGCGCAGCTGGGAACGGGCCTGGAAGGTGTGCGACAACCTCGGACCCACGCTGCGCGTCGCCGTCGTCATCGAGGAGGCCAACCCCGGCGTCGTCGAGGCGAGGATCAACGCCCGGCCGGTGCTGAGCCTGCGCGTCCCCTGGCACCAGAGCCACGGCTACGGCCAGCCGCCCGCCACCATGGCGGAGGCGCGCGGCGCCGTCTTCGAGTTCCGCGAGAGGCTGCTGTCGGCGCTCATCCGGGGCATCGCGGAGTGGAAGCGCGACAACCTCGGCAACCGCGAGCTGGACCCCGCCAGCCTGCGGGGCTACGCCCGGCCGTCCTCCGACCCGAGCCATCCCCGAACTCCGACCTATCGCGGCTGATCGGCCCACCGGCGGGGCGTGCATACCGCACATCCGTTCGGTATGATGGCTGGCCATGGGAGCACTGGGAGGCGACCCCGGCGGCACCGTCTTCGTCTGCGGGGCCTGCGGTGCCTCCAGCCCGAAGTGGCAGGGCCGCTGCGACGCCTGCCTGGAATGGAACACGCTGACCGAGGAGAGGGCCCGGGCGCCCCGGCGCCGCTCCGCTGAGCCGGCCCCGGTGGCGGTGCGGCTCGGGGGCATCGACAGAGGGCGGACCAGGCGGCTGCCGACCGGTCTGGCCGAGGTGGACCGCGTTCTCGGCGGTGGCCTGGTGGACGGCTCCCTGGTCCTGCTGGGCGGCGACCCCGGCATCGGCAAGTCCACCCTCGCCCTCCAGCTCGCCCACGGCATCGGCTCGGCGCCGGCGCCGAGCCTGTACTGCGCCGGCGAGGAGTCGCCCTCCCAGCTGGCGATGCGGGCGGAGCGGATGGGCTGCTTCGACGAGCGGATCGTCGTCTCGGACGAGATGTCGCTGCCCGGGTGCATCGCCGTGATCGAGGCGACCCACCCGCCCATCGCCGTGGTGGACTCGGTGCAGACGCTGCACGATCCCGACGCCCCCGGCCACCCCGGCAGCCCCTCCCAGGTGAGGGCGGCGGTCACCCGGTTGCTCGAATGCGCCAAGCGCAGCGGGATCCCCATCCTCCTGGTCGGCCATGTGACCAAGGAGGGGGCCATCGCCGGCCCCCGCACCCTGGAGCACATGGTCGACGTCGTCCTCTACCTGGAGGGGGATCGCCACGGTGAGCACCGCCTGCTCCGGGGGCTGAAGAACCGCTTCGGGGCGACCGGGGAGCTGGGCATCTTCCAGCTCGGCGGGACGGGGATGACGGAGGTCGGCAGCGCCGGCCGCGCCTTCCTCGAGGAGGGCAGCCTGGCCATCCCCGGCAACGTGCTCACCGTCACCTCCGAGGGATCGCGGGCCCTCGTCGTCGAGGTCCAGGCGCTCACCGTCGCCTCCTCCCAGGCGATGCCGCGGCGCACGGCGTGGGGCTTCGACCTCCCCCGCCTGCAGCTCCTCGTCGCCGTGCTGCAGAAGCGGGCCCGCCTCCCATTGGGCGAGCGCGACGTCTATCTCAACTGCGTCGGCGGCGTCCGGCTGACCGAGCCGGGGGTCGACCTGGCGGCGGCCATGGCGGTGCAGGGGGCGGAGATCAACGCCGCCGCGGACCCCGGAACCGTCGTCATCGGCGAGGTCGGACTCGGCGGCGAGATCCGGCGGGTGCGCCACCTGGACGCCCGCCTGGCGGAGGCGGCCGCCGTCGGCATCCGGCGCGCCATCATCCCCGCCGGCCAGGAGAGCCGGGTGCCGGGGATCCGCTGCCACCCCGTCGGCTCCTTGCTGGAGACCCTCGACCTTCTCATCCCGGTCGGGGAGCGCGCGCCGCTGGCGCGCCCGGCCCGATCGGCCCGGCCAACGCCTTCATGGGTGCTTCGCCCTTCTGAAACCGTCGCGTGACGAGGGGGAACACCCGAGGCGGTGTTCCCGCCCCTGTGTTTCAATCGGGAGCGATGGTTTCCAATCCGACTCCCGGGGTCCGGAGGGCTCGCACCCTGGCCCGCCTGGTCGGTGCCGTCGTCGGCATGGTCGCCGGCGTCCTGTACGGCAGCCTCCTCGTGAAGGACTCCGGTGGCATGCTCCTCAGCAACCGCGGCGTCGGGCTGGCGGCCCTGCTGGCCACCGGCGTCGCCGGCTCCGCCGCCATGGCCCTGGCCGCCCCGCTGCTCACCGTCGATCCCTTCCTGTGGCTGGAGCACGTCCTCGACGACGCCCCGGTGAGCGAGCTGATCGGAGCGCTTGGGGGCGCCATCGTCGGGCTCCTCATCAGCGCCCTCGTCGCCGTCCTGCTCAGCCCCCTGCCCTGGGGGCTGGGCTTCATCGTCTCGGTCAGCTTCGCCATCTGCCTCGTCTACGTCGGGGTGCGGACCGGCACCCGCCGGCGCGACGCCTTCGCCGAGGTGCTGCGGCGGCGGGCGTCCCAGGGTTCCGTCGTCGAGGAGCTGGGACCGCAGGACGGCGCCCCCATCGTCCTCGACACCTCCGTCCTCATCGACGGCAGGATCACCGACGTCGCCGCCAGCGGTTTCATCCAGGGCCGCCTGCTCATCGCCGCCTTCGTCCTCGAGGAGCTGCAGCGGGTCGCCGACTCCGCCGACCCCCTGCGGCGCTCCCGCGGCCGCCGCGGGCTCGCCGTCGTCGACGTGCTGAAGCGGGAGGCCCATGTCACCTGCGAGATCACCGACCTCGACTTTCCCGGCACGCCCGAGGTGGACTCGCGCCTGATCAAGCTGGCCAGGGCGCGGGGGGCACTCCTCATGACCAACGACTTCAACCTCAACCGCCTGGCCACCGTCGAGGGGGTCCGGGTGCTCAACCTCAACGACCTGGCCAACGCCCTCAAGCCCATCGTCAGCTCCGGGGAGTCCCTGGAGCTGACGATCGTCAAGGAGGGCAAGGAGCCGAACCAGGGGGTCGGCTATCTCGACGACGGCACCATGGTCGTCGTCGAGGGCGGCAGCGCGCAGATCGAGCACCAGGTGACGGCGACGGTGACCTCGGTGCTGCAGACCGCCGCCGGCCGGATGATCTTCGCCGCGCTGGCGGGCGACGGCGCCCGGCCGGCCAACGGGAAGCCGCGCCCGGCACCCCGCCCGGCGCGGGTGGCCAACCGCTGAGATCCGCGGTCATCGCCGCGGGGGCGCCGACAGCGCCATGATCCTCCGGTGAGCGTCTGCGCGATCGTCCCGGCGGCGGGACGCGGCGAACGGGCCGGGCTCGACAAGCTCTGGGCGGACGTCGGCGGCCGTCCGCTGATCGCGCTGACCCTGGAGCGGGTGGCCGCGGCCGGTTCGATCCAATCCATCGTGGTCGTCTGCCCGGAGGAGCGCCACGACGAGGTGCGCGAGATCGCCCTCCACCTCGGCATCGCCGACCTCACCTGCGTCCCCGGGGGGGTGCGCCGCCGCGACTCGGTGGCGAACGGTCTGCGCGCCGTCGGCGCCCCCGAGATCGTCGTCGTCCACGACGCGGCCCGTCCGCTGGTCTCCCCGGCCCTCATCGAGGCCGTCATCGCCGCCGCCCGCCGTCACGGTGCCGCCACCGCCGGCATCCCCTGCATCGACACCATCAAGCGCGTCGACAACGGCGTCGTGGTGGAGACCCTGTCCCGGCAGTCGCTCATCTCCGTCCAGACGCCCCAGGCGTTCGCGGCCCAGCTGCTGCTCCGGGCCCACGCGGCGGACGGGGAGGACGCCTCGGACGACTGCATCCTGGTGGAGCGCCTCGGCGAGCCGGTCGCCGTGGTCCCCGGCGAGATCGGCAACCGGAAGATCACCCACGCGGAGGACATCGAGTGGCTGCGCCGTCATCTCCAGTGGGCCCCGGCGCCGTGACGCTCCGGATCGGCCACGGCCTCGACGCCCACCGCTTCACCGCCGGGCGGCCATTGATGCTCGGCTGCGTTCCCATCCGCTCGGAGCGGGGGCTGGCCGGGCACTCGGATGGCGACGCCGCCGCCCACGCCCTCGCCGACGCCTGCCTCGGGGCTGCCGGCCTGGGCACCATGGGCGACCACTTCCCCTCCAGCGACGAGCGCTGGCGGGGCACCTCGGGGAGGGAGTTCCTCGAGCTGGTCGCCGCCGCGCTGGCGGCGGTCGGCGCCCGCATGCTCAGCGCGCAGGTGGTGGTGGTCTGCTCCGAACCACGCCTCGGCCCCTGGTTCCCGGCCATGGCGACGGCGATGGCGGATGCCCTCGGGCTGCCCGCCGGCGCCATCTCGGTCGGTGCCACCAGCGGTGACGGCCTGGGGGACGTGGGCCGGGGCGAGGGGGTGCTCGCCTCCGCCGTGGCGCTGCTCGACCTCGGCTCAGCCGCCCGCTTCGGTGGTGACGACAGCTGAGGCGTGAACCCCGCGCTGGCTGGTGAGCCAGAGGCGCAGCGTGCCGCCGCCGGTCACGCAGCGCACCTGGACGTCGCACTCCAGGTCGATGGGCAGGCGGTACTCGCACTCGGCGGCGACGGGGACGCGGCCGGGCAGTGACCGGGCGATCTGGTCCTCGACCGCCTGCCAGTGGACGGCGTTGTTGACGTGGCCCATCACGTCGAGGTCGGCGGCCCGCACCGGCCAGGGCCTGGCCGCGGCGTCCGCCGCCGGGCCGGGCTGGAGTAGCCGGGCCGACACCGTGCGGCCGCCGGCCGCCGGCCCCCAGACGCGATCGAAGGCCTCGTTGAGGGGAGCCAGGCGGCCGCTGGCGGGATCCAGCGAGGCCCAGAGCACCGCCGCCTCGACGTGGCCGCCGCCGTCGCCCCGCGCCCTGGTGCGGCGCTCGGCCCAGTGGGGGCCCGACCCGCTGCAGAACGTCGAGTAGGTGACCCGCTCCAGGTAGCGCGGCCACCGCATCACGGCCAGGGCGGCGCGGCGCACCACCCAGACGATGGGCTGGTGGTCCATCCCCGAATCGCGGCTGTCGTCGGTGGCCACGTCCTGCAGATGGCGCGCCAGGGCGTCGAGGCGGAGGCGGCCGGTGGCGTCGGCGTCGCCGAGCCGCACCTGGCGGGTGTTCTCGAAGACGCGCCCGCCGGCGTTCGGCAGCAGGGCCGTCGAGGCGAGCACGCCGCCGGGGGGGAGTTCCTGCACCCCGCCACCCTATCGGATCGGCACGGCCTCCCGGCCGGCGCCCCGCCCGGATATCCTGAGTCCTCGTGACCCTGCAGCTCCACGACACCCTGACCAGGCGGTTGCGGCCGGTCGAACCGCTGGAGCGGGGCCACGTCCGCCTCTACACCTGCGGCCCGACGGTGTGGAACCGCGCCCACATCGGCAACTTCCGCACCTTCCTCTTCGAGGACGTGCTGCGGCGGTGGCTGGAGCACCGCTTCGATCGGGTCACGCATGTCATGAACCTGACCGATGTCGACGACCGGCTGATCGGCAACGCCGGCGCCCACGGGTGGAGCCTGGACGAGGAGACGCAACCCTGGATCACCGCCTTCGCCGAGGACCGCGAGACGCTGGGCGTCCGCCCCGCCCACGTCTACCCCCGGGCGACCCGCCACATCGAGGACATGGTGGCGCTCATCGAGCGCCTCGACGCCGCCGGGGTCACCTACCGCAGCGACGGCAGCGTCTACTTCCGCATCGCCGGCTTCCCCCGCTACGGCGCCCTCTCCGGCATCCCCGCCGAGGGGCTGGTGGCGGGCGCCAGCGGCCGCATCGACGACGACGACTACGCCAAGGAGGACGCCCGCGACTTCGCCCTCTGGAAGGCGGTCGGGCCGCAGGACATCGGCTGGGACACGCCGCTGGGACGGGGGCATCCCGGCTGGCACATCGAGTGCTCCGCCATGAGCATGGCCATCCTCGGGGAGAGCTTCGACATCCACTGCGGCGGCGTCGACAACATCTTCCCCCACCACGAGAACGAGATCGCACAGTCGGAGGCGGCGACCGGGAAGCCCTTCGTCCAGATCTGGTGCCACGCCGAGCACCTGACCATCGCGCGGGAGAAGATGGCCAAGCGGCTGGGCAACTTCCGCACCGTCCCCGACCTGCTGGCGGCGGGATTCCGCGCCTCGGTGATCCGCTACTTCCTCATCACCGGTGCCCATTACCGGCGCACCCTCGACTGGGACGAGGAGCCGCTGCGCGCCGCCGAGGAGGCGGTGCTGCGCTTCGCCGAGTTCCGCGACCGCGTCACCGGGCTGGGCGACGGCGGGGGAGGGGAGGAGGTCGCCGAGCGCTGCCGGGCGGCCGGCACGGCGTTCGAGGAGGCGATGGACGACGACCTCAACGTCCCCGCCGCCATGGGGCAGGTCTTCGCCGCCATCCGCGACATCAACCGCCTGCTCGACGCCGGCACGCCGGAGCCGGAGGTCCGTCTCCAGCTTCGCGGCCTGGTCGACGAGGTGGACGACGTGCTCGGCGTGCTCCCCCTGGTGGACCGCGAGCGGGCGGGGGTCACCCTGACCGCGGACGACCAGGATCTGCTCGACCGCCGGGCCGCCGCCCGGAGCGGCCGCGCCTGGGAGGAGGCGGACCGGCTCCGCACCCGGCTCCTCGAACGCGGCATCATCGTCGAGGACACGGCCCAGGGTCAGCGCTGGAAGCGCCGGTAGCCTGGGCGGTCCGGCCGCCAGAGGTGGGCCGCATCTCCGTGGACATCCTGTACGGGCGCAATCCCGTGCTCGAGGCGCTGCGCGCCGGGCGCGGCGTCCGCCGCCTGGTGGTCGCCGACGGCCTGCCCGACGAGGCACGCCTCCAGGAGATCCTCGACATCGCCGCCTCCCGCGGCATCGCCGTGGAGCGGACGGGTCGGGGGCGCCTTCTGGACATCGCCCATTCGGAGCACCACCAGGGCGTCGCCGGGTACTTCCACAGCCGCCCCGAGCCGCGCCTCGACGCGGTGCTCGCCGCCTGCCGGCCGCCCGCGCTGCTGCTCGTCCTCGACGGCATCCAGGACCCGCAGAACCTGGGCGCCCTGATGCGCAGCGCCGAGGCGGTGGGCGTCGACGCCGTCATCGCCCCCCGGCACCGGGCGGCGACGCTCACCCCGGCCGCGGTCAAGGCCTCGGCCGGGGCCAGCGAGTACGTCCCGCTGGTGACGGTCACCAACCTCGCCCAGGCGCTGGCGCACCTCGCCGACGCGGGCATCTGGCGGGTGGGGCTCGCCGCCGAGGCGGAGGAGAGGTACGACCAGGTCGACTATCGCGAGCCCACGGCGATCGTCATCGGCGCCGAGGCGGACGGGCTCCGGCAGCTCACCCGCCGCTCCTGCGACCGGCTCGTCTCCCTGCCCATGGCGGGGCGGGTGGCGTCGCTGAACGCCGCCGCCGCGGGTGCCGCGATCCTCTACGAGGCGTACCGGCAGCGCGGTTTCGCCGTCCGATGACCCGGCTCATCGTCGACGGCTACAACATCATCCACGCCTGGCCCGACCTCGCCCGGAGCATGCGCACAGAGAGCCTGGAGGAGGCGCGGCGCCGTCTCATCGCCCGCCTCGCCGAGTACCGGGCCAGCACGGGCACGGAGGTCCTCGTCGTCTTCGACGCCCGCAAGCGGCGCCGCGGCAGCACCGACCGCGAGGTGGTCGAGGGCGTCGAGGTCCGTTACGGCAGCGTCCAGGAGAGCGCCGACCACGTCATCGAGCGCCTGATGTACGAGGCGTCGCGCAAGGGCTCGGGCCTCGACCTGGTGCTCGCCACCGACGACCGCCTGCAGAGCGACCTCGTCTCCGGGATGGGGGTGCCCACCATGTCGAGCCGGACGCTGCTTGCCGAGGTGGAGCGGGCGGACACCGACCGCGCCGGCGAGATGCGCCGCCGGGTCGAGGCGCCGGCCGCCGACGGGAGGATCGAGAACCGCATCGACGCCGAGGTGCGGCGCCGCCTGGAGGAGATGCGCCGCGGCGGTGACGCCGGCGGCTGACGCGGTCAGCGTTCCTCGAGCTGGTCGGTGGTCGCGGCGGTGGTGGTGAAGGCGTTGCTGACCACCGCGGGGACCGGGGTGAGCATGGAGTACTGGTACCCCACGGTCACCTGGACGATGTCGTTGGCCACGACGCAGTTCGCCGGGGTGTAGCCGGTCTCGAAGACCCAGCCCGCCGACGCGCTGAAGTAGGCGCAGAGCGTCGGGGTGGTGCTCGCTGTCGTGTTCCAGTAGCTGATGGAGATGCAGCCGCGGCTGCCGGAGGGGACGGTGAAGTTGAAGGTCGTCTTGGAGCTGCCGTTGGGCCCGTACTCGGGGACGGCGGAGCCGTTCCACAGGCAGCTGACGTTGGGGATGCTCGCCTGGGTGGACGCCGAACGGATGGCGGCCTCGACCGTGCCGGCGGGCGGCGTGGCCGAGGTCGACCAGGCGGTGCCGCCGCAGGTGGAGCCATTGGGCACGCACTGCTGGACGACGGCGAAGCGCACCCCGGCCCGGGCGGCGTTCTCGACGCTCAGCTGAGCCCCGTAGAAGCTGCCGAAGTCGATGATGGAGAAGAGCAGGAGGACGAAGACGGGGAGGACCATGGCGAACTCGACCATGGACTGGCCGCGGGAGGTGGAGCGCCGAGCTGCCCGTCTCATGACGCCGTGTTGACCTCCATGGCGTAGGAGCCGACCGCGGTGGGCAGCACCGGCAGGCTGCCGAAGAGAGGCGTGATCGAGGTGTAGACGACGGCCACCGTCACCATGACCATGGAGCCCGTCGCGGCGCAGGTGGCCTCCGTGTAGTTGGTGGCGGCGGTGAAGGTGCCCGAGCTCACCGACCAGTAGCCGCAGGGCACCAGGTCCCAGGAGCCGTTGGGCACGGTCGCGCTCTTCAGGCCGCAGTTGGTCTTGGCGCAGGGAGCGGTGCTGGGACTCCAGGAGGGGGCGGCACCCGTGCTCGCCGGGTAGTAGGCGATGGTGATGCAGCTGCTGCCCGGGCTCGCCGCCGGCGCCACCGTCTGGTTGGGCTCCGTGCCGGACCAGGTGCAGTCGGTGTTCATGAGGTTGATGCCGCCCTGGGCCACCGTCAGGCTCCAGGCCTCGCCCTGCATGATGCCCTCGGTGGTCTGGTCGGAGAAGGTGCAGCCGCCGGTCCCGCCCGGCCCGTTGGGACAGGCCGCCGAGAACGCCTGGGGATTGATGCTGGCGTAGCGGCTGCCGTCGCGGATCACCGATTGGACGTCGTTCGACATCTGCAGGTAGTAGCTGAAGTCCACGATGCCGAGCACGAGGATGAGCAGCAGGGGGAAGCACAGCGAGAACTCGATCATCGCCTGACCCCGGCTGCGCCCTCGGCGCGGCCGCTCGCAGTGACGGGGGCGGACGGAGCGACGGGTGGCCATGGGGTCAGCCGATCAGCCCGGCGCCGGTCACCGAGGCGTAGGCGCCCGGCGCGTTGGCCGCCTGGGTGCTGACCAGGGTCAGCGTGCTGTTGCCGGAGATGGAGGCGGTGTTGACGACCATCACCGAGTTGATCTGGTTGGAGGTGCCGCTGGCGCTGATGATGAGCGGCGAATCGGAGGCGTCGACGCTGCCGCTGAATGTCATGGTCCCGGCGCCCGAGATGTTGATCTGGGCCGTGTCCTTGGGGTCGACCATGAGGGCGACGCCCTGGTAGGTGCCCGAGCTGGGGGCCGTCTGGGAGTAGGCGCCCGAGGCCGCGACGTCGAAGTCGCCGCCGTCAGCGCCGGTGCAGGGCTCCGTGTTGGTCGAGGTGTAGCCGGTGCAGGTGAGGTAGATGAAGACGCCGGCGGTGGCGGTGAGGGTGGCACCGCCTGCGAGGTTGAAACCGCCCTCGAGGACGTAGGTGCCGGCGCTCATGGTCAGCACCAGGCTGCCGTTGGGATCGAAGTTGGTGTAGACGCCCGGCGAGACGGTGCAGGTCCCCGAGCCGTCCCAGTTGGTGCAGGTGGTCTTGAAGTTCTTGGCGGTTGTCGCGACCGACGGGGCGGCGAGGGAGGCGAGGGGATTGGCGACGCTCTTGGCGCCGGTGACCGGCGTCGGGGTCGCCGTGTCGCCGGTGGCGAGGGAGGTGCCGCCGACGATGTTGATGACGCTCCCGGAGATGCTCGTGGTGCCGGTCTCGTAGAGGGCCGAGGATGAGCTGGAGTCGATGTCGATGGGCGCCCCTGTGACCGCGATCTTGGAGCTGCCGATGATGGAGACCGCCTGCGCGGCGGTGGCGTTCATGACGCAGAGCCCGCACACCGGTGTGGAGCTCGTCCCCCCGATGGCGGCGATGGCCGAGGCGGCGATCGTCTCCGTCCTGGCGCTGGACTCGATGAACGAGGAGGTCGAGGTGTTGGTGACCTGGGCCTCCACCTGGGTCACCGACGCCACCGCCGGGCACTGCGTCGTGGTGCTGGGGCAGCCGTTCACGGTGAGCGTGTAGCTGGTGCTCGAGGTGAAGACGGTCAGCACCACGCTGCAGGGCGTGGACGGGCCGGTGCAGTCCAGGGTCGCGACGTCGGCCGCCTGCTTGTAGGCGGTGACCAGGGTGTCCTTGGCGCTGATCGCGGTGGAGGCGGCCAGCGCGGCGGCGTCGGCGACGTTCTGGTCGGCGCGCTGCTCGTCGTAGCCGGTGCCGGCGTTCACGGAGAGCGCCACGAAGCCGGTGAGGATGACGATGAGGAGGGCCACCAGCGGCATCGCCTGGCCCCCCTCGAGCAGGGAGCGGCGGCCGCGCCGGGAGTGACGACGGCACTGCGCAGGCCCGACACCTGGGGGCACGGATGTGAACATGCGCAGCACCGACGTCACCCCCGCGCGCCGCGGCCGGCCCCCGACGGGGTCGGCAGGTCGCGAGACGGCAGGGCGGGTGGGAGCTCCCGGTGGAGGACCGCCCGCGAAGTGGTCAGGTTCGAAACCGAGAGCACGAATGTCGAGAGAGACGTCTCCAGCAGCAGCGGGGTGATCCACCCGTCCTCGCACGACGGGAACCGGAAGGATTCGAGCCCGGCATCAGGCTCACTCCATCCGTGCGTCGCCGCCCAGTCGCTGCCTTCGAGCCAGTCCAGGAGAGTGTCGCGGTCGTCGCCGACGACGAGCATGAGGCCCCCTGGGCCCCCCTTGTTCCAAACGGTCGCAATCCCAATCCGGGAATTGGCTTCCACTGTGCTGCCCCCGTGGTCGGTGTACTCATCGATCATGGGCTGGGGGCAGCTGGCTTCCCAGATTCCGATGCGTCTACTTCGAATGGGTCAACTACACCAGCGGATCAACCGGATCACCCGGCCTGGCACGCCTGTCAGGGCCCGCGTCCGGCACGCCCGCCGCGGTTGGGGATTAGCGCCCCCAGGTCAGACGGCCGGCCCCCCCGCTGCGGGCACGTCGACCACCGTCGGGTCGGTCGGCGCTTGCGGTGCGGTGGCCGGGGCGTAACCGGGCACCGACTCCGGGGGCGCCACCACCCCGGCCGGAGAGGCGCCCGGGGTCGTGGCGGGGCCGGGCTGCCCGCCGGGACCGGCGGCGAACGCCTTGGCCACCTCCGGGTTCACCACCTGGCCGGCGCCGCAATACGTGCAGGTGGCGATGTAGCGGGTGCGGAAGGGGAAGATGGGGATGAAGAACAGGGTGAACCAGCGTTGCGACCTGACCAGCCGGTGGGCCGCCTCCTGGCCGCAGCGCGGGCATCGGGTCCGGACCATCGCCAGAGGGCGAACTCTGCCGCGGAAGCCCCAGATGATCATCGCCATCCCTCCGCCCGTCGCCTGTCAGCCGTCGCAGTGCGAACCGCGCTGGTCGACGGGCGGCGGGACGGGATGCGGCATTGTAGGCCGGCGGCCCCGGCGGCGTCCGGGGCACGGTCACACCGCCGGTTGCCGGATACTGAGGTCGCAGCCATGGATGGCACACCGCGCCCGCTTGCGCCACGCCCCCTGAGCGCCGAGGAACGGTCGATCCTCGACCGGCTGCTGGACGTCGGCTTCCCCGGGTCCGAGGCCCTCCGCGCTCAGCTTCCCTTCGTGTCGGTCGTCGGCGCCTGCCCTTGCGGGTGCGTCACGCGCCACCTCGCGGTCGATCGGGGCCAGGCCCCGCCGGCGCAGGGGATCCACGGCCTCATCCCGGCGGAGGCCCGAATCCCGGCACGGGGCAGCGATCACGGGGGTGGCGTCCTGGTGTTCGCCAAGGACGGATACCTCTGCACGCTCGAGGCGTACTCGCATGACGGCGAGCCCATCCGGACCTGGCCGGCTCCCCAGTTGATGACCTTCACCGTCCCTCGCTGAGCCGGCTCCTCGACCCCCAGCCTCAGGGGCGAGGATGTGGGGTGACGCGGCGGAGACTGGACGGCTTGAACAGATGTACGTTGGACAAGCACACTCCGCCAGGAGGTGATCTGGACGGCCACATTGGGGGAGCGGGCGACTACGCTAGGCACGGCCTGGACGGATCGTTCCAGACGGGCGGGTCTGGCCCGATGACGCCGACGTAGCTCAACGGCAGAGCACCGGTTTTGTAAACCGTAGGTTGGGAGTTCGAATCTCCCCGTCGGCTCCAGTCTCTGTGTCCCCCGGATCAGACTTCATCGGGGGAGAAGCCGCCGACTGCGACCTGAGGTTCAGCTCGTCGCGGGCGCCGCCAGTCCCGTGGCCCACGCGCGGATCGCCTCCCAGTCGCGCAGGTCGCGCCGCTCGCCCCGCCGGCGGCCGGGCGGATCGGCGCCGCCGAAGACGGCGATGGCGGCAGGCACCAGCCATCCGCGCTTCGCCAGCGCCCGGTCGAGCTGGGCGCGGGAGCGCTGCCACGCCACGTCCTCGCCGGAGCGGGGTCCCATCGCGAAGACGGCAACCGGGACGGCTCCCAGCTCGGTCCGGTGCCGCTTGAGGAAGCGGTGCGCGTCCTTGTACCAGCGTCCCGAGTACAGGGGGGCCCCGAGAACGACGAGATCGCAGCCCGCGATGGGCTCGCGCGCCTCCCGTGCGCGGCGAATCTCGACCGCATGACCGCCGTCCCGCAGCGTCTGCGCGATGGCGGCGGCCACCTCCTCGGTCGATCCGTTCCTGGTGGCGAACGCAACGAGGATCCGGCTCACCCCTGCACCCCCTGTTTTACAGACATTGACGAGTCAGCGGTCCCATCATGCCGCCACTTGTCCCCCCCTCCGCGGTGGGCATCAGACCGCCACACCGGCCAGCGCGACGACGACCCCGACCGCCCCAGCGATGAGCAGCCCGCTGACCACGCCGCGGCGCAGCGCGAGGAACCAGAGCAGGGCGGCGGCGAGCAGCGGCACCTGCCAGAGGTGCTGCAGAGCGAGGCCGAGCGGGATCGCAGATCCGGCGATGGCGCCGATTACGGAGGGACCGGCTCCGGTGAGGAACGACTGGACCACGCTGCTGGAGCGGATCTGCTGGAAGTGTGGAGCGCCGCCGAGGACGAAGACGAACGACGGCGCGAACGCGACGGCGGCGGCGAGCAGCGCCCCGCCGACCCCCGCCGCGGCGTAGCCGACGACGGCGACCGTCTGCACGACGGGACCGGGGGTGACCTGACCGAGGGCGACGGCGGAGAGGAACTGGGAGCCCGTCATCCAGCGGTACGTGCTGACGGCGTCGTGCTGCATGAGAGGGACGATGACGAAGCCGCCGCCATACGACAGCGCGCCGACCTTGAAGGCGACCCAGGCGAGCGCTCCCAGGCCGCCGACCGCGGCGGTGCGGACGGCGAGCGTCGCGAACAGCCCGGGGGTGGCACGCGCCGGCGCCGCGCGGCCACGCACCCGGATGAGGATCTCGACCAGCCCGCAGGCGACGATCACAAGCACCAGGTAGGCACCGATGAGCGCCGCCGCGGCGCCGCCGAGTAACGCGTAGCCGGCCCAGCGGATGCGCTGTGCGCGCGCTGTCCCGATGCGCTTCCAGCTTGCGGGGCTCAGCCCCCATGCGGCGCTCAGAGCGACGGCCGGCACGGCGGCGCCGGCACCGGCCGCCGCGCCCAGGATCCAGTCCGGCGGATGGCGCAGCAGGAACAGCGCCGCCAGGGCGGTGATGAGGACGAGCCCTGGGACGATGAAGCAGAGGCCCCCCAGGATCCCACCGATGGGGCCGCGCAGGCGCCACGCGCAGTAGATGGCGAGCTGGGTGGAAGCCGGGCCGGGCAGGAGGTTGGCGGCGGCGATGCCGTCCTCGAACTCCTGCGCCTCCATCCAGCCGCGCTCCTCGACGCACATGCGGCGGAGCAGGGCGATGTGGGTGGGCGGTCCCCCGAATCCGACGCAGCCGAGGCGCCCCCACTCCCGGGCGATGGTGCCGAGGGACACGTGCGGCGAGGGCGGTCGCGTCATTGGCGACGCCGGGCCGGAGCGGACGCCACCCGTCTCGAACAGCCTCCGCCCGGACTCGGAAGTCCGGGCGTCAGTCCGGTCCGAGGGCTGCGCCGCACCTGCCGGTCAGTGGAAGAGCCAGGGCAGCTTGAGCCTCAGGCCGCCCTCCTTCAGCGCGTCGATGACGTCGTCGGCGAGGACCCGGCCCAGCGGCCTGCCCTCGGGGTCGACGACGACCACGGAGGAGGCGCGCGCCTCGGTGAGGCGGTCCACCACCTCGTCCAGGAACGCCTCCGGGTGGACGGTGACCGGCCGGGTGTCCGGCATCAGGTCGCTGATGCGGGTGGCGTCGTCGGCGACGAGAACATCGAAGAGGGGGAGGTCCGCCAGCATCCGACCCTCCTTGTCGACCACGGCCACCGAGTCGATGTCGGCGCTGTGGGCCTTCTGGCCGGCGAGCTGCCGGCGCACCTCGGCGACCGTGGCGGTGGGGATGACCTTGGCCAGGGCCGTGGTCATGAATCCGCCCGCCATGGTCTCCGGATAGCCGAGCAGTCCGGTGAGCTGGCGGGCGAGGTCCACCGGGACGTTGGCCAGGATCGCGTCCGCCTCGGGCCGCTCCATGTCGCGCAGGACGTCCACCGCCTCGTCCGGCTCCATCGCCTCGATCAGCTCGGCGGCGCGCTTCGGGGAGGCGTTGCGGATCACCTCCTCGATCTCGTCCGGTTCCATCTCCTCGAGGGCGTCGGCGACCGCTCCCGGGTCCAGCGTCGTCGTCAGCTCGTCGCGGGCCGGCTGGTCCAGCTCCTCCAGGAGGTCGGCGAGCTCGCCGGGGCGCAGGCGCCGCAGGCCCTCGTTGGGGACCTGGAGGCGCAGCTCCGAGCCCGGGTCGCCGAAGGGGTGGACCGCCGACCAGTCGACCAGCCGGTGGTCCTTGCCCGCGGCTCCGGGGAGCCAGCGTCCCAGCCCGCCCCGGCTCCCGCCGGACCCGCCGACGAGGCGGAGCTTTCCCAGCACCGGTGCCAGGAAGAGGTCGTCGGCGCGCAGCACCTTGACCCCGTCGACATCGACCAGCTGCCGCCCCAGCACGTCCTGCACGAGGCGGAGCTCACCCTCGCGGCGTTCGAAACCGGCGGCGCCCGACTCCAGCTTGCGGACGACCACCGCCCGGGCATCCAGGCGGATGATGTTCGCCACCGGCTGGAACACCTGGCGGTCGCCGAGCGCGAGGACGATCCCGGTCACCAGCGGGTACGGCTCGCTGCCCGTCCAGCGTACCACCACGTCCACCAGGCGGCCGGCTCCCCGGCCCTCCTCGTCGGTGGGGGAGATCTTGCGAAGCCTCGCCAGGGAGATGAGCGACGCCTGGACGAAACGGTTTGTCAGCAGGCGCCGCACCCGTTGTCGGGGACGGCGCGTGAGCGATCCGGAGGTGGACGACATCTCTATCGGCCGGCGGCTTGGCGTGACGGCTGTTCGAAGGGAGTTGGAAGGCTCACCTTGTTAGTATACGGGCGCGCTGTGGCGCGGTTTCCGGTGCCCTCCCCGCCCCCTGACCCGGTTTCCGGAGGCACCGATCAGCAGTTTGCGGAGGTGCGCATGGACGGTTCAAGTGGACCGCCAGGCCCGCCATTCAACGCGCCCGTCGTGAGCCTCTAGCCAACCTGCAAGCGGCCTCATCGGCGTGCGCTCGGAACATCGAGCGTTAACGAAAGCGCCGGGAGGCCAGAGATGCCCGAGGAAGAGTTCCGGCCGGGGCCGGGCTCCGCCGTCCTGGATTCGGCCCATGAGGGGCCGATTCGGGGCGCGCTCGGCACCGTGCCCGCCTACGACGCCGATCGACCGCGCCAGTGGTCACGCCGCCTGCTGACGCTGGCCGCGATCATGGGGCCGGGCCTCGTCGTCATGGTCGGCGACAACGACGCCGGCGGCGTCGCGACGTACGCGCAGGCGGGCCAGGACTACGGGGCCAGCCTGCTCTGGGTGCTGGTCCTGCTGGTGCCCACCCTGATCGTCGCCCAGGAGATGGTGGTGCGGTTGGGGGCGGTGAGCGGGGTCGGTCACGCGCGGCTCATCAAGGCGCGGTTCGGCCCCGTCTGGGCGGGCTTCGAGGTGGCCGACCTCGTCCTCCTCAACTTCCTCACCCTGGTCACCGAGTTCATCGGCGTGGACCTGGGGCTGCGCTACTTCGGCGTCACCCCGCTGGCGTCGGTGCCGATCGTCGGGCTCGGCCTCCTCGCCATGGTCGCCACCGGCAGCTTCCAGCGCTGGGAGCGCTTCATGTTCGTCTTCATCGTCACCAGCCTGCTGATGTTCCCCTTGGCGGCGCTCTCCCACCCGACCGCCGGCCCCATCCTCACCGGCCTGGTCGTACCCGGCGTCAAGGGCGGCTTCACCCCCACCTCGGTGCTGTTCATCATCGCCGTGGTGGGGACGACCATCGCCCCCTGGCAGCTCTTCTTCCAGCAGTCGAATGTGATCGACAAGCGGATCACCACCAGGTGGCTCAAGTACGAGCTGGCCGACACCTCGATCGGCGCCGTGCTGACCGTCGCCGGCGCCGCGGCGCTCATGGTGGGCACGGCGTTCGCGTTCGCGCACAGCGGCTTCGCCGGTCAGTTCGGGTCAGGATTGACCGTGGCCCGCGGGCTCAGCCACCAGGTCGGCTCCGCCTCCGGCGCGATCTTCGCCATCATCCTCGTCAACGCCTCGGTGATCGGCGCCTCCGCGGTCACCCTGGCCACCTCGTACGCGCTCGGAGACATGTTCGGGCTGCGCCACTCGCTGCACCGCAGCGTGCGCGACGCCAAGGGCTTCTACCTCACCTTCGTCGCCCTCATCCTGGTGGCCGCCGTCGTCGTGCTCATCCCCGGCGCCCCGCTCGGCCTGATGACGACCGCGGTCCAGGTCCTCGCCGGCCTGCTGCTGCCCGCCGCCATCGTCTTCCTCCTGCTTCTGTGCAACGACGCCGAGGTGCTCGGCCCCTGGGTGAACTCCTTCAGGCAGAACGTGGCGGCGACGGTGATCGTCTCGGCGCTGGTTCTGCTCTCCCTCATCCTCACCGTGACCACCATCTTCCCCAACATCTCGCTGGGCCTCTTCACGGGGGCGACACTGCTGGTCGGCGTCGTCGGCCTCCTCTGGATGGCGCTCGGCTCACGGCGCCGCCACGCGGCGGATCCGGAGCGCCAGCGGTCGGTGGGGGGCGACCGCCATGTGTGGCGCATGCCGCCCCTGAACACCCTCAAGCCGCCGGCGTGGTCGCGCACCCAGCTCGCCGGCATGCTCGCGCTGCGCGTCTACCTGGTGGTGGCCATGCTCATGCTGGCGCTGAAGATCGGCCAGATCGCGTCCGGCCACTGAGGCGTCGACAGCTCAGCGCCCGCGCTCGACGCGCCGCGCCCGGGGCTCGATGAGGTGCTCCAGCCCGCGCTCGGCCACCAGTGCGCGCATCCGCGAGGCGGCGACCTCGCTCGGCAGGTACCACCAGACGGTGTCGACCTCGCGGTCGACCGCGTAGGCGCCGGCCAGGGTGTCCAGCCGGGCCGAGCGCTTCGGTGTCAGGTCCAATTCGACCGCGACCCGGCGGCCGTCGCCCAGCCGCAGCATCCCGTCGGGGACCCGGCGCCGCCGCTCCCCCCGCTCCCCGGCCCGTGCCGCCCGCATGCGGTCCCGGCGCAGCTCGCGCTCCGCCGTCCACGCGCTCCCCGGATGCGCCGCCAGCAGCTCCTCCGACAGGTCCACCAGGGCAAGGGAGTGGCGGACCCGCGCCAGGTCGAGTGACGCGGCGGGGAGGTCGCAGCCGGAACGGCGGGCCCCCGCAGCGGTGGCGCGCACGACGGCGGGGAGGCCGGTGAGCACCCGGTCGGTGCGCAGCAGCCGGGCCCGTTGCAGCGCCCGCATCCGGCGCCCGGCGGCCTCGACGTTGGGAAAGAAGCGCGCCGCGATCTGCCCCGGGCTGACCATGCCGTGGCGCACCGCATAGCGCAGGACCTCCACGTCCCGCTCGGTGAGCGCCACGCCGGCGCGGGGTCCTGCGATCGCTGTCGACGCCATTGCGGCCGCCGGTTGTACCACGTGCCAGGTCCCGGGGTCACGACGAGCGGCGAGCCTGTCCGTCGCACCTCAGGCGGCGCCGCCGCTCACAGCCCGGCTTCTGCAGGCGGAGGCGATGGCGAGGTGGGGAGCGCCGGCGCCGCCATCACCGCCCCGCCTCCAGAGCCAGCGCGAGCTGGGCACTGCCGGGGGCGTCACCGGCCTGGTCCGGGGTCGATCGCAGGCACTCCATGAGGCAGCCGGCGTCCGCATCGTCGTCGACGACGTGCACGCCGGGGTGGGGGAGCAGGCCGGCCGTCCACTCCTGCTCCGCCACCAGGCCGGCGGGAAGCAGCACCGGCCGTCCCTGCTCCAGGGACAATCGCGCCTGCAGCCTGGCACCCGACATCGGTCCCGCCTCGACGACGAGGGACGCCAGCGCCAGCCCCGCGCTCACCGCGTTGCGCAGCCGGAAGGCGGGCGCCGAGGGAGGGGTGTCGGGGAGGAATTGGGAGACGACGGCTCCACGCGCGGCGATGCGCTCGGCGAGGCCGGCGTTCTCCGGCGGGTGGACGCGGCGGATGCCGCAGCCGAGCACGGCCACGGTGCGACCGCTGGCGTCCAGGGCGGCCTCGTGCGCGGCCGTGTCGATGCCGCGCGCCAGCCCGGAGACGACGGTCACCCCGCCGCGCGCCAGCGAGGACGAGAAGCGCCGAGCCCGCCGGAGGCCGTCGGGAGTCGGCGTGCTCGTCCCCACCACCGCCACCGCCCAGGCGTCGCCGGGCAGCACCTGTCCCCGGCAGAAGAGGAGCGGTGGGGGGTGGGGGAGGCGCCGCAGATTGGCCGGGTAGTCGTCGTCCAGCAGCGTAACGAGGCGGATGCCGCGGGCCCCGCCGTCCCGATGGCCGGCGGCCTTGCCCCCGGCCAGGCCGAGTCCCCAGTCGCGGTACGAACGGATGTTTGCCATGGCCCCTATCATAGGGCGCGCGCGGGCTTCGCGGAGACGCCCGCCGCGGGCCCGGCCCAGGCCGGGTGTCTCAGCCGGTGGCGTCGTGCAGGCGAGCGCGCAGGCCGGAGATCAGCACGTCCAGCCCCCGGGCGAACTCGACGTCCCCGTCCCAGTCCTCGATGGTCGAGTGGGTGGTGCGGAAGGCGGCGAAGTCGGGCCCCCGCAGCTCCTCGACCAGGCTGAGCATGGCGGCTCCCCTGGTCGTCTCACCCACACCGCTGATCTCGCACTGGACGAATCCAAAGGTGAAGGCGAGCAGGGTGGTCCAGGCCGACGCGGCCTCGTGGGGCTCGAAGCCGACGGCGGCGAGGATGGCGAAGGCGCGGGCCGCGGCGGCCAGGCTCTCGCGCTGCGTCGGAGGCCGGGTCGCGAGCAGCGGGAAGAGCGCCGGATGGGCGAGGAGGACCTGCCGGAAGGCGGTGAAGCCGCGGCGCACCGCGTCCTCCCAGCCGGTCGGCGTCGCCTCCGGGAGGGGCACCTCGCCCAGCACGGTGGCGACCAGCCCGTCGAGGAGGGCGGGCTTGCCCGGGAAGTGGTGGTACAGGCTCATCGCCTCGACGCCGAGCGCGGCGCCGAGGCGGCGCATGGAGAGCGCCTCCAGCCCCTCGGCGTCGGCCAGCGCGAGGGCCGCGTCGAGGATGCGGCGCCGGGTCAGCGCCGGCCTCTCGGCCTCCGCCCCCTGGCCCGTCGACTCCGTCACGCCTGGTCCATCCCGCCCCGGGGGAGTTGCGCCCCCCGGCACTTACGTTGTAAGGTTCGGATCCGGATACCTTACACCGTAAGCAGCGGCCGTGGGCGGCAGGGTGGGACGTTGGTCCCGCGCCGTCCGAGACAGGGGAGACTCGGATGACCGGATTGGCCCGCCTCGCCGCGCACCATCCCTGGCGGCTCCTGGTCACCTTCCTCGTCCTCACCGTCTTCGGGCTCGGCCTCTCCGGGGTCGTCTCCGGCCGGCTCAACGACAGCCTCTCCCAGTACCAGGACCCCGCGTCGGGGAGCGCCGAGGCCCAGGCCGAGGTGAAGGCCGCCACCGGCGTGGACATCCAGGAGGGCTACACCATCCTGGTGCGGCTCAGCGCCCCGGCGAGCCTCGAGGCTCCCCCGCCGGCGGCGGTGACCGAGGCGGTCCGCGTCCTCGAGCAGCGCCCCGAGGTCGTCCGGGTCACCGACGCCTGGTCGACCGGGGACCCGGCGATGATCGCGAGCAACGGTCGCAACACCATCGTCGTGGCCAGCCTCCGGCCGGTCAAGGAGGTGGACGCGGTGCACGCCCTCCAGTCCACCATCGACGGCGACCCGCTGCTCACCGGCAGCGTCCTGCTCGGCGGTTCCACCGCCCTCGACGCCCAGGGCAGCGACCAGAGCCTGCAGGACCTCCGCCTGGCCGAGACCGTCGCCATCCCCATCCTGCTGGTGCTGCTGGTGATCTTCTTCCGCAGCGTTGTCGCCGGGCTGCTGCCCCTCCTCGGCGCCGTGGTCAGCATCGCCCTGGCCTCCCTCGGGCTCCTCCTCGCCACCAGCGTGGGCAGCGTCTCCGTCTACGCCCTCAACCTGGTGTACGCGTTGGGGTTCGGCCTCAGCATCGACTTCAGCCTGCTCATCGTCTCCCGCTACCGAGAGGAGATGAGGGCGAGCGGGCCCGGTGCCGAAGCCCTCACCCGGACGCTGAACACGGCCGGGAGGACGGTGCTCTTCAGCGCGTCGACGGTGACGTGCGCGCTGGCCGCGCTGCTGCTCTTTCCCATCACCTCGATCTCCTCGATGGGCCTCGCCGGCATGTTGGTCACAATCGGCTCGGCGATCAGCGCGGTCGTGGTGCTGCCGGCGGTGCTGGCCCTGCTCGGCCCCCGCATCGACTCGCTGTCGCTGCTGCGCCGGGGAGGGCCGCTGGACGGCGCCGACAGCGGCTGGTGGGCGAAGCTGGCCCGAGCCGTGATGCGCCGACCGTTGCGCATCGCCATCGTTGTCGCCCTGGTCCTGCTCGCCGTGGGCAGCCCGGCGCTGGGCGTCGAGTTCACCGGCTACACCACCAAGGGACTGCCCGAGGGCCTCCAGTCGGTGCAGGTGGACAACATCCTCATGTCGGACTACACGTCGCTGAGCGCCGCGCCGCTCCAGCTCGTCATCACGGCGGGCGCGTCGCAGGCGGCGCAGGTCGCCGCCTACGCCGGATCGGTGGCGCAGGTCCGCGGCGTCGTCGCCGTGGCCAAGCCCGAACCGCTCGGCTCCGACCTCTGGGAGGTGGACGTGACGCTGCGCGGGGCGTCGGCGATCTCCGCCAGCTCGCAGAACGCCGCCGGCGCGGTGGAGCGCCTCCCCGCGCCCTTCCCCGTCAAGGCGACCGGCTACACCGCGAGCTTCAAGGACTTCGAGTCGAGCGTCGCCAGCCATCTGCCGGGGGCGGTCCTCCTGCTGGCGGCGACGACCCTGGTGATCCTCTTCGTCATGACCGCGTCGGTGGTGCTGCCCGTCAAGGCGCTGGTCATGAACATGCTGACCCTGGGCGCCACGCTGGGGCTGATCGTCGTCGCCTTCCAGGACGGATGGCTCGGCGGGCTGCTCGGGTTCCCCTCACAGGGCGCCATCAACCTGATGGTGCCGGTGCTGTCGGGGGCACTCGCCTTCGGCCTGTCCACCGACTACGGCGTCTTCCTGCTCAGCCGCATCCGCGAGGGGTACTGCGGCGGCCTCTCCACGCGCGATGCGGTGGCGATGGGATTGCAGCGGGTCGGCCGCGTGGTGACCTCGGCGGCCGTGCTCTTCTGCATCGCGGTGGGGGCGCTGGTGGTCTCCCAGACCGTCGTCCTCAAGGAGATCGGGCTGGCGGGCGCGCTGGCCGTCCTCATCGACTCCAGCATCGTCCGGGCGCTGCTCGTCCCCTCGGTCATGGCGCTGCTCGGCCGCTGGAACTGGTGGGCGCCGCGCTGGCTGGCCAGGCTGCACAGCCGGCTCGGCTTCGACCGGCTGGACGCCGGCGCCAGCGCCGTGCCGGCCGCCCCCCGGGCGGACGCCGCGAGGGTCAGACCGGCGCTCTGACCGCCTGCGCCACCTTGGCGGAGATGGTGCCGAGCATCGCCGCCTCCTCGGCGGTGAGGGGATCGAAGAGCCGGCGGCGGATCTCCCCGACGTGCCCCGGCGCCGCCGCCACGAGGACGTCCCAGCCAGCGTCGGTGAGGACAGCGATGGCGCCCCGCCGATCGGTGGGGCAGTCCTCGCGGCGCACCAGGCCCCTCTCCTCGAGGCGCGCCACGGCGTGGGAGAGGCGGCTCAGGGAGTAGCTGTTCACCGAGGCGAGCTGGCTCATGCGCAGCGACCGGCCGGGGGCCTCGGAGAGCATGGCCAGGATCATGTAGTACGCGTGGGGCATCCCCGAGTCGCGCTCCAGCTGGTGGTCGAGCGCCTCGTCGAGGCGGATGAGCATCTCGCGGAAGGCGCGCCAGGTGCGCTGCTCGTCGGCGTTCAACCATCTGGGCTCGGCCATCGATGCGAGCATAGCACATGGTTGAGGTTTCAATCATTGTCTGCTAGCCTGGAGGGGCCGAGAGGCGACGGCCCCCGTCGCCCGGCGGATCAAGGAGCCAGCAACCGTGCCCATCACCCGCATGAACCACGCCGTCCTCTACGTCAGGGACGCCACCCGCACCGCCGCCTTCTACCGGGAGGTGCTCGACTTCCGCGTCGTCATGCAGATGGGCACCAAGGCGTACTTCCTCCAGGCGCCGGGCAGCACCAACGACCACGACCTCGGCCTCTTCGAGGTGGGGGAGGGGGCCGCCCCCTCCGCCGCCGGCCGCGGCTCTGTCGGGCTGTACCACATCGCCTGGGAGGTGGACACCCTGGACGAGCTGGACCGCATCTCGGGCCGCCTCGCCGAGCGCGACGCCCTGGTGGGGGCGACCGACCACGGCACCACCAAGGCCCTCTACGCCCACGATCCCGACGGGCTCGAGTTCGAGGTGTGCTGGCTGGTGCCCGCCGCCCTGCTCGCGCCGGACATGAGGGAGCGGATGGCCCCGCTCGACATCGCCGCCGAGAGGGCGCGCTTCGGCGGCTCGACCCGGGGCGGCGTGGGGGTGTCCAGCCCGGCAGCCGTCTGATCGGCCGGCAGGCGGGTCGGTCCGGAGGCCGCGTCAGTGAAGGAGCGCCACCACCTCGCGGGCCGGTTCGGACATCCCTGGGTTGAGCTGGTGGAAGGTCCAGATGCCCCGGCGGGTGGAGGTGATCAGCCCCGCCTCGCGCAGCTTCGCCAGGTGGTGGCTGATGGTCGGCTGGCCCAGGTCGAAGGCCGCCGTGAGGTCGCAGACGCAGACCGGCTCGGTCGCCTCCGCCAGCATGTGGATGATCTGCAGGCGCGTCGGGTCGCCCAGCGCCCGGAAGACCGCGGCGCACTCCTCGGCGTCGGAGGGCTCGATGGGGGGCGGCACCGGCTGGCAGCAGCCCCGGACGCGCAGGGGGATTGGGGTGGCGACGGGGGCCACGGTAGGGGCCGGCATGGGACCATTGTACGCATTGACAACCGTCGATGGGAAGGGCTATCCTGCGGGCGACAGATCGACGGACATCGATGCGAGGAGACGCCGATGGGGGCAGAGGTGATCGACACCACCGACGGGGACGTGGTTCGGGAGGCGGTGCGGGAGCGCTATGCCTCGGCCGCCAAGGCGGTCACGCGCCAGGGCGTCGTGGCCGAGTCGGTGCTGACGACGGACGGCTCCGCCACCTCCTGTTGTGGCGGGGCGGCGGGGTCCGGGTGCTGCCCGCCCGCCGCGCCGGCGGACGTGAGCCGCGCCTTGTACTCGGTGGACGAGGTGGGCGAGCTGCCGACCAACGCCGTGCTCGCCTCCCTGGGCTGCGGCAACCCCACCGCCCTCGCCGAGCTGGCGCCGGGGGAGGTCGTCCTCGACCTCGGCTCCGGCGGCGGCATCGACGTGCTGCTCTCGGCGCGGCGGGTCGGCACCACCGGCTTCGCGTACGGCGTGGACATGACCGACGAGATGCTGGAGCTGGCGCGGCGCAATGCCGCGCAGGCCAAGGCCACCAACGTGAGGTTCCTCAAGGGGACGATCGAGGACGTCCCGCTGGACGCGGAGTCGGTGGATGTCGTCATCTCCAACTGCGTCATCAACTTGAGCGCCGACAAGGGCAGGGTCCTGCGCGAGGCCTTCCGCGTGCTGCGACCGGGGGGCCGCTTCGCCGTCTCCGACGTCGTGGTCCAGGGACACCTCCCCGAGGACGTCCGCCGCAAGACGGAGCTCTGGGTCGGCTGCCTCGCCGGCGCGCTGGAGGAGGAGACGTACCGCGGCCTGCTCGCACAGGCGGGCTTCCAGGACATCGGCCTCGAGGTGACCCGCGACTACACGGCCGAGGACGCCGGCCAGGTCGGCGGTGCCGAGGGCGAGCGGGCCCTGGCCTCCGTCCACGGCGGCGGCGGACGGGTCGTCAGCGCCTTCGTTCGGGCCCGGAAGCCGCCGGCCGCCTGAGGTGACGGGGAGGTGAGGGACGTCGCGCGCCGGGCGCTGGCCGAGTTCATCGGCTCCGCCCTCCTGCTCATGGCGGTGGTGGGGTCGGGCATCGCGGCCCAGCGCCTCAGCCCGGGTGACCGCGGGCTGGAGCTGCTGGAGAACGCGCTGGCGACGGGCGCCGCCCTGGCCGCCATCATCTGGTGCCTGGCGCCCGTCTCCGGCGCGCACCTCAACCCGGCTGTGTCGCTCGTCGACGCCGCTCTGGGCGGGCTGCGCGGGCGGCACCTGCCCGCCTACATCGCAGCGCAGCTCGGCGGCGCCGCCGCCGGGGTGGTCGTCGCCAACCTGATGTTCTCCCTGCCCGCGGTGACCGTCTCCGCGCACGTCCGCTCCGGCGGCGGATTGTGGCTGAGCGAGGTGGTGGCCACCTTCGGCCTGCTGCTCGTCATCTTCGGCCTGGTGCGCAGCCGCCGTCCGTCCGCGGTCCCCGTCGCGGTGGGCGCCTACATCACCGCGGCGTACTTCTTCACCGCCTCCACCAGCTTCGCCAACCCCGCCGTGGCCGTCGCCCGCATGCTCTCCAACACCTTCAGCGGCATCAGCCCCGGGTCGGTGGCGCCGTTCATCGCCGCCGAGCTGGGCGGCGCCGCCATCGCCTTCCTGGCGATCCGGGCCCTGCACCCGAGGGCCAACGCCACCCCCGCCGCCGTCGTCGTGCTCGCCAGTGAGGGCACCCCGGCCGAGGACACCGCATGAGCACACCGCCGCAGGAGGAGGACACGACCATGACCCAAGGAGCGACCGCGCACGTGCCCGAGGTGCTCTTCGTCTGCGTCCACAACGCCGGGCGATCGCAGATGGCGGCAGCGCTGCTCGCCCACCGCGCCGCGGGGAGGGTGCGCGTCCGCTCCGCCGGGTCGGAGCCCGCCGACCGGCTCAACCCCGCGGTCGTCGAGGCCATCGCCGAGGTGGGCCTGGACATCTCCCGCGAGTTCCCCAAGCCGCTCACCGGCGAGGCGGTGCTGGCCGCCGACGTGGTCATCACCATGGGCTGCGGCGACGCCTGCCCCATCTACCCGGGCAAGCGGTATCTCACCTGGGAGCTCGACGACCCGGCCGGGCAGCCGCTGGAGGCGGTGCGACGCATCCGCGACGACATCGACTCGCGCGTGCTCGGGCTCGTCGCGGAGCTGGTGCCGGCCGAGACGGCGTAGGGCGCCACGCCTCAGCCCTTGGCCGGGAGCATCCTCCCGTTGATCTGCTGCGTCAGATCCTGGACCTGCTTCGTCAGCTCCGTGTTCTCCTGGAGCAGCCGCTTGAGAACGTCGATTCCCTCCTCGGCGAGCTGCTGGCGCTGGAGGGTGGCGGCCGCCACCGCCTCGCGGTGCTGCGCATCGGCCTCGGAGAGCGCCTTGTCCCGATCGGCCTGACGGGTCTGGGCCAGCAGGATCAGGGGCGCGGCGTACGCCGCCTGCAGGCTGAACATCAGGTTGAGGAGGATGAAGGGGTAGAGGTCGAAGTGGACGACCCCGGTGGCGTTGATGACGATCCAGGCGCCCACCACCAGGGTCTGGCCGACGAGGAACTTGGGGGTGCCGAAGAAGCGCGCGAACGCCTCCGCCCGGCGTCCGAACACATCGGCACCGAACGGCCTGGCGAGGTGCTCACCCTCCCTCAGGAACCTCCGGTAGTGGTCAGCGGGTAGCGGCGCGATCGCCATGGTCGTCCTCCGTCGGCAGCGCTGGGGGTTGGGCAGGAACGGTACGCCGGCTTCCGCGGCCGGCGCTCGCGGCGCCGCGTCTCAGACCGCGACCAGGTCAGCCTCCCCGTCCGCGGGCGCCTGGATCGCGGGGGCCCCGGTGGGCCGGCGCGTGGCACCGGCGTGGGCGCTGCGCTCGTCGCCGACCAGGTGCCCGTCGCGGAGGCGGACGATGCGGTCCATCCGCGCCGCCAGGTCGAGGTCGTGGGTGACGATGAGGAAGGTGACGCTGCTCTCCAGGTTGATGCGGCGCATCAGCGAGAGCAGCATCGCCGAGGTCTCGGTGTCGACCTCTCCCATCGGCTCGTCCCCCAGCACCAGGGTCGGCTCGCCGATCAGGGAGCGGGCGATGGCGACGCGCTGCTGCTCGCCGCCGGACAGCTGGGTGGGGCGGTGATGCATCCGGTCGGCAAGTCCCATCTCCTCGAGCAGCGCCCCGGCCCGCCGGCGTCCGGCGGTGCGGTCGCCGCCCGAGTAGCGCAGCGGCAGCAGGACGTTCTCCATGGCGGACAGCGTCGGCAGCAGGTTGAACTCCTGGAAGATGAAGCCGATGCGGTGGCTGCGCAGCTCGGCACGCTGCCGATCGGTGAGGCGTCCGGTGTTCACGCCGCCGAGCAGGACGCGGCCCTGGGTGGGCCGCATCAGCAGCCCGATGCAGTCGAGCATGGTCGTCTTGCCGCTGCCGGAACGTCCGACGGCGGCGACGAACTCGCCCTGCTCGATCTCCAGGTCGAGCCCGTCCAGCGCCCGCACCGTTTTGGGGGGCTGTCCGTAGTGCTTGGTCAGGCCTTCCAGGCGCAATGCCGGCATGTCTCTCCTCTCCTACTGGGCGCGAAGCGCGGTGACGGGGTCCATCCGCGCGGCGCGGATGGCGGGCAGCAGACCGGCGACGGCACCCATCGCCACGGCGAAGCCCAGCGCGATGGCGGTCAGGCCGGGCGTGATCAGGAACAGGGCCTGGCTGGAGTTGCTGCCGTTCAGCATCGTGGTCAGCACCACTCCCAGGAGGTAGCCGACGGCGCCGCCGATCAGCCCCATGAGGCTGGCCTCGGCGAGGAACTCGGTGAGGATGTTGTGGGTCCTGGCTCCGATCGCCTTCTTCAGGCCGATCTCGCGGACGCGCTCGCTGACCGACATGATCATGGTGTTGACCACCGACAGGCCGCCGATGATCAGCGCCAGCAGCGCCGTCGCCGTGGTCATCACGGTGAAGACGTCACCGCCCGCCTTGAAGGCGTTGACCAGGGTGCTCGGCTTGGTCGCCTGCACCGTCGGAACCTGTGCCGTGATGCGGTTGGCGAGTGCGTCGAGGTTCACCCCCGGCTTGCCGTACACCACCGCTCCCGAGACCAGTTGGTACGGGTCGACGGTGCCCTTCAGCGCCGAGGGCAGGCCGTCGCCCTGCAGCATCTGGGCATCGTGGGTGCTGACGAAGGCGCCGGAGTCCGGCGCGGTGAGCGTCTGATGGAGGATGCCGGCGACGGTGAAGGCGTGATTGACGAAGTCCGGCTTGGCGTCGCTGGGGCGCACCGGCAGGTCGATGGTGTCGCCGACCTTCATGTGGAACTCGGCGGCGAATGACGACCCCAGGTCCACGTCGCCGCGCGAGGCGTTGGTGATCCAGGTGCCGTGCGCGAGGGAGATCTTGAAGCCGGAGTACTGGTTCGACCCGGGCGTGTAGTTGGCGATGTAGTCGGGTGCGCCCATGTTGACGATGCTGATCGCACCGGGCTTGGCGAGCTCCATGACGGAGGGGAAGACGGCGGCGACTCCGGGGACCGCCTGGATCTGCGCCACCGCGGAGAGGGCCATGTAGCCGCCCCCGATCGACCCGCTGGGGGCGTTCTCGTCGGCGACCTGGATGCCGCTGCCGTAATAGGTGATGCCGCCGGCGAGCAGGGCGTCGAAGTGCTCCGCCATGGCCCCCATCGTGGTGAGGGCGAAGATGCCCATCACGATGCCGGTGATGGTCAACGTGGAGCGCAGCTTGCGCCGCCACAGGTTGCGCAGGATCTCCATGTCGCGTGCTCCCCTCGATGGAACGGTGTCCGTACCGGCGTGCCACCGGCGCTCAGCCGGGGACGACGGTACCGGCGGCGCCCGCGGATGCACATCGGGGGACTCCCTGGAACATCCCTGACCGGGCCGCGGATGGATCAGGGTGACGCCGGATGGCCGTCGCCGGTACCATCGCTTCCCGTCCGGCACGCGAACAGTGGCCGGCGCAGGAGGCGATCGCGATGGGTGACGTGACGGTGGCCGGCTTCGCGGATACCGCTGATACCCGCGAGTTCCAGGACGGCAGCCGCCGCCAGACTCTGGACCTGCCCTCGATGCAGGTCGGCCGCGGCGTGTACCGGCCCGGCTGGCGCTGGTCTCTGCACGCCGGCCCCCAGACCGGCGTGCCGTCCGCCGCCCACATCGGCTACGTGGAATCGGGTCGGATGGCGGTGCGCGGCCCCGACGGACGCGAGGTGACCGTGGGCCCGGGGGAGGCCTTCGAGGCGGCGCCCGGCCACGACGCCTGGGTGCTCGGCGACCAGCCGTGCGTCGCCCTGGACTTCTGGCCGCGCGAGCGCTGAGCGACGGTCTCGGCTGCCGTCAGCCGTCGCGCGTGGCGAAGCGGTAGGCCGCGTAGACCAGCAGCGCCGCCAGGATGATGAAGAAGCCGGCCTCCATCACCTGCATCGGCCAGAAGTGGGACGCCGGCTGATACACGATGCGGAACGGGGTGTACGGCCCGAAGCCGCTGTCCGGCGGCAACGGCCGCAGGCGGGAGTCGAGGAAGGTCGTCTCGACGAAACCGGCCGACTGGGGGATCCCACCGTCTTTGAACTCCGACACCAGCCGGGTCGCCGTCGGAAGAAGGTGCGGTCTGGCCAGCGTGGCGAAGCAGACCCGAAGGGCGATGAAGAGCGCGAGGGTGACGCCCATGGCGGGGACGGTGCGCCGCAGCACGGCCCCGGCGGCCGCGCCAAGGGCGATGCCGAAGAGCACGGTGGCGAAGACCATGGGGCCCTGCACGTCGTACAGGACCCAGGTGGTGTTGGGGACGCTGTCCGCCGGGATATGAGCGATCCAGATCTGGGCGGCGACGGCGATCACGGCGGCGGCCAGGAGCGACAGGCCCATGAGCAAACCAAGGTGGGCGGCCGCCCAGCGCCGGCGCGTCACCCCCTGCGTCCAGGCGAGACGGCACGTGCCGCGTTCGAAGTCGGCGGCGAGGAGCGGGGCGCCGAAGAAGACGCCCGCCACCGCGGGGGCGACGGCGAGAGCGACCTGGATCCAGGTGAGGTGGAGGGCCATCCCGGTTCGCGGGCTGGCGGTGAGCGCCACCACGATGAGGGTCGCCGCCGTGGCCGCGGCGAGGAGGCCTGCGACGGCGGCCTGGGCGCGGTTGTTCCGCCAGGCGACCCAGGTGGCCCCGCTGATCGCGCTCATGCCGGCACCGCCTCGGGCATGGGGAGGGCGCCCGCGATGGGATTTGCGAGGTAGGCGAGCACCAGGTCCTCCAGCGATACCGGCTCCGCCGTCCAGCCGGGCGGGACCCGCGGTCGGCGCACGAGTACCCGGCACTGCCGCTCCCCAGTGCCGGCCTGGACGACGGTACCACCGACGCGGCCGGCCTCCGCCGCCGGCCCGATCAACCAGCGATGCTCCGGCAGCAGCAGGTCCAGGTCGCCGGCCACCTGCAGCCGCCCGCCGCCGAGGATGACCAGGTGATCGGCCACTCGTTCCAGGTCGGCGACGAGGTGGGAGGAGAGGATCACCGTCAGACCGTCGGCGGCGACGGCCGCCATGAGCTCGGAGAGGAACAGTCGCCGGGCCAGCGGGTCGAGGTTGGCCACGGGCTCGTCGAGCAGCAGCAGCTCGGGCCGCTTGGACAGCGCCAGCGCCAGCGCGATCTGTGCCTGCTGGCCGCCGGAGAGCCTGCCCACCGGCCTCTCCAGGGGGATCTCCAGCCGGCGCATGCGCTGCTCGGCCATCGGCTGGTCCCACTTCGGGTTCAGCTCCCGGCCCATTCGCAGTGTCTCGGCGACGGTGAAGCGCCGGTACAGCGGGCGGTCTTGGGCCACGAAGCCGATGCGGGCCAGCACCAGGGTGGGGTGCCTCCGCGGCGACCAGCCGAAGACCGTGGACTCACCGGTGTCCGGGGTGAGGAGCCCCACCGCCAATTGCAACAGGGTCGTCTTGCCGGCCCCGTTGGGGCCGACGAGGGCCGCGACCCGTCCGGGGGGGACGCTCAGGGAGAGGTCCCGGACCGCCCACGTCGAGCCGTATCGCTTGCCGAGGCCGGTCGCCTCGAGGGCCGGATTCACGCGACGCGCTTCACGCCGGCCGCGTCCAGAGCGAGGGTGAACAGGGCCTCGACGGCGTCGTGGTCGAGCCCCGCCTCGGCCGCCTCGCGCAGCCAGGTGCGCAAGGAGCGGACCAGCCGGTCGTGGACCTCGAGGTCCACCCCGCGCGGAGCCGTCTCCGCGACGAAGGTGCCGACGCCGGCGCGGCTCGCCGCCCAGCCGTCGCGCTCCAGCTCCGTGTACGCCTTCAGCACGGTGTTGGGGTTGATGGCGAGAGCCGCCACCACCTCCCGGGCGGCGGGGAGGCGGTCGCCGGGGGTGAGCAGCCCGCAGCGGACCGCCCGCTGGACCTGGTGGACGATCTGCATGTAGGCGGAGACGCCGGAGCGGGTGTCGAGATGGAAATCGATCATGGTGCCGTGTGCCCTAGATCAGTAGTGATTTAGTGAATTGATGCACTGTATCGGCGGGGGAGGGCGCGTGTCAACTGGCGACCCTGCCGGCTGCCACCCCCTCCCGATTCCGTACACTTCCGCGTCGCCCGAGGAGTCGGGGCTGAGGAGAGCAGGAGAGGTGGATCGGTTGGCAACTCCGCGGCGGTCGCGTGGCATCGGCGCCCTCATCGTCGCCGGAGCTGTCCTGGCGGTCGTCGCCTCCGGCTGCGGTCCTGCGCCGAAGGATCCCGCCGACCCGTCGCACGCCGCCGGCCCCGCTTCGTCACCGAGCCCGTCTCGGTCGGCGGTGGCCACCCCCACAGCGACGGCGACGCCCATGCCGAACGATGCGACACCGGCGCCACAGGCGACGCCGGACACTCTGCCGCTGCACACGGTCTCGGTCGGCACCTGCTGCACGGTCAGCGTCCCCCAGGACTGGTTGGTCAACGGACCGAACAGCGTGGGCACCTACGTCGCCGAGGGCGCCAATCCCGCCCTCGCTTTCACCCTCACGACAGTGGGAACGTCGGCGAGCTGCCCGGCCGAGCCGGTCAGCGCCGAGGATGAGAGCCGGAGCATCGTCCGCCGCGACGCGGTCACCATCAACGGTGAGCCGATCACCGCATGGGTCACCGCGGACGCCGACACCACGTACCAGTACATCGACGCCGACGTCGTCGTCGGCGGGCTGTGCCTCGACGTCGGCGGGCAGGAATTCGGGGTTGCCAGCAGCGACAACCGAGGATTCCTCGAGTCGATCATGGAGTCGGTGGTCGCCCTGCCCTCCCTGAGCCCCGGCCTCAGCCCGTCGGCCGAGGTCGCCGGCTGAGACGGCGCCGGACGGGGCGCGCCCGCCGCTGAGACGGCGGTGAGATAGGCTGCGGCGCATGGCGAATCGATGGACTGAGGTCCCCGACCGGCCGGTGGCGGCGCTCCCCCGCTGGGCGGCACGGGTCCTGCCGGCCGCGGATGCGTTCATGTGGCTGATGGCCTCACGCCCCGGGGGGCTGAGCCTGCGGAGCGCCTGGGTGACGCCCGCCACCTTCCTGCTGGCGGCCGCCGCGGCGATCGCGGGCGCCGCCCTGGTGGTGCTGGCTGTGACCGGACTGGCGAGGGACGGTCCGGCGGTGCAGGTGGTCGCGGCGATCGCCGGATTGGTGCTCCTCAGCGGCAGCGCCGCCGTCGTTCTCGTCGGGGTTGGCCAGCGTCGCGCGGACCGCCGGTGCGGCCCTGGAGACGCGGACCCCACCGACCGCTGACCGCCGCAGACCGATGGCCGACCGGCGGCGATCGGCGGAGTCGCCGGGCGAGACCGACCTCGTACGCTGCCACGTGATGGCCGTGTCCTCCTCCGGCGCCACTGCGAGGCGGCAGAGCCCGCCACCGTCCGGCGACCCGCCCCCCTTCGAGACGGCGAGGTCGGCGGATGGGACGTCGATCGCCTTCGAACGCCGGGGCGAAGGACGCCCGGTGATCCTCGTCGGCGGGGCCTTCAGCGACCGCTCCGCAGGCATCCCCCTGGCGACGGCTCTGGCACCGTATGTCACTGCGATCACCGTCGATCGCCGGGGCCGGGGCGACAGCGGGGACGCCAACGCGTACGCCGTCGAGCGCGAGATCGAGGACCTGGCCGCCGTCATCGGCGCCGTGGGCGGACGCGCCGCCGTGTTCGGCCATTCCTCCGGAGCATGCCTCGCCCTGGAGGCCGCCGCGCGAGGTCTGCCCATCGACCGGCTGGCGCTGTACGAGCCGCCCTACATCCCGGAGGGATTCCGGCCGCGTCCCGGTGCCGACCTCGCCGCGCGGATGCGCAGCCTGCTCCGCGAGGGACGCCGCGACGACGTGGTGGAGCTCTTTCAGGTCGAGGCGATCGGCCTGCCTCTGGCGGTGGTCCAGGGGTTCAAGGCGAGCCCGATGTGGCCCGGCCTGACGCGCGTGGCGCACACCGTTCCGTATGACGTCGACGTGACCGGGCCCGGCAACCTCCTCCCGGCCGACCGCCTGGCCAGGATCACCGCGCCGACCCTGGTCATGGCCGGGACGGCCGGGTTCGACTGGATGCTGGCCGGCGCCCGTGCGGTGGTGGCGGCCATCCCGGGAGCGCGGCTCCAGGAGTTCGAGGGGTTGGACCACGGCGCCCCCGGCAGCCGGCCGGAGGCCCTGCTGCCGGCGCTGCGTGACTTCCTCGGCTGACGGCACCGGGCAGGCGGGAGGGACGGAGTGGACAGACCGGTGAGCGTGCAGGCGTACCTGTCCGCCGTTCCCGAGCCGGCGCGGACGGCGCTGGAGACGCTGCGGGCGCAGATCCGGGCGGCCGCCCCCGAGGCGACGGAGACGATCAGCTACCAGATGCCGGGATTCCGCCAGGACGGTCGCATGCTGGTCACCTACGCCGCGTTCAGGGATCACTGCAGCCTCTTCCCCATGAGCGTGCGTGTCATCGATGCGCACGCGGAGGAGCTCGCCCCGTACCGGGCGGGCAAGGGGACCCTCCGGTTCACCGCCGAGCGCCCCATCCCGGCCGCTCTGGTGGAGAGGCTGGTCAGGGCACGCATCGAGGAGAACGCGGCCCGAGGGCGGCGCTCGTCAGAGCCGCCTCGGTAACCAGGGGGCGGACGGGACTCCGCCGACTCAGGCCTGGGCAGTTCGCGTCGCGGTGGCGGGGGCGCCGTGCCGCAGCACGAGGCGGAGCGACCCGGCGACGATCAGCGCAGCGAGCAGCACGTCCATGACGGCGGGCTCGGTGCCGAAGGGATGGATGTAGGGATTCACCAGCATCCCCACCGCGGTCAGCGCCGCGAGGAGGGTGGCGGCGGCGCGGGAGCGGCGGTCGACGGCGAGCACGATGAGGAAGGGGAGGGGCCAGGTCAGGTACTGCTCGATGACCACCTTGCTGAAGACGAGGAAGAGCAGGGTGGCGACGGCGGCGCAGAGGGTCAGGTCGTCGATCCGGCTCAGCGCCACCATGACGAGCACGAAGACGGCGAGCAGCGCCTCGCTGATGCGGATCTGCACGCTCGCGGCGAGCACGTGGTGGAAGACGGACTGCCAGGCCAGGCTCCCGCCCAGCACGCCGACGTTGCGGGTGACGTCGGTGAGGAAGGCACCGGGGCTGGTGAGAAGGTACGGCGCCGAGACGCCCCCAACGATGAGGGCGCCCGCGGCGGCGACCCGGATGGCGGTGATCCGCCCCCGCAGCAGCAGGCGGGGGAGGATCACCAGGGGGAAGGTCTTGGCCGCGACGGCGAGGCCGAAGGTCGCCGCCGTCCCCCACCCGGCCGGGGGCGGGAGCCGGTGGCGGCCGCGGGCCTCGCCCGCGATCGGGGTGGGGGTGTCACCTCCGTGCCGGCTGCGGTCGTCCAGGTGGACGGCGAGCGCGAAGAGGCCGATGCAGACGCTGTCGAAGCGGCCGTAGAAGGCGCCGTTGTAGAGGACCAGGGGGTTGAGGAAGAAGAGCCCCGCGGCCACCGCCTGGAGCCGGTCGCCGCGTCCCTGCCGCCGCATCGCCGCCCCAAGCACCGCCGCGGTCAGCACGTCGCCGGCCATGATCGGCAGCTTCCCCATGATGGTGAAGTGGATGCCGCAATGCAGGCTGATCCACTGCATGGGCAGCTCGAGGTCGAGGAAGAGCGGCGTGTAGGTGTAGGGGCCGCCGGGGTAGGCCGGGTGGTGCGCGTAGATGTTGATGCCGGCAAGCGTCGCCCTCGAGGCGAGGTCCCACACCACGAAGTCCTGGCCGTGGGTGATGGGGATGAGGGCCGCCCGGGCGACCAGGCCGGTGGCGAAGACGGCGCTGAGCCAGGGGTGGCGGCGGAGCGGTGGGACCAGGCGCCTGCGCCGTGCGGGCTTCTCCATCGGCACGCCCCATGATGCCCGCCGCGGCATCCCTGGCGGCGGGCATCCCGGACCCTCACGGCCGCCGACCGCGGTGCGTTCACATGCTACCGTCCGCAGTCCGATGGCAGGTGGCGGCTGTCCCCCGCGCAGACCCCTCGTGCCCTTCGCGGGGTTCGAGACAGTCGACATGCGCGTCGGCCGGGTGCTCCGCGCGGAGCGCGCCGCGGGCACCCGGGCACCCTGCCGGGTGCTCACCGTCGACCTGGGCCCTCTCGGTGTGGTGCAGAGCGTCGGCCAGCTCGCCCTCGTGGCCGAGGCGGACCTCGTCGGCAGGAACGTGGTCGTCTGCGTCAACCTGGGCGCCCGGCGGATCGGGTCGTACACCTCCGAGGCCCTCGTCCTGGGAGCGCCGCACCCCGACAACCCCGCGGGCCAGGGCCAGGCCGTTCCGCTGTTCGTCGACGATCGCGCGGAGCCCGGCAGCCAGATCTTCTGAGCGCGTCAGACCAGGCCGCCAGCGGATGACGGCCCGCCTAGTGCCTCGCCTGCTGGCTCCGCAGCAGCTCCTCGAAGCGTTCCGGGGGGACGGGCGGGCTGAACAGGTACCCCTGGAGCAGGTCGCAGTGGTGGCGGCGGAGGAAGGCCAGCTGCTCCGGTGTCTCGACCCCCTCAGCGGTGACCTGCAGGCCGAGCCGGTGGGCGAGAACGATCATCGCCGCCACCAGGGGCGCATCGTCGTCCGCCTGCTTGATGTCGGCGAGGAAGGACCGATCGATCTTGAGGCGGTCGACGGGGAAGGTCGCGAGCTTGCTCAGGCTGGAGTACCCGGTGCCGAAGTCGTCGATGGCGACGGTGATCCCGGCGTCGCGCAGGTGGCGCAGCTCGTTGAGGGCCGCCGCCGGCTGTGCCACCGCCGCCGTCTCGGTGATCTCGACCTCCAGCCGATCACGGGGAAGCCCGTTCTTCAGCAGCGCGGCGGACACCCTGTCGACGAACTCGCCCCGACCCAGATCGCGCCCCGAGGCGTTGACGGCGAGGAGCAGAGTGGGCAGTCCCGAGGCTCGCCACGCCGCCACCTGGGAGCACGCGGCGTCGATCACCCAGGCGTCGATGTCGCTGATCGTCCCCGACTCCTCGGCGAGGGGGATGAAGGCGTCCGGCATCACCAGGCCGCGGATCGGGTGGTGCCAGCGCACCAGGGCCTCGCAGCCGACGATGTCACCGCTGTCCACCGAGACGATTGGCTGGAAGAGCAGCCGCAGCTCTCCGCCCGCCACGGCGTGACGCAGGTCCTGGTCCAGGGTCAGGCGCTCGGTTGCCGGCGCGAGCATGCTGGGCACGAAGACGTCGGCTCTGCCCCTGCCGGCGGCCTTGGCGGCGTACATGGCCAGCTCCGCGTTGCGGAGCAGCTCACCGGCACGTGCGTGTGCCGTCGATGCCGTGACGATGCCGATGCTGAGACTCACCACCAGGCTGTCGCCCGCGAACTCCAGGGGAGTTCGGAACGCGTCGCCGAGGTGCTCCGCCACCTGGAGGGAGTCGCTGGCGGGGCCGACGTCCTCGAGGAGCACGGCGAACTCGTCGGAACCCAGCCTGGCCACGGTGTCGTTGGGGCGGAGAACCGCCTGGAGCCGACCCGCAACCGCCCTGAGCAGAGCGTCGCCTGCCGCGTATCCCAGGCTGTCGTTGACGTTCCTGAAGTGATCCAGGTTGATGACGAGGACCGCGACGGTGGCGTGGCGGCGGTGCATCCGCGCTAGCGCGTGCGCGACCCGCTCGGTGAACAGGACCCGGTTGGCTCCCCCGGTCAGGGGGTCGCGGAACCCGCCCTGGCGCAGCTGTCGATCCAGCCGGTTGCGCTCGGTCACGTCGTTGACGAGCGAGAGGAGTCCGGGGCGGCCGCCGAACTCGAGGGCGACGGTGGTGACCTCGACGTCGATGACGCGCCCGTCCCGCAGGTGGTGGCGGGCGCTGAAGGCCGCCCTGCCCGTGCGCGCCCGGTCGAGATCGAGGGCGAAGTGGGCCGCGTCGAGGCGGATGGCGGTGATGGGCAGGAGGGCGAACTCCTCGGCGGAGTACCCGTACTTGTCCACGGCGGCGTCGTTGACGGCGAGGAAGTTCTGGGTCTCCGCGTCGAGAACCCACATCGGCATCGGGTTCTCGAAGAAGAGCCGGTGGAACCCCGCTTCGCTCGCCAGCGGGCTGCTGTCACGGCGGCGGTTCATCTGGCGCAGTTCGGTGATCGCCTGTGACCCGGCCGCCGCCGCGATGACCAGGCCCGCAAGGAGCTGGAGGACGGCCGTCTGGGCGGCGTCGAAGGCGTCGACACGGGACGAGGTGACGGTGATGGCACCGAGGCGCGACCCCCGCCGGTGGAGGGGGACGGTGACCACCGACCGCGTTCCGAGGCGGCGGCACACCCCCGGGTCCACGCGTGGGTCATCCTGGGTGTCGGCGCACGTCTGCGGGGCGGTGTCGACCAGGCCAACCCAGGGGTCGTTGGCAGCCGGGCCGGCGCTCCGCGAGCGACCGCCGGTGCCGGTCCCCACTACCGCACGGTGGAATGAGCCGTCGCCTTCGATGATCTCGACCAGGGCTCCGTCGGCCCAGCTGAGGGCACGGGCCCGCTCGGCAGTTCGCCGGGCGATGGCGCCCAGGTTGGAGCCCAGGTCGAGAACCTCCTCCTGGAACGATGCGAGGGCGAGGATCTGCCGCACCGACGGCGTCAACTCGAGGGGGCGCCCGGCTGCGGGGATGGGCCCCGGTTCTCTGATCGGCAGGCGTGCCGACATCGCAGGGCTAACGCTAGTCCGCGATGGCGCCCTGTGCAATACATAGCCTGAAGCTCGGCGGTCTCCTTCCCCCACGGGTGGCCGGGGTGGGCTCCCGGTGAGACCGCTTCAGTTCGCGTGATCGGAGCAGACCCTGGGTTTCGGGCGAGGCTCCGATGCGCCCGCGCCGGGCCTGTGGCGGAGGCGGGCGCCGCCCGCCTTCCGACCGCGCGTAATCTGGCCGGGTGGAACAGCGGGTCCTCGGCCGGACCGGGATCAGCGTCAGTGAGCTCTGCCTCGGGGCGATGATGTTCGGCGCCCGGGGCAACAAGGACCAGGACGACTCCATCCGCGTCATCCACCGCGCTCTCGACGCGGGGATCAACTTCATCGACACCGCCGACGTTTACGCGCAGGGCGAGTCCGAGGAGATCGTCGGCCGTGCCCTCGCCGGGGGACGGCGGGACCGGGTGGTGCTCGCCACCAAGCTGCATGGCCAGATGGGCGACGACCCCAACGCCCAGGGCAACTCGCGGCGCTGGATCACCCGCGAGTGCGAGGCCAGTCTTCGGCGACTGCAGACCGACTGGATCGACCTGTATCAGATCCACCGGCCCGACCCCTCCTGCGACATCGAGGAGACCCTCGGCGCGCTGACCGACCTGGTCAGGGCCGGCAAGGTGAGGTACTTCGGCAGCTCGACGTTTCTCCCGTCGCAGATCGTGGAGGCCCAATGGGTGGCCGAGCGCCGGGGCCGGGATCGCTTCGTCTGCGAGCAGCCGCCGTACTCGCTGCTCGTGCGCGGAGTGGAAGCCGAGGTGCTGCCGGTCTGCCAGAGGTACGGGATGGGGGTCATCCCCTGGAGCCCGCTCGCGGGTGGCTTCCTCTCCGGAGCCTACCGCCGCGGCCGGGGTGCGCCACCCGGCACACGTGCCGCCCGGCAGGATCTGACGCTGCCGGTGAACCAGCGCAAGCTCGAGGCCGTCGAGGCCTTGTCCCAGCTCGCGGACGAGGTGGGCATCAGCCTGATCCACCTCGCCATCGCCTTCGTCCTCCAGCACCCGGCGGTGACGGCGGCGATCATCGGCCCCCGCACCATGGAGCATCTGGAGAGCCAGCTCGGCGCCGCCGAGGTGACCCTCGACCAGGCCACCCTCGACCACATCGACGACATCGTCCCTCCGGGGACCAATGTCAACCCCGCCGATGCCGGCTGGACCGTGCCCGAGGTCTCCGACAGCCGGTTGCGCCGCCGCTGACCGTCCTCGGCGCGCTGTGCCGGGATCTGAGCGCCGGGCCGCCGCTCTCGCGCGGCGGCCGGGCGAGCTCGGATCCCATCCGGCCCCTGGTCGGAGGCGGCAACTCCGCGAGTCGGCGCTGAGAAGGTGAGAACTCCCATGGCGAGGGCGGGTGGCGAGGCCCCCGGCAGTGGCCGGGCCCGCACCTGTCAGAGCTCGTCGGGATCTCAGATCAGGAGTGGAGGGCCATGAGACTTCGTGCATTGCTTCCCGTGCTGGCCGGGTTGGTCGCCGTCTCGCTTGCGTCGGCGTGCGGCTCCTCGAGCACGCCGACGTCGTCCCCGTCCCCGACCAGCAACACCCCCGCGACGCAGGCGCCCACACCGACCCCGGCGACCCCGACACCGACGGCCACCGGGGCGCTTTCTGGGACCTGGTCGGGGCAGTACAGCGGCGCCTACTCAGGGTCGTTCACGCTCACGTGGCAGGAGTCCGGGTCGACGCTGAGCGGCAGCATCCAGCTCTCGGATCCCGCCGCCACCCTCAGCATCAACGGGACCCTGAACGGGAACGCCATCCAGTTCGGCACCGTCGGCTCGCTGGAGATCACGTATTCGGGCACGGTCACGAACAACACCTCCATGTCCGGCAACTACGAGGTCGGAGGAGCAACCGGTGGCTCCTGGAGTGCCTCGAAGAGTTCCTGACACGGCTGACCGGTCGCGGAGCCCCTGGATCTGATTCCACGCGTCGCCTGCTGCGGTCGGCGGCTCTGCGGGAGCCGCTGACCGCACTGGCGGCCGAGCCTGCCCGGCGGACGCGCGCAGGCCAAGACTCCGTCAGAGCGTCTCGGGCGTGCGGTTGCTGCACGTGCCGTCCCGCGCTCCCACCATCGACTGCGATGGGTGCTGCTGCCCCCCGAGGGCAGTCGCCCGGAGACCATCCCATCACCATCGACATGGTGAGCGTCCCCGCCATGACCGAAGCGGCGTGAACGCGTCGGACGACGCCTAGCTGGGCGGGGTCCTCGCGCACCACCTTGACAGGCGCTCGCCGCCATGGGAGGCTTTCGTCCGGACGGGGTTAGCACGTGCTAATACCTCGATCCCGAGAGGGGCGGCCGAGGGCCGTCATCAGCCGAGGATGGGAGGCGCCAGGTGTCTGGAGCGAATCAACCGAGCCATCGCGCCCATCAGCAGGAGCAGAGTGGCCCCGACCACCGCCGCACCGGGCTGAGGAGAACGGCAACCACGCCGCGGCGCCGGCAGGGCTGGCGGGCCGCGGCGGGACTGGTGCTCCTGGCGGGTTCCGTCATCGGGACGGTCGGACGGCCGGCGGACGTTCTGGCGGCCGGTGTCCAGCAGGTACAGGAGGTGGGGGGGACCGAGGCCGCTCAATCTGCCAATCTCACCACCGACATCGCGACCACCAGTGGTGATCTGATCGTGGTGACGGCGACGCTCCGGGGGGTGAACGCGTTCGCGTCCACG
>Ga0181520_10001209_pt1 | contig 53445 bp, 49 predicted proteins | sample PEATcosm2014_Bin_29_FD_132451 | JGI IMG/M metagenome (GOLD analysis project Ga0181520, IMG submission 132451) | Peatland microbial communities from MTU Mesocosm Facility, Houghton, MI, USA - PEATcosm2014_Bin02_30_metaG | ecosystem: Environmental > Terrestrial > Soil > Wetlands > Peat | place... | reverse complement strand
CGGACGCCGCCTGGAACAGGGCAAGTATAAAAACCGCCGCAAAAATATTTTTTTTCATACGGCCTCCCCAATATATTGATCTTGCATCATATTTTCATTACCGATACCCTTGCGGCCTGCCCGCTGACGGCGTGAAGGTCCACGAAGACCAGGTTGCGAGCGTTCCTGATATTAAGCCTGACGAACCGCGCGGCGGACGCCTCGCCCGCGTTTTTCATAAACACCGGGTGCATGCCGCGGTATATTGCGAGTTTCTGGAAAAGCGCCCTGTCGTTGACACAGGCTATCACGGCTTTTTCCGGCCTGTAACCGGAAAGATATCGCACGTCTGATACGTTTTTGATCTTCGCCGCCAGCTCGCAGGCTGGCACCATTTTTTGCATGGCGGCGCCGGCGTACGCGGCCGAGTTCTCGTAAATATTTTCCATGGTAACGGCCTCGACGGCGGGCCCGGGCGAGCGCCGCAACTCGGCCTCGGCTTTTTTTATCAGGTCCGCCATTACTCCCGCGGTTTTTACCGGATATTTCCCAACGGACGTCTCTCCGGATAACATCAAAGCTCCGGCCCCGTCGAGCACGGCGTTATACACATCGGTTATCTCGGCGCGCTCCGGGAACGGGTTGTTTATCATGGATTCCAGCATCTGGGTGGCCACTATGACTATTTTCCCTTTTTCATTCGCCTTTCTTATGAGTGTCTTTTGCATCTCCGGTATCCTGTCGAATCCGGCCTCAACGGCAAGGTCGCCCCTTGCCACCATGATTCCGTCGCTCTCGTCAAGTATCGCGGCGATGTCTTTCACCGCCTCGGGTTTTTCGATCTTGGCTATTATCAGCGGCTTCTTTTTCCCTTTTATGAGGCTTTTAAGCTCCCTGATATCCCCGGCGCTGCGAACGAACGACAGCGAAATAATGTCAACACCCTGTTTTAAACCGAACAAAAGATCTTTTTTGTCCTTCTTTGTCATGGATGACAGCGGCAATTCCGCGCCCGGCAGGTTTACTCCCTTGCGCGGCTCGATTGTCCCGCCCGCGGTGACGTAACAAATGATGTCGGTCCTTTTTACGGCCTTCACTATGAGCTGTACAAGTCCGTCATTAATGAGTATTTTCATGGCCGGCTTCAGGTATTTATAAAGGTCCGGAAAATCAACGCCGATCTCCTTCGAGGCGGCCGCGTCAAACGGCGCAATATTTTTTATAACAAGCGTTTCCCCTTTTTTTACCGAAAAGGATCCTTCGAATTTTTCCACCCTTATCTTGGGACCCTGAAGGTCCTGGAGTATGGCCGCGCTCGCCCCCGAAGAGTCCCTGGCGCGTTTTATGGAGGAAATGGCTTTTATAAAAAAATCCGGGTCCCCGTGTGAAAAATTCAGCCTGAATACGTTCACGCCCGCGGAAATAAACCGCCTTATGGAGCCGTAATCACATGCCGCGGGCCCGAGTGTGGCCACTATTTTTGTTTTTTTCATTCATCCCGCCTTTTGCCGTTTTCCTGATTATATCATAACAAATAAAAAAGGGGACGGAATATCCGTCCCCTTTTTGCTTTAAATTTAATAAAGTTACTTTGCCGTGGCTGTTGTCGCCGCGGGGGCCATTGTGTTGCCTGCCGCTTCTACTGGAGCCGCGCTCTTCTTCGGGAAGAGTTTGTGCCAGAGTCTTTTAAGGAAAGACTCCTTGACTACCGGTGCCGGCGCCGCTTCCATTGTGACAGGAGCCGCCGTAACCGTTGCCGGAACTACCGATGCCGCCGCCGCTTTAGAAGCCGCGGGTGCCGCTTTTTTTGCCTCTGCCGCGTAGAGAGATGCCGCCATAAAAGCGACCGCGAGCAGGATAACGATTAATTTCTTCATCATATTCACCTCCTTGATATAATATTGTGGTAAACCAACGCAAATAATTTTCCCGTTAAAAAAAAAGCCATGGAGACACGTCCTGCGCTATGGCACGCATTTTATTGCGTCCGACGCGCCTCCATGGCCTTGAAATTATATTGCTTTAATTACTTTGCTGCCGCTGCCGGTGCTGCTGTTTCTGTTGTTGCTGCCGGTGCTACGACTGCCTTTTTGGCTTTTTTGGCTTTCTTTTTCTTTGCGGCCGGTTTGGCTGCCGGTGTTACACCGTCGGCTGCTGCCGGGGCCACTGTGGTCGTTGTTGCCGCTGCCATTGTCTTGTCGGCTGCGAATGCCATTGAAACTGCGAACATTAATGCCATCAGAACTACGATAACTTTTTTCATGCTAAATCCTCCATTGTTTTTTTTGGCGGGTTTTGTAAAGCGCAGTTTAACCGTCGCGCGCCCCGCCTTAATTTACGCGCATTCACGGATTTTTTTATTTACTTTGCCTCCGGTGTTGCCGCTGCCTTTGCCGGAGCTTTCTTTGCCGCCTTAACCTTTTTCGACTTCTTTACTTTCTTGACCGGGGCCTTTTTCTCTACCTTTGTAGTATCCTTGGTCGTGTCGGCCGTTGTCTTTGTATCTGCCGCAAAAGCCATTGAAGCCGCGAACACAAGCGCCATAAGCATAACGATGATTTTTTTCATTTTTGATCCTCCTTCTTCTATTATTTTAACATCAATAATTTTTTTTACTTTGCCGTCTTTGTCAGCGCCGCAGGTGTTGACGCGGCCGCCGCGCTTGTCTTTGAGGCTTTCTTTGCCTTCTTTGCCGGTTTTAACGGAGTTATCTTCTTTTCAGCCTTGACCGTCGCCGATACCGCCGCCGGCCCGCCCGTGGGCGGTGTTTTTTCCGCGGCAAGGATCATGGTAGAAGCGAACGCGAGTACTATTAATGATGCGAGTATTTTTTTCATGGTGGTGCTCCTTTTTTTTATTTATCCGGATATAAACCGGACATGGGAATACGGAACGGAATAAACAGGAAAAAGGAGACTTATTTGCGGGACTTGAGGATTGGGGTGCTTCCGAGCCCCATTACTTCAGTGGATGAATAGGAGTCCCCGGGGTAAAAACCGGAAACAACAGGCAGGTTTGCGGTGCCGGTGCCGGTCGATCCGGCCTGGATTATCTTTTTGTATTCCTCGGAAACAAAAACAATTCCCTGTTTGACCCTTTCGCTGTTCTTATGGGTGTGTTTCTTATGCAGGGAGTATATTGAATGCTTATATATGGAAGGGATCGACGTGTTTTCGGTGAATTTCAGGGACTTGATGTTATAGAGGTCTGTGTACGCATCGAGCTGCGCGCAGACAAATACAGCCGTTATAACGAGCGCTGCTGTCAACAATGCGAGCTTTTTCATCCACATCCTCCTGTTTTACCTTAGCCTTATAATAGTTAGACGGCCAATATATGTCATAAGTTCAATTGGTTAGGTAAATCTTACCACCTTTTAATTATTAATCAAGTCTTTTTTTTGTTTTTTTTAAACCCGGCCTATTCAGCCACGACCCTGTCCCTGCCCCTTTTTTTGGCCTTATACACGTTATCATCCGCTGTTTTTATCATTTTCCCGATGTCGTCCAGCCCTTTTTTGGTGGATGCGACCCCTATTGACATCGTCACTTTTATTGATTTGCTCTTTGACTTTATGGCCTCTTTTTTTACGGCTTTTCTTATCTTTTCGGCCTTCATAAAGGCTTCCTCGTCTATGCGGTCCTTTACGAACACAATGATCTCCTCGCCGCCGTACCTGCAAACCACTCCCTCGGGAAGAGACGTGTCCCTTATCACCTGGGCGACCTTGAAAAGGACGTCATCCCCGGCCGCGTGGCCGTAAGTGTCGTTCACGTTCTTAAAATGGTCGATGTCGCACATAAAAACCGAAAAATTATTGCCGAGCTTTATGTCCGCAAGGCCGCTGATAATGGCGTCCATGTGCTGGCGGTTGTATATTTTGAGGAGCGGGTCGTAATGGGCCTTATGGTTCAGGCAGCTCATCCAGTGGACAAATATCCCCACTATGATAAGCAGGTCCATCAGGATAAGCATGTACTTGTATTTGTAGTAACCGTCGCCGTTGGGCTGCGACATTATCGTCAGCAGTATGTAAAAATTCATGACTGCTATCGCCATTATTATGGAGCCGTAGTTATGCTCCTCTTCGATATTAAAGACCGAAAGGACCGCCATCACCGCGAATATGATAAAGTTTCCGGCCAGCGCGTATTTGTTGAACAGGTAAACGAACGCCCCGGTGAATTTAAGGAACCCTGTCTTTTCCTGCCAGGCGATGTAGTAGTTCCCCTCTATTAGTATCAGCGCCACAAAGCACAGCAGCACGTTCACAAAAAAAGCTGTTATTGCGATGTTTTTTCCCTTGTTGTAATTTATGGTCGACCTGGACAGCACCACTATGAGCAGGTTCAAATCCAGCAGTGTCGAGAGGAACTTCATGGAAAAACGGTTGCCGTCCCTCCAGAAATCCATTGTGAACCCCATTATGTTAAGCGCCTCGGGCCGGACCACGGATATGCCCAGGTAAATGATGAAAAAAGCGGCCAGCGCGTAGGCCGACAGCAGTATCTTGAACTTGTATATTTTCGGGTAGGATATGAGCGCAAGCAGGAACATTATGGCGGTAAGGATGAAAAGGACCCAGTTGTACACGTTCCTGACCGTCTCGTTCTTTATAAAATCTATCATTGCCCCGTGGGAGAATGTAAATGCCATTTCCATGGCGATTATTGAAAAAACAGCGGCTATGATGAACTCTATCCTGTATTTTTTCAGAAATTCCCTGAACTCCGGGCTTATAGCTGGCATGTTTGTTGGCTCCTGAACGCCGATTATTTTTTCCGGTGCGGGCCGTAAAAACCCACATTTGTATATGACAATACAATAACAAAAAGCGGCGTGTTTGTAAAGACGGCAGTTTCAGGTTGCCTCCCTTTACATATTGACAACCCTTTTCTTAATTGTTAAAATGGCGTATATTAATAACAACATTTCCCGGAGGAAAACTGTGAAATACAGCCGAATACAAGCCGTTGGCGCTTTATTATTGATCTCTTCATTATTCATATCGGGATGCGGTCCCGACATAAAAGCCCAGAGAAAAGCCGCGGGCCTCATTAATTCATTTGAAACGACGGCCTCGGATTCGGCCATAGGCGATTTTGAGCTTGAGACCAACGGTTATGTCAGCCTCGAGCAGATCAAAAAGTATTCCTCGCAGGGAAAATATTCCGCAAAGGCCACCTTTTCCGTCCCGGTCGATTTTTTGACCACCACCCAGGCCGCCAAAGCGGACAAATGGATCGATTCGGTCACGATGAGCATAAACACCCTGACGCCCCTTAAGGTCACGGACTGGTCCGTTTACAAAAAATTCGATATAGACGTTTATCTTGCCGACCCCCAGGCTCCGGACCTTAACATAAAGCTGGTCGACTCCCACGGCAATGAATACACGACGCCGAGGCCCATCAAGAACGGAAGGAACAAGCTTGAAATAGTCCTTGACGACGTAAAAACCGCGAGGATAGACACGGCAAGCATCACCTCATTCTCCATATCAATGGATACGAAGGGCCAGCCCAAAGACATAATTCTTTACCTGGACAACATCCGGCTGGCGCTGTAGCCAAATGAAAATGCAGGCATCGGTAATATTTGACCTGCTGAGGGTAAGGCAATGGGCGAAAAACATGCTCATTTTCGGCGCCCTCGTCTTCACCGGAAACCTTTTCAACCTCCCTTATTTCATAAAAGTCCTGGTCGGGTTTTTCCTGCTGTCATTCGCAGCCAGCTCTCTTTACATATTCAACGACATCTCCGATTACAGGGAGGACAGGCTGCACCCCGAGAAAAAGAAAAGGCCCATAGCATCGGGCGCGGTCAAAAAAGATTTTGCCCTGTCTTTGAGCGCGGTCCTTATGGCGGTATCGCTTGCCGGATCTTTTTTCCTCTCCGTGCCGTTCTTCATAATAACCCTGGTCTATGTAGCGATGACCGTCTTTTACACACTCAAGCTCAAGCACATGGTTATACTCGACGTTTTTGAGGTGGCGGCCGGGTTTGTGATACGCGCCGCGGCCGGAGCGCTTGTCATATCGGTTTTCATATCGCCGTGGCTTTTGATATGCACGACCCTGGTCGCGCTTTTCGTGGCCCTTTCAAAAAGGCGCCACGAGCTTTCGCTTCCGGACGCGCACAGGCACAGGAAAGTTCTCCAGGATTATTCCATACCTCTTCTGGACCAGATGATATCCGTGGTCACCGCCTCGACTGTCGTTGCCTACAGCCTTTATGCGTTCACATCACCGACGGCGGAAAAACACAATTACCTGATGCTCACCGTGCCGTTCGTGCTTTACGGCATCTTCCGTTACCTTTACCTGGTCCACAAGAAAAACCTCGGGGGTTCCCCGGAGGCCGTGTTCTTAAAGGACATCCCCATGATAATCAACATCGTCCTTTATATAATTTCCTGCGTAATAATAGTTTATTTCGTAAAATGATAGCAACCGTAACCTTAAACCCCACCGTCGACATCGTCGCGCCCGTAAAAAGCCTCAACAACGGCTCTGTGCTGCGCACAAAAACAATATACGCCTATCCGGGCGGCAAAGGGACGAATGTGGCGCGCGCCGTCGCCTCGCTTGGCGGGGATACGTGTGCAACCGGTTTTGTCGGGATAAGGGACGCGCGTGAGACCGAACATTTTTTACGCCACCACGGCGTGAAGGCCGACCTTGTCCCCTGCACCGGCTCCAACAGGATATGCCTTCTGATCACCGAAACGTCGAAATCCGGCCGGGAGACCGTCATAAACAGCGAATCCGACATCGATATTTCAAAAAAAGAAACAACCGTCCTCATGAAAAAACTTGGCGCACTGTCCAGAAAATGCTCCCAGATGGTTTTTTCAGGTAGCCTTCCGCTTGGGCTTCCCGCTGATTTTTATGAAAAAGCCGTCCGCGCGGTCAGGGCAGATACGAACGTCATCCTTGATACTTCTTCAAAATACCTTTATCACGGGGTAAAAGCGTCGCCTCACGTCATCAAGCAGAACATACACGAGCTTGAGGGAGCATTCGGGGAAAACTTGTCCTCCCCGTCGGCGTTGAAGGCCTTTATAAAAAAACTTTCCGCGAAAAACAATATCCCCGTCATTATAACCACACTTGACGAAAAGGGTTCCCTTCTTTACAGCGGAGGCGCTTTTGTTTTTTTTCCTGCATTGCCGGTAAAAAACAATATTTCCCCGGTCGGATGCGGAGACGCTTATTCAGCTGGGCTCGCCTACGGCCTTTCAAAGGGATATGACATTCTCCGGGCGTGCAGGCTTGGCGTGGCGGCCGCTGCGGCGAATTTAAGCCACCTGGGTTCGTGTTTTCTGGACAGGAAGGATGTGTTTTATTTTCTTAAGAATGTCAGGGAGAAAAAGTATTAATGGATCATTCGAGCGTTTCGCCGCTGTAATACGGCTCGATGTGCACCAGGGTGTTGCAATCGCCGAACATCCCCTTTAATTTATTGTCTATGTCCCGCGTGAGCTCGTGCGAACATTCAACTGTCATATCCTTGTCCACTTTTACATGCATGTCCACGAATATAGTCGATCCGCTCTGACGGGACCTGATCTTGTGAAAATCCTTTACGTCCTTCATCGACCTGAGCATCCGCTCTATGGCCTCCATCTCGTTGTCGGAAAGCCCCCTGTCGATCATCTGCTGGGTCAGTTTGAAGGAGAGCCTTATGAATATCCCTATGACCCAGCATCCGACAAAAACCGCTCCCATGGGATCGATCCACCATAGGCCTGAAACGCGCATGACAATAAGCGCCGCGGCTATGCCGAAAGATGTGACCACATCCGCGCGCAAATGCGCGCCGTCGACCTCTATGCCGACGGACCTTAATTCCTTCCCTTTTTTTATAAGATAATACGAGACAAGCCAGTTGACTATGCCGGAAATTATCATGATGATTATGGCCGTATCCACAAATTTTGGGGAAGTCCTTGCGGTGAATTTTCTTATGCCTTCGTATATTATCCCGGCGCCCACGGCCAGGATAAGCAGATTCTCGAGCCATCCTGAAATGATCTCGATCTTGCCGTGGCCGTACTGGTGGTCCTTGTCCGGCGGTTTAAGCGAATTCTTCACCCCTACGTATGCTATAAGCGACGCCATGAGGTCGTTGCCGGAATGAAGGGCCTCCGCCACTATGCTGATGAGCCCGGACATTATGCCTATCACGAGTTTCATGGCCACAAGCGCCGCATTTGAGGCTATGGAAAGGATTATCACCCTTTCCTTTTCCTTTTTTATCTTTTCCGAGAGCCCTGAATTGTCTATTTCCGTTGTCGCGCTCATCTGCGCTTCACATTAATTATGAGCTCCGCGTTTACACCCTTGTTTGCGGTGACTGCGGCCGCGTTTTCCACGATGTTGGTGGACTCCACGGATATCATGTAACCGCCGATGGTCAGCGCCTTAAAAACGTACCTGCCTGTGGCATCGGTGTATCCGGTGTATATTTTATCCGTGTGTTTGTTTACCGCCTTGATCTTGATCCCGGCCTCTATGGGCGAGCCCTCCGAGAATACCCTTACCGGCAGGTCGGTGTGCAGCATCGGGTCCAGGGTCGGCGCGGGAGTCGGCGTCGGTGTTGCTTTTTTCTTTTTCTTTTTTGGTATGGGTGTTTTGGTCGGGACCGGGGTAAAAGTCGCCGCCGGAGGGACGGCCGTAAAAGTATAAGTAGGCTGTGCCGTCGGCGGAATTACCGTCGGTACCTTTGTAGGTATTGATGTTGCAGTCGGCGCCGGTTTTATCCTGTTAATGTCAAGGTATTTCGGGGCGCCGGCCACCTCTATCTCGTTTATCACCTCGCCTTTATAAGGGTCGATGACCGCCACTTTTCCTGTTTTGGCCCCCTGCTCGAAACCGGCCACAAATATTTCCGGGCCCGAGGCGGCCCTGCCGGCCACGCAGTCGTAAACCGGATAGTCGAGCGTAACCGAAGATGGCTTTGTGAATCCCTTAAGCTCAAAAATGTCGGCACCGTTCATGACGGAAACATAAAGCATATTATTGAAAGCGGCCATGCCTCGCGGGTTGTCGGTGGTCACTATCTCGTTTATGACGCTGTTCTTCCTCATGTCTATGACGGAAACGCTGGCCGTCCCCTCGTTGGACACAAAAAGCAGCCTGTTGTTGTAAGTGGCCAGCGTCCACGGGTCCGCGCCTGTCGGTATGACCCCTGTTATTTTATTTGTGGCAAGGTCGAGCAGAGCCACTCCCCCCATATCGGCAAGGGCTATATAGGCTTTCCTGTCGTCGTCGGTTATTATTATCGCCCTCGGACTGCCCGGAAGCTTTATGGGGTCGAGCGCGGCGTCAAACGTGGATGTGTTGACCACGGTCACATTATTGGATTTTCCGTTTATCACATATACAAGTTTGTTGTCGTTCTTTACCGCAAGGCCGGCCGGAGAGAGACCGGCGCTGACAAAATCCGTGTCCGGCGTAAGGTTCTTGCACCTTATCCTGTAAAGCGCGTTGGAATCTGCGCTTACGTAATATAAATACTTCTCCTCCGGGTCGAGCCTGATGCCGGAAACAGCGGACGCAAGGGGGATTTCGCTCAAAATCTCGTTGGTGGCCGTGTCAATGACCGTTATTTTTTTTAATTTTTCATGGCCGACGTAAAGGTTCGGGGCGGCGGCGGCAAATGCCGCGGCCAGCAGGAGCATCGAGGTCAGGATGATTTTTTTCATGATACCTCCGTCAATGTGCTTTTATTTGAATATTTCCTCAAAATCGTCCTCGGTATATATCTTTATGCCTTCCTTGATAAGCGCGGCTGACAGCACGCCGTTGCCGTCCGTCATCCTGCCGGAAAAAGTCCCGTCATATATTTTTTTGTACCCGCACGCCGGGCTTTTTGTCTTTAATATCACTTTTGTCACGCCCATGGTTTTTGCGGCCCCGACAAATTCCCCGACTCCCAGCAGTATTTCACCGGTGTGATCCCCGCCTTTTTTGTCAACGACCCGCGCGGATCCCGTCAGAACCTGCTCGCCCGAGCCGCCGGTTATCTCCACGCTCTCACGCGGGATGCCCCTGCCGCCCATTACTTCGGGGCAAAGCGGGATGGCCTCTCCGGAGGACACCAGCGCCCTTATCTTTTCGTTGAGCCTGTCTTCCCCGTCATACCTGGTCTTTACCCCTGCCAGGCACGCGCTTACAAGGATCATATTAATCCCTCTTCGGGCCATTTTTTCATCGCCCTTATTCCTTATATTTGTTCGTAATGGGCATCCTGCGATCCCTGCCGAAAGCCTTTGGAGTTATCTTTACCCCGGGAGGCGCCTGCCGTCTCTTGTATTCATTTATGTCTATGAGCCTTATCACGCGCCTCAATACTTCGTCGTCATATTTACCCTTCAGGTCGCCGTAAGTCAAATCTTTTTCTATGTAGTCCTCTATTATTTTATCAAGTATTTCATACTCTGGCAAGGAGTCTGTGTCCTTCTGGTTGAACCTTAGCTCGGCAGTGGGTGCCTTCGTCATTATGTTATCCGGTATCAGGTCGAATCCAGCTTTTTCGTTCCTCATCCTGGCCACGCGGTAAACCAGGGTCTTTGGCAAATCCTTTATGACGGCGAAACCGCCGGCCATGTCGCCGTAAAGCGTGGCGTAGCCTGTGGACATTTCGCTCTTGTTGCCGGTGGTCAATACCAGCCAGTTGAACTTGTTGGAAAAAGCCATATTGATGTTTCCCCTGATCCTCGCCTGGAGGTTCTCTTCGGTGGTTCCGCTTTTTGTCCCGGCAAACCCCTGCGCAAGCTCGGCAAGCATGGTGTCGAAGGTCTTTTGTATGGGTATGACCATTAAATCTATCCCGAGGTTGCCGGAAAGTTCTTTTGCGTCGTCGTATGATTCCTTTGATGAAAATTTTGACGGCATGAATATGAGGTTAACGTTCTCTTTTCCGAGGGCGTCCGCGGCAAGAACCGCCACAAGCGCCGAGTCGACGCCGCCGCTCAAGCCAAGGACCGCTTTTTTGAAGCCGTTCTTCAGTATGTAATCGCGGGTTGCCGTTTTCAGGGCCTCATAGACCTCCTCTTCGACGGAAAAAGGCGTGGTCTTTTTTGCGGGTTTGAAAGGAAAATCCACCAGCATGTCCTGTTCCCCGAATTGCCTGCCCTGGCAGAGCACTTTTCCCTTTTCGTCGAAAACAAGGCTGTGTCCGTCAAAAACAAGCTCATCCTGGCCTCCGGTAAGGTTGCAGTATACTATCTTTGTGCCGTACTGCCTGGCGCGCCCCGAGAACTGGCCCACCCTTTCTTTCCACTTGAGCATATGATAAGGAGAGGCGCTTATGTTGACAAGAAAATCGGATCCCCTGGCCGCTTTATGTATTGCCGGGCAGTCGACCCAGAGGTCCTCGCAAATGGAAAGGCATATCCTGAAGCCGGAGGCCTCGAAGACCACGGCTTTTTCCCCGGCCGTAAAATATCTTTTTTCGTCAAAGACCCCGTAGTTGGGGAGGTTGATCTTGTGGTAAACTTTTACGACCCTGCCGCCGGAGAGCACGGCCGCCGCGTTGTAAAGTTTTCCTTTGACCCTGTCGACGAACCCCACGACCGCGGTCGTGGACGTTGCCTCCCGCGCTATCTGTTTTAGAGCGGCCAGATTTCCGTCCACAAAACGTTTTTTGTAAAGCAGGTCCTCGGGAGGATATCCCGTAACCGCCATTTCGGGAAAAAGCACACAGTGCGCGTTGTTTTTCTGCGCCTCTTTTATCTTGCCGATGATAAGCCCGGTGTTTCCGAAAATGTCGCCGACGGTCGTATTTATCTGCGCTATATGGAACCTTATTTTTTTATTATTTTTTTTCATTTAATATTCTCTTTATTTCCCTTTTTAATATTTTTCCCGTTCCGGTCCTTGGAAGCTCCTGCCAGAATTCGAACCTGTGCGGCACCTTGAAGTTCGCGAGGTGCTTTTTACAGAACTGCCTCATTTCAAGGTCCGTGGATGTCCTGCCTTCCTTTAATTTTATCACGCCTATCGGGATCTCGCCGTGCGTCTCGTCCTTTATTCCCACGACAGCCGCGTCCTCCACCGCAGGGTTTTTGTAAAGCACGTCCTCGACTTCCCTTGGATAAAGGTTCATGCCGTTGACTATTATAAGGTCTTTTTTCCTGTCGAGTATGTAAATATACCCGTCGGCGTCGATCCTCCCGATGTCTCCGGTATAAAGCCATCCGTCCTTGATGGCCGAGGCGGTGTCGTCGGGCTTGTTCAGATACCCCTTCATGACGTTGGGCCCGCTGACGGCGATCTCACCCTCTTCGCCGGTTTTCATCCTGACCCCGTTTTCGTCCATTATGGCGGCGTGGACTCCGGGAAGAGCGATCCCGACGGAACCGGGTTTTCTTTCCGCGTCGAGCGGATTTACGGAAACCACGGGGGAGGCCTCGGAGAGTCCGTAGCCTTCCAGCAGGGGTATATGGAACCTTTTTTCGAAACGAGTTAGTACTTCGCCCGGCAGCGGCGCGGCTCCGGAAACGCACACCCTTACGTTCAAAAGCCACATGGCGATCCGGGGAATCTTCCTCATGGACAGCACGTTAAATACCTGCGGTATGGCCACAAAAACCGATATCCTGTCGAAGACCAGGGATTTTATTATGTTGGAAAAAGGGAGCACGGACTTCATTATCCTGACGAAATTCAGCCTGTATATGGGAAGCAATATGCAGACCGTGAATGTCAGGGCGTGGAACATGGGAAGAAAAAGAATGAACCTGTCTTTGTTAAGCACTTTTATTGCGCGCGTCGCCGCGTCGACGTTTGATATGAGGTTGCGGTGTGTGAGCAGGGCGCCTTTGGGGTATCCGGTGGTCCCGGATGTGTATATTATTACCGCCGTCCCTTCGTCTTTTATTTCACCCGAGGCGATTTTTTCATCGTTGAATACAGCCTCATAAGGGGTGTAAGCCGCCGGTATCTCGCCTATGGATATGTAATTTTTCAGCTCCGGAAGTGTCCCGAGTTCCTTTATTATCCCCTTAAAATCGGAGGAGGTGACAATGCATTTCGCGCCGCAGTCCTTTAATATGTAATCTATCTCCTCGTAACGTAAAAAAGTGTTCACCGGGACGGCTTCGGCCCCGGCGTATATTACGGCGAAATAGGCCACGACGAACTCGGTGCAATTGTTCAAAAGAATGGCGACCCTGTCGCCCTTTTTTATCCCCAGGCGCGCAAGCCCGGACGCGAACCTCACGACTTCGGAGCAGGTTTTCGCGTAGGTCATTTTCTTTTTCTGCTCGGCCATAAAGACCTTGCCGCCGGCTTCCTTTCCGGCCCTGAACAAAATATCGATCAGGTTCATTATTCCTCCTGCTTGTTTTGCATTATTAGGACTATTTATCACGGTTTTGACCCGATAAATATTTATTATCAATCAAACCCTGGATAAAGTCAATAAGCAGTCCTTATCTCACCTTTTCCAGCAGTTCCGGGTTCGACAGTATCTCCCAGCAGAGTTCGCACATGAAAGAATATTTTTTTGCAGTATCAAGGACTTCTTTTTCCTTATTAATAACGTCCCTCAACCCCGCGGGGCCGTAGTCGGCCAGGATGCCAAATATTTTGTCTTTTCTTGCGTTTGAAATTACGCCTGCCACGCTTTGCCTTGAAAGATCGCCAATCACAAGATAGTCCGTAAATCCGTTGCCGTTGCACGAGCAGACCCTTACCTTCAGGTCCGGCTCGACCCAGAGGTAGGCGAGCCCCTCCGGCCCAAGGCAATGGATTGTTTTTTCAATTGCCGCCATGTGCGCTTCGTCGTCGGCAATGGCTTTCCACGACGGCCTCGTCGGCCTCCAGGTCCCGTATTTCACCCTTTTACCCTCTATAAATATTGATTTTTTCTCCGTGTCTATTACGGCGCTCATGCCTTTTTTTTGAAGTCCCGCCGCAAATTTTTCATAAAGAGGTTTAACCTCTTCAAAATCCCGGCAGCATGAGCCTATGGTGAGCGAATTCAGCGGGAAATATCCTGAATAAATATGGACAAATTCAACTACGCTTTCCAGCGGGATCCTTTCCTGGTGGTAAAAGTCGATGGATATCCTGAAGCCCGACGAGAATCCTGATTTTTTTAGCGCGCTGAAAAATTCCCGCGCCTGTTGCGGCTCCCCGCCTATATAACAATTGGTGGGCGGCCTGTTTATCCTCATGCCGAGTTTCCTGGCGTGCGCCACAACGGGTGGCATAAATTCCGGATAAAGTGTGAGCTCCCCTCCGGTAAATTGCAGCGAGTTCAGCCCCTCTTTTTTTGCCTCGTCGAGTATTTCAACGGCCCTTGCCGGGTCCATTTTTATGGAAAGGTCGTGGCTGGAAAAATCGTTGTTGCAGTGTCGGCACATGGCCGTGCAGTCGTAGGTTGGTATCAGGACTATTCCCTTGGGGGTGTAATTATTTGCAGCCATCCAGCCCGGCTTCAGACCTTCTCATACGGGTCGAAAAGTTTTTTGTATTCTTCAAGTATGAACCTGTCGGTCATTCCCGCGATGTAATCGCATATAACGCGTTTCAGCGAGTCCCTGCCGAGCCTTTTTCTTGCCTCGGGCGGAAGTATCGACGACGATACCCCTCTTTTGTCCTTAACATCACCGCGTTTTTCATAAATGTTAAAAAGGTCCTCTATTATCTTCTCGGCCTTGTATTCCATGCGTATGACCTTGTAATGTTTGTAAAAACTGCGGTACAAGAACTCTTTCAGGTTCTTATGCTTTTTTTTCATCTCGTCGCCGAATTCAATGAGGAGTTTTTTTTGGTTCCTTACCTTTTCCACGGAATCAACGGAATGTTTCCTGATATTTTCTATTGAAGTTTCCATAAGGTTTGTGACCTGAATATTAATTAGCGCCCTGCATATGTTGTATTTTTTCATCTCAAGGGGAAGGCTGTCGAATTTTTTCATGTCGATGGCCTTTTCCATGTCCTCCCAGATCGCGGTGTCCTTTAGCATCCCAACGTTGAGTATCCCGGAAGTTATGCCGTCGTCAATGTCGTGCGAGTTATATGCTATCTCGTCGGCCACATTTACGGTCTGCGCCTCGAGCGTGGGCGACAGCGCCGGATCGTAATCCTTGCAGGCGGGACTGTCGTAATCTGTGGTGTGCTTTATGATGCCCTCCCGCGTTTCCCAGCACAAATTGATGCCGTCAAAGTCGGGGTATTTTTGTTCAAGCTCGTCGAGAACCCTTAAGCTCTGCGCGTTGTGCTCGAACCCGCCTTCTTCCTTCATAAGGCGGTTCAACACCGTCTCGCCTGAGTGTCCGAACGGGGTATGGCCTATATCGTGGGCAAGCGCGACTGATTCGGTGAGTTCCTCGTTGAGCCTCAATGTTCTGGCTATGGTCCTTGCTATCTGGGCGACTTCATTCGTGTGGGTGAGCCTTGTGCGGAAATAATCCCCCTCGAGGTTCACAAATACCTGCGTCTTGTATTCCAGCCTCCTGAATGCCGTCGAGTGTATTATCCTGTCCCTGTCGCGCTGGTAAACTGAGCGGAAAGGGTGCTCCGTTTCCCTGTATTTTCTCCCGCGCGTTTCGCGGCTCTTCATTGCGAAAGGGGCCAGCGTGGCCTCCTCGAGCTCTTCAAGTTTCTGCCTGCTTAACAGGTACGCGTCATTGTCCATTTTATCACCTGCGCCTTACAAAATGTTTATATCCACATTAAAGATACAACAAAGGGGCTGTTTTTTCAAGAAACAATACTTTCAGCCCGTCTTTTCTTTCCTGTAATTATCTCGGCGCACAGCGCGACGAAAAATATAAGAAACGATATCGCCGAAACCAGCATCCCCAGCCTGAATGATGCCGGCTTGAAATCCATCTCCACCACATGTATGCCTGGCGCAAGCTTTACCGCCGAGAAAACGTAATTTGCGTTCAGTATCTTTGCCGGTTTTTTGTCCACGCTTGCGGTCCACCCGGGATAATAGGCGCTTGATATGACGGCGTAACCGTTCGAAGGGGCCTTCAATTCAAAGCTTATGTGGCCGCCTTCCCATTTTGTTATATTTGCCGGGGCCGATGCACCGCCGTTGTTCTCAACTCCGTTCTTTTCAGAGCTTATTATGCACAGGTTTTTCATGTCAAACGAAGGATCGCCCAGCGTTTCGAATATTTTTTTATCGTCATTTATGAAAACCGCGTTCGGGACAAAGCTCGCCATTCCGGGCGCGCCTTCCCTCTCAAAAATGGTCAGGTTGCCGCATTTTCCTGTTTTCTTCAGCCCCTTTACGCCGGTTATCTCGTAAGGGCTCAATATATATTTTACCGCCCCGGCGTCAAGCACGTTTTTCCCTTGGGATATGACAGGATCCTTGTCGCCGCCGCCCTCTATGGAAGCTTTTTCAAACGGGCTGCAGTAATCGTAATATTTTTTTGTGGCAATGGGGCTGTATCCCGCGATCGAAAAAACACCGTAACGGACATTCTGGTTTGGCCTCAACGCCTCCCTGTTCCTGAGGTGTTCTTCAAGGCCCCCGCGCGCCTCGCCTTTTTTGAAAACAAGGCTTTCATTTTCAAAATATCGCCACTGCAGGATCCTGTGGCTGCCGTCCTTCACAAGCTCGGCCGCGCTTGACGGAGTCGCGGCATAAAACGCGTCCTTCTGCACAGGCTGATAACCCGCCATATTTGCAAAAAGTTCGGTGCAGGCCAAAAACACCAGTAACGCCGAGAATTTTTGTTTTGATATACTTCCCGCGGCAAAGGCCAGAAAAAGCAGGCAGAGCAGCGTTATAAAAACAGCCTGTACCAGAACTCCCCCTGAAATGAAGGACACGGTATTGACGAATTTATCCGTGTAATATTCCGCCGGGTAATGGTGGAACATGGAGTTCACTACGCTCCTGTTTATGAATGCGCCCACCCTTCCTGAAAATATCCCGAGGATCCGCCCCTTAAAAATAAATATAAGACCTGCCGAGGCCGTCATTGCGCCCGAAATGATCACTGACGCCTTCATGAACCTGACGGAAACGTCCTCTTTTCTTAACGATCCGGCCATATAAGCGCTGAGCGCGGCCGTAAAAAAAACATAGTATTCCAGCATCATGGCCGGATTCCTGAATTTATTCAGCACCGGAAGTTTTACCGCAAAATAATTCAGGGGGAAATTTTTGCCCATCGCGAAGAGGAACGCGAACGCCATGAACGACGCAAAAAGGGCCGCCACGGGTTCCTTTTTCAGCCTGCGCGCCGCCAAAAAAGACAGGAACAGCGATGCCGCTCCCGTATAAAGCATGATATAGGAAATGAACCACGACTTGAAAATGTATATTCCTATATAGGTGTTGTTGTTTACGCTGCCGAAAAGGAACGGGAAAGCCATGTTAAGGATATTCATCCATGTGATGGTTTCCGACCCCAAAATCGCGTCCTGCGGCATTCCGCTGTTCCTTGCAGTGAACGATATCATTTCATACGTTGGAATGGCCTGCAGGGCCGCCATCGCGACGCCCAGGAGCATGGACGCCCCAAAAAACAGGGTGTCGGGGGATACTATCTTTTTTTTCCGCATTAACACACGCGCCGGATAATATACACAGCCCGCGGCAAGCATATAAAATGCTGTCTGGCCGTGGCCTATTAATATCGTCAAAGTCACTGAAACAGCCGTCAAAAAAAGCCAGAGGCGGTTAGAGGACAGCGAATATTTTTCTATTGAAAAAAGGAACAGGGGTATATATGCCATTGCCTGCAATACCGTCATGTGGTCTATCCTGTAGGAGAACATCCCGGAAAATACCCATACCGCCATGGCAAGGAAAACGGCGGCCGCGTCCTGCGTAAAACAAAAGGCGTAAAACATCATGAATATGCCGGCGAGGAAAAAATGAAGCGCGGCCGAGTATGTTATCGCCTTAAATGCCGGAAACACCGAGAATAAAAGATTCAAAGGATAGGCGGTGCCGGTATTTGACTCCGCGAAGACCGGAAATCCGCCGTAGAGATATGGGTTCCACAGGGGAAATTCCCCTTTTTTTAAGGATTCATGGACAAATGAGGTCATGGGTTCGGTGTAATTTACAGTATCGGAGCCCGAGAACGACCTGCCGAAAAAAAGCTCAGGCGAGAAAAACGCAAGAACCAGGATCAACAGCATTATGGAAAGATTTATTTTTGTTCTCACCGGCAATTTCCTCCCGCGGATTTTATTCCTGAAGGATTATACCACAACTTCCCCCGCGGCCACGGCGCCGGGCGAAATAAAAAAAACCCGGCGGATGATGTCCGCCGGGTTTTATTGTATTGACCTTTTTTTAGATTTTGACTACGTTGGCAGCCTGCGGCCCTTTTGCGCCTTCAGTTATGTCAAAACTTACTTCTTCGCCCTCTTTTAACGACTTGAATCCTTCTCCCTGGACGGCCTGATAGTGAACAAATACGTCCTTCCCGCCTTCCTGCTCGATAAATCCGTAGCCCTTCTTGTCATTGAACCACTTTACTTTTCCTTTTGCCATAACTAAAACCTCCAAAAATTTTAAAATCTTGTAGAACATGTTCTACAACGTCCTTACAGGATAACACAATAACGCCTGGCGTCAATGCAATTATTGCATTTATTTTGCATCCCGGCCTATATTTTCATCAGCCCCGCAAATTTTCCCGAGAGCACTTTTTTGCCGTGATTCCTGAACATCACGGTTATCCTGACGTCGTCTCCGTAGGGCTCGGCCTTCAATATCGTCCCGGTACCCATTTTTGTGTGCTTGACCTTCTGCCCGGGCAAGTAAACCTGCTCCTGCGGTTCGTCATTGTAAACTATGTCGTTGCCCGGCGCCGGGCACGAATCCGCCGGCTCCTCGTCGGGTCCGCTGCCGTAATATCTTTCCCTTGTCTGGTTCACAGGGAGCCTTCCTTTGTGTTCAAAAAGCTCCTCGGGTATCTCATGGACGAACCTCGATATCATCCCCATTTTCTTCGTCCCGAACTGCCTGCGGGAAAGGGCGCTGAATATAAAAAGTTTTTTCCTGGCGCGGGTTATGGCCACGTATGCCAGCCTTCTCTCCTCTTCGATGCCGCCCGGCTCGTCGATACAGTTTTTATGGGGGAATATCCCCTCGTCCATTCCCGTGAGGAACACAACGTCGAATTCAAGCCCCTTGGCGCTGTGGATGGTCATGAGCGTCACAGCTTCCGCGTTCTCGTCGAGCTTGTCCACCTCGGACATCAGCGCCACCTGGTTCAAAAAATCCTCAAGCTTTGCGCCCGGGTTGGCCTCCTCATATTCTGCCATGGCGGAAACCAGTTCTTTTACGTTCTCGACCCTTTCTTTAGCCTTTGGCGAAGGGTCGCTCTGCCAGTAATCTATGTATCCGGTGCCCGTGAGTATCTTTGCCGTGATGTCCTTAAGCGACATCGCCGCGGCGTTCTCGTTCATGAATTTCACGAAATCGTGGAATTTTAGCAGGGTGTCCTTTGTGGCGTCCTTTATGTCCGGCACTTCGGCCGACCTCCCGAGCGCCTCCAGGAATGAAAGGTTGTTGCCGAAAGCGAATTGCTCGAGCTTGTCCACGGAGCTTTCCCCTATGCCGCGCGGCGGGACGTTTATCACGCGCTTGAAAGACATCATATCGCGCGTGTTGGATATCAGGCGCAGGTACGAAAGCATGTCCTTTATTTCCATCCTGGAATAAAACGACAGGCCGCCGACGAGCTTGTATTTGACGCCGGCCCTGCGGAACCTGTCCTCGACGACGCGCGACTGGGCGTTTGTCCTGTAAAAAACCGCCATGTCCTTCAGATGGACGTCCTTTGTGTTCAGTATCTTGAATACTTCGGTTATCACAGCCTCCGATTCGGCCGTCTCGTCGTCGGTGTAATAAAAAGTTATCTTCTCCCCCGTGTCGTTCTCGGTCCAGAGTTCCTTGCCTTTCCTGTCCTGGTTGTTCTTTATTACCGCGTGCGCGGCCTGCAGGATGGTCTTTGTCGAGCGGTAGTTCTGCTCCAGCCTGATCACTTTCGCGTTCGTATAGTCCTTTTCAAAATCAAGTATGTTGGAAATATCCGCGCCGCGGAACCTGTATATGGACTGGTCGTCGTCTCCCACAACGCCGATGTTCCGGTATTTCTCGGCGAGCATGGATATCAGCGTGTACTGGGAATTGTTTATGTCCTGGTACTCGTCGATAAGGATGTATTTGAATTTTTCCCTGTAGGCGTCGAGTATCTCCGGGTTGTTTTTGAGAAGCTCTATGGGCTTTGATATAAGGTCGTCAAAATCAACGGCGTTGTTGCGCTTGAGCCTTTCCTCGCTTATGGAATAGACGCGCGATATGCCTTTTGATTCGTAATCCACCGCGTAAAGGTCCTCGAACTGGGCCGGGGTCAAAAGCTGGTTCTTTACCGAGGAGATGCGTTTTATTATTTCATAGGGCTTGATCTCCTTGTCGGACACCTTGGCGTCGTGCATGCACTCCTTTATGAGCCTTTCCCTGTAATCCTCGTCATATATGGAAAAAGCCTTCGTGTAACCCAGTTTTTCCGGGTAGGCCCTCAATATCCTGCAGCCAAGCGAATGGAAGGTGGACATGGTGATTGCGGACGCTTTTTTCCCGACGACCTTTTTTATGCGGCTTTTCATCTCTTCCGCGGCCTTGTTCGTGAATGTCACGGCAAGTATGTTTTCCGGCGACACCCCGTATTCGGAAATAAGGTAGGCGATCCTGTAGGTTATGACCCTTGTCTTTCCGCTGCCCGCCCCGGCAAGTATCAGGATGGGGCCGTCCCTGTGCTTTACGGCTTCAAGCTGCCTTTCGTTCATCATTCCGGATATGTCCAAGAAATGCTCCTTTAAGCGAAATGTCATTTCGGGAAAAATACATGAAAAGTTCCATTGATTATATAAGCTAATGTTTTTTTGTCAAGGAAAGGATACGCGGGAAAAAAAATTATTTCTTGGACTTGTTCTTTATCTTCAGGGCGCCGGCGTTCACAAAACCCATTATGCGCGCGGATGTCACCCCTGTCGCCCTCATGACGTCCATGACGGATGCCATCGGGAATTTTTCAAGATGCGCCTTTACTTTTTTAAAATCATTTATATTGTCCGAATCCAGAAAGCTTCTTAATTTTTTCTCGTCGTCCGCCATGTTTGTCGTCCTTTCTACTGCCGTGATGATTAACCGCTTAATATTATATCGGAAAAATTCCGATAAATCTTTAGAAAAATTTAATTTGCCAGCTTTACCGTCTTGGTGAGCTCTCCAAGGTCGTTGGTGTTCAGGGAGCGCTTGCCGCTGTCCCGTTTTCGCGACATGCGCGACAGGAACGTCCCGGGCCCCACTTCAATGAAAGTATTGACCCCGTTTTTAAGCATGGTCTCCAGGCACAGGTCTATCCTGGAAGGCTTGAATATATGGTCGATGAATTTTTCCTTTATGTCCTGGACGTTTTCGTAATATTCCCCCGTGGTCTGGCACAATATCCTGTTGACCGGCTTGTCCATGGGGATCTTAAGGAACTCAGCCCTTAATTTCTCGGCTATGGGCTTTAAAAGCGGGAAGCCCGCGAATTCCTCGTGCGGAAGGTCGATGACCGCCCCTCCGAGTTTTTTAAAAACTTCCGCCATTTTTCCCTTCACCCTGTGTTCGCAAACTATTATGGACGAATCCTTGCCGTTGAAAGCGGTTATTTCGGCGTTGACCGACGGTTTGAGCTCTGCGACAATTTTCTCCACCTGGGTTATTGCCACGGAATTAATGAGCATATGGCTGAAAAAATCACGCCCCACATCCTCGGCCACCATGGCCCTTTTCTTGAAAAGAAAGTCCATAGCGTCGTCAAAACCCATGGCCTGCGAGCAAACCAGCGCCATGAGCTCGCCGGATTTATACCCGAACATCTGCTCCGGGTTGACCTTGTAATCCCTGAGGATGTCGAAAATGCCCCTCTGGTAAACGGCGTTTATTATAATACCGTTGTCCTCCCTTAAAAGCTCCTCTTCCGGGCCTATGAACGAGAGTTTGTTTATCCTGAAATCCGGGTATTTTTTTTCCACCTTGTCGTAGTATTGCCTCATAGCCCACGCGGAATCATAGGCTTTTTTCCCAAGATTGACGTACTGATACCCGGCTGCCGTGAACATGTATCCTATTACGGCCATTTTTCCCCTTTTTCCCGGTCGTTTAAACCGGCGTTTTTGTTATTACGGCGATCCCGAAATCACCGGCCGGCAGGTTCACCTTTTCCAGCATGCTGTCGGCCCATGGCACGAGGTACCCCCACTTTATCGGAAGATAGAGGGTGTAATGTAATTTCAGCGAATATTCGCCTGCGGGAAGATTTTTTGCGGCGATGTCCGAAATGTCCTTTCCCGAAAGCGGGGTGGCGTCGTAATAAACCGAGGCCCTTTCCTTCACCTTAAAAACGGCGGTTATGGAATTCCTGTTAAGGAAACCGACCGCTATTTTTTTAGAGGCGATCCGGTATGCCTCCTTCAAAGCCGCGCCCTTGTCGGCCGAGAAGGCGAATGAATTCATAAAAATCACATTTTCAAATGTGCCGTCCGCCATGGGTATGCTTTCATAGGGGGCCCTGATAACCTGGTCCGGGGCTATGGAGGATTTTAAGCGCGCGCGCCTGACAAGCTCGTCCACAGGCTCGACGCCCGTCGCCTTCAGGCCTATGTCGCCCAGATATTCCAGGTACCTTCCGGAACCGCACCCTATCTCCAGGACACGCTCGTCCCTTTTGAAACGCATGGAATTAATGAGCAGTTCTTTTTCCTTGTCGTCCACATACATGCCGGACGGAGTAAGGAACCATCTCTCATAAAGCGTTATTGAATCGCGTTCTACGGCCATTTATTCCCCTTTATAAAGTTCCTTCGCCCAGTTAATGACGTCCTTGAGCCCTTCTTCAAAATCCATGGCCGGCTCCCATTTCAGTATCTTTTTTGCCTTTGAAATATCCGCCTGCATATGGCGCTGGTCACCCGGCCTTGCCGGAAAATATTTTACCCTGTGGGTTTTCCTGCTCTTGCCGAAACTTTTTAGGGTAATATCCACAAGGTCGTTGACCGACACCCTTGTCCCGGATCCCAGGTTGAAAACCTCGTTATATGAACCGGCATTGGACATGGCCCCTACCCAGGCGTTTGCGACGTCGCTTATGTGCACGTAATCCCTTGACTGTTCCCCGTCGCCGAATATTTTTATCTCCTCGCCGCGCGCGGCGTTGCCTATGAATATCGATACCACACCCTGATACGGGTTGTTCAGGGACTGGCGGCGTCCGTACACGTTGAACATCCTGAATGCCGTCGTATTGAGCCTGTAGCCCAGGTCCTCCCTGAGGCCGGTCGCCATAACGTAGCGCTCGCCTGCGTATTTTGTTATTCCGTAATAGGCTATCGGCCTGGTGGCAAATGTCTCCTTAACCGGTATCTTTTCCGGCACGCCGTATGATGTCATGGATGAGGCATATAGCAGCCTTGTCACCCTGTGCTTTATCGCGGCGTTTATTATATTTATGGTCCCCAGGACGTTGGTAAAAAGGTCCGCGGCCGGGTCGTCGAATGATTTTATGGTGGAGGCGCATCCCGCTATGTGGAAAACAGCGTCAATTTTTTTGCCGAAACATTTCTCGATATCCGCGGGTTTTCTCACGTCTCCCTTTACGAACTTAGCCTTCGGGTTGATGTTCTTCTTTTCTCCGGTGACAAGGCTGTCTATTATCACAACCTCGTTCCCCCTGCGAATAAGCTCATCGGCGATATTTGAACCTATGAACCCGGCGCCGCCGGTTACAATGACCCTTTTTGGCATTTTATCCTCCGATTATTTTATCATTCCAAGCTTCAGCTTCCAGACGATCCACGCGGCTTCCATCATTACTTTTCTCGACATTTTGGAAGAGCCCGCGTGCCGGTCGACGAATATTATCGGAAGTTCCCTTATCCTGAAACCTTTTTTCCAGGCCTTAAAATGCATTTCAATCTGGAAGGCATACCCGTCCGAATTGACGTTGTCCAGGTCCAGCGATTCAAGCACGGAGCGTTTGTAACATTTAAAACCGCTTGTGCAGTCGGTGAGCGGCATCCCGGTTATGGTCCTGGCGTATAAATTGGCGAATTTCGAAAGTACAAGCCGCCTTATGGGCCAGTTAACCACAGATATGCCGTTCATATACCTTGATCCTATGGCAAGGTCGCATCCCTTCATGGCTTCCATAAAATCAGGTATGTATTGCGGGTTGTGTGAAAAATCCGCATCCATCTCGAAAATATAATCATATTTGTTCTTCAGCGCGTACCTGAACCCCTCGACATACGCGGTCCCGAGGCCGAATTTACCCGCGCGTTCGATGAGCCTGACGGATTTGTCCGCGCGCGCCAGGGCTTTTACCGCCGCTCCCGTCCCGTCGGGGGATTTATCGTCCACCACCAGGATGTGCGCGCCTTTCATGCATCTCTTGATGGCCGGTATTATTTTCAAAATATTTTCTTTTTCGTTGTATGTCGGGATGACTATAAGTGTCCTCATTTTTTTACAACTTTCTCCTTTTTTCGCCTCTCCAGGATAAATACCGCGACGTATCCGGCCAGCCCGAGCAGGGTAAGCATAAGCCCGGCATAAAAACCGCCCGATCCGTAATAAATGTCAAGGTCGTGCTCGCCAGCTTTTACCGGTATTCCCATGAAGCAGTAGTCCACATTATAAATTCTTTCCGGCCTTTTATCAACTTTTACTTTCCAGGCTGGATAATAACCGTTCTTTATCACAAGAATGCCGTCTTTGGAGCACGTAAGCCTCATTTTTATCCTGTTCGGGGAATACATGGTAAGGCCGATCTTATACGACAGCAAAGCGTCCGACGGGGTAAGCGCCACATCGTCTTTTACCAGCACGGTTTTGTAATCAAATGTTCCGGACTTCATCAGGTTGTATATCTCGGCATCGCCGGGAAGCTTTATCACCCTGTCGTTAAAATCAAAACGCGGCGCGCAGGCGGAGTCCATAAAAACCTTCCTGCCGTCGTCGTATATTTTCGCAAGCCCTTTTACGTTGAGCTCCTGTTTGGTAATATAATATTTCACGTTGAAATACCTGTCGTTGCCCAGAAAGTTGAATACGCCGTCGTTTTTCATTTTTACAAATTTCCCGGGCATGAGGCCGTGCATACCGTTGAGCCCCTCCATGTCATAATATATGTTCCTGTTGGGGGCGCCCCAGTCGAACGCAAAATCGGTGCTGCGGACAAGGTCGTTGTCATTTTTAATTGCGGAAACCATAGGGTCAACCGCCGGGACAAAGTTGCCGTAATCCACGAAAAATATGAATTTCTTGTCTATCCTGTGCATGTCGACAAGATTAAAAGCCGCCAGCACAAGCGCGGCCGCCGCGAAATTTTTAACTTTTCCTTTTAAGAGCAGGAATGCGGTCGCAAAAAACAGCGCGGCCGCCGCGGCAAAAAATATTATATCCTGCGTTAACAACGGCTCAACCAGGCTTATGACCCGGGCTGGCGCAGTGGCGTTCTTGAAACCGCGGTAAATGGACGAAACCAGGGGTTCGAGCCCGGTCACCGATATTATAATGAGGATTACGGAAAAAACGGCGAAAGCTGCGGCGGCAATCTTGAAATAGGGTGGAAGTTCCTTTTGCTTTTGTTCGGCTGCGGCCATGATGTTCTCCAGCCCGATTGCCGAGAGCATGCACATGAAAAACGTGAAAATATACATGAACCTCGAGGGCGTCCTGAACTGTTTGAAGACCGGCACATGGTAAAAAATCCCGTAAACCGGTGTAAATCCTCCCCACGAGAGTATAAGGAATAAAGCCGCGGCGCATGCGGCAAATATTGCCGTCCCTCTCGACTTTCCGCGGAAAAAAGCGAATGAAGCCGTGATAAGGCTCAAGCCCCCGAAATAATAAGTTGTCATGTTAAAGTTCATGGCTCCGTAATATGTGTCGCCCGTAAACCCGAAGAGGTTGGGAAGTATGAGGGTCAGACTTTCCAGCGGATGCAATGACCATGAGATAAAAGCCTGGTAATTAAAATCGCCCCTCCACGAGAAATCAGTATAAGGTATCGACTCCACCAGCTGAAGCGCCGAAAAAAGAAATGTGAACAGGAGCGCCGTTGCTATGTAAATTATGAGCCTGCCCCTGTAAGAGGCTTCTTTTTCCGAAAAAATCCTGTACACCGCAAGCAACAGCGCCCCAAAAAGGGTGTATGCCATTATCTGCATTCCTGTGGCAAGTATCTGCAGCGCCAGGAATATGGCGGCGTTCAGGAAAGGCAGCAGCTTTTTGTTGTCGGCGCCTCGCAATACAAAATAAAAAACAAAAGGTATGAGGGCGCCGGCTTTTATGTTGTTCCAGTGACCGACATTTATGTATGAAACCATGAAGCCGCTCAGCATGAATGCGAATGACGAGAAAAAGGCCGCTTCCTTCCTTATGCCCAGCTGCCTCAGGAACAGGAACATCCCGAAAAACGCTACAGCCATGTGCAGGGCCACGTCAAAGGTCCCCATAAACTGCGGCGGCAGGTTCAACAGCATGAAAATAAGGTCGGTTGGATAATAATACAGCAGGCTCGAGGAGGCTATGAGGGGAAACCCGAAAAACAAATGCGGCATCCACAGCGGCAGCTGGTGGAAGTTATGGAACATGCTGTCCGCAAATATCCTGAAAGGCAGGTATATGGTCAGGAAATCCGAACCAAAAAGTATCTTGCCGGGCTGGAATACGCCGTTAAAAAAAATATAAAGGGCGGCGGCGACAAGCAGGAGCGCCGCCACGGTGAATAATTTTGAAAACAACTTCCATTTATTTTCCATCTTTAAACCATTCAATGGTCTTTTCCAGCCCTTCCTTAAGGCTTATTGCGGGCTCCCATCCAAGCAGTCTTTTTGCCTTTGCAATGTCCGGCTTCCTTCTTGTGGGGTCGTCGTTGGGAAGCGTCTTGTATACGATCTTTGAACCCGAAGCCGTCATTTTCTTTATGAGCATTGCGGCCTGTTTCACCGTGAATTCCCCGGGGTTGCCGATGTTTATGACTTCCCCGCCGATCCCGGGTTTAAGCATGGCCGCGATGAGTCCCTTAACCTGGTCCGAAACGTAGCAAAAACTCCTGGTCTGGCTCCCGTCGCCGTATATGGTGATGTCATTGTTGTGAATGGCCTGCCAGATGAAATTTGAGATCACCCTGCCGTCGTCCTTTTGAAGCCTGGGGCCGTAAGTGTTGAATATCCTGATGATGCGCGCGTCAAGTTTATATTTCCTGAAGTATTCCATGGTTAGCGCCTCGGCAAACCTCTTTGCCTCGTCATAACAGCTGCGTATGCCCACCGGGTTAACGTTGCCCCAGTATGTTTCCTTCTGCGGGTGCTCTTTCGGATCGCCGTAAGTCTCGGACGTCGAGGTTATAAGATACCTTGCTTTTTTGTTCCTTGCCAGCTCAAGTATGTTGAACGTCCCGAGTGAATTGGTCATAAGCGTCTCGACGGATTTTGCCTGGTAATACGGCGGCGAAGCGTATGAGGCGAGGTGGAAAACAAAATCAACATTTCCCTTTACGGCAAGTTTCCCGCGTATGTCTTTTTTTATGAATTTAAAATCCCTTTTTCCCTTTAACCCGGCAAGGTTGGCGGTTTTCCCGGTGCCAAGGTTGTCGATGCATAATACTTTCATCTCCAGGTTTATTAGAGCTTCACACAGGTGCGACCCTATAAACCCGGCGCCTCCCGCGACCACAGCTGTTTTTTTCATGAGAAACTCCTTTTTACAATTTTGATACGGTTATTTTATTATAACGGCGCGCTGATGTCAAAATCATATTGTCTGCATTATCCGTCATTTGCCGCCCGCGATGACCCTCAGCGCGGCCTTTATCCTCTGCGGCGCGAACCTGTATGTCTCCGGATTCAGCAACTGTCCGATAATATACGAAGGGGCAAGATAGTACTCCCTCCGCGCCTTCGCCGACATTTTCGTGAGCAGCCCCGGCGTAATACCGCCGTATTCAAAGCATGCGCTCTCCTCATACTGGCCGTACTGGTCCCAGTCGTTTATGAACAATTTCCCGTTCTTTTTTATTTCCTCATAAAGCGCCGTTCCCGGGTAAGGGATGGCCATAAGGAACTGCGCGTAATCGGTCCTTACCTTTTTCGCGAAATCAATCGTTTCGTTTATGGTCTCCTCGGTTTCCCCCAGGTTCCCCAGCATGTAAAACCCCATGGTCTTTATATTGGCCCTGCGGCAATTATTTACGGTTTCCTCTATCTGCGCCAGGCTTATTTTTTTTCCGATGGAATCCAGCACTCTCTGGGATCCGGACTCGATGCCGAGCGCAACCCTGCGGCATCCGGCGTCCGACATTTTTTTAAGCATCTCAAATCCGCCGAGGTCCACCCTGATGCCGTTAGGACAGCTCCACCGTGCCTTAACTTTCGCCTTTATGAGTCCGTCGCATATTTTATGGACACGGCCGACATCCGTCGTGAAAGAGTCGTCCACAACGGCTATCTCCCTCACCTTATGGACGTTCACAAGTTCCATCCATTCCTCAAGCACGTTCTCGGCGGAGCGCATCCTGAACTTGTTGCCGAATACCGCCTTGAAGCAGAACTTGCATGCGTAGGGACAGCCGCGCGAGGTCATGATGGAGCCCACGGGGTTAAGGCTGCCGAGCGCCTCCTGACCCTTATATTTTGACAGCGGCGGAAAAAGTTCCCTTGCCGGAAAAGGCAGAGTGTCCAGGTTTTCTATATAACCCCTCTCAGGCGCCCTTACGGTCCGCCCGTCCTTTTTATAAAGAATGGAATTCACCCTTTCAGGGTTTTTTATATTTTCAAGAAGGTCGGTTATTGTGCGTTCCCCCTCGCCGGAGACGACAAAATCAAAGGAATTATCAAGGCATTCGTCGGGCATGGCGGTGGCGTGCGGCCCTCCTATAATAGTGACGGTTTTCGGCATTGATTTTTTTATCAGCCGGGAAAGCCTGAATGCGCTTTTGACCACAGGGGTGACCGCGGTGAACCCGACCACGTCCGGGGAGAAAACAAGGGTATTTTTCATGAACTCTTCGTCGCTTTCCCGCTCAATCAGAAGGTCTTTTACCCTTACTTCATACCCCTCTTTTTTAAGGGCGGCCGCAATATAGGCAATCCCGAGCGGCATGAACGACTCGTCGCCGAATTGTTCGCTTGAAGGAGACGGCCGGACCAAAAGCACTTTTTTTATATCAGGATTTTTCATCTTTTCCCCGCGCGCTTATTTCTTTCTTATTATAGCCCCTTTTAGATAAAATGTCTCGGGTATCGCAGTATTATATGGATGGTCCTTCGCCTGGAACAGCTGCCCAAGTATCTCTATCCTCATTTTAAGGTTCCTGGCAGCGTCTTTCGCCGATTTTATCAGCTCCGCCATGGAAATGTTATTGGAGCAGGAAAAAGTGAAAAGCACGCCGTTGTCTTTTAATACCTTGAATGCCTTGCGGTGGAGGTCCTTGTAGCCTTTTATGCCTCCGGCCTTTTCCGCGCCGGACTTTGAGAAAGGCGGCGGATCGAGTATGACGAGCCCGTATTTTTCGCCCGCGGCCGCGGCCCTCTTTAATTCATCGAACACGTCGGATTTTACAAGGCAGTAATTGTCGAGCCCGTTTATTTCCATATTCTTTCCCGCGGCCATGACGGCGGCGTCCGAGGAATCAACGCCCCTTGCGGATTTTGCGCCGAACTTAAGGGCAAATGCGGAAAAACTTCCCGTGTAGCAGAAAAGGTCGAACACGTCCTCGCCGGCGCAGTAATCCTTGATGCGCGCCCTGTTGTCCCGCTGGTCAAGGTAAAAACCGGTTTTTGAACCCGATACCGGATTGACTTCGAACTTAAGTCCGTTCTCCTCTATCATTACCGGGCCTGCCTTGCCCTTTATGTTGCCTTCGAAACGTTTTAACCCTTCCTTTTCCCTCGACCCTGAAAGCGATTTTTCATATATAACCTCCGGGTTCAGTGCTTTTTCAAGCAGCGGCACCAGGACTCCCTTTAATTTTTCCATGCCCAGAGTATTGATCTGCATCACCATCGTCGAGGCGTACATGTCGACGATGAGCCCCGGCAGAAGATCCGATTCGGAAAATATAACCCTTTTGGCGTTGGTTCCAGTTATCTTTTCCCGCCTTTTTATTGCGGCCAGTATCCTGGACTCAAGCAGTGCTTCTATGGACTCAGGCCCGCTGTAAATCTCCGCCGGCTCCTTCAGAGTGTCGAGCATGCGCGCTGTTATCTTTGAATTTGTGTTTGCGTAGCACATTCCGGCATAAAAACCGTCGGACGTCTTCACGAAGGCCAGCGAGCCTTCGGTGAACGCCTCGGGAAAAGATGATATTTCGTTGTCGAATATCCACGGATGTCCGGAAAAGAGCCTCTGCTCCTCGCCGGGTTTAAGGACTATCTCGGGAAGGCTTTTCATTTTACCTCTCGCTCCGCTTTTAGGCGGGTCATTCAACTGTTACGCTTTTTGCCAGGTTCCTCGGCTTGTCCACGTCTATACCTTTTTTCACCCCTATGTAATAGGCAAGCAGCTGCATGGGGATTGCGGCAAGCAGCGGGTAATAATCCTCTTCAATGTCCGGAACGCAAAAAATATCGTCGGCGAACCTTTTCATGGTCGCGTTGGATTTGTTCGTTATGGCGATTATCGTCCCGGAGCGCGCCTTTATCTCCTGCATGTTGCTGATTATCTTTTCATAAAGCGCGTTTTCAGGGGCTATGAAAACGTTTGGCGTCCTGTCGTCGACAAGCGCGATGGGCCCGTGCTTCATCTCTCCCGCGGCGTATCCTTCCGCGTGTATGTATGAAATTTCCTTGAGCTTCAGGGCGCCTTCGAGCGCCATGGGATAATTCACGTTCCTTCCGTAATAAAGAAAATCCCTGAAGCCGCCGTATTTTTCCGCTATTTTTTCCAGTTTTGCCCTGTCCTTTAATATGTTCTTGATGAATCCCGGTACCAGCCTGAGGTTTTTAATGCCGTTCTTCATGAATTTAACGCCCGCCCTGCCCTTTATTCGCGCAAAGTAGAGGGCGAACATATAAAGCACTGCCAGCTGTCCTATGAAAGTCTTGGTGGACGCCACGCCTATCTCGGGCCCGGCGTGCGTGTAGATCACGCCGTCCAGCATCCTGCTCAGCGTGGAGCCGACTACATTCACTATCGCTATGGAATATCCCGCTTTTTTCTGTATGTTCCTGAACGCCTCTATGGTGTCAATGGTCTCTCCGGACTGGGATACCGCGATCAGCAGGGTCGATTTTCCGATGGCGGGGTTGCCGTAGCGTATTTCCGAGGCCACTTCAACGCTTGTGTTCACTCCGGCGTATTTTTCAATTATATATTTTGCGGTATAAGCGGCGTGATACGAGGTGCCGCAGGCTATTATCCTTATGTCGTTTATCCCCTTGAGTTTTTCCGGGTCGATATTCTCGAACTTTATGGAAGAATCCGATATCCTGTCTATTATAGTGTCCTCGAAGGCCTGCGGCTGTTCGCATATCTCCTTGAGCATGAAATGCTGGAACCCTGATTTTTCCGCCTGTTCCGCGGTCCATTTTATCTCTTTTACCCGGCGCGTCACCTTTTTCCCGCCGTTAAATATGTCGACCCCGTCCTTTGTTATTACAGCCGCGTCGCCGTCCTCCAAAAACATCGCGTTCTTGGTGAACTTCAAAAACGACGGCACGTCGGATGCTATAAAATTTTCGCCTTTGCCGAGCCCTATTACCAGCGGAGAGCCCAACTTTGCCGCGATTATCCTGTCGGGTTCCCCGGAATAAAGGATGACCATGGCGTACATTCCTCGTATCCTCTTTAGCGCCGCAAACACCGCTTTCTGGAACCCCATGGAAATATTTTCCTCAATCAGGTGCGCAAAAATCTCGGTGTCCGTTTCCGAGGCGAACCTGTGTTTTTTCTTTTTCAGTTCTTCCTTGAGCTCAAAATAATTTTCTATGATGCCGTTGTGGATTATGGTTATCTTTCCGCTGCAGTCGATGTGCGGGTGCGCGTTCTCTTCGGAAGGCTTGCCGTGCGTGGCCCATCGCGTATGGCCTATACCTATGGTGCCGCAGATTTTTTTCCCCCTGATCTTTTCCTCAAGGTTGTCCAGCCTGCCCTTTGAACGAAAGCGCACAAGCCTGCCGCCGTCTATAACCGCTATGCCCGCGGAATCGTATCCCCTGTACTCGAGCTTATGAAGCCCGTATATTATCCTTTCAGTGGCGTTCTCTTCTCCTATGTAACCGATGATGCCGCACATGTTGGTCCTCCAAAAAAATATTATTTACGGGTGTAATTATACAATACGTTGGATAGTTTTGCAAAAGCTAATAAGGGCACTTCCTCTGCCCTTGCTTTTTCGTCTATACCCGCGGCCGCAAAGGCCTCTCTGACCGCGCCGGCGTCAAGTTCAGTCACCCTTTTTACGTTGTTGGCCAGCATTTTCCTGCGCTGGTTGAAACCCGCCCTTGTTATCCTGAAAAACAGCTCCTCGTCCACGACGCCGAGCTCCGGCGCCTTTTCAAAATCCATCATGACAAACGCTGAGTCCACGTCAGGCACGGGAAAAAACGACGACCTGTCTATCTTAAGGAGCATTTTTACCTGCGCGTGATACTGGCAGAATATCGAAAGCGAGCCGTATGTTTTCGACCCTTCCGGCGCGGCCATCCGGTCGCCGACTTCCCTCTGCACGGTCAAAAACGCCCTGCTTATCATTTTCTTGTTGTCAATGAGCTTCTCTATTATTGGGGTGGTTATATAATAAGGAATGTTGCCGACGATTTTTATGCGCGGTGATGCCTCCGGTATTATCGTGGAAAGGTCGAGTTCCATAAAATCCGCGTTTATCAGCTGAAGGTTGGCCGGCGTTCCGATCTTGCCCTTTAATTTTGAAATGGCCTCGTTGTCGATCTCAACGGCTATTACTTTCCCGGCCGATTGCAGAAGCCTCTGCGTCAGCGCGCCGGCCCCGGGGCCTATCTCGATTATTGCTTCGTTCTTCTGCGGGTCTATGATGGATGCCATCTGTCCGAGTTTTGAGGTGTTGTGAAGGAAATTTTGTCCGAGCCCTTTTTTATAGTAAAATTTTTTATCCGTCATTTGTCCCTGTTTTTTGCCATGATCATGGCGGTTTTTAGCGCTTCATAGAGAGAACCATCTTTTGCCGCCCCTGTTCCCGCAATGTCATACGCCGTGCCGTGGTCCGGAGAGGTCCTTATAATCGGAAGCCCCAGTGTTACGTTCACGCCCGTGTCAAACGACAATAATTTCAGCGGAATTAGCCCCTGGTCATGGTACATGGCAAGCACCGCGTCATGGCTGGAATGGTTCACCACCCTGTCGAATATCGTATCTGCGGGGTAAGGCCCGTCTGCTCTCACCCCTGCCGCTCTCGCTTTTTTTATCCCCGGGGCTATAATATCCTCTTCTTCGCGGCCAAAGGCCCCGTTCTCTCCTGCATGCGGATTTAGCGCGCACACGGCAATGGAAGGTTTTTCAATTCCAAAATCGCGTTTGAGGGAAAAATCCATCAGGCGGAGCAGTTTTGTTATCCCGGCCGCGCTCAATTTTCCCGGCACACTTTTAATCGAGGTATGAATGGTCGCAAGCACAACCTTTAGCCTGTCGCTTAATAGCATCATCGCGTAATTTTTAGTGCCGGTAAATTTCGCCAGTATTTCAGTGTGGCCCGGATAGGAAAGTCCGGCCATGTGAAGGGCGTGCTTGTTTATCGGGGCGGTGACTATTGCGTCGATTTTTCCTGATAGCGCGAGCTCAATGGCTTTTTTAAGGTATATGAAAGAAGCCTTTCCGGCCCTTGCCCCGGCTTCACCCACTGTGTAATCATCCATGTGAAGCGCCTTCATGTCGAGCAGTGGTATGACGTTTTTTTCATGCCCGCTTTTTTTAACGTCTTCCACCGGTTTTATTGAAAGTTTTTTTGAAGTCCTGCGCTGGGCCGAAAGCATGGGAAAAAGATCCCCTATGACGAATATGTCCGCGAGTGAATCGACATCTTCCCTGAGGAATAATTTGGCTATTATTTCCGGCCCCACGCCCGAGGCATCCCCCATGGTAATCGCTATTCTTTGGCGCTTCACAGCCGGCCTTTTATGAAAGAGGCTATGTCGGCCGCCTCTATCTCTTTCTGTTCCCCGCCGGACATGTCCTTCACCGAATATTTTCCCGATTTCTCCTCGTTCTCCCCTATAATGACGCAAAACTTCGCATTCCTTGATTCGGCTTCCCTGAACTGCGACTTAAAACTGCGCTCCTCGTGTCCCATCGAACATTTTATCCCGAGCGCCCTTAATTGCGAAACAAGTTTGTAGCCGTCATTGATCAACGCCTTATCAACAACGACGAAAGCGTCAAGTCCGGCCGACGCTTCAGGGGTTCCCGCCGCCTTCAGGACCTCGAAGAGCCTTTCAATTCCCATGGCAAAACCCGTGGCCGGGGTTTTTTTGCCGCCGAGCTCCCCGACAAGATTGTCATACCTGCCGCCGGCCAGCACCGTGTTTTGCTGCGGCCCCAGCCTGTCCGTGGTGAATTCAAAAACAGCGGCCGTGTAATAATCCAGCCCCCTGACCATGTGCGGATTTATTGTAAATTTTATCCCTGAATCTGCAAGCAGGGATTTTATTGTTGTAAAATTTTTATCCGCTTCCGGCGTAAGATGCTCTGTGATAAGAGGCGCACCCGCGGTTGCCCTTGCGCACCCCTCTTTTTTGCAGTCAAGCACTCGGATCGGAGCCCGGGATATCTTGTTGACGCAATCCTCGCAAAGGGAAGCTTTATTTTCCTCCAGGAACTTTTTCAATTTATCATAATAGCCTTCGGCCGCGGCCAGGCAGTTCATGTTCAGCACGGCGTCCTTTATCCCGATTGCCCCCAGGATATCGGACGCGAGTGTTATAACTTCCGCGTCCTTGTATGGCGTGGCATCTCCGAAGGATTCGACGCCTATCTGGTAAAATTCCCTGTAGCGCCCGGTCTGTGGCCTCTCATACCTGAACATCTGTCCAATATAGAACAGGTCGCTTTTTTCCGGAAGTGAATTTTCGATGAAGGCGCGCACCACGGAAGCCGTTCCTTCGGGCCTTAAGACTATATGCCGCCCTTTTTTATCGTTAAAGTCGTACATCTCCTTCATTACTATGTCCGATGCCTCGCCGATCCCTCGGGAAAAAAGGGAGATTTCCTCTATGGTCGGTGTGATTATAAGGGAATAATTGTGCAGCTTAAGGGTTGAATAAGCCGCGCCTATTATTTTTTCCCAGGTGATGTTGTCCGGGGAAAAAATGTCCTTTACGCCGCGGAGCCTCTGGTATTTCATCATTCACCCGTCACTTTTTTTATGAATTTTACGCCGTCTTTGCCTATCTGCATCATGTAATAATCCTTTACCGAATCCCCGGTATTGTCAAAGGAGAACATGCCCGTGGCCCCGTCATAATTCCTGATAAGCGCCAAAATCGACCTGAAATTTTCCCTTGAAGTCACGCCGCGGTCCAGCACAGAGCAGGATATTTTCATGGCGTCGTATGAGGCCGCCGCAATGACGTCGGGCGCGCCCGCGTATTTGTCCTTATAGGCCCTGACGAATTCCTGCACGGCCGGCCCGGGGTCTTCCGGATAAAATTCCGCCGGGTAAACCACCCCTTCAACGTTCTCCCCGTAGGAAGCAAGATAACTTGAAGCCAGCGCCGAACTTCCGAACACCGGAAGGTCGAAATCATAGAATTTCAACTGGTCTTTTATAAGGACCATTTTCCGGTCGGTCGCAGGTATATAGAGCGCGTCGATTGTGATCGGGTTCCTGCGCGGGTCCTTGACCTTCTTATAATCCAGGCTTATCTCGTCTATTGGCGTTTCATCCGCCACTGATACCGCGTAAAGGGTTATCTTGAACCTGAAATAATCGTCCTCGGTAAAATTATACACGACTGTCGTCACTCCCTTTGAATCCACGACCTGCTCGGGCATGAAGTTGGCCGTCGGTGTGTCCGTCTTTTCCTCGGTGATCTTTCCCCATACGACCACGTCGGCGTTCAGCTTGGAGCCTATGTTCAGCGCTATCTCCCTGTCCATATCCTCCGGGTCGACCCCGAGGCCGCTCATGACGTCATCCACGGACTTTTGTTTTATTACGCTGGACGCCTCGGATTTGGCGAGCGTGTAGCTTAATTTTTTCGTCATGTCTTCGTCTATTGTGAGCTTTCTTACATCGTCCCCCCTCGGTGAAAGGTGTACTATGCAGATCGACGCCTTTTTCATGTTCGGGTCCGGGGTGGGTTTTGGCACCGCGGTCTCATCGGGGGGCACTATGGTCAAAAAGTCGAATATCTTCGCCAATATTTTCTTCCCCGCGGCCTCTGTTTCGTCGTCGAGCTTTGTCTTTTCGTTGGAGCGTTTTTCCTTGAGCAGTATCGTGTTGATCCCTCCCAGGAGAACCATCTGGTCCTGGAAATCGTTTATGGCCGGGTCGTATGAAACCTGCCTTACTATGGACCCGCCCATGGCCTTGAATTTATCGGAAAAATTATCGTTCAAAAGCCTTCCGTAGGTGTTGTCGGAAAATATGGTCGCGATGTTCCTGAATTTTGTGTCGCTGAATATGTATTTGGCCGCCGCGTAAGCCTGCCCCCTGGCGGTCGCGCAGTTCCTGAAGAAATAAGGCGACTTGCCCGCAAGGTCCGGCTGCGCCGCGGTCGATGAAAAAAGCACCGTCGTGTATTTGTCCATGACGGGCTGCAGGTTTTTCACCGTTTTGGAATAAAGCGGCCCGATAAAAGCCAGTATGCCGTCCTGCTCTATCGCTTTTACCACCATCGCCTCAAGCCCGGGTGCCTCCTCGTCGAGATAAACGACCGCCGCTTTTGTCTCCGGTGTTTTTCCGGCGTTGTATTCCCCGAGGGCGAGCTCGATGCCGCTCTTCACGTCGGCTCCTATGTCCATGGCTTTGCCCGTCATTGGTATTATTACGCCTATTTTTCCCGCGGCCACGGGCTTATATTTCGCCGACTCCTTGAATTTGGCGGTTATCTCCGGATAAAATATGCTGTCCCTAAAATCGATGAGGAATGCGTTCGCGTGCGCGAAAAACTCGTCGTAATTTGTCTCGCTTAAATCCAGCTTGCACAAATAATAAAGCGCGTATTCGTCCGCCATTTTATGGACGTGTTTTGCGTAAAGGGCCTTCAACTGGTCGCGTTTCATCTTTGAAACGAAGGAATCCAGCCGCTCGACCGCGGAAGCTTCGAACTGGGCGAACTGGTGGCGCTTCTCCAGCAGTGTCTTGATCTCGGCCGAGGCCCCGTCGACATCGCCTTTTGCAACGGCTATGTCGAATATCTTTTCCATGGAAAGGTATCCCCAGTCCGTGTCGGAATAATATTTTTCGTTGAACCCGAAATATTGAAGGGCGTCGGCGTAATTTTTCCTGGAGAAATGGTATTGCCCGCACCAGAAAGCTCCGCTGCTTCTTTCCACTGCGTCCTTGCCTTCCTTGGCGAATTTTTTCCAGTACTGGAATTCATCATCGCTTACCTGTATGTTCCCGTTCTTTGCCGCAGTGTCGGCCGTTTTTACGGCCCTTGGCGTCACGCAGCCGGCGGCCATATATGCCAGGAATGCCGCGACGAACACGCATGCGATCATGGAGTTTTTTTTCATTTTGCCTTTCCCTCTCCCCTTATATGCCCTTATTATTTTCCGATGACGTCCTCGTTGACCGTCACCTTGTATTTCTTTTTCAGCGATGAAAGCACGCCGTCAAAAACCTGCTGCTGCTTCTTGTCCTTTATCATGTTTATTATCTTGTCCTTTGATTCGTCATAAGTGAATTTTTTCCTGCTCAATACCTTTATTATGTGCCATCCGTAAACGCTTTTAACCGGCTCCGATACCTCGTTGTCCGAAAGGCCGAACGCGGCGTCCTCGAATTCCTGCACCATTACACCCTTGCCGAAACTGCCGAGATCGCCGCCTTTTTCCTTTGTCGTGGCGTCCTCGGAATATTTTTTGGCGAGGTCGGAAAAATCCTCTCCGTCGTTTATTCGTTTATAAAGCGATTCAGCGAGCTGTTTGCTCTTTACGAGAATGTGCATCGCCTTTATCTCGACAAAATCACCGGTGTGCGCGTCAAAATAGGCCTTTGCGTCCTTGTCGGATACGGCGGATTTTTTCTCCACGTTCTCGGCAAAATAAACGTGGGAAAGTATGTCGTCAAAATCCCATTCATACTTCGCCTTTATATCGGGCCTGTCCGCGTAACCCTGGCTCCTGGCTTCCATGGCCATGAGCTTTTTGTTCACTATGAACTGTATGAACTCTTTTTCCTGCTCCGGGGTCAGCTTGTAGTCGTATTTCTGGTTCATGTATTCGGTTATGGTCCTGTATTTTTCCTTTGTAAGGACATACTCGCCTATTATCGCGATTATCCCCTTGTCGAGTTTTTTGGATTCGAACTCGGAGGATCCCTGCGGCTGCGCGGCCGGCTGTTCGTCGGAGGGGGTTTTTTCAGCGGATTGCCCGGTCTTCTCGCCCGCTCCGCTTTCCTGTGCCGAGGATTTGACCGGAGAAGCCTGCTGGGATGCTGCGGGCGGCGCCAGCACCGTATCATCATGTTTTACTTCCTGTTCGGTGGTGTCGCATGCCGCGTAAATAAAAGCCGCGGCAAGCGCGCAAATCGTCACGATAATTTTTTTCATTTGAACACCTCTGCTGTTTATTAAAAATTACGATTTGTAATATTTTGTGTAATACATCAGCGGGTTCGGTTTTGTGTTGCATTCCGCGCCGATGTCGAGCTTCCCTATCCTGTCCTCTTTCCTTGCCTCCTGCAGCCTGGTGATGACCTTGTCGCGCAGGTCGTAAGGGTTCATCGGGTTTATGTATATTTTCGTGCCGCCCTCAAATCCGGCGGGAGTATTTACCCTTAGCTTTATTAGCAGGTGAAGCGGTATAACGTCGATGGAATCCTTGGGAGCGTAATACCACTCCTCGTTCGTGGCTATCTGTCCGGTCAGGGCATGGTGTATGGCCTGCACCATGTCGGAAAAACCGCGCACTTCCTTGTCCGACATTTCATAGGGGTATATGGCCGGGCTCTTGGAAAAAATGCATATGGTCGGGAACCTGTGCCCTATGTCGGAAAACGCTATTGCGTAATCGTTTTCCGCAACCACCAGGTTGAAGTATACCGCGAGGTTCGCCCCCATCTCGTTGTAAATGTTCGGGTTCTTTCTTATCAGGTTTATCTCCCTTTCAATGGAGACGCCCCATTCGTCGATGGCCACCAGCTGTTTGTGCAGGTGGTCGAAAGACGCGCCCGCCGCCTTGAGCCAATTCTGGAATACGGAAACGTAGCGCACGTGTTTGTTGTTGTCGTAAATATCCTTCATGCCCTTGATCGTGAACTTGATGTACTGGTAATGCTCTTCAGGGGTGAGCTCGCCGGAGTTGCACAGCTGGGTGTCGAATTCCGCGTCCTTTGTATAATGGCTCCTGCCGACGATAAGCTCGTGGCCGCCCGCGAAGAACGCGTCGGATATTTCTATCTTCTCCTGTTCCGGCACGGTTGAAGGATCCCTTCCAAGAAGTTTTAATTTCATGTCCACTATGTGCATAACGTGCTCGTATCCGGCCTTGTCCGCCAGATAGTCTTCCTTGCGTTTCCTTATGTCCTCGGGGAACTGGTAACCGAAATTTTTCTTCCAGTAATCCATGGTTACGATCTCAAAAAGGTTCGGCACCCTGCGAAACTCGGCCGTGGTCTGGCTCAGTATGCCGGGTTTTAGGTCCTTCATTGAAACATATTTCCCGGCCACCTTTACGAGCCTTTCCTTTTCCGGCGGCGTGTTGGGGTATTTTCCCTCGCAAAAATTGCAATAATCCTCTTTTTTCTTTTTTTCTATTTTTTTGGCGGTATCCGGAATGGCGTTGGTAAGGGGCTTGCTTGCCCTGCCCGGGACCGTCCATACTTCCGTTCCCGTGAAAGGGTTGATCTGCTTTATGGTGCCGTCCTGCATCCTGATGAAATACTGGTTATAATTGGACACTTGTACACCTCTTCCCGCGGATTTTTGACATTAAAAAAATGACAAAACCATTGAAAATTATATAGCATTTTCACGGCAAATACAACGTTTTTTCCCTTATTCCGTTATCTCCCCGTTTATCCTGTCGATCTCGGCCTTTACCTTCATGTTTGCGTCCCAGCTGTAATCCGGGTTTATTGCCATGAAATAAAATTCGTTCTGGAGCAATGGTTCCCTGTTCAGGTCGGCCCTGAATTCCGGCTTTATCCTCATAAAATCCACTGTCCCCGGGATCGGGGAATATATGGCAGGCTTTATTTTTATGCCGAGCTTTTCCACGTAAGCCACGTCGTTCATCACAGACCCGGCCGTCTGGCCGGGAAGACCGGCCAGTATGTAAACCCCGATCTCGCTTCCTTTGAACCCCGCTTTCTTCAGGTTTTCGACGGCCTTTTTGAATATATCATTATCCACCTTGCCGCCGGTGGATTTCTGCATCGAATAATCGGTGGTTTCAAGGGAGACGCGTATGTCGGTGAACCCCGAGCGCTTCATAAGCGCCGCCGTCTCTTCGTCTATATAGGCTGCGTGCAGGCCGTTTGAGGCCTGGAAGACAAAACCATAGTTTCTTTTTATTATTTCTTTCAATATTGCCTTGATGTAATGGTTCTTATAAAGAAGGGCGTCGTCGTAAAAAGCGATATTTTTTATCCCCCGCCTGTGGTATGAATCGATCTCTTCGAGCACTTTTGCCGGGTCGCGCTGGTAAAAACCGTCGTAAAGGGATTTTGCGGCGCAATATGAACATGAAAACGGGCATCCGTTCGTGAATTTCACGGCAACGGAACGCAGGTCGTCATACATGGAATAATCCGGGATAAGCTCGTTATAATCCACCGCATGCTTCGGCTCAATGCGCGTGCGCATAAATTTCCCGAGCGTCATTATAAATGTGTCGTTCACGGCCCCCTGCCAGACATGGTCCGCCCCCGAGTTTTTCCGTGCGTGTTCGGCGCACAGGGTCGCGTAAATTCCACCCAGCACAAGAGGCGAAGAGAATTTTTCCTTTAACATGCCGATGGCATGGCGGGTCCCTTCATATGTGTAGGTAATGCCGGACGTCACGAGAATTATGTCCGGTTTTTTTAACGCATCAAGTTTTTTGCAAAAGTTTTCCACGGGAATGCCGTAGCGTTTGTATTTCCTGGGCACCCTTTTGTACTGCTCGGGCTTTTCCACTTCCTCGGAATAATAGGCGCCCTTGCCGTATCCGTCGGATTTCCTGAATTCTTCCGGCGACTCCGGCGAGAACCTGTCCATGCAGTCGATGAAATCCAGTTCAAACCCGAGGGACTTGAGAAGCGTGGCTATTTTCAGGAGCCCGTAAGGTTTGACCCAGAAATCATGGAACTTGAAATCATAGACCCAGGGATTGACAAGCAGAGCTCGCGGCAAAGTAGTCTCCTTAAATTATAATATCAGATCTGCGTAACAATGGATTTTACCACTATTAATGTTGATTATCGACAAAAATGATGGACCTGAAGATTTGGCCCGGATAATACAATTGCAGCTGAAATAAAAAAAACCCGGCGGACGGTATCCGCCGGGTTTTATTGGATTAACCTGCTTCTTAAATTTTAGTTACGTTTGCAGCCTGCGGCCCTTTTGCGCCTTCAGTTACGTCAAAGTTGACTTCATCGCCCTCTTTTAAGGTCTTGAATCCGTCCCCCTGGATGGACTGGTAGTGAACAAATACGTCCTTCCCGCCTTCCATTTCGATAAATCCGTAACCTTTCTTGTCATTGAACCACTTCACTTTTCCCTTCGGCATAACTAAAACCTCCAAAAATTTTAAGATCTTGTAGAACATGTTCTACAGCGTTTTAACAGGATACCACAATGGCGCGGGGCGTCAATGGGTAAATGCGCATCTGCCGCCCTTAAAACGACCAGGTAAAAGGTGTTGCAATGTTGCCAATTTAGAGGTCTTTAACCATTTTTTGGTGTTTTCCGGCGAGATTAATCGGACTTGCCTGAAAATTATTGTCATTTTATCCACTCCTGTGGTAATATTTGATGTTTCAACGGCGGGGTTTGTAATACTGTAAATGAGGTTTCCATGAGAAAATTTTCCTGCGGCGTCATTGATCTTATGCTCCTGATACTTTCCTTCGGCTGTAAAAAATTTTATCCTGCCTCGCCGATAAAAAACACACTGCCCTCGGCACAGGTCCATCGAAAATTCCATGCAATTCATAAGCTGGCACAACAGGGTGCAAAACATCAGGGAAGATATCTAATATGGCCATGGCAACCAGAAAAATAATCCACATAGACATGGACGCATTTTACGCCTCCGTCGAACAGCGCGACAACCCGGATCTTCGCGGCAAACCCGTCATAGTGGGCGGCACTCCGAAGCAGCGCGGCGTCGTCGCCGCGTGCTCATACGAGGCGCGCAAATTCGCCATTCATTCCGCAATGGCCACGGCCACTGCTTTGCGCCTGTGCCCCCAGGCGGTCCTGGTGGTCCCCGATTTTAAAAAGTACACGAAAGCCTCGTCCGAGATACACGAAATATTCCGCCAGTACACCGACCTCGTAGAACCCCTTTCACTGGACGAAGCCTATCTCGACGTGACTGACAACAAGCTGGAAATAAGTTCGGCGACTCAGATAGCCCGTGAGATAAAAGAAAAAATATATGAAAAGACCGGCCTCACAGCCTCGGCGGGCGTTTCCTACTGCAAATTCCTGGCGAAGATAGCGTCGGGTTTTAAAAAGCCGGACGGCCTGACCGTCGTTACCCCGGAAAAAGCAATATCATTTATAGATAAATTGCCTGTCGGATCGTTCAACGGCGTTGGAAAAGTGACCGAAAAAAAGATGCACTCGCTGGGGATAAGGAACGGCCTCGACCTTCGCAAAAAATCCCCGGATTTCCTTGAGGAACATTTCGGTAAATCAGGCGCGTGGTTCTACGATCTTGCGCGTGGAATCGACGATTCTCCGGTCGTATCAAACTGGGACAGGAAGTCCATGGGCCGCGAGGAAACCTATCCCGAAGACATACTGGATATGAATGATATAAAAAAATATCTCGAACAGCTCTGCTTTGATGTGGAAAAAGACCTGAGAAACGAGGATTTAAAAGGCAGGACCCTAACCCTGAAGATAAAATACCTGGATTTCAAGCAGATAACCCGCAGTGTCACAATAGGCAGGGCCGTGCAGTCGGGCGCCACCATTTACGGCCACATACTCAAACTGCTGGATAAGACCCTTGCCGGCAAAAAAAAGATAAGACTGCTGGGCGTTTCGGTCCACAACTTCGGGGATCCGCCCGAAAAAAAGGGACAGCTTGACCTGCCCTTAAAATAACATCAGAACCACTTGTTGCCGTCCGTTTCCGACGGCTTGTATTTTTTTATATATCTGACGGCATCCTTTTCGTTTTTGGCGACATAGAACATCGAGTAAAGATCTTTTTTGATGAATTTTTCTTTTTCCATCCTCCTGAAGAATTTCAACAGCAGGGAGTAAAAATTATCCGTATTTAGGAACACCAGAGGCTTGTTGTGGTACTGGAGCTGTTTTAACGTGAGTATCTCCATGGCCTCCTCAAGCGTTCCCACGCCTCCGGGCAGGAAAATGAAACCGTCCGACTTGAACTCCATGATGCTCTTGCGCTGACGCAGGTCGTCCGTCACTATAAGCTCGTCAAGGCCTTCCTTTGCTATGCCGTAATCCTTCAGCGCCCTTGGTATCACTCCCGTGACCTTGCCTCCTTTTGATTTCACGGAATCGGCAACGGCCCCCATCAGCCCCCGGTTGGCGCCGCCATAGACAAGGTTAAATCCCGACCTTACCATTTCCTCCCCGAGCTTTTTTGCCGAGCTGAAATATTTGAGGGACGCGGCGTCCGACGAGGAACAAAACACACATATGTTCATCAATGTCTCCTTTGGGTCTCTTTGTTTATTTGTGATATTTTAAATCAATTTTGCCTTTTTTTATAGTATAATTATTGATAGTCAAATAGACCGCGATTAATGCGGCGAAAATAATTCAGGAGCGTTTGATGAAAATAGGCTTGCAGGTATGGGGCTCCGACGGCGACATAAGGCCGATGATAGCCCTGGGCGCGGGATTAAAATCGTCCGGGCACCAGGTGACAATATGCATAGCCAGCGTCGACAACAAATCATACGCGGGCCTTTGCGCGAGGGCCGGCATCACAATGCTGAAAAAACCGGATAAAATAGAGGCCGTGCTTGACGGTCTGGCGGGAAAAAACGGCAGGATAGCGCGCACCCCGGCCATGATGCTAAACCTCCTTGAAAAAACACTTTATCCTTACATCGCCGAACTCTACGCCGGCGCCAATTACCTTTGCGAGCGCAGCGACGCCGTGATAGGACATTTCTCCTGCTACTACCTTAAAATAGCGGCAAAAAAACACAACAAACCCTACGCTGCCGTCCATTACTGGCCAGGTTTTATACCATCCGATGTCGACCCGCCCATAGGCTCGCTTAATATAGCCTCCGGCGTTTCAAAAGTCCTCTGGGCGGCTTATCTGACCGCCATGGACATGATGCTTAAAAAACAAGTGAATAAGCTTTTCGCCGACGAGGGCCTTCCCGATATCGACCACGTAATGACGGACGCATGGATGTCTGACAGGCTAAACCTGGTGGCCTGTTCCCGCCTGTTTTTTACCGAGCCAAAGGACTGGATCTCTTCCGGCAGGACAAAAATCACAGGTTTTTTAAATGTCCCCGAAGCCGCCGAGTTCTGCGAATTTACCCCCGAGCTCAAGGACTTTTTGACCAGGCGCGGAGAACACCCCGTATTCATAACCCTGGGATCTTCCATACAGATGGATCCGGAAAGGGGAATGGATATGCTGGTGGAGGCCGCAAAACTTTACAAGAAAAAAGTGATCATACAGACCGCCTCGAAAAAATACCCCGAAAACACATTCCTTCATAATATCTATTTTTCTGCCAGGATGCCGCACAAGGAAATAATGCCTTTTTGCCTTGCCGCCGTCCACCATTGCGGCGCCGGAACGGCACAGACTGCCACAAGGCTCGGGGTGCCGTCAATCCCGGTATATTTTACCGACGAGCAAAAATCATGGGCCGACAGGCTTTTCAAACTGGGCGCCGCCTCAAAACCCCTTGACTATGCCAAATTTTCGTCCCAGCAGCTGGCTGATAACATGAAGGAAGTCATTAACAGCGTGAAAATGAAGGATAGGACGGTCGAATTGTCGGTCATGATGAAAAAAGAAGACGGTGTGGCGGAGGCTGTCAGGTCGTTGGAGGGACTTTTTCAGGCCGGCTCGGCTTCATAATGGACTTTAAAACGCCGGGTCTTTCTGGTACAATATCTGAAAATCAAACAAGGAGAAATAATATGCACTATATCGACTGGATGGAAATAATTTACTGGTCCCTTTTTGCGCTGCTTATCATAGGAGAGATACTCGTGGCTTTTGTTTTCAAGCTCGACAAAAAACACGTCGTCCGCGACTGGGTGGAACCGGCGTTCGAGGCCATGATAATCGCGACCATTCTCCGCATTTTTGTGATACAGGCGTTCGCGATACCGACGCCGTCCATGGAGGATACATTGATGGTAGGCGAGCACCCGATGGCCATAAAATTCGCTTACGGTCTTTATAACCCTCTCGACCATAAGATGTATTTTGACTTCAACAAGCCGAAACGCGGCGATGTCGTGATATTCAGGGATCCCACGGGCAAGACAAACGCGATGTGGATAAAAAGGTGCATGGCCCTTCCCGGGGATGTAGTTGAGATGAAGGACAAGGTGCTTTTCATCAACGGCGTCAAACAGGACGAACCTTATGTGGTGCACAAGGACATGACCGTTTACCCGGCGTGGCGCACTAACAGGGATAATTTTCCTCCCACCACAATTCCCGCCGGGACTTTGTTCATGATGGGAGACAACCGTGACGAGTCGTACGACAGCAGGTTTTTCGGGTTCCTGCCTTATAACAAGCTCCGCGGGAAAGCGGTGCTGGTATACTGGCCGCTGAACAAGATAAAAATAATTAAGCACGTTAAGGTCAACGCGGGAACGCCTCCGGTGGGGGCCTCACCGGTGACGGCAACTGCGAAATAAATTTAATAGTTAAAATTCAAAACCAAGAATTACAATTAAAAAATGCAAATTAACAAATAAAGAGCAACAACCTCGTGTTTGTTGTTAATTGATAAATTTTTAGATGTAATTTTTGGTTTTAAATTTTTACTTTTTTTTAGCCGTTAGTTCAAAATGGCTGGTGTGCTTAATAAACCCCAGCTTTTCATAAACCCTCTTTGCGGCAATATTGTCCTCCCTGACGTTCAATCCTATTATCCTTACGTCGTTCCACAGGTCTGCGCACAGGCTTGCTGTGACCGAGGCGGCATAGCCCTTGCCCCGCTCGTTTTCAGCGGTAACGACATTTCCTACGGCGGCAACGGAATATTCCTTAGAGTAAAGGTGGACCCCGGCGGTGGCTATAAGCGAGGCGTTCTTCCTTATGCAGAAATATTTGCCTGTCTTGAGCATCCCGCCGTTAAAGAACGCCCCGGGATTGATCGACCTTAAAAACTCCTCAAGAGCTTCTGAATCGTTTGAATTTATCCTGTAGGTAAATTCAGGGTATTTTATGTTCTTTGAAAGGAATATGTCGCCGGTGAGCTTCATTTTTTCGTAACAAACAGCCCTGTCAAAACCGTATTTTTCCGATATGACGCCGACAAGATTTTCAGAGACAAGGCAGTACATTTTCTCAGGCAGCCTGTCCATTATGCCCCGCAGCAATAATGCGGCCGATTCCGGGTTCGTATCCTCGACCAGATAAAAAATATTGATGTCCCTGGCCCTGTATATCATTGCCGATGAAACAACCGCCCCCCCGTCGACCAAGGCAAACCAGCGCGTATTGATAAAAAGCTTTTCCTGGAGGTCGCCCAGTTCGTAGATATGAAGATAAGGGTCCTTTACCAGAAAATCATTGAGAAGCCCTTTGTCCCTTGTTTCAATTATCTCCATGGATTTTCACGCTTTCTTTTTTACTCAAAATAAAATCTCGCCCGGCTGGCGTCCTTATTTACGCCGTTTTTCAGGACACTGCAGTGTATCTCCTGCTCATCCACACGTTCAATTCCGGTCCTTATCACATCCCCCGCCCTTGTTTCGTCGATGAAATTAATGATCCCCTTTTTCACCCTGTGCTTTTCAAGATACTCCATGCCAGCAGAATCGAACATCCACTTGACGTATTTTACGTTGTTGACATGACGGTTCACGTCCATATCGCTGTATTGGACGGTGTAATCCGGGCCAAACAAAGGTTCCTTTAGCTGGTCGACTTTTTCGGCGTTGCGGTTAAGCGACGATACCTCCGCACGCGACGGCCATTTTGACGCCAGTTCCGTCAGTCTTGCGATTTTATTTGCGGCCGTATCAAGAACGACCCAGGTGGTCGTCCCCTTTGCGGCTTCTTTCCCGTCATTGCCGGTAATGATGAAATCCCTGTAAGCGTAGAACTTTTCGATCCCCCTTGACCATGTCTCAACTTCAATGATATCCTGCCATTTCGGCAGATTGATAACCTCGACTTCAAGCCTTGTCATGAGCCAGACCTGCCCGGCCGGAAGGAGGCTTCCGAGAGCTTTCTCCACATTGTTGTAATGGCGCCAGGCCATGTCCTGTATATAATCGCACAACGCCGGAAAGGACGACCTTCCGAGCGCGTCCGATTCATAAACCTTTATCTCATATTTCTGCTTCCATAATTCTGGCGCTTCCATGATAACCGCCCTCCGTTTCTATTTTTCTTTCTCGCCGAAAACATCGGCCTCAAAGGTAAAAATTTCCGTTCCGGGATCCTTGTAGGCGTCCGGAGCGAGCCCGGCCTTTCCCTCGCAAAGGTTGCGCATGAACTCCTCTTTTGACCATCCGGTTTCCTGCGCCACCTGCGGAAGGAAAACCCCGCTCGAATACCCCTGCCTTACTATCACGCCGTGCCTGCCGAGTATTATGTCATCAATGGATTTTACCCGTTTTTTTGGGGTCAGCACCGATATCTCAATGTCTATTTCCTTGAGCTCGGATAACATGACCGGTGCGAATCTGGGATCGCCGGAGCAAGCCTCAACTGCCATTTCAATCACGGTTTCATAAAGAGGCCCCCTGCCCTCGATCATGCCTATGCATCCGCGAAGCTTTCCGTTATTGTGTATGGTGACAAAAGCTCCGCTTTCCGACAGCAGAACCCCGTCCTGCGTCTTATATTTGTATATGAGGGACTTTTCCACATATAATTCCACGGTGTTCCTGGCCAGCTTGAGAAGTTCTTGCTTTTGTTCCGCATTGACCATAAAAGGTTCTCCTTTAATTAAATTTCAAAAACCCATATTTTACTTGACAAATCCACCATTAAAAATATAATTGATATCTACCTTATGCGTGGGCCCTTAGCTCAGTCGGTTAGAGCAGCAGACTCATAATCTGTTGGTCGAAGGTTCGAGTCCTTCAGGGCCCACCAAATTTTCAGTTACGCTGAAAATTTTAGAAAGTAAAAAGGTGATAGTAGATAGGAGACAAAACTATCGCGACTATCGCGGCGTACCGCCTCCCTTCCTACATTTTGTTCTCCGCCTTCATTATTATAAACCTAACCTTTGATTTTGCAACCGTTGCTTCCACTTCTTTAGGGTCTCCCACTATGGTGCCGAAATGGGCCGGTATGGCCGCGAGCGGCTTTATCAGCTCCGCGCACCTGACGCAATCCTTCGCGTCCATTGTGTATGTCCCGCCGCACGGCAGTATTGCCACGGTAATATTTTTTATCTTTTCCATTTCTGGGATGAGGTCGGTGTCTCCGGCGTTATATATCCTGATGCCGTTTCCCTCTATGATAAATCCGACGTAAAGGTTCTCTTTGGGGTGAAATGGTTTTTTTACGTTATACATGGCGACGGCCTCGAATATTAATTTTCCTATCTGTTTTTTATCTCCAGGCCTGAACACCACGGTCTTATAGCCCGGAAGCTTGTCCGCGACTATTTTTGGGCAGAATATCACGGTGTCATCTTTTTTTATCTTATCGATGTCTTTTTTGGACAGATGGTCGTAATGGTCGTGGGTTATAAGGATAAAATCCGCCGGCACTGCGTTCTTGACGTTCCACGGGTCTATGTATATGACTTTTCCCTCAAGCATTATCCTGAAAGATGCGTGCTCTATCCATGTGATGTCCTTTAGCGCCTCGTCGACCTTTCCGACGGCGAACGACTGCGCGTGCATCAGGAGCAGGAACAAAACCGGCAATATTAATTTAAACATTTTTCCCTCCATTATTAATTAATTGAAGATGTTCTTTAAAAGCTTTTTTGCCGCGTCCTCTATCCCGCTTTCTTTGAGTTTCTTTCCGAGGTTCCTTTTTATGTTCTCCATCATCCTCGGCTGTTTCAGGTCGTATTTCTGGTCATTTACCGTGTTATAGATCCTTGCATCGACCGGTATCCAGCCGTCGCTGTCGCAAGCGTAACCCGCGTCACTTATCCCGAAAAGCCGTAAAAAGGCCTGCCCGATGTTTTTTGCCACCCTGGGGTTGAAGTCCATCTGCAGCTTGAGATCTACCGGGCCGTCCAGCGTCGTGTAACCCGCGCCGGATAATTTTATGTCGCCGGATTTGCCGTCCGGGCCGCTCTGCATTTTCAGGTCGTTAGTGGATATCCTGCCTCCGGACGCCAGGAAATGCGCGGACAAAATGTCGAAAACAATGTCGTTTTTCAGCGTATCGATCTGTAGAGCGGCTCCGATTTTTTTTGCGTCATCCAACGCCATTAATTTACCGTTGGTCACTCCAAAATATCCGCCGCCTTTCATGGTGTGAGCCGTATCGCCGAACGTTTCCCCGGAGAACACGGCGTTAAGGTCAAGGGTGCCGTAGACCTTTTCCCTTATCTCGTCGAGTATGGTCCTGTCAGCGGTTCCATTTTGAGGCGCGAACGCCGACAGCTCTTCTGCGAGATCGTGTATGTTGACGTTTTTTACGGACACATCCATGGCGTAACTTTCTTTGCCGAGATCCACACTTATGTCCAGTGCCGAATCGCCGCCGTATGCGCGCATCGAAGACCTGAGAGCCAGTTTTTTTCCGGCAAGTTTGACGGATGACATTATTCTGCCCGTTGTCCCTTTATTGGGACGCGCCGGGTCCGCCGTTGTTTCAAGGTTTCCGCTTATATCGCCGGCGTTTTTCACGCTTATTTTCCCGGTTGAAAGGGTCCCGGCCGCGGATAAACGCTCTATTTCAATTTCAGCAGACATTGCCGCCACATCGGCTTTTATTTTTGACCTGAAGGAAAGAGGGAGCCTGTTCCTGCCGTATGATACCGTGCAGTCCATTTTCACGCTGACAGGCTTTACAGCGCCCATTACTATGTCCTCAACCGACAAATCAATGCCGTCAATCACAGCTTCTCCGGATTTTTCTTTTGAACTATCGTCGTATACGATCCTGCCGTTCTTGATGAACACGCCTGTTATGATGATATTTTTCAGGAACACCCTGTTTGTTCCGCCCGTTTCAGGCGGAGCCTGGCTTTTACCCATCATGCCGGAAAAATTAAATTTGCCGTCTTTCCCCCTGATAATTTTACAATAAGGGGAATCAAGCTCCAGTTTATTTACGACAAGGCTGCCTCCCAGAAGGGCGAACAGATTGTAGCTCAGTTCCATATCGGAATCCTTTATAAAGATCTCTTTTCCTTCCGGTTCGCTTATGGAAACATCCTTGAGCTCAATGCCCCTTATTATGTCGTATTTCAGGGATCCTATCCCGACTTCCCTTCCGATTCCCGAGGATATTTTTTTTATTATCATAACTTTCAGGTTCTCCGCGGGCAGCCACAGCGGAATCAATGCAATTGCCCCGATTATGGAAACGGCCGCCAGTGATGCTATAATGGCAAGTATGGTGAAAAAACGTTTCATTAAAACCTCCACGCCGAATAATGTCCCGACTTCCATACAATTTTATAACAAATATCCCATAAAAGCAAAAAAAAAGCCGGCTTTTCAGCCGGCTTTTTTATCCTGATCCGCTATTTTTTCTTTGACGCTTTCTTAGCCGTCTCTTTAACTGCTTCCTTTATCTCTTCTTTAACAACTTCCTTCGTGGTTTCGGAAACCGGTTCCACCGCATCCTCGTCCTCTTCGGGCATTTCGCCCGGATCGTCCGGCTCATCAACCGGCTTTACAGCTCCGGTTTCCTTCAGGAAATAATTTTCCCGTGTTTTTTTGTCGATCTCCTGCGCTGTCTGCGGATTTTCAGTGAGATAATTTATGGCCGATTCCCTTCCCTGGCCTATTTTTATCCCCTTGTATATGTACCATGTCCCTGATTTTTCAATGACGCCGTTGTCAACCGCGACGTCGAGCATGGCTGTTTCCGCGACGATGCCCTTGCCGAATATTATCTCGAATATTGCCTCCCTGAAAGGCGGCGCCACTTTGTTTTTAACGATCTTGCCCTTCACCCTGTTGCCGATCACGACCTCGCCTTTTTTGATGGCCTCGACCCTGCGTATGTCAATCCTGACCGATGAGTAAAACTTCAGGGCCCTGCCGCCCGGCGTTGTCTCCGGGCTTCCGAACATGACGCCGATTTTTTCCCTGATCTGGTTTATAAAAATTACTATGGTTTTTGACTTGCTGATAATGGCGGTCAATTTCCTCATCGCCTGCGACATGAGCCTTGCCTGAAGGCCCATGTGAGAGTCGCCCATATCCCCTTCTATCTCTGCCTTAGGCACCAGCGCCGCGACAGAATCGACAACAATAACATCAACCGCGCCCGATCTGACAAGCGTCTCCACTATGTCAAGGGCCTGCTCGCCTGTATCCGGCTGTGATATGAGGAGGTTGTCGACATCAATGCCGACTTTTTTGGAATATTCAACGTCCATGGCGTTCTCGGCGTCGACATACGCGGCATTGCCGCCGTTCTGCTGGCATTTTGCGACTATTGACATGGCAAGGGTCGATTTGCCCGATGATTCCGGCCCGAATATTTCCACTATCCTGCCGCGCGGTATGCCGCCTCCAAGCGCAAGGTCGAGTGAAAGTGCGCCGGTTGTTATGGTGTCCACTTTTGTTACCATGGATTTGCCGAGCTTCATGATGGACCCCTTTCCAAACTGCTTTTCTATCTGTGATATAGCAAGTTCAAGTGCCTTTTTCCTGTCATCGCTCATTTACTGCCCCTTTCGGATTTACCGGATAATTCCGGATATTTTTATGTCGGAATGACTGATGTGACAACACCCTGGATAACAAGGCCGTTATTGACTATTATCGGCCTGTGCCTCGTGTTGGATGAGTGCGGCTTTAAAACAACGGCGCCGCTTGCCTTCCTGAATTCCTTAACAGTGGCTTCGTCATTAATAAGGGCCACGACAATATCCCCGTCGCTGGCTGTGTTCTGCTGTCTTATTAATAAAAGATTGCCTTCCTTTATCCCCTTCCTGTCCATGGAATCGCCTTTTGCCTGGAGAAAGAAGTACCTGTAGGGCTCCTTTATCAGGCTCACATCCACGGGTATGTGGTCGATGATGTTTTCTTCTGCGAATACCGGAGTGCCGCACGCCACCATTCCGACAAGCGGAATGTTGACCGTGGCGACCCTGCTTTCATCACCCTCGAAATTGGCCGTGATTTTGATCTCCCCTTTGCTGTCGCGTTTTAACGCCCCTTTCTTTGTGAGCTTTTCGAGGAGGACCGAGATCGAGCGGGGTGATTTGTACCCCATGGCTTTTGTCAGGTCCCTCACCGAAGGTGAGTAGCCCTTTTCCATGAGAAAATCCCTGATGTTCCTCAATACTTCTGTTTCTCTTGCGTCGAGTGTATGTTTTTTCATAACCCTATTATACAGTTTGTATATAATATGTCAAGAACTTTTTTAAATTTAAAAGTTAAAATTACCAACCAATAAGTACAACTATAAAGTAGATAAATAATAATCTAACAGTTTTGTTGTTTTTTGATATTGCGGGGTTATAGTTTTTTTTGATTTTTTTCTACAAGTAAAGACCAAACCCTCGTTGCTATCCGCGCTTTGAGGCCGCAAATTGCGGCCTCAAACTTAATCAATATGCGTCAGCCCTCAAGCTTATTTTAAGCATAAATACCGTTTTTTCTGACGCTTTGATGGTATAAAAAAATCTGTAATCACCTATTCTATACCTCCAGGTAGGAGGTTTAAAATTCATGAGCTTCTTGATGTTGGTACCGAAGTAAGGTTGTATCCTCAAAGCGGGGTAGACGTAACACTGAAGTTTTTTCCTGATTTTAT
>Ga0181520_10001208_pt1 | contig 53449 bp, 47 predicted proteins | sample PEATcosm2014_Bin_29_FD_132451 | JGI IMG/M metagenome (GOLD analysis project Ga0181520, IMG submission 132451) | Peatland microbial communities from MTU Mesocosm Facility, Houghton, MI, USA - PEATcosm2014_Bin02_30_metaG | ecosystem: Environmental > Terrestrial > Soil > Wetlands > Peat | place... | reverse complement strand
GCGAAAGGGGGGACTCGAACCCCCATGGATTGCTCCGCCAGATCCTAAGTCTGGTGCGTCTGCCAATTCCGCCACTTTCGCATTGCATTCAAGCCGTTCGGGTTCCTGGGCTGGATGCGATCATTTCAGGGCCTCTTGAATCGTACTATGGCCGATGATCGCCGCGCCAGACTGAGGAACACCGGATTCCTCTTCCTCACTCCGTGCGCAGCGCTTTCATCGGGTCCACGCTCGCAGCGCGTCCCGCGAGCACAGCGCTCGCCACGAGCGCAACCGCTGCCACTCCCGCGATCGCCAACAAATAACTCACCGCATCGAGCGGCTTCACGCCATAAAGCGACGCGGTCAACGTGCGCCCCAGCAGCATGGCCAGCGGAACGCCCAGGACCACGCCCGCCGCCGAGTTCGCGCCGACACCGAGTGCCAGAGTAAGAATCGCCGTCGCCGCAAACCCCGGGCTCTGGCGCAATGAGCGCAACCCGAAGCGCAGGCCGCGCAGCAGCTTGTCCAGAGCCACCCAGCGGCCTCTCATAAACTGGTACAAGAACAAGCGGTCAGAGACCTGGATCGATAGGCTCTAGCTCACCCGCAACATCATTTTCAGCGTGTCGCCGGGCGCGGTGGTCATCTTGTCGAAAGCCTGCTGGCCGTGTTCAAGCGGCATTTCGACGGTCCATGGGCTGAGGTCGATTTCGCCGGCGGTGAGCAACTTGAGCGCGCGCTCAAAGTCTCCCGGCGTGTAAGCAAACGACATGGCCACGCGGTGCTCCTTGCGGATGCTGCTGATGAAGTCGATCTCGCTACGCTCCTGGCCCATGCCCAAAAGCACCACCAGGCCGCCGGGGCGGCAAATGTCGAAGGCCGCCTGGCGTGCGGCGGTGGTGCCGCTGGCGTCGAGCACCAGGTCGAGGCCGGGCCCGGCAAACCGGCTGGCTTCTGCCATGCCCTCCTCGGTCGCAGTGTTCACGGCCAGCGTGGCGCCCATTCTGCGCACGGTTCTAAGCCGGATTTCGCTCACGTCCTCGACCAGCACCTCGCGCACGCCCAGGCGCAGGGCCGTCAGCAGCGCCAGCGAGCCCATGGTTCCTCCCCCCACAATGCCCATGCGGAAGAAGGGCAGCGGCGCGGCAATGCGGAAGAGGTGAACAATGTTAGCCAAGGGTTCGACGGCGATGGCGCGGGCGTCGCTCAAGCTGTCGGGAATCGCGTAAATTTGCGTTTCGGGCAGGGAGACAAACTCCTGATAACAACCTTCTGTCCGGTCCAGCCCGAGCAGCCGCCAACTGGAACACAGGTTCTGCGCTCCGCTGAGGCAGGCCGTGCATCGCCCGCAACTGACCAGCGGATTGGCCACCACGCGGCGGCCGTCACGGGTGTGCCCCACCAGTTCGTGGCCCAGCACCAGGGGCGGAATGCGGCGACGACTGTGCCCCAGGAAACCGGAAATGTCTGATCCGCAGAGGCCCGCGGCGCTCACGGCGATTTCGCTCTCGCCGGGAGCCGGCAGCGGGCGGGGACGATCTTCCAGCGCCACCTGGCGCGGAGCAGTGTAGACCAGAGCGCGCATCGATTCTCCTTGGCAAGCTCCTGAACGCGGGCTTCCGGGTTCGGGCCGCACTCGGCAGGTGGAGCACTTCTCCGCCCCCGAGGGTGCAAAGCCTTTCCCGCGCCCCATGCCAGGGCCTCAATCCTGCGGAAGACAATAACTCTGCCGCGCCACAGGCTGCAAATTGCGTGCACGTTGGACGTAATAGTCGGGCCGAACGCAGTTATAGTTTCCCTATGCGTTTGCGACTGTCTTCGATCGCCCTGACCGTCTTCGTTTGCCTTTTGCGGGCGCTCTCTCCAGCTCAGTCCGCCAAGCCGGCCATTACCCTGGACGAATTCCTGAACACGACCTCGATCACTGAGTCCCGCATTGCCCCTGATGGCTCAGCCGCGGTGATCGCGACCGAATCTCCGGACTGGAAGGCGAGCGCCTATCGCCACGACCTGTGGCTGTGGACCGCGCAGGCGGGTCTGCGTCCGCTGACCCACTCCGGCAGCGAGGAGAACGCACAGTGGAGCCCGGACGGCAAGTGGATCGCCTTTGTCACTGACCGCGCCCTGCCCGGCGAAGCGGCCGGTGCGGACGGCGCACCGGAAAACGACGGAGCCAAGGCTAGCCGGCTCTGGATCATTCCCGTTGCCGGCGGCGAGGCGTTGCCCTTGTTCCGGGAAAAGCTCGACGTGCACTCCTTTGCCTGGTCGCCTGACAGCACCGCGCTCTACTACTCGGTGACCGTGCCCCTGACCCACGACCAGCAGGACGCGCAAAAAGAAGCGTGGAAGGACGTGATCCGCTGGCGCGAACAGCATCGTGGCGATTTGCTGCTGAAACAGACCCTCGCGTCGGCCCTCGCCCGCGCCGTAGCCGTTGAGCCCCCAGCGAAGGCCCCCGACACAAAGGATTCGAAAAAAGAGGATGCGACTTCCCTGCCGCCCGGCTCCGAGACCATTGCAAGGAGCGACCTCTCCATCGGCGAAATCGCGCCCTCGCCCGACGGCAAGACCCTGGCCTTTGTGACCGGACCGGTTCATCACCGCGTCGAGAGCCCGGCGGACTTCGAGATCTTCCTGGTGACAGCGGCGGGGGGCGAGGTTCGCCAGGCCACGCACAACGAGGCCGTCGAGTTGGAACTGCGCTGGTCCCCGGACTCGCGCTGGCTGCATTTTGCCGTGCAAGCCGCCGCCGGATCGCTCGAAGGGAAATACCGCGACGTCGAAGGCCGCCTGTATCGCCTCGACCCGGCCGGCGGCAAAATCGAGCGGCTGGGAACAGGGTTCGACGGCTCTTTCGACCAGTTCACGCTGCTGGCCGACGGACGCCTGCTGGCTCTGGGCCTGAAGGGAACCGAGCAGCAGCTTTACCTGGTCGAAGGCGACAAGGCGACCAAACTGCCCGGCCTGGCCGGAAGCTACGCCTCGCTGGACTCCGCCCGCACCGGAAGCGCACTCCTCGTCCGCCACTCGGCCATCAGTCGAGCTACGCAGGTTTACCTCGCTGCCAACCCTCTGCGCCCCGACCAGCTGGCACCGCTGACCAACTTCAACCCGATCTTTGCCGAACGCGCCCAGCCGGAGTGGCGGCCCTACACCTGGAAGTCTGACGACGAACGCACAGTGGAAGGCGTGCTCATCTTCCCGCCGGGCAAGAAAGACGCGAAGCATCTGCGCATGTTGACGCTCATCCACGGCGGACCGGCCGACGCGGACGGCAACCGCTTCGGAGCCGACTGGTACGACTGGGCAACCCTGGCCGCATCGAACGGCTGGTTGGTCTTCCGGCCCAACTACCGCGGCTCAGCCGGCTACGGCGACCAGTTCATGCTTGAAATCGAGCCCCATCTGGTTTCAAAGCCCGGACGCGACATTTTGACCGGCGTGGACGCGCTCGTGAAGGACGGCTACGCCGACCCCGATCACCTGGCCATCGGCGGCTACAGCTACGGCGGCTACATGACCAACTGGCTCATCACCCAGACCACCCGCTTCAAGTCGGCTGTCACCGGCGCAGGAGCCGTGGAGCACGCCGCCAACTGGGGCAACGACGACGAAACCTGGGACGACGCCTGGTATCTGGGCGGCCAGCCGTGGGAAAACGCCGACCTCTACCAGAGCGAGGCGGCACTGTTTCGCTTCGACAAGGTGAAGACGCCAACCCATCTGGTGCAGGGAGGGGTGGACATTCGCGTAAGCTATCTGGAGGGGGTCACGATGGAACGCGCCCTTCAGGCCCTTGGCGTTCCCCACAGCTTTCTCGTCTTTCCCGGCGAGGGGCACGGACTCGGAAAGAACCCCTGGCACGGCTATATCAAGCTGCGGGAAGAGCTGAAGTGGCTGGAAAAATACGACGGGAAGCAGGCAATTCCAGCCGCGGCGGCGTCTGCGTCCAGTGATTGAAGAAGCCGCAGGGCGCGCTGGCGCATCTTGCTCTAAAGGAACCCATGAACCAGACCGAACAGGCCCGTCATCGCGCTTTCCAGGAAACTCTGCTCAGCGCCCGCCGCACCATGCTGCTGAGCGAGATTCTCAAGCTGGCCATGGAAAGCTTTCGCGCCAGCAAGTTGCGCTTTGCGCTGACGGCGCTGGGCATGGTCATCGGCACCGCTTCCGTGATCCTGGTGGTCACCATCGGCCTGACCGGCAAGCAATTCATCCTGAATGAAATTCAAAAGATCGGCACCAACGAAGTCGAGGTCGAGTACTCCGGCGGCGGCGCCACCGGCGCCGAGCGCATGATCTACAACGACTACCTCACCCGCGAGGATGAGAAGGCCGTGCTCTCCCAGGTTCCCAGCGTGCTCTACTCCTCGCCCATCCTTGAGACCCACGACCGCATCAGCTTTGGCGAGGGCGTGGTCAAGGACACGCTGGTGCTGGGCGTCAGCCCGCAATATCGCGATGTGCGCAACCTGGTGGTTCTGGCCGGGCGCTTCATGGACGACGAGGACGAGAACGCGCACATCAAATGCGCCGTGGTCACCGTGCCCTTCGCTCGCGAGATGTTTGGCAGCTCCGATGCGGCCGTCGGCCGCACCTTCCAGATCTCCGGCATTCCTTTCACCATCGTGGGCACATTCAAGGAGAGCGTCGACACCTTCGGCCAGTCGGAGATTACCGACAATACGATCCTGATCCCCTATTCCGTGGCCCGCTACTTCACCGGAACCGACAGCGTGAAGGTGCTCTATTTCTCCATCCGTTCCATGGATGAGGTACCCGAAGCCAGCCGCGACATAATCCGCATCATCCAGGCCCGCCACAAGCCGAACTCGGTTTACAAGGCGCAGGATCTGAAGGAGTTGCTGACCACGGCAGCGGTGATTGCCAACGCGCTGACTGCGGTGTTGGTGCTGGTGGCCGCCGTCACCCTGGCGGTGGGCGGCGTGGGCATCATGAACATCATGCTGGCCAACGTCCGCGCGCGCATCCGCGAGATTGGCATCCGCAAGGCCATGGGCGCCACCTACCGCGAAATCAAGCTCCAGTTTCTGGCCGAGGCGGTCATCATATCGCTGGTGGGCGGAATTGTGGGCACAATCGTTGGCCTGACCGTGCCCTTGTCGATCCGCTTCTTCACCGACTATGCTCTCCCCATCTCGAGTTGGTCGGTGGTGATTGCCTTGACGGCGGCGACGCTGGTGGGTGTGGTTTTCGGCACTGTTCCCGCCACCCGCGCCGCACAGATGGACCCCGTCGAGTCGCTGAAATATGAGTAGCCCCGAGCGCAAGAACTCGAGTTCCGATGCCGATCCTGAGGATGCGCCCTCGCAGGGCCCGAGCCTGACCTTGCTCTATGGGCTGATCGCCCTGGCTCTCGCCGCGGCTATTGGCTTCGCCCTGCTGATCGTGCTGCCGTTCTATCAGCGGCGGTAGCGGCCCTCGGCTTCGCGGCTGGCTACCCAGCGGCAATCAGTTTTGCGAACCTTCCGCCCGCTCCGCAATGAGCACCGGAATTCCATCCACCACCGGGTAGGCGCGGCCACAGGCCATGCAGACCAGCCGGGCCTCTTCTGCGCGAAGATCGCCCAGGCAGGCCGGGCAGGCCAGTTGGTCCGATGCGGAGAAGTCGAATCCGGAAGGTTGCTTCGAATCGGCAGGCATCGCTATTGAATAGTCGCGTCGGGCTTGGCCGGCGGATCGACGGGTTTGTCCGGCGTGGCTGCATGGATCGCCCGCTTCGCACGGTTGGCGAACTCTGCTTCGATACGCTGGTTGGTGCCCGCCTTGGCAAACTCGTAGGCCACACGAATGCCGTTGAAGATGGCCTTTTCGTTCGACGAGCCGTGGCCGATGATGCACACCCCACGCACCCCGAGCAGTGGCGCTCCGCCGTATTCGGTGTAGTCGAGCCGGCGGCGGAAATCGTTGAATGCCCGCCGCGAGAGCAGGGCGCCCACCTGGGCGGTCACCGTGCGGTTGAGCGACTCGCGCAGCACGTCGCGCACAAAGCGGCCGATGCCCTCGCTGGTCTTCAGCGCCACGTTGCCCACAAAGCCGTCGCAGACAATCACGTCGGCGTTGCCGTTGAAGATGTCGCGGCCCTCGACGTTGCCGATGAAGTTGATGGGCAGCGCCTTGAGCAGGGGGAATGTCTCGCGCGTGAGTTCGTTACCCTTGGTCTCTTCTTCGCCGATAGAGAGCAGGCCAACGCGCGGCTTGTTTATTTTGAGCACGCTGCGGGCATACATCTCGCCCATCACGGCAAACTGCTCCAGATTGTGTGCCTTGCAGTCCACGTTGGCGCCCACGTCGAGCAGGACGCATGGGTTGCCCTTGGATGTGGGCATGGGCGTGGCCAGCGCCGGACGGTCTACGCCGGGCATGGCGCCCAGCACCATCTTGGCCGTTGCCATAGCCGCGCCGGTGTTGCCGGCGGTCACAAAACCGGCCGTCAGGCCCTCGCGTACCAGTTTCAGCCCCACGCGCATGGAGCTGTCGCGTTTGCTGCGGACCGCCTGGGCCGCCTTCTCGTCCATGCTGATCCGTTCCGAAGCATGGTGGATGACGATGGGCAGGTCCTCGTTCTCCAGATGTTCGTCCAGAAGATCGCGCAGCTCCGCCTCGGGTCCAATCAGGTGGACCCGCACGGGCAGAGCTTTGCAGGCGAGAATCGCCCCCCGAATCTCAGGCTCGGGAGCTTTGTCGGAACCTACGGCGTCGAGCGCAATATCAATGAGCATGGGCGCTGGAATTTACTTCGCAGCTTCCTTGATGTCCAGAACCGCGCGACCCTTGTAGGCGCCGCACTTGGGGCAGGCGCGATGGGGCAGCTTCTTTTCGTGGCAGTTGGGGCACTCGGAGAGCCCTACGCTCGTAAGAAAGTCGTGAGAACGGCGAAGTGCGGTACGGCGCGTTGAGTGGCGCCTTTTCGGATTAGGCATGGCAAGAATTCCTTTCGTGTCTCGACCCGCTTCAGATCCCGGCGGCAAACCGCACGAAACCCTGGCCTTTCGGCCCGGGGCGAAGCACCCTCAATTGATCCAGATATACTCTGGGGGCTATCTTTCCTTGGACTCGATCCGGCCGCGGAGGCCGGCCAGCGCTTCCCAGCGGGGGTCACTCGGACCCACATCGCATGAGCAGGGCTGGCTGTTGCGGTTTTCACCGCAGCGCGGGCAAAGTCCCTTGCAGTCGGGCTTGCACAGCGTCCTGACCGGCAGGGACAGAAGCACCTGCTCGCGCAGCACATCCTCAAGCGACAAACTGTCCTTTTGATAATACCCGATTTCGGTCTCCGGCGCAGTAATGGACCGTTCCGGGGCGTCCGCATCCGCCTCCGCGGGCCGGAAAATCAGGTCGAAATCGGCGGCCAGCGGAATCTTCACCGGCTCAACGCAGCGGGCGCACGGAACCTGGAAGTTCCCTGAGAAACGGCCCCTGAGCCGGATATCGGCCACAATGTCCTTGGGTCCGCGGTGCTCGTGCAGCACTTCGGCCTGGCCGGAGGTAGCCAGCATCCCCTCCTGCTCGGCTTCCTGCCCGAGATCAACCTCTCCCGGAGCCAGTTCCAGATCGAAGTCGATCGCTTCCCGCTCCAGCTCGCTTACCTTGAATTCCATGCTATGAGCCTACGGCGCGAGCAGCGGGGAGTCAATGCTCGGGCCACAAGCGGAACCACGAAGGGCCTGACGGCCTGACCTCTTAAAATGACGGAATGGCGACCGGCCGAACTTCAATCCCAGCTCCGGGCAGAAAATGACCCACGATCCAATCTCCCGCACTCCTGTTTGCATCCGCGCGGCAGTGGATGCCGACCGGGCGCGCCTGGTTCCACTCATCAACTCCGCCTTCTCGATCGAGACGTTCCTTGAGGGCACGCGCACCGACGAAGAGCGCCTGGCCGCCACCATGCGCAAGGGCGAAATCCTGCTGGCCGAACTGGTGACCGAAGACCAGGGCGGCGAGCCGGTCGGGTGCATTTACACCGAAGTGCGGGGAGAGCGTGGCTACCTGGGCATGCTGGCGGTCGATCCCGCGCGCCAGGGTACGGGGCTGGCCAGCCTGATTGTCCACGCAGCCGAGGAGCATCTGCGCCGCCTGGGATGCATGGCCGTGGATATCAGCGTCCTCAGCCTGCGGCCCGAACTCCTGCCCCTCTATCGCCGCTTCGGCTTCGTCGAGACAGGCTGCGAGGAGTTCGCCTTCTCCCGCGCACTCAGGCCCGGCGCAGAGTGCCACAGCATCGTCATGTCCAAACCGCTATAGATCGCCATTCGCCGGAAAACGAAAGTGCTCAAGTCCCACCGCAAACCGTCGATGAGACAAGTTGAGAACCTGAGAGGGATCCTGGCATGGCTTGGCTTCGAAATCTTCCGATCTCCCACAAATTCAACTACGCCTTCGGCATCGTCTGCGGTCTGTGTATCGTGCTGGGGACATACACATTGATCTCCTTCCGCAGCATCGCCCAAAGAAACGCGGAGGTAAGCGAGCATGCCTTTCCCGCCGTGGTTCAACTGGCAGAGGCCCAGGTGGCCGTCCAGACCGTGCGCCGGGAAGACCTTCACCTGCTGCTGTGCGCAACGCCGGTCTGTCTCATGGAAGAGGGAGCCAAGCGCCAGAAAGCCCTTGCCGGCTATCAATTGGCGGTCAAGGCGTATGACTCCCTGGCCGTCGATCCTGCCGAGCGCGAAATGCTGCAGAAATTCTCCGCCGCCTTCGCCGAGTACAAGGACGCGAGCGATCGCGCCGGCGGATTGCTGGCGGCCGGCAAAACCGGCAACGCGTTGGATCTGCTCTTGTCCGACTCCGCGACCACGGCCTTGAATGCCGCTTTGAGCGCGACCTACGACGACCTCCAGCTCAATGTCAAAACCGGGACCCAGAGCGCCGCGAACGCCAGCCGGTCCAGCACGAGCGCCACCTGGATCGCCGCCGGCATCACCCTCATGATCGTCCTGCTCTGTGCCATGACCGGCAAGATTCTCACCAGTGAGATCGCACCGCGGCTGGCCAGGCTGATGACGGTGGTGGAAGCCATGGCGGCCAAGGACCTGACGCAGCGGGCGGTGGTGACCGGCAGCGATGAAATCGGCCGTCTTGGCGACGCCCTGAACACCAGCGTGGACTCGATGCTCGCGGTTCTGCAGTCGGTTGCGCATGGGGCGGAGACGCTCTCCTCGGCCACGACGCAGATGAGCGCCCGCTCAGTGCAGACCGCCGGCAACGCCAACACCCAGTCCAGCAAGACCAACCAGATTGCCGCCGCGGCGCAGGAGATGACGGCCACCATTGGCGAGATCAGCCACAACGCCGAGAGCGCCGCAAGCGCCAGCCGCACGTCCGCCGAAACCGCCAACCGGGGCGGCGCGGTGATGCAGGCCGCGGCCGTGACCATGGAGAAGATCTCCGCCGCCACCAGTTCGGTCGCGGACAAAATGACTTCGCTGGCCGAGCGTTCCGAGGAGATCGGCAAGGTGGTCAACGTTATCCAGGAGATCAGTGAGCAGACCAACCTGCTGGCTCTGAACGCGGCCATCGAAGCCGCCCGCGCGGGAGAGCATGGACGCGGCTTCGCGGTAGTGGCCGGCGAGGTGCGCCGCCTGGCCGAACGCACCAAGGGCGCCACGGAAGAGATTGCCGGCACCATCCGCAGCATCCAGGAGGAAACGCGGGAGACACTCCAGGTGATGCACGACAGCCGCACGGCGGTCGAGACCGGCATGGGAGAAACCGCTAACGCCCGCAGCAGCCTGGAAGCCATCATCCAGTCGTCCCGGCAGGTAGAGAGTCAGATCGACATGATCGCCGCGGCGGCCACCGAACAGACCTCTGCTTCCAGCGAAATCTCCGAGTCGGCGGGCAAGATTTCCCAACTGGCCACGGAAAATGCGCAGGGCGCCGAGGAAGCCGTGGAAGCCCTCAAGAACCTGGCCTCGCTGGCCGGCGAACTGGACAGCCTGATCCGGCAGTTCCAACTCGAAGATGGCCGGCAAGCGGGTGGAAAACTCGAAAGCAAGTGCCACCCGCTTGCAAAAGCCACGCTGCGGCCCGCACGAACTTGAGCCACAACGTTTGGCGGCAGCCCAACCCCATTTCTGCGGCCCTGGGAAAGAACACTGCTCTCCGGGGCTTCGGGCTGCCGCCGATTTCTCTCTCCCGCTGCCGGAACTCCTTCCGGCAGCGTTTTTAGGGCAATGGTAACGCCCGCAGCACGGCGCTATGTTAGCCTCCGGTTGAGGAGCATCACCGCTTCGCCGTGGGACGCACCGCGAACCGGATTGAATCCGGCCTCATAGCGGAGGAACTCCGGCAGGGGGAGAGACTCGTATGAGCGCCGTCAACTACGACCTGATCGTCATCGGCTCTGGGCCTTCCGGGCAGCGCGCCGCCGTGGCTGCCGCCAAGATGAACAAACGCGTGGCCGTCGTCGAGGCGCGCTCCGTGGTAGGCGGCGTGTGCATCAATACGGGCACCATCCCTTCCAAGACCATGCGCGAGGCCGTGCTGCACCTGTCGGGTTACAACTACCGCTCGGTCTACGGCATGAACTACCGGGTCAAGGAAAAGATCTCCATGGCCGATCTGGCCTTCCGCGTCCAGGCGGTCATCAAGACTGAAGTGGACGTGACCGAAGCGCAGCTGTCGCGCAACGGCATCGACGTAATCCATGGAATCGCCCGTTTCGTCGGCCCGCACCAGGTGCGTGTGGAGGGCCCGCAGACCGAAACGACTCTGGAATCGGCTCGCATCATCGTGGCCGTAGGCACCCGGCCGGCGGCCTCGCCCAAGGTACCCGTGAACGGCCGCACCATCGTGAACAGCGACCAGATTCTCAATCTGCCGGAGCTGCCTCGCTCTCTGATCGTGGTGGGCGGAGGCGTGGTGGGCGTGGAATACGCCTGCATGTTCGCCGTCCTGGGCGTGAGAGTCACCCTCATCGAGAAGCGCAACAAGCTGCTCGAATTCGCCGACCAGGAGATTGTCGAGGCCCTCAGCTACCACCTGCGCGACAGCCGCGTCACCCTTCGCCTGGGCGAGGAGGTGGAGAGCGTGGAAGAGTTGACTCCTCACCCCGCCGGCCTGGACGCATCGCAGCCGGCTCCGGTTCCTGGCGACACCCCCCCGTCGCTGGGGACCCCGGCTCTCCACCCCAGCGACAAACCCCCGTCGCTGGGGACCCCGGCTCTCGGTACCGTGGTCGCCAACCTGGAGAGCAAGAAGCGCGTCTCCGGGGATTCTTTGCTTTACGCCGTGGGGCGCCAGGGCAACATCGACGAGCTGAACCTGGCCGCCGCGGGTCTGGAGGCGGACAATCGCGGCCGCATCCCCGTCGACGAGCATTACCAGACCAAGGTGGAGCACATCTTCGCGGTGGGCGACGTGGTGGGCTTTCCCGCGCTGGCCTCGGTTTCCATGGAGCAGGGCCGCATAGCCGCCGCTCGGGCCTTCAACGACCGCGCCACTTCCTCCAATCCCAGCTTCTATCCCTACGGCATCTACACCATTCCGGAGATCAGCTTCATCGGCAAGACCGAGGAGCAGTTGACCGACGAGGACGTGCCCTACGAGGTGGGAATGGCCTACTATCGCGAGTCGGCCCGCGGCCAGATTCGCGGCGACACCACGGGACGCCTGAAGCTGGTCTTCCATCGCGACACGCGCAAGGTGCTGGGCGTACACATCATCGGCGAAGAGGCCAGTGAACTGGTGCACATCGGACAGGCCGTCATGATCCTGGGTGGAACGGTGGACTACTTTATCGACACCGTTTTCAACTACCCCACCCTCGCCGAGTGTTACAAGGTAGCGGCCTTCAACGGGCTGGGCCGCCTGCACCGCTACCAATCGGAGTGAGCGGGAGGAATTCTCTCCCATCCCCAAGGAGGGCTTGCATGACCACCGCTATCGGCGTCGTCATCACCGAACATATCGTGGCCGGGAGGCTCGAGAACAACCGCCTGGCGGGCGAACTGCTGCGCTACCCGGAAAACCTGGACGAGTCGGATGCGCTCACGGCGATTCCTGGCGGCGAACTGGTTGAGATCCTGGCCGCGCAGATCTCCACGCTCGCCGGCAGCGAAACCCGCCCTCTGGACGCGATAGGGGTGGCCGTGCCCGGCATCGTTCGCCACGGCGTTGTGGAGGACTCGCCTAACCTGCACCAGATCAAGGGCATGCGGATGGCCGAAGAACTGGCCCGGGCGCTGGCTGGCCGGGGCATTGCCGCGCCCGTTTACGTTGTCAACGATGCCGATTCGATTGCCGCCGGAGTAGCGGCCACCCACGGACAACTCGACCGGCTGACCCGCGTTTGGACCATCGGCAACGGCATCGGCTATGGCCGCTGGCCGTACGTTGAGGGCGTGTGGGAGGGAGGCCACGTCACCGTCACCCTGGACCCCAAGGAGCGTTTCTGCGGCTGCGGAGGCGTGGGCCATCTGGAAGGCATCATGGGCTATCGCGCCATGCGCATGAGGTTCCTCGACCTGGAACCGGAAGAGGTCTTTGCCCAGGCCCGCCAGGGCGATGCCCGCTGCCGCGAGTTTGTGGACCTGTGGCATCGCGCGCTGGCCGCCGCCACCGCCTCGTTCATTCACCTGGCCGGACCGGGGCGTTTTTATTTCACCGGCCACAATGTCGGCTTCCTGGAGCTGCCCCTGTTGCGCAGCCACCTGGAAACCATGGTCAAAATGAGCCCGTTGCAGAGCTTTTCGCTGGAAATCCTGCCGCCCGACGACGAAACCGCCCTGCTCGGCGCCGGGGTCAGCGCGCTGCGCGCGTCGACGGAGTAGGGGCGTCCAGTTTGTCCTTCCTTGTCGTTCCCCTCAGCACTTGCGCAGGTAAGTTCGCGACAGGCGGTCGTGCCACATCAGGTGGCTGTCGTCGAAGATGGCCCAGGCTACGCCCAGGCCTACCGGGACCACGGAGACAAGCAGCGCGGCCAGCCGGTGACGCACCTGCGCGCGGGTGGGGCTCTGGTCGTCGAAGGTGCACAGGGAGACGCGAGCGTACTTCATCCCCGGCGTGCTTTCCCCCAGCGTGAAGAAGATCAGCTGGTAGAGCAGGGCGACGAACGCGAAGGCCGAAGCCGCTCCCACTTCCAGGATTCTTGGCGGCGGCAATTGGTCCATGTGATTTATGGCCGTCGTAGCCGCCGCCAGGAAGGCCCCGGTGATGAGCGTGCCATCCACCACCGCTGCCAGCAGCCGGCGGCTGAACGAAGCCAGTTCCAGCGTCGGGAGTGGCGCGGGTGGGTCGTCGGGCAGCGTCTCTTCCTGGGATTGCGCATCGAGCTCGATGCCCGACCACTTGGGCCCGGCCCAGGCTTGGGCAGCAGCGGCGGACGCGGTGGCAGGCGTCGCATTGGGCGCCTCGGGTTGCGTGGCGACGGCGCCGGGGTCCACTTCGAAAATGCTCAACTGCGCTTCAGGAGCCGCGGCCGCGAGGGGCCCCTCGGCCAGCCGAGGACGCACCTTGCGGGTGGCAATCAATTCGCGGGGGAATTCGATCAGGTTGGCGTGAATGGGCACAACCGCTTCGACGGGCTCGATTGCCTCGCCGCCCCACGGCTCGGCGGTCGACGCCGGCCGGCTCCGCCCCTCTTCGGCGGGAAGGGCAAGGCTCCCCGCAGGTCGCGGTGCGCGGGCAGCAGCCGGCTCCGGGGCGCGCACGGGAAAATCCGAGTCCCAACGGACGTGAGGCGCAGGGGTTTCCGAGGCATGGAAAGACACGGAGGGGGCCGGCTGTGCCGGCGCGGCAGACTGAACCGGCGGAGCTGAAGGCTCCGGACTCCGCGCCGCGGGCAGCTCCGGCATCGCGCTTTGCGGCTCTTCGGGCTCCCACACAGACGGGGCGTCCGAGGCAAGCTCATCCAGCGCTGCCTTAGCGACGCTCTGCGCTGCCAGGGCTGCCTGGGTGGCAAGCTGGGCGGCGTGCAGGGCAGCGCGGGCCTCCGCAGCCTGCATCTGGCTGTAGCTGGGGGCCTTGGCATAGCGCGCGGCCACGCGTGCAGCGACCTGGGCGGCACGGCTACCGGGTCCCGGGCGGGCAACGACGGGCCTGGCCGGCTCCACGGCGGACAAACCTCCGTGGCTCTTGTGCGCGACAATGCGCCGGTTCACTTCCTGCTTCCAGGTGGGTGCGGGCGTCGGTTGGATCAAGGATGTGCTCAAGTCTCCAGTTTCCCTTCTGACGCGCCTTCCAGGCCGATATTGAGGTCCGGAGCCGCTGTCCAGGCCCGTGAAGCCGCCACAACAGCGGCTCGCGGACGTTGCACTTCAGAAGAGGAGGGAGGGTCGCACGAGAAAACACAGACGTGGCCCGGATCGTGGAACCCGGGTGCGGGGAAAAACCAGCCGACTTTGCCTGATGCCAGAGCTGCGAGGCGCGCGTCCCATGAAAGGTGGCCGCTTTTGCTATGCTGACCGTGGTCCCTGGGATGAGTGCTCGCTCTTTAGTGTTTATCACGATGCTGGCCCTCTGTCACCTGCAAGTTGGGGGGCAGACGTTGACCAATACGGCACCTCCGGCAGCGCAAGACGCCGGAAAGGCGGGCGTGCCCGCAACGAATGGAGCCGGCGCCGGCGATTCCGAGGCGCAAAGCCCGGCTTCCCTGCCCGACGATCCAGGCCAGGAAATCCTGCCCATTGCCCAGCCGGAGTCGGCTCCCGTCGCTGGGGTGCCGTTGGGATGGGAAGCCCAGAGCGAGACTCGCGTGGGCGACACATGGACGCTCACCGGACAAGTCGTGGTCCACTACAGCGGTTACATCCTGCGCGCCGACAAGGTGATCTATCACCAGTCCACCACGGAACTGGAGGCGGAGGGCAACCTGCAAGTGTCTGGCGGACCCAACGACATTCTCATCAACGCCGACCACGGCGATATACGGCTGAATATGCACACCGCGCGTTTTTTCAATGTGCACGGCTCGCAGGGAGTCCGCTCCGCCGGCCGCTCGGTGGTCTATTCCACGCCCAACCCGTTCGTCTTCTCCGGAAGGGTTCTGCTGGAGACCAGCGAGGGCCATTACCGCATCGTGGACGGAACCATGACCAACTGCCACCTGCCCCGGCCGGACTGGCAGGTCATCTCGCGCTCCATCCAGTTGGCCGACGGCAAGGCCTCCACATCTAACGCCCTGTTCAAGTTTCTCGGCGTACCCATTTTCTACCTGCCATGGCTTCGCCATCCGGTGGACGATACCGGTCGCGAAAGCGGGTTTCTCGTCCCCATCATCAGCAACTACTCATCCATTTCGGGCTATACCTTTGGCGAGCAGTTCTACTGGGCGATCAGCCGCAGCATGGACGCGCTGGTCGGCACCTATTACTACAGCAAGCGCGGATGGGCGCCCAACGGCGACTTCCGTTACAAAGGCCCGGGGCTCGATCACCTTACCGTGCGATGGAACGCCCTGTTGGACCGGGGCGTGGAAGAGACCGTAAGCGCCACGGCCACAACGCCCGCCACAACTCGACTGGTAAACCAGGGCGGCGTCGACATTCTCGCCTGGGGCCGCAAAGACATCGCGCCGGAAACGCGCGTAGCCGGCAACGTCGAATACCTCTCCAGCTACGTATACCGCCTGGTCTTCGACGACAACTTCTCCCAGGCCGTCAGTTCCGAAGTGCAGAGCGACGTCTCGCTCACCCATACGCATAAAGGGCTTGTGCCCTCCATCTCGATGGACCGTTTCCAGGCCTTTGCCAGCTCCGCCAACGGCGACGAGGTCAAGATTCTCCACATGCCCAGCCTGCGCTTCGACGTGCTCGACCAGCGGCTGGTTCGATCGCCGCTCTACTGGGGAATGGGATCGTCGCTCGGCTATCTGAGCCGCTCCGAGCCGGACTTCCATGCGCGCAACGTGGGACGCTTCGACCTCTATCCGCATCTGTCCCTGCCGCTCTCAGCGGGCGGTTGGAGCCTGGTTCCTGAAGTCGCGCTGCGCGACACCGCGTATTCCATCAGCCAGACGCCGGATCTGAGCGGAACCAACCGCGGCATCCCGGCCATCAGCCACGATCCGCTCCACAGGACTGACATTGAAGCCTCAGTGGATTTGCGCGCGCCAGCCGTGGAACGGGATTTTGAGCTCGCCCGCTGGAATCGCGTACTGCGCCACGTCATCGAACCGGAGTTCACCTACCGCTACGTCGATGGCATCGGTGCGCATGAGCGGAACGCGCTCCTGTTCGACACCACCGACATCGCCACCAACACCAATGAGGTTGGCTTCTCGCTCACCCAACGCTTTTATTTGCGCCCGGAAGGTCAGCAGCCGTGCACCGGCGAGGACACCGGCTCCTGCGCGAACGAATCGGCCAAGCCCCGCGAGTGGGCCAGTTGGCAGATCGCGCAGAAGTTCTTCATCGACCCGACTTTCGGAGGGGCGCTGATTCCCGGCCGGCGCAACGTCTTCGACTCCACATTGGACCTGAGCGCCATTGCCTTCCTCACCTCGCCGCGCAATCTTTCGCCCATCATCTCCCGCATGCGCTTCGAGGCCATCGACAACCTGCGCATCGAGTGGGATCTGGACTACGACCCCAAGGCCGGCCGCCTGGGCGCGGACAATGTGTTTGCCGGCTACAGTTGGGGCCGCACCACGGTGGGACTGGGCCACGCCATGCTCAATGCCGTCGCCGAGAACGGCAGCTCCGCCACGATCACCCAGAGCCAGCAGTTGCAGCCCTTCCTCACCATCGGAAAGCAGAGCGGCAACGGCTTCAACCTGGCTGCCAATGGCGGCTACGACTTTGTTCACGGAACGCTGCAATACGGCGGCGTCCAGGCCGTTTATAACTGGGACTGCTGCGGCCTCACCGTCGGCTACCGGCGCTTTCAGTTGGGCACGGTCGGCACCACCAGCCGCAATGAGACCCAATACCTCTACAGCTTTACCCTGGCCAACTTCGGTTCCGTGGGCGACATCCGCCGCTCCAACTCGGTCTTCCGCGACCCTACTTTGCCACCGGCGTATTAGCGCCATCTGCCGATTTCGCCGCCAGCGGCGATTGCCTTTGCTCCGCGTGCGCGTCTACAGCTTGTCCCCATCGTGCTTGGGCGGCCGGCGGGGCCGGATCAGGCCCCGCTGGAGTATCCTTCTCTGAGAGGATTTACCTTTGTCGCGTATTCACTTTTTGCCCTGCCTGCTCGCGTTGGGCATGGCCGTGGGTTGCAAAGCGCAATCCACCCCGCCCCCCGCCTCCGCGCCGGGAACGCCTGGCAGCATGCTGAACCGTCACATCGAGGTCATGGTCCGTTCCCAGTTCAATGTGCCGCAGGACATTACGGTCGTCATCGGGGCGCGCAAGCCAAGCCAGATTCCCGGCTATGACACGCTGCCGGTTACACTTTCGCACGGCGCCAAGAACACAGTGGTCGATTTCCTGATCTCGACCGACAGCAAAACCCTAGCCCGCCTTGAGACCTTCAACCTCGAAAAGGACCCGATATTTTCCATCGATGTTGCCGGGCGGCCCATTCGCGGAAATCCCGCGGCCAAGGTGACGGTCGTCAACTTCGACGATCTGGAGTGCCCTTACTGCGCCCGCATGCACCAGACCCTCTTTCCGGCCACCCTTCAGCACTACAAGGATACGGTGCGGTTTATCTACAAAGACGATCCGCTCACCGAGATCCACCCTTGGGCCATGCACGCCGCGGTGGACGCCAACTGCCTGGCCACGCAGAGCGGCGACGTCTACTGGAAATACGTGGATTACCTGCATTCCCACGGCGAAGAGGTCAACGGCGAGAACCGGGATCTGCCCAAGAGCTTTGCCGCCCTGGATCGCATTGCCCGCCAGCAGGGCACGCTGGGCAAACTGGACGCCGCGAAGTTGGACGCATGTCTGGCCAAGCAGGATGAGGCCCAGGTGCGCGCCTCCGCCAGCGAGGCCGAGTCGTTGAGGATCGAGGGAACACCCGCGCTCTTTGTCGATGGCGAACGCATCGACGGCGCCCTGCCGCAGGCCGAAGTGTGGATGGTGATCGACCGCGCTTTGCGCGCCCAGGGCATTCAGCCGCCGAGCACTCCCGCCGAGCCTGCGACGGTGCAGGCCGCGGGAGCAGCCAAATAGCTGGACGGAACACGCATTTTCGCCTCCGCAAACCGGAGTTGGAGGCCAGCGAACAAGGAACACGTTGTCCGGGCCGAGTGCTAGCCGCGAGATTCCCGCGACTTTGGGCGGAGGAAGCCTCTGAACGCAACTCGCAATCGGGACGATCCCAGGGGGCGCAATGCCGTATCGCCCCGCCGGGTTTGGGATTTATCCTTGATTGCCGGAGATTTTTGGGATTACCGGGGAGTTTTGGGATCGCCGGGGATTTTCGGGTCCCCATAGGAGATATCAGGTTGCAAGTCGAAGTTTTTTCCCGCACGCCTTTTCGTTTGACCGTCCTCATTCTTTTGGGTGCAGCCTCGTTGGCTGCCGTCAGTGGGTGCCATCGGTCGCCGTCTCCGGATGTCATGGCGACCGTGAACGGCAAGGACATTCTGCGCTCGGATCTGGAGAAGTACTACAAGGCCAGCCTTGGCGACAACGCGCAGACGCCGTCGGCCGAGCAGGCCAACATCGTGCGCCTGAATGTTCTGCGGCAGTTGATCGACGACGAGATCATCCAGCAGCGCGCGGCCAAGCTCAACCTGGCCGCCAGCGACGACGACGTGAACGCCAAGCTGACTGAGATGAAGGCGCCCTTGACGCAGGAGGAGTTCGACAAGCAACTCAAGGCCCGCAACCTCACTGTGGACGACCTGAAGCGGGACCTGCGCCGCTCCCTGACCAAAACCAAGCTGCTGAATAAGGAAATCGAGTCGAAGATCAACATCACCGACGCCGAGATTGGCAGCTACTATGCGGCGCACAAGTCGGAGTTCAACCTGATTGAGCCGCAGTATCACCTGGCGCAGATTGCGGTCACCAGCGGGCCTGCGCAGCAGACCGGCAACTTGCAGAACAACAAGGCCTCAGGCGACGCCGACGCCAAGAAAAAGATCCAGGTGCTGCACAATCGCCTGGACAGTGGCGAGGATTTCGGCGCCGTGGCCATGAACTTCTCTGAGAACCCGAATACCGCTTCGAATGGCGGCGACATGGGCTTCATTCCGGAGTCGCAACTGCGCGCGGATCAGGACGTCTACAACGCTGTTGCAAAGTTGAAGCCGGGGGAAATCACCGAGGTTCTTCCCGTGTTCGACGGCGCCGGCCCTAGTCGCCACACCATCGGGTATGCCATTTACAAGCTGATTGCGCGGGAGCCGGCCGGGCAGCGCGAGTTGAACGACCCGCGCGTACAGCAGGCCATCCGCCAGGGCCTGCGCGAAGGCCACGCACAATTGCTCAAGAACGCCTACTTCGAGATGCTCCACAACGAAGCCAAGGTCCACAACTACTTCGCCGACCAGATCCTCAAGCAAGGCGCGCAATAGACGGCACAGGCTGATTGCGCTTCCCTTGCCGGGCCGGACTGGCCGGGCAAAAGTAGCCGGGCAGAACTTGTTGAGTGAAAAAGGGGCCTCTTCCGCAAGGGGGAAGCCCCTTTTTGCTGCTGTGCCGCGAGTCTTCGAGGCCTTCTACAATCGCGCTTCGACCTTCGCTCCGGTGTATTTGATTGCCTTGTCCGGAGCTTGCGCGGGCTCCACTCCGACTCCGTGGCCGACGCCGACAATCACCACGTTGAACGTGTGCCCTTGGGCCATCCCCGGATAGCTTCCCTGGCGGGCGCCGATAGTGAGGGTCCGCGTGGCGTCGTCCCAGTGCAGAGGGATGATGGAATGCGCGCCCTGCTCGTAGCGATAGCTGTCGCCCTCGTCCTCATAGAGATTGAAGTCGCCATTCGCCCCAGGATAGATACGCAACTCGATGGGATCGGCGGCCTGCCCGGCCCATTCGATCGCCGGGCCCAGCGGCAGAATGGAGCCCGCGCGCACGTTCAGCGGAATCCGGTCGATGGGCGCAGCCCGGTTCATTTCCACCCCGCCCGTTGCCCGCCCGCCGGTCCAGAAGTCGTACCAATCGGCTCCCGCAGGCAGGTAGACGGCATGCAGGATTTCGTGCTCCTTCGTTACGGGGCTCACGAGGATGGCGGGGCCAAAGAGAAACTCGTCGCCGATGTCCCAGGTGGCCCGGTCTTCGCGGAAGTCCATCACCAGTGGACGCTGGATGGTCGAGTCCTCGCTGGTAACCTTCCAGGCCAGGGAATAGATGTAGGGCAACAGGCGGTAGCGGAGACGGTCGAAGCTCAGCAGCGCGGGATAGACCCGGTCATAGGTCCACAATTCGTTGTGGTCGCGGTGACCATGCGTGCGGAAGACCGTGCAGAACGTGCCGTACTCAAACCAGCGGGCATAGAGTTCCTGGTAGGCCGGATCGTTTGCGGCGCCGGCAAACGGCTGATGGTAGCCGCCGATGTCGGTAGTCCAATAGGGGTATCCGGACAGGGCAAAGTTGAGGCCCGCGGCGACCTGGTGGCGCAGCGCCCACCAGGTGCTGTACACATCGCCGGACCACACCGTGGCGCCGTTGCGCTGCTGGCCCAGAAACGCCGAGCGCGTCAGCAGAAAGACGCGCTTCTCGGGGTTCGCCTGTTTCCAGTGTTCCTGAACACCCCCGGTGTGCTCCAGCGGGAAGATGTTGGTGTACTCAAGGCCGCTGCCGATGTGCAGTTGCTTGGAACGGAGAACCGCATCGCCTCCGTGCGGCCAGTACTCCTCTGGCTCCGCGGAGTCCAGCCAGAAGGCGTCCCACCCCTGCGCGAAAAGCTTGCTGGAAAGCTGGTTCCAGAACAGGTCGCGCGCTGCTGAATCGGTCGGATCATAGACATGCGTGCCGGGGATTTCGAACCCCTGCCGTTTGACCTCCTCAAAGGTTTTCGACGTCGAGTCCATCATGCCCCACACCGAGATCATGGCATGGACGTGCTCGTCGTGCAGCGTCTTCAGTTCCGCCGGGATGTCCGTGTAGTTCGCGTTGAACTCCGGATCGCCCTCGCCGCCCGGCTTCCACCAGAACCAGTCCTGCACAATAGCGTCCAGGGGAATATGCCGGGTGCGGTACTGGCTGGCGATATCCAGAATTTCAGCCTGCGAAACGTAGCGGTCCTTCGATTGGAACAGGCCATAGGCCCATTGTGGAAACAGCGGCACATGGCCGGTCATGGAGCGGTATTCATGGATGATCCGGTCCATTTGCGGTCCGTAGAGAACGTAGTAATCGACGGCATCCGCAGCCGAGGAGCTGAAGTTGAGTTCCAGGGGAAAGCGGTTGTCTACGTAGGAGAACGAGGCCGTATTCCAGAGAATCCCGTAGCCATTGCTTGAAAGCAGCAGCGGAATGGCAACGTCCGTGTTGTTCTGACCCAGTTCCACCGTACTGCCGCGGTAGTTGAACAGCCCGCTCTGGTGTTGGCCCAGGCCATAGATCGCCTCGGTCGCATCGGGAGAGAAGCGGTCTTCAAGCTGGTAGGTCCCGGACGGTTGGCCAGGAGGCGCATCGTAGGTCCGCGACAAGCCGGATCCCTCGTGAAGCAGAGCTACGCCATCCAAGGTCGCGAAGCTCAAGCGGCCCTGCTTGGCCGAAAGCGTAATCGCCAGGCTCGCAGTTGTCAGGGTGGTCAGGTCACCGGACTGGCTGAACTGAGAGGCTGCGCCTGGGCAGGTTACCGCGGGGTCGAGCATCCAGGGCCGAGGCGCCTCCGAGACCGGCGCTCCGGCCGGTTGGGCAACCACGTGTACCAGTGAGTCCCCGCAGACCGTCACTTCCAGCACTTCACGCTCGTTGCGCGCGCTGAACCCTTTGGGCGACTGGACGGCCTGAAGGGGCCCCGGATGGGGATACTCCCCGATGACGGTTTGACAGTGCGCGCCCGGCGTCCAGACCGGGAGTAAGAGAATGCTGGCAAAGAGCAATGCGGACGAAAGGCTTGTGTGAGCAAACTTCGACAAGATGCACCTCGAGAACCAGGCTAAAAGGCGGATAAACGAGAAACGGCCTCCGCGGGTGGCGGAGGCCGTCTGTATGTTCGTACCAAATTCCCAGACTTACTTCATGTTGCCGTTGGCATCCATGGTAATTCCGCCCGGACCAGCGTTTTTCTTCTCTTCGTTGGTCTTGCGGGTACCCATCGCCTTGGTGCGCCATTCCTCTGCCTTGGCAACGTCTTCCTTGCGGGCCGCTTCATTGCCCCAGTCCACGTCTGCCTTGCGCCGATAGATCAGGTTCAAGTAAGCCATGGCGTCGTCATAATTCGGCCGGTTCGCCACTGCCTGGTTGAGGTATTGCAGTCCTTCTTCAACCAGCGCGGCGTTTTGCTGCTTGAGCGGCTCCATCACTTTTTTGGGAGCCTTGGCGTTGCCCTCGCCGTCGTCGGTGACGCCAGCCGGCGTCAGCGCCTTCAGGGTGTTCTCGTGCGCCAGAGTCCAGTCGATCACTCCGACCGTGTAGGCCGCTTCGGGATCCTTCGGATCGACGGCCAGCACCTTTTTCTGCCACGCCTTGGCTTCGTCCAGCTTCTTGATCTGGAAGTAGATGCCCGCAACCTGCTTCAGGCTGTTCACATCCGTCGGATCTTTAGCCAGAACTTCCTGGAAAATGTCGATCGCCTGCTGCGCAGTCTTCAGGTTGTCCGGAGTGTCCAGGCCGGCAACCACATTCTGGGCTAACGCCGTGGCCAGATAGCTCTTCGCCATGGGCAGGCTCGGATCAAGCTGCGTGGCTTTCTGGAAGTGTCCGATCGCCTCTTCGTAATGCTGGCCTTTGTAGGCGTCCACTCCCTTGTTCAGCTGGTCACGGGCTGCAAGGCGGTTGCACCCGCTCATGGAAAGCACCATGCCGGCCAAGACAACCGCGAGCGCCGTAGTACGTGCGGGTCCATTCATGTTCTTATCCTTCTCCTTCAGGCGAATGCCTATCGGTAACGCCTGGAATCTTGGTACAGCTGGCCGCGGGCGGGAGTAACCGAAACCAGGATGAAAAAATTGTACTCCTGTTTTCCGGCCGGACAACGTCTCCGGACGGGGCTGGCGGCTCTGAGTTTGACCGGGGCTCCCTTTCCGCCCCGGGCTGCCCAGTTAGCCAGCCTGAACCTTGTGCACCCTCTCGCCGCCGCGACCGGCGTCCGGCCGGACCTGAGACCCGGGCCAATGCCGGCAGCTTCGCACACGCCCCTTTTGTGAGGGGAGTGGCTCCAAATCAACCTGCTACTGACCGGACAGAATATTGGGCGTCATCAACCCGATGTGATCCACGTTTGCGGCGCGACCGATATCGATAACCTCGGCCACATAAGCAAAGTTCAGATCGTCATCGCCCTTCACGAACATGATGCGCTCGGCGCGGTTGGCGTAAATTTCCGTCAGGCGCGGCAGGAGCTCGACCTTGTTGATAGGGGTTTCGTTGATCTTGTACTGCGGGGCCCCGCCGGGCACATGCAGAACCTGCACCACGATCGTACGATCATTGGGCTGCGAATTGTTGGTCGGATTCTTGGGCGGCTGAGGCACCAGCGCATCCAGGCCCTTCGGCGTAACCGGCACGATGACCATGAAAATGATCAGCAGCACCAGCAGAATGTCGATCATGGGCGTCATGTTGATGTCGGACGAGTAGCCTCCCCCGCCCCCAGTTGTCATTGACATCGCTTAAAGCTCCTCGTTTCCTGCAAATCGTTAAAGAGACAGCGCAAGGGCCAGGTTACTCGCCACCTGCGAGGTTGCCTTCCTTTTTCTGGGTGAGCAAGCCTACATCTTCCACACCGGCGGTACGCACGGCGTCGATGGCGTCTTCAACCGCACGGTACTGTGCGCGGGCGTCGGCGCGAATGAAAATCGTCTTTCCGGGCTTGTCCGCCAGCTTCTCGCGAACCTGTCCACCAAGCTCGCTAACGGCTGTCTTGTTTTGTCCCAGGAAAACCCCTCCGTCGCGGGTGATGGCCACGACAATGGCGTCTTCCTTGTCGGCATCCGGCATATTGGTCGGATTGTCGACCTTGGCCATATCGACCTGCACCTTGTTCTGGAGCATGGGCGTGATGACCATGAAGATGATGAGCAACACCAGCATCACGTCCACCATGGGGGTGACGTTAATGGCGGCGGTGACTTTACTGCCTTCTGTGCGAACCGAGAGTGCCATTGTTAGGGCTCCGTTGCCTGATGTTTTTAGTTTCCGATAGCTTCCGGCATTGCGCGCGACCTACCTGGTGGACGAAGAGAGTTGAAACCGGCGGGCAGGAGAGAGTGTTCACTCTCCCGCCCTCCACAGCATCACGCTCTCGCCGACAGCCGCTTCGCTTAGCGCTTGTGGCTCTGCTTGATGAAGTAGTCGATCAGTTCGCTCGAGGAGTTATCCATCTCCACGTCGAAAGCTTCGACACGTCCGGTGAAGTAGTTGAAGGCCATAACGGCCGGGATGGCGACCAGCAGGCCGAAAGCCGTGGTAACCAGGGCTTCTGAAATACCACCGGCAACCGCGCCGATGCCCGAGGTCTTCTGGGTGGCGATCTGCTGGAAGGCGTTCAGAATGCCGACGACGGTGCCGAACAGGCCGACGAAGGGAGCCGTGGCGCCGATGGTGGCCAAAACAGCAAGGCCCCTCTTCAGCTTGGCGTGAACGATCGCCTCAGCCCGCTCCAGTGCGCGGCCCGAGCTCTCGATGGTCTCTTCGGTCGGAGATCCGGCAGACGCCCGGAATTCCTGCAGGCCAGCCGTGACAACCTCGGCCAGATGGGACTTCTTGTTGCGATCGGCGATCTTGATCGCTTCTTCAAGCTTGCTGTCCTTCAGGGCGCCGGCAACCTTGGGCGCAAACTCGCGCGACTGCTTGCGGGCGGCAGAGAAGTACAGGTAACGGTCGATCATAACTGCCAAAGACCAGATCGACTCGATAAAAAGGAGAATGGCCACGCAGCGGGCCAGGGTTCCCATGTGGCTCCACAGGCCCAAGGGGGTGAAGCTGACCGTCTGCTCTTCCTGGAAGAGTGCCAGACTGCTGACCGTATGCGAAGCGAGATGTGCGAACTGAGCGAGAATCACTGAATCGTTCCTCCTAAGGAGTTTCTTGTGAACTGATACTGTGGTGCGGTTGCTGGGAATGCGGTTCTTTCCGGGTTCGCATTCAGGTCAAAAGCGCGGCCCTTTCCCGGACGGCGAAAAGGGCCAAAGGGTTCCTCATCCGCCCAGGGTGAAGATCACGTTGACCGTGGTCTCCACTTCCACCGGCTCGTTGTTGAGCAGGTAGGGCCTGTAGCGCCAGGTTCTGACAGCATCCAGCGCGGCCTGCTGCAACATGGCCGGCCCGCTGACGACTTTCAGATTTTCGATCGATCCAGACTTGGAGATGGTTGCCTGCAGGACCACCGTGCCGGAGACGCGCGCTGCTTTGGCGATCGGCGGGTAGACGGGCTGAGTCTTCTGAAGCAACATGCCAACTGCAACACCAGCCGAAATGTTGACCTTCTTGGGGGCCTCTGCCTTCACCTTGGGAGCAGCGCCGGTTCCGAACACGCTGCCCATGACTCCGCCCGAACTGCCACCACTGATGCCTTCCATGCCGGCAACGCCAAACCCTGAACTGGGCGGCGCTTCCTTGGTGGCAACCATCTTGATGTCATGCGGAATTCTGGTGGGGGCCGTGAGCTGATTGTTCATCATCTCCGACTGCACGCGGACAACATGCACTGCCTCCGGCGGAGGTGGCGGCGGCGGCGGAGGTGGCGGCGGCGGCGGAGCCACCAGAGCCATCTGCATAGCGGCCTTGGGCAGCGCCTCGGGATAGATCAGCGGAATGAGGATCAGGAGCAGGATGACCGAACCGTTGGTGATGAAAGTCACCAGCATCCAGTACTTGCTCTTGCTCTTGATCCTGCCTCCGGATTCAAACGTGGAATCTTCAAACATGGCCAGCCTCGAATCGGGTGTTTGCTTACCTCTATTTAGACACCGGGGGATGCGGAAATGTTCCCGGCATCGAAACGGTACCAGACAAGCGCTCTCCACCTATACCAGAACTGCGCTTGACATGCAAAGACAACGTGAAAAAGCTGCGGAAATTTCCTCAAAAACTACACTCTGGCGCGCTTTGCAGCGGGAAGGACCACCGTCTTGCCCTTGCTGGCCCGCCACTGCTGCCAGGCCACCAGCATGGGCGCGGCAACGGCGATCGACGAATAGGTGCCGATGAGAATGCCAATCACCAGCGCGAAGGAAAAGCCCCTTAAGACCTGGCCGCCGAAAACATAGAGCGAGAGCACGGTCAGGAAGGTGAGGCCGGAGGTGAGCACGGTCCGGCTCAGGGTCTGGTTGATGCTGCGGTTGACCACGTCGGGCAGGGATTCCCGCCGGCTCAGGCGCAGATTCTCGCGGATGCGGTCAAAGACGACAATGGTGTCGTTCATCGAGTAACCGACCAGGGTCAGGATGGCCGCGATGACGGTCAGGCTGATCTCCTTGTCCAGCAGCGCGAAGAAGCCGACGGTGATGAGCGTGTCGTGGAAGCAGGCAACCACCGCCGCCACGCCATAAATCAACTGGAAGCGGAACCAGAGGTAGACCAGCATGCCCAGCATGGAGTAAAGCGTGGCCAGGCCGGCCTGCTTTTCGAGCTGCTTGCCCACCGTGGGTCCCACCACCTGCACATTGCGCATGTTCCGCGAACTGATGGAGCTGTCGTAGTGAGAACTGAGCGCATCCATAATCTGCTGGCGACCGGCATCGAGCGACGTCTCATCCTGCTGTTCCGGCAGGCTGATAAGCACTTCATTGGTGCCGGTCTCGCCGTAGCTCTGAATCTTGGCATCCTTGATGCCCGCCGCATCCATGGCCTGGCGAATCCTGTTAATGTCAGGAGCCTGGTTCAACTGCACCTGCACCTGCGTGCCGCCCTTGAAGTCCACGCCGAGCGGTACTGGGGAGCCGATTTGCTTCCAATGCACGCCCATCGAGATAACGCCGGCCACGCTGAAGATCAATGAAAAGGCGAGGAAGTACCACTTCTTCCCGAGCCAATCCACGTTTACACTGCGAAAGAATTCCACTGATTCTCTCCCCTTCCTGGGGGCTGAAACCCCCTTGGGGCTCCAGCGTTCGATGTTTTTTCTTGGCTGCCGGCCAGGATTGCCGGGCAATACCGCCGGGCAAAGCTACCAGGCTGGCAGCCGACTTACCGAAATCTAGATGGACACCAGATCGCCTGGCTTCAGCTTGTTCAAGTGGGCATCGAAGATGACCCGCGACACATACACCGCGGTAAACAGGTTGGCCGCCAGACCAAAAGTCAAGGTCACAGCAAAGCCCTTTACCGGCCCCGTGCCGAAGACGAACAGGATGGCCGCCGAAACGATGGTGGTCACGTGGGTGTCAACGATGGTGACCCAGGCGTGGGCGAAGCCCTGATCCACGGCCGCCGAGGCCGCCTTGCCGGCGCGCATTTCTTCCCGGATACGCTCAAAGATCAGTACGTTCGAATCCACGCCCATACCGATGGTCAGAATGATTCCGGCAATCCCCGGCAGTGTCAGCGTGGCCCCCGAGGCGCCCATAAAGCCCAGCAGAATGACCAGGTTCAGGAACAAGGCCAGGTCGGCGTTGATGCCCGAGCCCTTGTAATAGACAAGCATGAAGGCCATGACCACCAGCACGCCGACAACGGCCGCCGTAACGCCCTGCTTGATCGAGTCAGCACCCAGCGATGCGCCCACCGTGCGGTCTTCAAGGTAATTGAGCGAAGCCGGCAAGGCGCCGGTGCGCAGCATCTTCGACAGCACTTCGACTTCTTCCGGGCTAAAGCTGCCGGTGATTTCGCCGGAATCGCGAATTGCGCTCTGGATGGTGGCGACCTCGCGGACGCGCCCGCCCATAACCACCGCCATGCTCTGACCCACGTTCTTGCTGGTGTAGTCGTAGAAGCGGTCGCCGGCCTCGTTGGTCAGCGTGAAGCGAACGTTGCGGCGGCCGTTCTGATCGGTGCCCGGGTCGGCGGAGCGGAAGTCGCTGCCGGCCACCACCGAGACGCGGTGCACAACATAGACGCTGTCGGAATCGGAGCCGGAACCTACCGTGCCGGAGCCATGGACCACTTCCTCGTCGGAGGGAACCGTGCCGCCTACGCTGGCCAGCGCTTCCTGGTCGTCCTTGTAGGGACCACCGACCACGGCGTGAATCTCAAGCCGGGCCGTGGATTGAATGATGCTCTTGACGCGGTCCAGGTCGTCGATGCCAGGCAGCTCGACCAGAATCTGGTTGGCGCCCAGGCCGTACTCCTGAATGACCGGCTCACTGACGCCCAACGTGTCTACGCGGTCGCGGATGGTCTCGATGGCCTGCTGGACAGTCTTCTTCTCGAGAGCGGCCACCACGGGAGCCTTCATGGTCACCGTGAAGCTGTTATCTGCGCCGCCGCCGGTGATGTCGTATTCGTTGGAATACTTGGCATCAAGCGCGGAGCGTACGTCGCTGGCCTTGCCGGGCGTTGTGCCTTCCACCCGGATTACCTCCGGCTTGTTAGCCGGATCGGGCTTGTAGGCTTGCGAAAAGGTTAGGTTGGCCGTCTTCAGATCCTGCTGAATGCGCCCCACCGTGTTGTCCGTTTCCGCGTTGATCGCTTCCGACACCACCACTTGCAAAATGAGGTGAGCGCCTCCGCGCAGATCCAGGCCAAGGTGTATGCGCTTGGTCAATGCCTCCGTCAAGGCCTTGCCGGTGACGCCCGAAGGCACCCCGACGATGCCGTAGACGCAGACCAAAAGGACTGCAACTATCAGGGCAATTTTACTGTTGAGATTCTTCTTCATCGTCCCGTTTCTCTAGTTCAAAACGCTAAGTACCGATCGAAAATCTGAAAGCCCAAGGGGCAAATTCAAGAGGCGGAAGACCCGTCCTGCGTGGTGACCGAGGCTATCGCGCTCTTGGCCACTTCCAGCTTGAGGTTGTCCGGCGCCACGCGGATCACAATCGCATCGTCCTTGATGGAAAGGATGATGCCGCGAATGCCGCCCGCGGTGGTTACCCGGTCGCCGGCCTTGATAGCGGCCAGCATCGCATGCCACTGCTTCTGCCGCTTCTGCTGCGGCCGGATCATCACCAGGTAAAGAACCGGAATCAACAGCAGGGGAAGAAGCATCGGAAGGCTGCTTCCGCTTCCACCGGCTTGCATGAACATCAAAACAGCAAAACTCGTCGCCACACTCATCCTTTGCTTGCCCCTGGCCGCACAATCGCGCCGCCTTGCAGGGCACAGGCACGCCCGGCCATGGGCCGGCGCCTGCGAAAAAAATTTGTCTCCGGGAATGTTCCTGGCCGCTGAATCCGTCCGGCCCAGGCTCTCGGAAGGAGGGCCCGGCTGCCGCTTGCCTGGAACCTAAACCTCGGTCCCGCGCCCGCATACCCGACTGCGACCCAACTGCCGTCTGCTTCCTGTTCGACACAGCTTTCCCTGGATACCCGAATCCGGAGGCCGCAATGACTATTCTGCACCCAATCCACACGGATTCCAAAAGATTGCCTAGCAAGATAAGATACGCGCGGCCGGTTGCGTGTCAAGGCGCATCGCGCGCGGCCGGCCGGGTGCCGAGGATTGGCGGCGATCCGCGGCGGATCTTCTCCGGCACTTATAAAGCCCTTACATGTCAGCTACGCCACTCTTACAACCGCAGGCCTTTCCTGGAAGCAGACCAGCTTTCGGTCCCAGCCCGGCCCGCAAATCGCCTGCCCAGGCTGACAGAAAGCGGCAGAAGGAGTCCTCGGAATGTCGGAGTTCGATTTTCGCTACCTGATGCTGATTCCGTTCACTTTGGCCGAGGCTTTTTTGCTTTGGGCAGTGTGGCAACTGCAAAAGCAGATGAAAAAGCCGAAGAGGGGTAGCCCCGGTTTGAAGAGAATCCGGCTCTGAACGCTGCCAGGCGTCGCCCCACCCCACGCCGTTCGAATTGTGGAGGGATGAAGCCGTGCCGCCCGCGAAAGAATTCGCAGCTTGCTCAGAGCGGAGTACAAATCCGGCCGAATTGCTGAGCAGACACCTTTTGCGCCGTCGCGCGACCTCTATTCTTCAGGGGTCCAATAGCGCAGTTCCGGGCGGGCGCAGCTCAGGCAGAGCCTTTGGCCTCCGACCTCAAGAAAACGCCCGAAATTCACGCCCTCCCCGCAACGGGGACACAGTATCCGGTCTGCCTTGTAGCCGGGCAGTTCGGCCGGATCGACGCTGACGCGCACCCATTGCTCGCTGAATAGCTGCGCGTCGGCCAGCTCGCGGTAGGCCAGCATCTGCTGGCGGCTCTTCGATTCAATGTGCGGGTAGAGCTGGCGGGCCAGTTCGCGGGAGTTTTCGAGAGCCACGATGCGCACACCGCGGCCTGAAGCCAGGTCAACGAAAGTGGCAGCCATTTTGCCCCAGTCGCGAAACTTGAGCGCCCGTTTGCCCAGCCGGCAGCCGGTCACCAGGCCGATGGCGTCCGTGGCGCAGCGATCGATTTCGACATAGGTAATCAGCCGCTTGCGGTCCGCGCCCCGGGGGTCCTCAATGCCCAGCCGCTCCAAGCCCAGCAGCGCCATGCGCACACCCAGAATCAGCCCAGCGCATAGATGCCCGTGCGCCGCTTCGGCCTTCCCCATAAGTTCGTCGAGAGATTCCATTTTTCTGTTCACCAATCGAATTTCAACCGAAGCGAAGCGACGGGCGACGGGCAGCCCGCCCGGAGAGAAGTCGAAAAAACTCCGCTTGTCTTTCGTGGGAATGCGAACAAACTCCTCGCCCCATTCTTGCAGTTTTTCTCTGTCGCAAGGGTGGGAACCGCAACCCTCCGGCGCGGGGAGCCGCCCTATAGAATTCCCAACACGCGCAGCCGCACCAGCCCGCCGGCCAACACGCCGATGGGAGAAATGGCCACCAGCGCAAGCTGGAACCAGATGGGCTGCTTGCCGCGCGATTGCAGGGCGCTGAGCGCGGCCAGCAGCAGGACTATCAGGGCCAGGGCCAGCACGTGAATCAGCGGGTTGGCGTTTGCGGCCCAAGCGGTCACGTAGCCGCCGGCTGCCGCGGCCAGAAACGAGTAGCCCAAATTGACGACGACGTAGCCGGGTTGAGGCTTGCCTTCCGTGCTTGTCCAGCTCGGCACCATGCGGGTCAGCAGCGCGTCGATCGCGATGACCAGCAGGGCCATCACCGCAAAGCCGGCCAGCAAGGCCATAAATGCGTGCAGAATCACCACGGTTTCGCCTCCCCGTCCGGCTGCACGCCCACCTCGCCCCGCTCGATCCGCTCAAGAAAAGCCCGCGCCAGCTTGCGTTCGCCGGGATTGCTTTCACCGTGCATGGTGCACAGGTCGAGGAATTCGTCGCACAGCGCGTTGCGCTCTTCCTGCTGCGCCAGGATGCTCTGCAACCCCATTGCCAGTTCGCGCAGACGCGCCGCCTCGGGCCAGCCGCCGCCTCCGCCCTCGTCGTTCAGCAGCTCCACGTCTGAAAACAGTCCCCGGCGGCCGCGGGCGCACTCATCCAGGCAGGCCATCAGTTGTTCCCCAAAGGCGCGGGTCAGCAGCTCCATCTGATCAGGTTCCATTTCGTCGCGTGGGTCCCGGTAGCGTGGGTCCTGGTAGCGTGGGTCTCGGTCGCGTGGGTCTCGGTCGCGTACGTTCATGGAATTCCTCACTTGCTTTTCATTGCCGCTTCCACGTCCTCGGCGGTGTGCGGCAAATCGGCCACCAAATCGATCAGCTTGCCGTCGGCGCCCACCAGAAAAACGCACTCGATGCGCACGCCGATCTTCTCCTCGGGAATGTAGACGCCCGGCTCGATGGTAAAGACCATCCCCGGCTTCAGCACCGCCGGGTAATCCGCCGGATCGTGAACGGCGATGCCCACCATGTGCCCCAGCCCGTGCAGCCAGTACTGGCCCAGAGGCTTGCCGTCCAGGCTTTTCCCGTGGGTGTTGATGTAGTTGTAGGCCGCGTTGTCCAGTGAATCCGGGTCGTGGCGGTCGCGGTCGTTGATCTTCGACTTGCCGGCCACGAACGCGTCGATGGCTGCCTGCTGTGCGCCCAGCACGATGTTATAGATCTCGCGCTGGCGCGGCGTGAAGTGGCCGTTCACCGGCACGGTCCGCGTAATGTCGGAGGCGTACATCGAGTACTCGCAGGCCGCATCGACCAGCAGAACGTCGCCGTCCTCCATTGTCCGCGTGTTCTCCGAGTAGTGCAGTGTGGTTGAGTTGATTCCCGATCCCACAATCGGCGCGTAGGAGGGCCGCTCGCAGCCAGCCTCCATCCACGCGGCGGTCATTTTCCCCGCTAGCGCGCGCTCGGTCACGCCTGGATGCGCGGCTCGCATCATTACCCTCTGCGCCTGGATGGAGGCGTCCGAGGCCTTCTTCAGCAATTCGATTTCGCCCGCATCCTTCACGATCCGCAACTCGGCAGTCAGCTTGGTCACGTCGCGCGGCGCCGTGGAATTCGTGTCCATGCCCAGGGTCACCGCGGTGAATCCGAGCAGCGTTTTCGCCTGCGGCGCTTCCGGCTGCGCCCACAGATTGCCCCCCAGCCGCCGGTCGGCGTCGATCAGTCGATTCAGCACGGCGGGCAGCGCGGTCATCGGCTGCACCTGATCGACGCCCGCAATCCCGGCCGCGCCCGGCGTAGCCGCATCCAGCTTGGCCCCGGTGTACTTTTCCATGCGCAGGTTGCGCGTGGGCAGGAAGAGGATTTCGCTGTACGTGCGCGGCGACTTGGGCTCGTCGCCCACGATCACCAGCGCCGCTCCCGGCTCGTTCCAGCCGGTCAGGTAATAGAAGTCCTCGTCCTGCCTGTACGGGTCGAAGTCCAGTTGCGGCTCCGGGGCGGCAAACAACACGGCCACGCCACCATGGAGCTTGGCCCCCAGCGCCACGCGGCGCGCGTGGTAAACGGAGGCTGGCTGCTTCTCAAGAGCGCAAGCGGGCACGGCAAACGATCCAAGGAGGGCGGCGGCAAGGGCGGCAACTGAAGCGATACGAGGCATTTGGCACATGTAACCAGCCTCATGCTCACCGCTGCCGCTGTCAAGCCTCAAGCGGCCTTCTGGAGCGTGTCGTTCAGGCCACGTCCGCGGGAACGAACTTCAGATCCTGGTTCTCGGGCAGATTGCCGCCCAAGGCGGCGGCCGGGATGATGGGAGCGTCCGAAGTGTCTTTGGCCAGAAGAGAATGGAACTCCGCGGCGTGGACGGGCCGCCCGAAAAGCCAGCCCTGGCCCAAGACGGGCTGCGCCTGGGCAGCAAAGTAAGCGGCCTGCTGCGCAGTCTCGATGCCTTCCACGATCACCCCCAGCTTGAGCGCCTTGGCCATGGCCAGAATCTGCGGCAGGATCGCAACCACCACCGACCCCGTGCCAATCGCCTGGGTAAAACTCCTGTCGATCTTGATGGCATCGACAGAAAGATCGTGCAGGTAGGAGAGACTTGAATAGCCGGTCCCAAAGTCGTCGATTTGAACGCTATGGCCCTGCTGGCGCAGGTGCTGGATCGCCTCCATGGCCACCTCTTGCCGCACCGTGGAGCTCTCCGTGATTTCGATCGCCAGCCTCTGCGCCGGCACCTTGGCTCTTTGCAAAGCTTCCTCCAGCATGACCAGGAATCCGGGATCGGCCAGGTCGGAGGCGGTTACGTTGATGCTCAGACGAAAATTGGAGTGACCGCGAAGTGTTTCTCCAAAGTCGCTGAGGGCATGCTGCACCACAAGCCTGGTGATTGCCGCCACAAACCCGCGCTCTTCGGCGATCCCGATAAAGACATCGGGACCGACCGCCAGACCATGCTCATCGGTCCAACGCGCCAGGGCCTCAGCCCCAACAATGCGCCCGCTGGCCAGACTCACAATGGGTTGATAAGCCAGCCTCAGTTCATCCCTGCGGATTGCCCGGCGAAGCTGCTGCTCGATGCTTTTGTTGCGACGGTACAGGAGGGAGAAGAAATAGCCGGAAAGGACGCCGAGCAGCCCTCCCAAAACCGTGCTTCCCCCAAGGTGGGTGCGATCCGCCGCTAATGCTTCGGGAATGGAGGTATACGCCGTCACGCAGTTGAAAAAGCGGATAGAGCAGCGGGTGGCATACAGGTTGTCCCCCAGGCGCTCCTGGCCTTCCGTGGTCAGGATTGCCCCGGTAGCCGGGGGCGCCTCGCCAAGCAGGTTGCCGGATTTCTGCCTGGGGGCATCCATCGCGGTTTCCGTGTAGTGCATGGGAGCCGGCTCCAGATGCATGCGCGCCAGGGGAACGAACACCACATAGGATCCGCCCAGTTGGAGCGTGATTGCGTCGACGTCGCTGTTCTGATAAGGAGCGAGGTTCTTGTAAAGGATTGAGCCGTCCTGCTGAGTAAAATCCGGCCTGGACTCCGCCTGGGGTCGCGCCACCCGGCCCAGCGTCGCCGAGCAGGCGATCTTGCCGTCGCGCATCCGCCCTACATCTTTTGAATATTCCGACTCAAAGATCAAATTCCGGAAGTAGCGGATTTCCGCATCAGAACAGAACGGGTGCGGTGAGGCGCTCACGGCCGAAAGCATCGTGCGCAACTCCGCCGAAGATGCTTCCCCGTCCGCCATGATGCGGCCCGCATACTGTTGCAGCTTTGTTTCGGCCAGGCGCAACAGGAGCTCGCGGCCCAGCATGTATCCCGCTGCGGCTCCGCACGCGGCCGCAATCATCGTGGCCGTCAATATGACACGTAAGCGTTGCTTGAAGGTGGGCATCGTCCGTTGGTCAATCAACTGTTCTTGTCTCGGCCCAGCCGGACGCAGTATCCCTTTTTTGAATCTATCTCCTCTATCGGCAGAAATACCGGCGCCTTGCGTTAATTTTCGGTGACCGATCCGAATTGCCGTTCGGTACGCTCACCGGCTCGGCGCAGCAATCTGTTCTGTCATGCATCCATCCCGAGTCGGGCTTCACTCGCAAAACGGCAGCCTCGGCCGCCCGATCCAGAAGCGATTGCTTGCGCGGATCAAGGCGCCCGTGGGACGGTTGCCGAGCCGCGCCCCCGCCTCCTGCCACGGGCCGGCAAAGCGAACCAGCAACGGAAGCCGGCGGTAGAGGACGGGCAACCAGCGCCGGGCGCGTTCGGCGGCGCGCTCATCGGTGACGCGAAAATCGAGCGCAAATTCCTCTCTGAATCGCGCCGGCATCCACTGGGCGGTCAAAGCCCGGTACCAGTGCGGGGGGCGAATCCAGGAGCCTGCGCCGGCCAGCAAGCTATGCGCCATCGTGCGTGCAGTCGTGCTCACCCCCAGGACCTCCGACTCGCACATCTGGCCCACATACGCGCGGAAGGAGACCCAGTTTTCGGGCAGCGCTCCGGCGGGAATGCCAAACAGCCCAGCCAGGGTCCTGCTCTCCGCGTAATATGTCTCGCGCTCCGGCTGAGTGAGCGGCGGCAACACGCACTCGTAGGCCAGCACCGCGCTTTCCACCAGGGTGGCGAAGACCCAACGCAGCGCGGCCACCTCATTGGCTGCATAGTGCGAGCCGCGTCTGTACGCAGCAACCTCCGCCGGCATTTCTCCTCGAACCTGCTCATGCAGTTCGTGAAGATGGCGCGCGGCCTTGAGCGCCTGATCGAGCGTGCCAAAGATCATGGTGAACACGATGCAAAACGTGCGGTGAAAGCGCGCGATGGGCCTCGACAGCAGCGTGGAGTGCTGGGCCAGCGCTTCCGCAACCCACGGATGCGCAAGTTGCAGAAGCGTGGCGCGGCCCGCCCCCAGAAACAGAGCCGACTCACGGTTGATTTTCCAACTGACAGAATCAGGTCCGAAGATGCCTGCCCGCGGATGCGCAGTCCGCCGCGCGATCGCGGCGAGAAGCTCTTCGCTGTCGCGCCTGGAAACGAAGATGGCAGGATTTTCGCTGGAGGAAAGCGCCATATCCATTGCCCCCTCGCCGCTTGGCTTGTTCCTATCCTTGCGCGGCCTTCAGCATGGCCGCCAGGCTGCGGTCCACGTCTTCTTTGGTCGTTGCCCAGGACGAGACGCTGATGCGCATGGCCGTCTTTCCCTGCCACACCGTCGAACCGCACCAGCAGGTTCCCTCGGCTTGCAGGCGGGCCACCGTGGCCAGGGTTTTCTCCGGCGAGCCGAAATCCACCAGCACCTGGTTGATGACCACGTCGTTCAGAATCTTGTAGCCGGCGGCTTCGAGTCCGGCGGCAAAACGGCGGGCGTGGCTGGAGGTGCGCTCGACGATCTCTGCCATGCCGGAGCGGCCCAGCGATCGCAGTCCGGCCCAAAGCTCCACGCCCCGGGCGCGGCGGCTGAGTTCCGGGTTGTAGTGGGAGGGCTCGCGGCGTTCGCCTTGGACAAGATAGGCCGCGTCGATGGACATGGCCGCCCGCAGCGCCTTCGGATCGCGCACCAGCGCAATGCCGCAGTCATAGCCGATGTTGGGCCACTTGTGGCCGTCCGTCGCCCAGGAATCGGCCTGCTCGAATCCCTTGGTCCAGCGATGATGCTCGGGCGAAGCCGCGGCCCACAGCCCGAACGCCCCGTCCACGTGGATCCAGGCTCCGGCGGCGCGCGCCGCCGGGCAAATGGCCGCGGCCGGATCGAAGGCCCCGGTGTTCACGTTCCCGGCTTGCAGACAGAGGATGGTGTTGGCGTCCAGGTGCGGCAGGGCATCGGCCCGCATCCGGCCCTGGCCGTCAACGGGCACGCGCACCACCCGCTTGCGTCCCAACCCCAGCAATCCAAGTGCTTTTGTTACAGACGGATGCGCCTCTTCGCTCACCACCACGGTAATGGGCGGTGCACCGAAAAGACCGTCGGCTTCCACATCCCACCCCTGGCGGGCGCATAGCGCGTGGCGCGCCGCGGCCAGCGCAGAAAAGTTGGCCATGGTGGCGCCGGTCACCACCGCACCGCCAGTTCCCACAGGAAGCCCCAGCAGCTCACGCACCCATTCCAGGGCGACCTCTTCCAGAACGACAGCCGTGGGCGATTGCACAAAAAACGCGGCATTCTGGTCCCAGGCGCTCACCATCCACGATGCAGCCAGCGCCGACGGCAGGCACCCGCCGTTCACAAAGCCGAAAAAGCGGCCGCTGTTCTTGCCAACGGTAGCCGGGGAGCCGAACTCGTGGAGCAGATGCAGAACCGTCTCTGCGCTGGTCGGCCCCGGCGGCAGCGGCCCGCGCAACGAGTTCAGGGCGGCAACAGCCTGCGCCGTGGGTGCAACCGGCCGTGCGTCCACGCCTTCCAGGTAATCCATGGCGTCACGGGCGGCGCGCTTCAGCAGGGCAGTCCGGGCTTCAGAAACGGTCGTGGCAGTTGAAGACGAATGGGGCAAATGGGAGGATTCAGAAACAGCCATAGGTATGGCCAAGTCTATCACCGGGACTGCCCGCAGCTGCTGCCCCCCGGCAACGTCCTATTTTGTGCGTTGCTGAGTTTAGTCTAGTTCTTTCTAGGGTGTAGCCAACGCCGAGATGCTTCGGTAACGAATGAGGAACCCACTGCTGAAAGTAGGACCATTTGGAGATCGTTCCGTTGTTCCACTGTAAGGAAGCGCCATCGCTCAGGTGCGCCAAGATGCCATGACCAAATCAAAAAGAGACCGACGCCGACAGAAACAAATGTCCAATAAACCACTAGACCGCCGCGGTGTATATGTGTCCGAACGGCATCATCGCGCTTAAGGTTGCGGTCGGCAAAGCGAGCGGCCTCAAGGAGCGCGTTGTCTGAGGCCGCCGGTTCCTCTTCGGGCACCACCTCAAATGGTGGGGTAGCCATTACCGCTTTGTCCTGAGACGGCGATAATAATCCTCAATCAAATCATTCGAGATCACAGCACCGAGTCCCGACTGTTGGACGGTAATGGACCAGGGCGTACCTGGCTCATGTGTTAAAGACGAAAGGCTTACACCCGAGCGCTTGCCATATCCTCTCCACACTTGCTCGATTGTGCTCTCCTCTTCGGCATCAAAACCTAGAGGCTTCCTGTCAGGCACTTCATCGATCGGGCTAGATCCGTACCGCTTATAGGCGTGATACAGCGAAGGGATTACCGGCCCATATTGCCAGGCCTCAACGGGTTGGTCTACGAGCGGCCGCCCGTAGAGGCCAAGCTGCCAGCCGTGCGCAATGTAAACCAACTTGAGTATCTGCATGGGGGTTAGCGGGCGCCCTTCAGCGTCGGCAAGAAACAGGAATTGCTCAGCAACATGCCTGGGAGAATTGCCGAATCTCATTTTGCCCCCTTTCTGATGGCATTTATATGTTCGATGCCAAGGTAGCAGTTTTGCGTCATGAATTGTGGAAATTCTGGCGGACCTGCGCAAAACGGGACAACAACTACAATTACGGAAATTATATTCGCTTTTCATTCGCTACGTCTACACATTACTTCGCACTTAAGGACCAGGCCCGCTCCCAATCCCTGATTTCATCGCAAGAATGACCCTAAGGACTAAGTGCCGTCCGCAAAACAATGTTGGAGGTAAACAAAAGATAATAGATAGCTTGGATACGTGCGGGGATTTGCGATAGCCTTTGCAGGAATCGCTTCATCAGGCGCTCAAGGGAGTATTGTGAATGGGTGAGCGGATCGTGGTCTCTCAACTGTTCACTGAAAGAGGAGGAACGATGGAAGGTTTTTGGCTCGTCCAATTCACAGGTGTCCAGGGATTCGGCGGTGGGGTGGTCACGCTAATTCACGGCAAGGTATTCGGAGGCGATAGCGGCTTTATCTACTCTGGCAACTATTCCGAAGAGGGGGGCACGTTGAACGCCAAAATTCAGGTAAAAAGGTCCTATCCCGGCGCGCAGAGTGTGATGGGTCAAGATCGATTCAATTTGGAGCTAGCTGGAACATTACAGGGGGACGTGATTGCAGCGGCAGGATCAATTCCCGGAACCAGCCTTCGCTTTAACGCGAAACTCACAAAGCAGGGCGATATTTAGCAAGGGCATCACCTCGGCTGGGCGCCCGGACCTCGACTCCGAGATATGGGAAGGCTGGAACCCCTCCCTCCGGTGCCCCGAATGCCACCACATTCCCGCCTGGCGCCTCACTTGCTGATTGAATTTCCCCACATTTGGCCGTATGATAACGATGCAGACGAATTTGTCCGCCTGAGTTGCCGTGGGTTCGCCGGCTGGCGGAGAGATGAGTGGGCTTACAGCCCACTTTTTATTTGCGGCAAACGCCTTGGTTTTTTGGCAGTTTTTTGGGGGATGACCCCGCTTCGCGGCCGCCGTTCGGGCGGTCAAGGGAACGATGGCAGTCAAGCTGGAAGCAATTCGATCGGCGGCAGCAAGGGTGGCCGCTTCGCACGGGCTGGACGTGGTGGACCTGGAGTTCATTGGCCCGGCGAAGGAACGCACCCTGCGCATTTTCCTCGAGAAGAACGCCGAGGGCCGCGCACATCTGAAGGCGGAGATTGCGGCCGCGGCCGCCGGCGAGGGAAATGAGGCCCTTCCGGAGCGGCTGGTAGAGGAAGTGCATGAGGGCACGCTGAGCCCGGACCGTTTGGAGCAGCTCTCTGGCATTACTCACGAGGACTGCGCCAGTTTTAGCCGGGATTTTGGCGTGTTGCTGGACGTGGAAGACCTGGTTCCGGGTGCGGAGTACACGCTCGAGGCCAGCTCACCTGGGCTGGACCGGAAGTTGACCCGGAAGGAAGATTTTACCCGGTTTGCGGGTTCGCTGGTGAAGGTGCAAACCTTCGAGCCCATCCGCAATAACCGGCACTGGCAGGGCCGGCTGATGGCCGGCGCCGCATCGGGAGCGGGTCAATCGATCACGCTCGACCTGAACGCGGTGAAGCAGAACAGCAAGAGCCGGAAGGCCGGCGTAAGTACGGTGGAGATTGCGTTCGACAACATCGAGAAAGCGCAATTGGTGCCGGAAATCTAAGTTTTTGGGCTTCCCGGTTTTCGATATGAGGCCTGGGACGCCCCAGGATTCTGGGCTTCCCCACCCTTTTCGCAAAAAGCGGGAAGAACAGGGCGCCCGGCATCTTCTTCGTCAGGCAACGGTAGTTAACCCAAACTGAACCGGCGCAGGCCCAAAAGGCTTCCGCCGCACGGGAATCTCCGAGAGAGCAAGCAGAGTATGGCCAGCGTTTTGTATCAGAGTATTGAGCTTCTGAGCCACGAGAAGGGCATAGACCCCGAGATCGTCGTTGGCGCCGTAGAGGAGGCCATCGCCCTGGCCACGCGCAAGTTTTACAAAACACAGGAGAACATGCGCGGGGAACTGAACAAGGAAACAGGCGAGATCCTGGCCTACATTTACAAGACGGTGGTGGCCGACGATGAGGTTATCGAGGACCCGCTGAACCAGATCACGCTCTCCGAGGCCAACGCATTGGCGCCCGGCGCCGAGGTCGGCAGCGAGATTCGGCTCTATCGAGACACGACCCCACTGGGCCGCATTGCCGCGCAGCTGGCCAAGCAGGTCATTTTTCAAAAAGTCCGCGAGGCCGAGCGCGACACCGTCTTCAACGAGTACGCGCACCGCGAAAAGGAAGTGCTGAACGCGACCGTGAAGCGGATCGAAGGCCAGGACATCATTTACGATCTGGGCAAGGCCGAAGCCCGCTGCCCCAAGCGTGAGCAGTCGCGCCTGGAACAGTTCTCCATCGGCGAACGCGTGCGGGTGGTTCTGCTTAAGGTGGATCGCGCCGCCAAGGGACCGCAGGTCATCGTTTCCCGCGCCGCGCCGGAGCTGGTGTCGAACCTGTTCCAGTCGGAAGTGCCGGAGATTTACGACAACACGGTGGTCATCAAGGCCATTGCGCGCGAGGCCGGCGAGCGTACAAAAATCGCGGTTCAGTCGCGCGACAAGGACGTGGACCCGGTTGGCGCCTGCGTAGGCATGAAGGGTATGCGCGTTCAGTCGATCATCCGCGAACTGCGCGGAGAGAAGATCGACATCATCGAGTTCTCCGACGAGATCACGACCTTTGCCGAGAAGGCTTTGCAGCCGGCCAAAGTGAGCCGCGTTTCCATCGCCGACCTGACCGACAAGCAGCTCGAAGTGATCGTGGACGACACGCAATTGTCCCTAGCCATCGGCAAAAAGGGCCAGAATGTGCGCCTGGCGGCCAAGTTGCTGGGCTGGAAGATCGACATCAAGAGCGAAGAGGAAAAGCGCCAGGAGGTGGAGCAGCAGATGCAGGCTCTCACCGGCGGACCCTCGACGCCCATTGAACAGGTTTCGGAACTGGGTGACGGCATCATACAAAAGCTGGTTGCGGCGGGCATTACCACTGTCGAAGCGCTGGCCGACATGACGCCGGAGCAGTTGGAAGAGATTCCCGGCATCGGCGAGAAAACGCTGGAACGTATCAGCGTCGCCGTGCGCCACTATTTCGGCCACTTTGAAGAGGGCGAGGAAGGCCACGTGCCCGAGACTGCCGAAGCAGAAGACGGGGAACCGGCTGAAGGGGAAGAAACAGGCGAGGCGGAAGTGGAGAATGCGCCTGCGGTTGAAGCCGACGCGGAAGCGGAAGCCGAGAACGCCGCCGAAGTTCTGGAAGAGTCGGAAGGCGTTCGCGCCGCCGAGGCGGAAGACAATCTTGCTGAAGCAGACAATGAAAGCCTGGATGAAAGCCTCGCCGAGGGCGACGTAGAAGACGAAAGTCTCACCGCGGAAGAGATAGCCGTGGAAGATGTTCCCGTAGCCGACGAGGCGGAGACGCACGAATTGGAAGCTGCCGAGACGGCAAGCGAAATTGAGCACGACCATGCGGCCAAAGAGGACGGCGCGTAAGATGCGCCGCACTCTTCAAGGTCAATCAAGCGATAATGAAAGTTTGAAGAGCAGCCAATGCCATGAGGTAGCTATGAGCGACTAAGGGCTTTGGGTAGCAAATTTCGAAAAGAGGCGGATGAGTAAGGTTCGAATCAACGATCTCGCGCGCGAGATGGAAGTCAAGAGCCGTCAGATTCTTGACATATTGGCGGAGCTCGGTCTGGGCGCCGGCAAGACCCACTCCAGTTCGCTGGAGGACTATGAGGCAGACAAGGTCCGCGCGCATGTCGAGCACGGAAGCCGTTCTGCCAGCCAGGGGAGCAGTGCGGCATCGCGCGCGCCTCAGGGCATTACACCCAAGATCGACCTCTCGCATATCTCCAAGCCCGGCGATGTCATGAAGGCCATTCTGGCCAAGCAGCGGGAAAAGGAAGAAGAAGCCCGGCAGAGCCATTTGCCTCATCGGCCGACCGTCGTCCCTCCACCCGCGCAGGCGCCTGTGCGCCCAGCGCCCCCGGTTGTGGCCGTAACTGCGCCTCCCGCGGCGCAGGCTCGCCCGGAGCCGCGCAGAATCTTCCCCCAGCCCCGGTCCGCGCCGCCTATTGTCATTCCTCCGGTTCAGCCCGCCATTGCCAGCCGGCCGCCGGCCAACCCGGTAATCGCCAAGGCTCCGGCAGGCGCCACTGTCGCTCCACGCCCGGTTGTCGTTGTCGCGCCGCCTGCAAGCTCTGTTGCGGTCAAGCCGGCAGCGCCTCCAGTCGTCCACGAAGCCCAGCCGCATTCCGCCGAGCCGGCCGTTCACGCGGTCAAGCCACCGGCCGCGGTCGTGGCATCCCCGGTTGCAACTCCTGCCGCTCCTGTGGCTGCTGCGCCAACGGCCGCTCCAGCGCATCCCGCCGAGCCTGTCGCTGTTGAAGCTGTTGCGGCTCCTGCTGCGCCTGTGGCCGCCGTGGCTCCTGCCGCTGAAAAGATTGCGCCTGCGGCTGTTGCGGCTCCGCCTGTTTCTGTAGCCGCCCCGGCCGTTCCTGAAAAGGAAGCCGCAGCTCCTCCCGCCGCAGCGCCTGCGCCTGTCGCTGCCGTCGCGCCCGTTCGGGAGGCGCCGCATCGTTTGCCAGGGCATACCCACACCCTTTCGCCCACCGCGGCGCTGCCCACGCGGCGCGTAGTCATGCCGCAAACCGGGCCTCGTCCGGTATACAAGGCGCCCATCGTGGTTCCTCCCCCGCCCCAGGCCAACACCGGGACGGCTGCCGGCATTGTGCGCGGCAGGCCGATCTTCGACCGCAGGCCCTCGGGTCCGGGCGGCTATCAGCGCACCCAGGGAGGCCCTGCCGGAGCAGCAGGTCAGTTCCCCGGCGGTCCGCGACCCAAGCATCCTACTCGCACCACCCCCGGCGGCTACGCAGGACCGGGTGGCGCCGCAGGTCCGGGCGGACGTCCAGGCTTTGGCGCCCGTCCAGGCTTTGGACCACCGCGTCCGGGCGGCCCACCGCGTCCAGGTTCGACCACCGGCGAAGCGCCGCGGCCGCAGCGCGCCCCGGCCAGAGGCCGCGGCGGACGTCCGCAGTATCCCAAGACGAAGGAAGGCCCGATGAAGGGCTTTGTGCCGCCGCCACGTTATGGCGGGGTGCAATATGGCGGTGAGCCGCTGCCCATTACCCGCGAGATCACGGTCACTGAGGGCATCAGCGTCAAGGACCTGGCCGAAAAGCTCGACATTCGCGCCAAGGACCTGATCGCCACGCTGCTCATGAGCGGCGTCTTCGTCACCGTCAACCAGTCCCTCGACGCCGAGATGGTCAAGGATGTGGCCGCCAAGTTCGGCGCCGCAGCCACGGTCATCAGCTACGAAGAAGAAATTGCCAACGAGGCCATCGAAGAGGTTCTCGAGGCCGACAATACCGGCGAGCTCGAAGTTCCGCGTTCGCCCGTGGTCACCGTCATGGGCCACGTCGATCACGGCAAGACTTCATTGCTCGACGCCATTCGCGAAACCGATGTGGCGGCTGGCGAAGCTGGCGGCATTACGCAGCACATCGGCGCTTACAAGGTGAAGTTTGCCAAGGAAGGCTCTCCGGCGCACGGCCGCGAGATCGTCTTCCTCGATACTCCTGGCCATGAAGCCTTCACCCGCATGAGAGCCCGCGGCGCCAAGGTCACCGACATCGTGGTGATCGTGGTCGCGGCCGACGACGGCGTGATGCCTCAGACCCTTGAGGCCATTGACCATGCCAAGGCCGCCGATGTGCCCATCATCGTGGCCGTCAACAAGATCGACAAGCCCGAAGCCAACCCCGACCGCGTCAAGAAGCAGTTGGCCGACCGTGGGCTCATTCCCGAAGAGTGGGCTGGCGCAGGTCAAAGTGGAACCGTCTTCGTTGAGGTTTCCGCCAAAAAGCGCATCAACCTTGACCTGCTGCTTGAGATGATCTGCCTGGTCTCGGACATCAAGGCCCCCAAGGCTACCCCCGGGCGCAAGGCCGTGGGCTCGGTGCTCGAAGCCAAGCTCGATCGCGGCCGCGGCGCAGTGGCCACCGTCCTGGTTCAGGACGGAACCCTGCACCTCAACGACAGCTACATCGTCGGCAACACCTTCGGCAAAGTCCGCGCCATGTTCGACGATCGCGGACGCGCCATTGAAGAAGCCGGCCCATCCACCCCGGTCGAAGTCCTCGGCCTGGAATCCATGCCCGACTCCGGCGACACCTTCCTGGTGGTTGCTGATCGCGACAAGGCCAAGGGCATCGCCCAGTACCGCAAGATGAAGGAGCGCGACGCACAGCTCGCCAAGAGCTCGCGCGTGTCCCTTGAAGGTCTTGCCGAACAGATCCGTCAGGCCGGCGTCAAGGACCTGGGGCTCATCATCAAGGGCGACGTCACCGGTTCTGTGGAAGTGTTGGCCGATTCACTGGTCCTCATGTCCACTGAGAAGGTGCGCGTCAAGGTCATCCACTCCGGTGTCGGTTCCATTACCGAAAGCGACGTCCTTCTGGCCACCGCGTCGAACGCCATCATCATCGGCTTCAACGTGCGCCCGGAGCGCAAAGCCGCCGAACTGGCGCAGCAGGAAGGCGTGGAAATTCGCCTGCACTCGATCATCTACGAGTTGCAGGACGAGATGCGCCTGGCCATGCTGGGCTTGCTCGAACCCGTGTTCAAGGAGAATTACCTGGGCCGGGCCGAGGTGCTCAACATCTTCCACATTCCAAAGGTAGGCACCATCGCCGGCTGCCGTGTGCAGGACGGGGTCATCCGCCGCGATGCGGAGATCAAGGTCATGCGCGGCACCGAGCAGGTCTTCAAGGGCAAGGTCAGTTCCCTGAAGCGCTTCAAGGACGACGCCCGCGAAGTGACCAACGGCATGGAGTGCGGCATCGGCCTCGGCGGCTTCAACGACCTGAAGGAAGGCGACTTGATCGAAGCCTTCTCGACAGAGAAGCTCGCCGCCGACCTGGGCGCTCTTACCTCAACCAAGGCATAACTCAACTCAGGAACAAGAAGAACAAGTTACAAGGCAAACCGGCCCGCTCCTCACTCGAGGCGCGGGCCGGTTTGTTTGCCAAAGCCTATCCTTCCCGACAGCGAAGCGGCGAATCTCGCCCATCCCAATTCTTGCTTGATCCCTCCGGCGTACCCTTGCCATCCGCAAATCCCGGGCGGCCCATCAAGCCGCTTCCGAAAGCCGATTCGACCTCGTTCCAGCAGGCTGCAATCTGCCGCATGTCCCCGCGCATTTCCTGGAAAATTCCATTTGTGAACGTGCGGTGAAGTCTCAAATTGCTGAAAAATTGCGGCTAATAAAAAATCATTGACAATGGTCCCGTGATCGGCGCAAGATAGTGACGGTTACTATTAATGCCAAGGAGGATTTCAATGCGTCGTATTCTGGTAGCAAGCCTCTTGCTCGTCCCCATGCTCTTCCCCGTAGCGGCGGCCGCAGGCCAGTCCGCCGATGACTCCTCTGCCTCAACCCCTGCTCGCCGGCTCAGCACCGGCGTCACCCTCCCCAAGATCGTCTACACCACCGACGTCTCCGTTCCTTCCGACACATTCGATCAATTCGTCTCCAGCGAAGCCAAAGTCGTCCTGAATCTGAACGTCGACGAACAGGGCAAAGCGCAAAATGTCCAGGTCGTCAATTCGGTCAACAGCAAGTTGGACGAACACGTGATTGATGCGGTCCGCCACTTCCGCTGGCGCCCTGGCACGCTCGACAATCAACCCGTTCCCGTCGACCTCAACCTGATCGTCTACGTCCGCCGCTAGACTTCACAACACGAACTGCAGCGCGCTGCTGAATTTGTGCGCGATTCCTCCACCCTGGCGAGGTCCCGCCGTCGGGATGGAGGATTTTCCTTGTCTGGGGTCAGTTCGCAGCGGGCCAGTTGGGGCAAAAAATCGAAAGATCGATAAATAATTGAGCTATGGTGGCGGAGGGCAGGATCTAACTGCCGACCTACTGGTTATGAATCCTCCCATTGCTGATGATTCTAAAGAAGATAATCGACACAGCTCGGCAGAACCCGGCAAATCGCGGCGAAGTCTGCAACCCCCGCACAACCCGGAAGAGGGTACTTCCTGAGTCTAGCCTCCGGGGAGCGTACAAGTTCTTCCTTCACTACCACTCCGCGAGCCACGATTAAGCTTTCTTGATTGTCTTCATGTAAGCATGAAAACAGTCAAGCATGAATTCGCTCACGGTTGGGAAATCACCCTGAATAGCCGCGAGCTTCGCCATCTTCACGTCACTCGCCGGCCACCGTACTTGAAGTGGTACCACCTTTGCCTTCGAGGCCGGTTTGCTGCGTTTCGGCTCGACTGGCGCAGCCGGTGCCTGCGCAGCCTTGGGGACCGGCACCGCCGCTGTCATGATGTCTTCGTTGAGTTCCGTTGCCTTAGCCATGATCTACTACCCCCTGCGTGTTTCCATGGTCTCATGCAGGCATGACTTTACGTTGTTCCACAGGGCTGACATTTCCTTGGCTGCCGCACCGCTGGGAGCCGCCTCGGTGATGGTTTGACCCTTGGGATAGGGGGACTTGTAGGCGGTACGGTCACCGATGAACGTCTCAGCGACGAGCCCGTGCTTGGACAGCACGGCGGCAGCTTGGGCCGTGATCAACGTGTTGGCCTTGACGCGGGTCAGCACAAACAGAAAGGGTACTTTGGCCTCCTTCAATGCCTGGACCGTGACCGGCGCTGCGGTCAGGTCGTCTTCACTCGCCTGAACCGGGAAGATCACGAAGTCGGCAAGCGTGAACAGCTCCTTTGCGACTTCGACGCGACCTGACGCTGTATCGACGATGCAGTAGGCGGCGCCGCGCTGGCGCAGGAGCCCCAGTCCCTTATCTAGCCCCTCAAAAGGAAGTTCGACGCGCTGCGGGGTGTCGGACTCGCGCTTGTTGTGCCAAGCGGTGAGACTGCCCTGAGGGTCAGTGTCAATCAGGAAGACTGGACCGTCTCCAGCGCGTTCTGCTTCGACGGAGAGGTGCTTGGCCAGCATTGTTTTCGCACTGCCGCCCTTCTGAGAGTTGATGATGATCACTTGCATGTTAACATGCCTACATGCACGCATGTATACACGCACACAATGCTTGCATGATTTCATGAAATGGAGTTTTGCTGAATTAAGGGCACCCACCAATCATTTTGTCCACCACACTCGAAGGGCGATTGAAACTCGGACGGTAGTGGAGAAGTGCTTCCCACAGCTCAGCCCTAGTGGTGTCCGCCGCAAATAGAGTCATTTTCAAATGGATTCAGGTTGACATCGAAATCCCTGAAACCTTCCCTCAGGAGCTGAAGCCCCGCTCATTTCAGATCGTTTGCGGCACGACTGAAGCCGTGCCCTTTCAAAACATAAACGACCATCTGTGTGGCGGACACCTCTAGCACGTCCGGGATTCCGCCAACAACGGGCTCCGGAGTTTGCGTTAGCTCGCTGGATTTGAGCTGAGCTTGAAGATCTCTGGCTGGCTGAGGCGTTCAGCCGCCGGGTACAACGGAATGCTGCCGCCGGGGTCCGTCCCGCCGCACCGCGAATCGCCTGCACGATACAGGGGGGCATCTGCCACTTCGATGCTGTTTACCGATGTATAACTGACGAGCAGCCGACCAACCGGGCGCAGCCTCGATCCAGGGCCCTGGGGCGTTTATCGGTGCCGATCCGCCCTTTGACATGTAAACCACGCTGGATCAGTGCGTTGGCCTGAAAGCGCTCTTTGAATGGAGCGTATTCACAGAAGCTTGCAACCTGGTCCTGCAAGGGTGCTTCTGCCCTCTGTTTGCGGTTCCACCTGGATCTGGGTGCGAATCTGCTCCTTGAGCGCAGAGATGTGCGAGATGACGCCGATGACTTTTCCTTTCTGCTGCAGGCTGGAAAGTGTGTCCAGCGCCGTCTGCAGCGTGTCCTCGTCTAGTGAGCCAAGGCCTTCGTCGAGGAAGAGTGAATCGACGCGTACATTCCTGCTGGCCATATGAGAGAGGCCAAGTGCAAGCGCTAGGCTGACCAGGAAGCTTCGCCGCCGGAGAGGTTGCGAGTGGAACGCATCTGGTCGGCCTGATAACTGTCGACGACTTGCAGTTCAAGCGGCTGGGTGTTGTCGTGGAAGAGCAGATAGCGATCGGTGAGGTTGCGCAGTTGCAGGTTGGCCAGCGCGACCATCCGCTCAAAGGTCAGCCCTTGCGCAAAGTTGCGGAACTTCTTGCCGTCGGCTGAACCGATCAATTGGCGAAGCTTGTTCCAGCGTTCGCATACGCTGCGCTGGGCCTCAAGCGCCAGCAGGCTCTGTTGCTGGCGGCCCTTGAGCTGGCGCTGCGCGTCCAGCTGTCCGCGCAGCCGGCTCGCGGCGTCGCGCAGGGCTTTCAATTCCTCGCTCAACCGCGGTTCAGTCACCCGGGTCTTCATGTTGTCGGTCAGCACGGTCGCCGTCACGCCAGCAAAATAGTGGAAGGCATGGATCATGCAGTTCAGCATCGTCTCCATGTCCTGGCGCTGGATGAACGCATCCTGCTCACTGAGCGTGGGACTTCCCGTGTTATCTGCTGCATCTGACTGAACTGGAACTGCTAGACCGCGGATGCCGCGCTACTGAGCGCCTCATCCGTCAAACCAGGATTCCTATGGTCAACAGCCTGGACAGCTTCGATTTTTTGACCACCCCGTCGTTCAACAAGACACTGGTGCTGGAAATGGCCGGATGCGAGTTCCTCGCGCGCACCCGCCGCGACAACACGAGATGAAAGTTGCGGGTAATTGAAAGGCTCTGCCGGGGATATTTACTTCCATTGCGCCACCGTCGCCAGCACCTGAGATCCTCAGATCAGCCCGCACAAGCCGACGAAAAGTCTCCGAATTGACGTCGACAGTTTCGACAGAGTCAGCGGCTGGCGAAAAATTCTTTCTGAAAACAAAGAAGTTAACGCTTCATAGATTTGGCATTCCTCTTGCATTTCCTTTATGACGTGAGGAAAGCAATGATGTCGTGGAAATGCCTGCTCTTGATTTGTTTAACGACGGTACTGCCAGCGATGGCGGAGGACATTGCCGCTCCCGATCCGCAGTTCGGAAGCATTGGCGGTACTGTACTTGATATAAATGGCGATCTCGTACCTGGGGCCCTCGTCACGCTCCAATGTCCATCCCCTTGCGAGAACCGAACGGAGACGGCAAACGACAGCGCGGCTTTTGATTTCCGCGACCTGAATTTCGGAGTTCCCTACCAGGTTCACGTATCCGTGAATGGATTCGAGGATTGGACCGCGCCAGCCATCGTCCTCACGCCCGATCGCTCCATTTCCTACGTAACGGGAATCAAACTCCAGATTGCAGACCCATCGACGACGGTTACGGTCTACGCCTCCACGGCCCAAATCGCCACCGAACAGGTCCATCTCGAAGAGCAACAGCGCATCCTCGGATTCATTCCCAATTTCTACGTCGTGTACGACTCTCAGAACGCCGTACCGCTCACCACAAAGCTGAAGTTTCAACTCGCGATGCGGGTCTCCGTCGATCCGGTTACCTTCGCGGGGGTGGCATTCATGTCCGGCGTCAGACAGACCGCACGCACCCCCAACTATGTACTAGGCGCCAAAGGGTACGGCCAGCGTTTCGGCGCCGAAGCCGCCGACGGATTCAGCGACATCCTGATCGGTGGCGCCATCCTTCCGTCTGTTCTGCACCAGGATCCTCGCTACTTCTATCAGGGCACAGGAACAACCAGATCGCGGCTCGGGCACGCTTTGGCCAATCCATTCATTTGCAAGGGCGACAACGGCCGGTGGCAGCCGAATTACTCGAGCATTGGAGGCGATCTGGCGTCGAGCGCTCTGATGAACACTTACTATCCGCAATCGAACCGGGGAGCAGGAATGATTTTTGGGCAATTTGCCATTAGTACCGCGGAGCGCGAATTGAGCGGGGTAGTGCAGGAATTCGTCCTGCGCAAACTGACTGCCCGCGCCCAGAAGGCGCAGTAGCCTCAGCCACAGGGATGAAGTTTGGAGAAGGAGATCGCGATGAACGGGAAGTCACAGAGAAGGTCACAGCTTGAAATACGATGGCGTTCCATCGTTGTGGCGGGCCAGCCGAAAAGCCAGTGCCCGCAACTGGTTATGAAGTGGTTTTCCACCGCTCGCGGCACTCGCGACTGAGCATTTGAGGACTCGGACATGAATTACCGAAATGCAATCCCTGCCACGAATGACCGCAGGAAAAAGTACACAGCACTTGACACCGCACGCCGGGCGCCTGCAGAGGATCGAACCAGGCTTTACCTCCTCTCCTTTCTGTTGACCGCAGATAGCGCAAAGGCAGAACGATGTTTTGTGCCTGGTCTTGATCTGGCTGCCGAAGACAACGCAGCACTTCGGGATTGGGCGCATTCCTGGGCGCGGCGCATCGTCATTGGCAATGCACTTCGACTCATCGCGCCACACTCCGAGACAGACGATCACGACGCTGACTCCGAAAGGCCACGCTGACGTTTGCACAGATTACGTCAGCTTCCTGATGGGCAATGCCCTCTGGCGTTCGCCCATCCAACAACAATTGAAGGAGAGAATCACCCATGCGCTTCAAAACATTCATAGGCAGGAATATCAACGGCGATCAGACCGAGTTGTTTCAATTCGGACCGGAGCATTACAGAAAAGCTGGTATCCCTTACTCGCCCTACAGCGGCATGCCAGTTCTGGAAGCTTACGAAATCGTGAACGACTTGAACCAGAATCAGGCCGAACATCAATTTGTCTACTATTTGGCGGCATAGTTCAATGGGCGCGTTCGCTAATAAGCACGCATTCGATGAAAGCTGGCTTCGTGCAGCGGAGGATGGCAGTTTGCCAAGACTTGCATCGCGGGATCCGCGGTTCTCCGCAATTCTGGCGCTCCCAGACTTTGAACGCTTTGTGTATGTCTTATCGGTCCTTGAAGGCTGCACCGATCAGCAGTGTGCAACCTTGCTGAGTGTTTCACCGCAGCAGATCGAAGCGACGCGGCTTCGCGCGCTACGACATTTTTGGAAACGATAACTGAACGCGGAGCCCTGACCCGAGGGTTCACGGCACGTGATTTGCATAAACCCTCACGGAGGATACGATGAACTCAAAAACGAATGCTTCAAATGGCAACCCCGTAGTGGACTCCCTCACGGAACTGGCATTGAATTTGGACTGGTCGTGGAGTCATGCCGCGGACGATCTCTGGAGACAGCTCGACCCGGAGTTTTGGGGATTGACGCATAACCCATGGGCGCTTCTGCAAACAATCTCTCGCGAAAGGCTACGAGCCGTCTGCTCGACTCCGCAGTTCCGGAGCACCCTCGATGAGGTCCTGGAAACACGGGCCAAGCGCGAAGAAGCGGCGAACTGGTTTCAGCGTTCCCTGCCGGAGGCTCCGCTCAGCGGCATTGCATATTTCAGCATGGAGTTCATGCTGAGCGACGCGCTGCCGATTTATTCCGGCGGGCTCGGCAACGTGGCCGGGGACCAATTGAAGGCCGCCAGCGACCTTGGCCTCCCGGTGACAGGCATCGGCCTGCTTTATCAGAGCGGCTACTTTCGGCAGCACATCAATGCAGAAGGCATGCAGGAGGCAATTTATCCTTTCAGCGAGCCAGGACAATTGCCGATCCGGCCCGTGCGGCAACCCAACGGGGAGTTGTTGCGCCTTGCTGTCAACTTGCCCGGTTTCCGGATGTGGCTTCGCGCGTGGGAGGTCAGGGTAGGGCGTGTGCATCTCTATCTGCTCGACACCAATGACCCGGCGAACCCACCGACGTATCGCGGCATTACAAGCGAACTGTATGGCGGCGGACCCGAGGTGCGGATCGCCCAGGAGATGGTGCTGGGGATCGGAGGTTGGCGCCTGCTGCGCGCGCTCGGAAAGCAGCCCGAGATTTGCCATCTCAATGAGGGGCACGCTGCATTCGCCGTACTCGAAAGAACGCGGGACTTCATGGAGAGCCAGGGCGTAGCGTTTGACGTTGCGCTTGCGGCAACCCGCGCAGGCAATCTCTTTACTACGCACACTCCCGTGGAAGCAGGATTTGACCGATTCGCGCCACAACTCATGGACACATATTTCCGGCATTATGCCGCCGACGTGCTGCACATTCCAATCAACGCACTGCTCGCCCTCGGCCGTCAGAACCCAGAAGACAACTCGGAACCTTTCAACATGGCACTGTTGGCGATGCGGGGCTGCGGAGCAGTGAACGGTGTGAGCCGGCTGCATGGGCAGGTGAGCCGGAAGATCTTTCATAACCTCTTTCCCCGCTGGCCTGAAGCCGAAGTACCGGTTAACTATGTAACGAACGGCGTTCACGTTCCTATGTGGAGTTCTGCCCCGGCCGACGAGTTGTGGACAGAGGTGTGCGGAAAACGCCCGTGGACAACCCATCTGAAACGAGATGACCTGATCAGAGAACTGGGCGAAAATGTCCGGCAGGTTTCAGATGTCCGTCTTTGGCAGATGCGTTCGGCTTCGCGAAAATCTCTCGTCGACTACATCCGCAGACAACTAGCGCGTCAAATTGCAGGCCAGGGCGGACGGCCCGAAAACATTGTCGATGCCCAGAGGATCTTTGCTCCGGATACACTCACGATAGGTTTCGCGCGGCGCTTTGCAACCTATAAGCGGCCGAATCTGTTGCTGCATGACCCCGAACGCTTGTTGGCTATTCTCACCAACAAAGAGAAGCCGGTGCAGTTGGTGATCGCCGGCAAGGCTCACCCTCAGGACACCCCGGGGCAGGAGATGATTCAACGTTGGATCGAGTTCATCCGCCGCGGTCCGGCGCGCTCACACGTAGTGTTCCTCGCCGACTATGACATGCGAATGGCCGAGCACCTGGTGCAGGGCGTCGATCTCTGGCTGAATACGCCGCGCCGCCCGTGGGAAGCCTGCGGCACCAGTGGGATGAAGGTGCTGGTCAACGGTGGTCTTAATTTGTCTGAACTCGATGGCTGGTGGGCCGAGGCGTATTCCCACGATGTGGGCTGGGCGCTTGGGGACGGCCTCGAACATGGAGACGACCCGGCCTGGGACGCCAAAGAAGCAGAGCAGCTCTATAACTTGCTCGAACAGGAAGTCATCCCAGAGTTCTACGAGCGGGACAATTCGGGTATTCCTTCTGGCTGGATTGCTCGAGTGCGCGAAAGCATGGCCCGACTGACGCCCGCATTTTCTGCAACCCGATGCGTGTTGGAGTACACGGAGAAGTATTACCTCCCTTTGGCCGCCGCTTATCTG